>FWWL01004394.1_pt1 | contig 23867 bp, 20 predicted proteins | sample 2228331 | NCBI WGS metagenome assembly FWWL01 (sample SAMEA103939775, study PRJEB20133) | metagenome | reverse complement strand
TCGGCTACCGAAGGGTCGTCCATCCGGAGCTTGCCGAAAGCCCTTCCGAGTTCGATACTTAAACCAGGCCCGCGGAGGTAGGTCCGGGGCGCGGCGTGGGGATGCGGTGTTAGGCGTCGGGTGGAGGGGTTTAAATTTTTCACGTCGCCCCCCTCCCCCGTGGGTCGGCGGCTTCGGGGTACGGTTTTCGTGGGTCGGGATGGGGCCAACCCCGAAGACCGTCACCCCCTTGAGGCGGGGTCTGCAGGTAGCGACTCGGGTGACATTCGCACTCAGGACCGAACGTCTCAGCAGTCGTGAAGTCATGGAGTACGTCACTCGCCACCGGAAAGACGGGGGCCGGACCGGCCCCTGGGACCGGATAGCGACCCTGGGGCTCGCCCTCGGCCTGGTCTCGTCGGTCGGGACAGCCCAGACGGTCTATTGGCTCTATCTGGACACGCCGATTCATCCGATCGCCCTCCAGTACATCGAGGAAGGTATCCGGGCCGCCGAGGCCGCCGGGGCAGAATGTCTCATCCTTCAGCTGAACACCCCGGGCGGTCTGGTCGAGACGACCGACCGCATCATCCAACGGATGCTGGCCGCGCGCGTCCCCGTCGTCGGCTTTGTCGCCCCGAGCGGGGCCCAAGCGGCGTCAGCCGGTTTTTACCTCCTGATGGCGACGGACCTGGCCGCCATGGCCCCTGGGACGCGGACGGGGGCGGCGACGCCGGTCCTGAGCGGCGGCGGGGGTTCCCAGGAAAATGAGGACGTCAAGACCCTCCGACGGAAGGCCCAGAACGACCTGATCGCCCTCATGCGGAGCCTCACCCAACGGCGGGGCCGGAACGTCGATTTGGCCGTCCAGGCCATCACCGAGGCCCGGTCCTTCGACGAGGAGGAGGCCCTCCGGCAGAAGCTGATCGAGCTGATCGCCCGGGACCGGACGGACCTCCTCAAGAAGTTGGACGGCCGGACGGTCGTCACCTGGTCGGGGGAACGGCGACAGCTCAAGACGGGGGCGGCGACCGTGGCGGAATACCCGATGAGCCTGCGGCACCGTATCCTGAGCTTCCTGATGGACCCCCGGGTCGTCTACATCCTGTTGGTCCTGGGGATGCTGGGTCTGTACATCGAGATGACCCATCCGGGCCTCATCCTGCCGGGCGTCGTGGGGGCCGTATGCCTGATCCTGGCCCTGGCCAGCACGCAGGTCCTGCCCGTCAACTGGGCGGGCGTCCTCCTGATCGCCCTGGCGTTCCTGCTGTTCCTGCTGGAATTGAAGGTCGTCAGCTACGGGCTCCTCACGCTGGGCGGGATCCTGCTCCTGATCTTGGGGGGCCTGACGCTGTCCCGGTCGCCGGCCGAGTGGGCCGTCTCCCGGACCTTCCTGATGGCCTTTGCCGGGGCCGTCGGGGCGGCCGTCGCCCTCGTCATTTGGTACGTCATCCGGGCCTTTCGCCACCCGCCGGCGACCGGCCCGGAGAGCCTCTGGGGCCAGACCGGCTGGGCCGAGACGGACCTCGAGCCGGGCAACGTGGGGTGGGTCTTCGCCGACGGTACGCTCTGGCGGGCGACGACGGCGACGTCGGTCCGGAGGGGCCAGCCCGTTCGGGTCGTGCGAGTCCGGGGCGGGATGACGTTGGAGGTCGAGCCCTTGCCGCCGTCGGATTTGAAGCCCCCGGGGGACTCGTGATAAGATGGGAGGGACGGGACCCGCCCGGGGACCGCTTTCCCGGTCGGGTCGGAGGTCTCCGATGGTCGTCGCTTATATTTATATCCTCTTCTTTGTCCTCGCCTTCCTCCTCATCCTCGTCCGGTCCGCCGTATTCATCCTGCGGGAGTACGAGCGGGGGGTCGTGTTCCGACTGGGTCGGCTCCTGCCCCACGTGCGGGGCCCCGGCCTGGTCCTCATCATCCCCTTCGTCGACCGCCTGATCCGAGTCGACCTGCGGGTCCAGGTCCACGACGTCCCGCCCCAGGACATCATCACGCGGGATAACGTCAGCGTGAAGGTCAACGCCGTCGTCTACTACCGGGTGTTCGACCCCAAAAACGCCATCGTCCAGGTCGAAAACTACCAGTATGCGACGTCCCAGTTGGCCCAGACGACCCTCCGAAGCGTATTGGGCGAAGTCGAGTTGGACGAACTCCTCTCCCAACGGGAGAAGTTGAACCTCAAGCTCCAGCAGATCCTGGACCGCCATACGGACCCCTGGGGCGTGAAGGTCAACTTGGTCGAGCTCAAGCACGTCGACCTCCCCCAGACGATGCAACGGGCGATGGCCCGACAGGCGGAAGCCGAGCGGGAACGTCGCGCCAAGGTCATCCACGCCGAGGGCGAGCTCCAGGCCTCCCGGATGCTCCAGGAGGCGGCCGCTATCATGGCCCAACAGCCGATGACCCTTCAGCTCCGTTACCTCCAGACGCTGACCGAGATCGCCTCGGAGCGCAACTCGACGGTCGTGTTCCCCCTCCCCCTGGACCTGCTCATGCCCTTCCTCCCGGCGGCCTGGCGGGCGGCGGCGAACCCCTCCTCGCGAGGCGACGCCCATGAAGGTCTTCCTCCTGGCCCTGCCGGACCCTGAACAGCGGTCCCGGATCGGCTCGACCCTCTTAGAAGAGACGAACTGCGCCGTCGAGACCGTCGAAGACGAGGAGGCGGCCCTCCGGTGGATGCAGACCCACGGGGTCGACCTGGCCCTGGCCCACACGGCCGTCGTCCGGAACCCCCGCCTGTGGGTCCAGCTCATCAAGTCCGACCGCTCGACGGGCTACTGGGTCGTCATCGGCCCCGGCCGGGTCGAGGCGGCCGTCGACTGGATGCGGATGGGGGCCGACTACTACATCGACGAGACGACGCCGGCCGACGAGGTGATCCGGGTCCTGCGCTCCATCTGGCAGACGCCCCCCCGGCCCTGGGTGTATACGACCCGGACCGAACAGACGCTCCTCCAAGTCATCCGGGAGATCAGCCGGTCCCTGGACGACTTCGAGAAGCTCCTCAACCTCGTCATCGACGCGGCGATGGAGATCGGCCAGGCCGACTACGGGTCCCTCCTGCTATACCATCCCCAGACGGCCCAGCTGGAGGTCGTTCAGCAACGGGGTCACAGCGGGCCCGCCGACGTCACGTGGGGCCTCCTGGGCCTGAACCTGGCGACCCTGGACGAGTGGTTCCAGACCGACGCCCCCGTGTTCCTGGCGACCCCGAACGCCTACCATGAAAGGGCCGAGTCGCCCCGCCCCGAGGTCCGGTCCCTCCTGGCCCTCCCCATCCACGCCGGGACCCGGCCCGTCGGGGGCATCCTGCTGGCCAAGACGTTTCAGGTCCCCGGCAATTTTACCCAGAACACCGTCCAGGTCCTGCAGACCTTCGCCAGCGACCTGGGCCCCGTCTTACGGAACGCCCTCCTGCAGGTCCAGACCCAGGAGCTGAACTTCAAGGACGACCTCACGGACGCTTACAACCGGCGGTACTTCGAGCACTTCCTCCCGGAAGAAATCCGGCGTTCGGAACGATTCGGAGCCCGCCTGTCCATCATCTTCGTCGATTTGGACGACCTCAAGACGGTCAACGAGAAGTACGGTCACATGATGGGGAGTAAGACCCTCCAGGAGGTCGCCCACCGGATGATCCTGGCCGTGCGCGGCTCGGACCGGGTCGTCCGTTACGGGGGCGACGAGTTCTGCGTCATCCTCCCCGAGACGGACACCCCGGGCGCCCTCCAGGTCGCCGAGCGTCTGCGGGCCGAAATCGCCAGCCGCCCGTTCCTGACGGGGGACGGCCTGGACGTCCACCTGACGGCCAGTTTCGGCGTCGCCACCTATCCGACCCACGGCCTCACCAAGGAAGAACTCGTCCAGGCCGCCGACCGGGCCATGTACGAGGTCAAGAGCACGACGAAAAACGGCATCCGCGTGGCCAGCCCCTTCCCCGCGCGGACGGCGAGGAGCCCATGAACCCCTCGACGCAAGGCCATTCCCCCAGGAGCTACGGATGAACCCCTTTGAGGCTTGGCTGACCGAAGACCGCCTCGCCTTCCGGGGCACGCTCGAGGAACGGAACCTGGGCGACGTCCTCGTCCAGATGTGGCGGGAACGCATGACGGGCATCGTGGCGGCCGAGACCCCCACGGCCCACCGGGCCTTCCTCGTCCGCGAGGGGAGCCTCGCCTTCGCCCACTCCGACGACCCCGACGACCGCTTGGGCGAAGTCCTCCTCCAGCAGGGTCGGATCGACCTCATCCAGCTCGATACGGCCACCCGTCAGATGGCCCAGAGCCAGAAAAAGCTGGGCGCCGTCCTGGTCGACATGGGGGTCCTGGCGGCTGAAGAATTGACCGAGGCCCTGTCCCTCCAAGTCCGGGCGATCCTCTACGACACGATGAACGCCCGGACCGGGACCTACAGCGTGTTCTGGATGGAAGAGGACGAAACGGTTCCGGGAATCCCGGACTTGAAGGTCGACACGCCGGCCGCCGTCTTCGACGGCGCCCGTCGCGTCCAGCGCTGGTCCGTCATCCACCGGGGCCTCCCGCCCCTGGACGCCATCCCGGTCATGACCCCCAGGGAGGTCTGGAGCGGTATCGCCGTCACCCTCTCCCCCGAGGAGAACCACGTCCTCAGCCTCTGTACCGGCAACTTCTCCGTCAAGACCATCTGTAGCCTGAGCTACCTCAATAGCTTCGAGACAGCCCGCCTCCTGTGGGCCCTCCGGCTCGTCGGCCTGATCGAGTTCCGCTCGATGGCCCGACCGACGACGGCCTCGAGCCCGGCCATCAGCGTCCCGCCCCTCGGGATCACGCCGCCGGCCGGGACGACCCTGATGAGTCACCCCGAATACCAAGACTACATGCTCCAAGAACTCGTCCAGCGCTACAACAACATGTACCAGGAGGTCGTCGAGACCCTCAGCCAGTCGCTCTCCGAAGAAGACCTCTACCGCTTCCTGGAAGCGACCCTCGCCCCCATCCGAGCCGCCCTGCCCCACCGGATGAAAGATGTCTCTATCAACGCTTACGGCGAAATCGATTACGACACCTTCGTCCGGAACTTCGCCAACATCGACTTCGAGACCAAGATCCGCGAGATGTCCAGCGTCTTAGAAGACCTCCTCTACAGCCTCCTCTACGGTCTGGACCGAGTCCTGCCCCCCGAGCAGGCCCGACAGGTCCAACAGCGCATCCTGGCCAAACACCGAGGCGCTTCGTGACGGCGTAACGGGGCCTTGGGTCATGGCTTATCGCTCATGACCCTTTCCCCGGAGCCCCTTTCGTCCCGACGGCCCACCGATAGAGAAGAGGCAGGTGGACGCCTGAGCCGTCCTCCTGGGCCATCACCGCAGGGGCGAAAACCGTGCACCGTCCGACGGCGCCTGACGGCTCCAGGCCGAGACCGACGTCGCCAAGACTTCCCTCCCCCTCGCGATCGCCGATGGCGCCACCTGCCGTTTCCTCCATATGGGCCCGTAAGGCCGACGGTCGGTAGGCCGAGGCCTTACTTCTTGGCCTTCTTGGTCGTCTTCTTGGCCGTCGTCTTCTTCTTGGCGGTCGTGCGTTTCGCCGTGGTCTTGCGAGCTGCAGGCATCGGACACCTCCCCAAGGGATCTCAGCCTATTATACAACCTTTATGGATATGATGCAACTCGACTACAACATCTGGGACCCGACGGGACGGAGTTGGGCAGGCGGACGGGACGAAGCGGCTCGGCGCTCCATGAACGATGGGCCATCCATGAATCCGTCCCGTCGTCCCGAGGCGTTCTATCCGGCCTCATCCCGAGAGGTCGGGGGCGGCGAGGGCGTCGAAGGGGTGGGAGACCGGCGGACTTTATGGAGGCGTTCCCGAACCCACCGGGGGGGTTGGACGCCCAACAGATACAGGCCCAGAGCGATCAGAAGGATCCCCTGGAGGACCGGCAGGAACAAGCCGGCGATGCCGGCGAGGAGGAGCACAGCGCCGGCGACCCGTCGCAGGGTCCGGAGGACCGTCTTCTTCATCGTAAGCTCCCGATGGATGGGAAAGCTTCGTGATTCCAGGATGACGGGACGCAAATGAGCGATGACCCATGAGCCGTCCGGGGCCCTGTCCCGCCGTCCCGTCATCCCGTCGTCACGACGTCCCGCCCCCAACCCAGGGCCTCCTCGATGGAAAAGCGTACGACGGCTTCCGTCCCGGGCAGTCGAACCCGGAGGCTTCCGTCGGCCTCGACGACGACGACCCGAACCCGACGGAGCCGGCCCTGTACTCGCAAGTAAACCTCCTGACCGGGTTGCCATCGGGCCTTCTGAAACCATTCGTGGAGCAGGGCCGTCGCATGGCCCGTCCGCCCCAAGCGGTCCGCCTGGGCCAGGGCGTCTACGACGGCGATGACTACATCCGTCCGGTCCCACCGACGGCCTGTGGCCTCCTCGAGGCTGATGGGCCGGACGTCCATCGAGGGCGGCCATTCGGCCGTGTGCACGTTCAGACCGATGCCCACGACGATCCCCTGGGGTCGGGTCCCGGCGTATAGCAGTTCGGTCAAGAATCCGGCCAGCTTCCGGTCCCGGACCCACAGGTCGTTCGGCCACTTGGCCTCTACGTCGGGCAGTTCCTTCTCGAGGACGCCGGTCACGGCCCAGGCGGCAGCGAAATGCCAGAACACGCCGGCGGTCGGGAGGTCCGTCTCTTTGACGACCCAGCTCATGTAAATGCTGACGCCCGGCGGGGAATACCAGGTTCGACCGAAGCGTCCCCGACCGGCCGTCTGGGCGTCGGCCAGGAGGACCGTGCCGTGGGGGGCCTCGGCGAACATCCGTTTCGCCCACTGGTTCGTCGAGTCGACCGCCGGCGCATAGTAGAAGGCCGCCGCACATCCGTGGGAACGGACGTGCCGGAGCAGTCGGTCCACGTCGTAGTCCGAGGGTCGCCCGTCCATCGCTCCTCCGGGATTGCGAACGCTCAGCGGCCCGAGAGACTCCTCCTCCCGTCGGTCACGACCGGGAACCGAACACCCCGCCCCATCGCCCTATCGTCGGCCGACTCGCTTTCTCCGCCGCCGAAAGAAATCCTGCAGGAGCTGACGGGCCTCGGCCGCCCGGACGCCCCATACGAGGACGGGGCGGTGATTGAAGGCGACGTTCCCCAGGACGGACACGACGGTCCCGCAGGCCCCGGCCCGGGGGTCCGGCGTGGCGATCACGACCAAGGGGACCCGGGTCAGCAGGACGGCGCCGGCGCACATCGGGCAGGGCTCTACGGTGACGTAAAGGGTCGCCCTCGACAGCCATCGGCTTTGGGCCGACCGGAGGGCCCGCCGGAGGACCCGGAGCTCGGCGTGCTCCAGGGCCGAGCGATGAGCCTCCATGGCGTTGGCGTCCACGTAGAAACGGCCGTCCGGACCCACCAGGACGGCCCCGACGGGGACTTCGCCCCGGGCCATCGCCTGCCGGGCCGCCTCGAGGGCGACCTCCATCCATACGGCATGTTCCTCAAAGAAGGTCTCTAAGGGATTCATCGGGTCCGCTGGGCGTTGGGTGGTTTCCAAAACCTAACAGCGCCGTTCGACTCGTGAAGATGGCGTCAAGCCGGCCGCCTGACTCCCGCCACCTGACTCTACGGCCGGAAGGCCTCCCCGACCTGCAGGAGGCGGGACGTCCCCCCGGGGAGGGCCAGGACGACGCCGTCGGGTCGAATCGCTTGAATGCGAACGCCGTCCCCGAGGCGGTCGCCCTCCTTCAAGATCCGCGTATCCGTCCCCGACTGCCAGACGCTCACGGGGGGTCCCTCCGTCTGAAGGACGCCGACGAGGACCCACGGCGTCGGACGGGCGGCGTCGGGGACCGATACGACGGGCGGCTGGGACGTGTCCGAGGGGACCCCGTCAGACGGGAGACGCCCCGAGGACGCTTCTTCCCAGTGAAAGATGTCCCGTCGGGGCAATGCCGGGACCTCAGGCCTCGAAGCCCCCATGTCGGCACAGGCCGCGTTGGGCATATCCTCTACGCGGGGTACCGGGACGGGCGGGGGCGGACGGAACACCGGCATCTGCGAGCCCAGTAGGTTCAAGAGCCCGACGTAGGCGATCATGAGACCGCCCACCGCCCACAGGGACCGCACCGACTGGGGAGAACCGTCCGGGGACATCGGGGTCGAACCTCCGAGGTCCCAGGCGTTGGACTCCGGGAAAGGGGCTACGAAATCCCTTCCGGGACCCGGGACCTAACTCCTACACCCGCGGGATGGTCAGGTTCAAGGGCTGGACGGGGCCCTGGGCGACCTGGAAGGTGTGTTGCATGGCCCGGGCGATAAACTGCTTGGCCGTCGTCACGGCCTGCTGGACCGAATTCCCCTGGACCAGGAGGGCGGTGACGACGGCGGCGAAGGCGTCACCGGCCCCGAGCCGGTTCGGGCTTCGGGTCCAGGGATGTTCCAAGACGTAGTGCCGCCGGCCGTCGTAGAGGACGTCCGTGGCCCGGACCAGGCTGGGGAGCCGGCCGCCCTTGACGACGACGTGGGCCGGCCGATACCGATGATAGATGATCTCGCCGGCCGCCTTCATGGCGGTGATGTCGGGGATCGACTCGATATCGCTGAGGACGGCCGCCTCCTCGACGTTGGGCGCCAGGACAGTAGCGACGGGCCCCAAAATCCGGGCCCACGCCCGCAGGTCCTCGGCCGTATGGAAGGCGTAGCCGGTCGCCGAACGCAGGACGGGGTCCACGACGACGACCGGTACGTTCACGTCCTGGAGCACGCCGGCGACGAGCTCGGCCGTCTTCAGGTCCGGGACGGCCCCGACCTTCACGCCCAGGACCCTCACGTCGTTGAAGACGGCCTCCAACTGGGCCCCGACGTGCTCCAGGGGCACGGGGTAGACGCCCAGGACGGCTTGGGTGTTGTGGGCCAGGATGGCCGTCGCCACGCTGAGGCCGTAAGTCCGGTACGTGTGCAAGACCCGTAGGTCGACGGCCAGGCCCTCGTAGCCCGTCGGGTCCCACGTGCCGATGGTCAGGACGGTCTGTCGCATGGACGACCTATGGACGCCGTGACGGGGTCCCCCAGGGACTGGGTCCCGGGTCCCAGAAATTCTGGGGCAGATGGGCAGGCCGTCAGAGGGGCACTGGGCGTGAAGGCTCCGACGGCTCCCTACTTTTCAAGACCCGGGACCCGAACGGCCCGACCCGGCTTCCAGACGGGCCGACCGTCCTGCGTCGCCAGGAGCCAACCCGTCCGGAAGGCCAATTCTACCGTCTGGGCCATCCCGGTCAATGGCCACGCCGGGTCGTACTGATCGCTGGGTTGATGATAATGACGGGCGACGTATTCTTCATGAAGCCTCTCGCCCCAATCCGGGGGCTTCCCGACGTAACGAGTCCCCGCTTCCAGGGAGACGGCCGGGACGCCCTGCCGGGCGAAACTGAAATGGTCCGAACGGAAGAAGTAGCCCTTCTCGGGGAAGGGGTCAGACCGGAGGGTCACGCCCATCGCCCGGGCGGCCTCCTGGAGGGCCGCGTCCATCGTCGTCCGGTCCATCCCCAGGGGGACGAAGTCCTCGGTCGGCCCCCAGACGTTGACGCCGTCCAGGTTGAGGTTCGCCACCGTCCGGTCGAGGGGCCAGAGGGGACGGCTCGCATAGTAGAGCGACCCGAGGAGGCCGGCTTCCTCGGCCGTGACCATCAAGAACAGGACCGAACGTCGGGGTCGGACGCCCTGACGGGCCAGGTGGGCATAGACCTCGGCCACGCCCAAGACGGCCGCCACGCCGGAGGCGTTGTCATAGGCCCCGTTGTAGATGCTGTCGCCCTGTACGGCCGGCCCGATGCCCAAGTGGTCAAAGTGGGCCGTGTAGAGGACGGCTTCCGATTGAAGGGCGGGGTCCGACCCCCGGAGGAGGGCCACGACGTTCTGGGACGTGAACTTCCGGACCTCCTGCCGAAGTCCGACGGTGACCCGGGCGCCGAGGTCGATGGGCCGGAAGTCCCGGCGGGCCGCCCGTCGCAGTAAGTCCTCCAGGCTGTAGCCGGCGGCCTGGAAGACCCGCCGGGCCGCCGCCTCTTGGAGCCAGCCCTTCACCGGCAGGGCCGGCTCGACGCCGGAGGCATCGAGATGGACCTGCTCGCCGGTCCAGGAGCTTTGCACGACCTGCCAGGGATAGCCCGCCATGTCCGGGACGTGGACGACCAAGGCCCCCAGGGCTCCCTTCCGGTAGGCCTGCTCAAACTTATAGGTCCAGCGCCCGTAGTAGGTCATCGCCTTGCCTTCGAAGAGGTTCGGCTCCGACGGCGGCGCCGGCGGGTCGTTGACGAGCATGACCAGGACCTTCCCCCGCATGTCTTGGCCCTTGTAGTCGTCCCACCGGTACTCGGGGGCCTCGATGCCGTAGCCGACGAATACGAGGGGGGCGTCGGCGACGGAGACGGCCGGTTCGTAGACGCCGCTCCATAGGACGAAGTCCCGCACGGGCTGAAACTCCAGCGTCTCGTCCCGGACCTCGACCCGGAGGGGTTCCGACTGAGCCGTCACGCCGACCATCGGGACGGGTTGCAGATAGTCCGGGGCCCCCTCGGGGGCCTCCAGACCCATCATGGCGAACCGCGTGGCGATGTACCGAGCCGCCAGACGGTCGCCCCGCGTGCCGGGGGCCCGGCCCTCCAGGAGGTCGTCGGCCAGAAACTGCAGGTCGGCCCGTAACTGTTCGATGCGGATGGCCGTCTCGAACCCAGGCGGCCAGGGCGTGCCCGCCGTCGTGAACGTCGAGGCGACGACACTGAGGCCGATCAGGCCAAGCCAGGGGTTTCGCCCCATCGGGGACCTCCGCGAGGGAAATCACCGGCTGGACCGGGAAGGGCTAAGCAGGATACAAGATGCAGACTCCACGATGCAAGATGGGATTGCGTGGGTCGGGCATCCAGGAACTGCTGGGGGTGCTGTGGGTCGGGGTCGAGCGCCGGACCGGCTGGCCCGGTTCGGGTTCGACTGGCGGGAGGCGGCTTGTGCGGCGGCGGGCCAGATGGGCAGGGACAAGGCCTGCCCCTACGGGCGGGCGGGGGAAGACACCGCCGTTTTTTGACTTTTCGGGATAGGTCAGTACAATAGGCCCCCGTCGGGTTCTGGGTGTGGCCTGTCTTATCCAGAGCGGCGGAGGGAACGGGCCCTGTGAAGCCGCGGCAACCGGCTCGCGCCCGCGGGCGTCCGGTGCCAACTCCCGCAGGCCGGGGCGAGACCCGGCCTGGAAGATGAGGCAGGCGTTGCCTCGCGCAACACCTCCTCGAGTCGACCGACAGCCAAACCGAACCTGAGCGACGTCGGGCCCACGGCCTCGCGCCTGAAATCCCCCGAGTTGGGGTCGGGTCTGGGAATTTCGGTGTAGGGTCTGGGGACTGTACCTAATAACCCCGAACACCCGGGGCCTCCCACCGATTTCCCTGGAGGAGACCCATGGCCTTCGTTCGAGGGCTTGTGTGTCGAGAGTGCGACGCTTCATTCGACGAGATCCCCGAAGCGGCGTGTGACCGCTGTTTGGGGCCGCTGGACGTGGCCTACGACTGGGACGCCATCCGGCGGTCCTTGAGCCGGTCGGTCATCGAGCAAGGCCCGCCCAGCATGTGGCGCTATCGGGCCCTCCTACCCGTGGACCCGACGGACTCCATCGGGGACCGCACGGGATGGACCCCGCTTTGGCATGCCCGGCGTCTCGGAGAAGCCTTGGGTCATCCCCGGGTCTTCATCAAAAACGACGGGGCGAATCATCCGACCCTGTCGTTCAAGGACCGCGTCGTGGCCACGTCCCTGGCCTGGGCCCGTCGGCGGGGGATCACCGTCGTCGGCTGTGCGTCGACCGGCAACCTGGCCCACTCGGTCGCGGCCCAGGCGGCCCGTCACGGCTTCCGGGCCGTGATCTTCGTCCCCGCCGACCTGGAGGTCGGCAAGGTCGTGGCGACGGCCGTGCACGGTCCGACCCTCATCACGGTGGACGGCCACTACGACCACGTCAACCGTCTGTGCTACGAGCTGGCCGAGGCCTACGGGTGGGGGATGGTCAATATCAACCTGCGGGCTTACTACGGCGAGGGCTCGAAGACGGTCGGATACGAGATCGCCGAGCAGATGGGCTGGCAGGTTCCCGACCACGTCATCGTCCCCATGGCGGGCGGCTCGCTGATCACGAAGGTCCACCGGGCCTTCCAGGAATTCATCCGGCTGGGCCTGGTCGAAGCCAAGCCCTACCGCATGCACGGGGCCCAGGCCGAGGGATGCGGTCCCATCGTCCACGCCTTCCAACGGGGCGACGACGTCGTCACCCCCGAGCGCCCCCACACGATCGCCCGTTCGCTGGCCATCGGGAATCCGGCCGACGGTCGCTACGCCCTGCGGACCATCCGTCAGACGGGGGGCCAGGGCGTGGCCGTCTCGGACGACGAGGTCCGGGAGGGCATCCGTCTCCTGGCCGAGACGGAGGGCGTCTTCACGGAGCCGGCCGGCGGGGTCGTCGTCGCGGCGGCGGCCCGCCTCATTCGGGAAGGCCACATCCCGCCCGACGAGTCGGTCGTCCTGGCCATCACGGGTCACGGCCTGAAGACCCTGGAGGCCGTCGCCGACGGGAGGCCCCAGGTGTACGGTCCCATTCGACCCAACCTGGACGCCTTCCGGTCCCTGTGGGACCGCATTGCGAGCTTCGTGACGGCGTGACGACGTCCCAGGGTCGACTGGGTCCGTCGGGCCTCGGCACCCCCTTCTTTCCCGACCCCATCCCGACGTCACGTCTTCACGAAGCTTGCGATCATTGCGGAAACAGCCGTTTGGGTCGGCATTCCCGCCGGTCCGACGGCTGTAGACACCCCGTCGAAGGAGCCAGCGATGTCGCGGATTCCCGTCGCCGTCGTCGGGGCGACCGGCGCCGTCGGACAGGCCCTGGTCGCCGCCCTGCATGGACACCCGTGGTTTGCCGTCGAGGCCCTCGTGGCCTCGGAACGGAGCGCCGGCTCGAAATACCGGGACGCCGTCCGTTGGGTCCTGCCGGGTTCGGTCCCGCCGGACGTGGCCGACCGGACGGTCCTGGACGTGACGGCCGACATACAGGCACCCATCATCCTGTCCTGCATCGATGCCGGCCTCGCCCGGGAACTGGAGCCCCAATGGGCCCAGCGGGGGTACCGGGTGTTCAGTAATGCCAGCGCCTTTCGACTCCACCCGACCGTCCCGCTCCTCATCCCGGAGGTCAACGCCGACCACTACGCCCTCATCCAGTACCGGGAATCGACGTGGAGGGGATTCATCGTGACGAACCCCAACTGTTGCGTCGCCGGCCTGGCGATGGCCCTGGGCCCGCTGACCAAGCGATGGTCCCTCGAGCGGGTCTACGTGACGACCTTCCAGGCCGTGTCGGGGGCCGGCCTCCAGGGCCTGGCGGCGCTTCCTATCGCCGACAACGTCATCCCCTGGATCGCCGGGGAAGAGGAGAAGTTACAGAAGGAACCCCCCAAGATCCTCGGTTGGCTTCAGGGGGCCCGGGTCGTCGAGTATCCCGTCGAGGTCATCCCCAGTTGTTATCGCGTGCCTGTCCGGCATGGTCACACGCTCGCCCTCGTCATCGAGGGCAAGGCCGACCTGACGCCCGAGCGGGCCGTCGAGGCGTGGCAGGACTTCCGACCGCCGGATTGGGTCCGCCAGCTCCCCTCTGGCGTAGGCCGACCGATTCGGGTCTGGACGGAAGTCGACCGGCCCCAGCCGGCCCTGGACCGGGACGAGGGCCAGGGCATGGTCGTCCACGTCGGTCGGGTCCGGGGTCAGGCCGGCCGGGTGCTGTGCACGGTCCTGGTCCACAACCTCATCCGGGGGGCGGCCGGGGCGGTCCTGCTGAATGCCGAGCTGTCCGTGTCGCTGAATCCGGTGTGAGTTACGTCGTGACGTCATTACGAACTCTGTCCAGAGGCCATTGGCCTATGAGCGAGCGTCCGTTAACCGTTCATAAGGTCGGGGGCGGCGCCCTCCGGGCCCCGGACGACTTCGAACGGGTCGCCGAGGTGCTCCGTCAGTCGCCGGGTGCCAACGTGATCGTCGTATCGGCCCTCCACGGCGTGACCGACGAGCTCCTGCGCGCCGCCCGTCGGGCGGCCGACGGCGGCCGACCGGCGGCCCTCGAGGCTCTCCGGATCTTGCAGGACCGCCATACGACGTGGGCCCGACGGCTCCTCCAGCCCCCGGGCCTTACCCAGTTCCTGCGTTTCTACGAGCGGCTCCATCGCAGTGCCCAGTCGATCCTCTCCAGCATGGCCCGCCTCCGGGAGACCCCGCCGGCGGCCATGGACCGGCTCCTGAGCTTGGGCGAACTGACCTCGTCATACATGCTGACCCTATTCCTCCGTCAGCAGGGCTTCGCTTCGGCCTGGGCCGACGCCCGGCGGTTGATCCAGACCGACAACCGACACGGGCATGCCCAACCCCTGTTCCCCGAGACGCGCCTGCGGACCCGGGAGGTCCTGACGGCCCTCCTCCGAGAGGACACCATCCCCGTCGTCCCCGGCTTCATCGGGCGGTCCACCGCCGGACGGACGACGACCCTGGGCCGCGGCGGCTCCGACCTGACGGCGACCCTGATCGCCGTCGTCCTGAAGGCGACCCGGGTCGTCCTCTGGACCGACGTGGCCGCCATCATGTCGGCCGACCCCCGGCTGGTCCCGACGGCCTTCACGATCCCGGTCGTCCCCTACGAAGAAGCAGTCTTGCTGGCCAAACTGGGCGTCAAGCGGTTCCATCCCGAAATGCTGGAATTCGTCTACCGTCGGGGCATCCCCGTCGTCATCCGAAGCCTCCGGGACCTCCAGGCACCCGGTACGACCATCCACATGGACGCCCGCCTCCCGGACGGGCCCCACGTCATCGCCCACCTGCCCCACGTGACCCTGGTCCGCCTGGAATTCGCCCTCTCGCTCCGACGGCCCCTGCTTCGGCTCCTGCGCGCCCTCTACCGGGAATTCCGTCCCCTGGCCGTCATGGCCCAGCAGTGGCCGCCGACGATCAGCCTCCTGGTCTCGGGCACGCAGGTCCCCGAATCCCTCCGGGAGAAGACCGGCCGACTCGGGGCCACACGGGTCCACGTCACGACCGCCGGCCTCGTCATGATCGTCGGCCAAAACCTGCGGGCCTTCCTCTCCAGGGACGACATCGTCCCCGGCCCCGCCCGCGTCCTCCACGAGTGGGCCACCGACGTGACCATCCCCGTGCTGGTCCCGACCGAGCGGCTGACGGACCTCGTCCGGGCCGTCCACGACCGGTGCTTTGCGGGATCGATGCGGGATGCGGGGTACGGCCCGCCGAACGGGGACTCCGGGACGGGACCTTAGCTCACTGACGTTGGGAAAGGTAAGGCTCATCCCTATCGACGGAGGGGAACGACCCGCCCCGGACGGGACCGCCCGAGATATCCTCCCGCCTGCCGGGTCGCCCATGCTTACCAAGCCAGGCGGACGACCCCGTAGACCAACGTTCCGGTTTCCTCCGTGCGTACGCTCATCCACATCTCATCGGGGGCCGGGAAAAACACCGAGGACAACACCGAGTAGGACCACTTGCCGTCCGACCAGTCCAGGGAGTACACCCGATGGACGGCCCCCCGGTCCGTCATCTCCAGCCCATAGCGGGCAGACTCGGTCCCCACGACCGTCTCCGGCGTCAGCGGCGCATCACAGGGGACGATGTCGCTACAACGGCTCCGCCGAAGGGTGCTCCACTCCCGCGCCAGCCAAGCCGCCTCATCCGGGTTCGTCATACGGAGCTCCTGGTAGGGGATGTCCCGTTCCAACCGGACGCTGATGAACAGTCGGCCCCGGACCGGCGTGATGCTCCAGACCACCGGCCGGGTGTAGTTCCGAACCGATACCGGCAGGTCCTCCCGGCGGATCGGCCAGAAGTCCAGGACATGCCCCTCCGGCATATGGACGACCACGACCCCGAACGGACGATGAAGGACCACGTAGGCCCGGTCCCCTTGGGCCGTGACGGCCATCGGAAAGTGAACAGGCCGTAAGCTTCGGTGGGCCGCGAAGTGCAGGTAACGTCGGCCTTCCGAGTCTTTACGCATCAGGGACTCCAGCTTCTGAGGGTCCTCCGCCAACTCCCTCCGGCTCTTATCCGCTAACTGAACGAAAAGGTCCCAAGTCGAGGGGTCCAGGTCCCGAAGGTCCGCCGAAGAATAGCCCCGCGCCTCCAAGAAGGTCCTCAGGGCAGAGAGCGCCAGGACGGACCGGGCCACCCGGACCGGTCGAATCTCGTAAGGTCCGTGGCCCTCGTCCGGCAACTCCAACTGATGGAGCAGGTAGCCGTCTTGGTAGCCGGCCATCCAGAAAGTTTCCTGCCACGTGAAGTAGTCCATGACCTGAAAGGGGGTCTCCCACCGGGCGCCTAACTTCAACGACTCGCCCAGGCAGGCGACCTGCGTGGTCGTGACGATCAGGTAGGGACACCCCGCGCCCCCGGCCGCCCGGACCAGGACCTCGGGAAAGCGATAAACCCCATACCGGGGGAGGCCCAAGGGGTCTAGCAGGGTCGGCCCCCAGCCCCTCAGGGTTATCGGCACCAGCTCGGCCGGGCCGGCAAACAAGGGGTCCCCCAGGTGCAACATCTTCCATCGGGCCGAGAACCAGGCGGGGGCCAGAAAAATAGACGATCCATAAAACTTCCGCAGGCGTTCCTTCCCTTGGGACATCCGGGACCCAGAGAGGACTACCGCCAGGTATCGGTCCCCCACCCGGACGGCCTGCTGGACATGGATGTATAGGTTATCGGCGAGATGCGGGTCATGCAGGGGGGCTATCGGGAAGACCTGGACCGGCTTCAGGGAACCGATGTCGGCGGCCAGCGCCGGCAGGGCCAGGAGCGAGACAAGAAGCCCGGATTTCTTCATGGCCTCCTCCTGAATGGGGGTTCCGGTCGTTCCGATTGTTTCCAGGAGGGAACATGGGGGACACCGCGTAAATAAAATTATTTTTATTATATTCGTATCTACCGGATGACGCATAGGGGGAGGCATACCACGACGACGGCTGTCCCCCGGAAATCGGATGGCAGGCTCGCCTCCTCAAGACGACGAAGGCATGGAACCTACCATACACATCACCCCCCGGATTTGACCCGCATGAAAGTCTCGGCCCTGGCCGGCTCCATGCGCCCGGCCGCGAAAACTACCCCCCTCGACCTCACGGCGCATAACCCATCCCGTCCCGAGTTCCCGAGTTGCCGAATTCCCGAACGGCCGAGGCCCCCGGTGGAGTCTCCGGCCGGGAGTACTTACTTTCGATACCCCATAAACGCCGTCACGAAGTTCTTTTCCGGAGGACGGACGTCTGGCCAGACCGTAAAGGCGAGCAGAAGGACCGCCCGCCGGGCATTCAGGGGTTCAAGAAGTCGAATCTGAAGATTACGGTTGAGGAAATCGACCCATGCTTGATTAAGGGAGGGGTCCTGGGAGTAAAGAATATTGGCGGTCGTCGCCGTGAAGTCGGCACAGGGGTCGAGTTCTAAGCGCATCAAAATCATAATAGGCTCAGAAATCGGCCGGGAAAAGGGTAGAGGGAAATGAGGAGAATGCCACGATAATTCAATACGCGGCATGGCGCCGACATTTTGAGGCGGGCAGAAGGCCACGTTCACTACCCGGGAACCCGTAGGGACTTGGATACGGGCGAAACCCGGGTCGGAAGCCTCCTCCACAAGCTGGTCGATTAAGGTCGGGACTTGTGCACGGGCGAAATCCGGGTCGGAAGCCCCCTCGACCCGCAAGTCGACCGGACGTCCCCTCGGGTCTAAGGCATGCGAGAAAATGACCCATCCCTCGCGCCGGCAGACGGACTCGCCCTGGGGCTGAAACTCCGACAGACTCGCCGGTAATGGGCTATACGGACACCTCTGGGTCGGACTCGGACACGGACCCCCTGCCCTAACCCATCCTCCTTCCTGGGGGATACTACACCGACACCACTGGGGACTGGTTGCACACCGACCGTCGGCGCAAACCGCCCTCACATCGTCAACGCATACGCAGGCATCCCCCACCGGACGACTGGGGCCAACAGGTGCACACTCCGCACACGGTACGCCATAGGCAGGAAGGGCCCCCACCGTCCACAGGCTTTCATTTTTGAGGGGAAGGACCCCAGCTCCCAAGCCGATCGCCAAGACCCATCCCCACGCAGAGGACAACCGACGCCTCATGATGCACCTCCCGATGGGTCTCTGTACAAATATATTCCTTGGAAAAAAAGAAGTCAACTCCCCTCGATCCTGGGGTTGGGACAGGAAATGGGACGTCTTGGGGGAGCCTTCCGGCGTCGAGGCCGGCCTATGGGACGCCGGGCGGATGAGCCGGCGACCGGTCGAATGCCGGCCGGGGTCGAGGGCCATCCAGCTATGGGCGGGCGGCCGCCCGCACCGTCGGTCGAGGGCGGATGCGAAAGACCCGGACCTTCCGGTCCGAACCCGCCCAAGCGACCGTCGAGTCGTCCCCCGAGGCGACGTCCCAGGCCGCCCAGTCCGTCGCTTGCCAGAGGGTCTTGCCGGTCGCGACGTCCACGACCGTCGGCGGCGCATCCATCAACGTGAGGACGACCCAGGCCGATGCCCTCGTCGACGCCTTCCCCCTACCCTCGCATCCCGTATCTTGCGTCTCGCATCCCGCATCCTGCATGAGGACCATCCGCATGACTGGTGCCCGGAGCGGCAGGACCCAGAGCCGGTTACCGCTCCGAGCGTCTAAGGCGTACAGCAAAAGGCCCCGCGTGGGGACGACCAGGACGTCCCAGGCCGTCCGGGCCGGACGCACCGTCACGCTGGCGCCCAAGTCCAACCGCCATCGGAGGCGGCCCCGTTCGAGGTCCCACAGCCACGCCCACCGGCCCGTCGAGACGAAAGCCCAGGGCGGGACGATCCCCACGTGGACGGCCATGACGTCGGTCCCGGCCGGGACCCGAAAAGACCTCCGCCAGGCTACCCCAGCGGGTTCTTTTCCGCCTTCCCGCATGCCCCGGTGGCAGAGAAGTTCCGCCTGACGGTCCTTCCCGGCGTCGCTCGCTCCGACCCGCAGGCCACACCACCACGGCGGCGCCCAGTCCCACGCCGGAAGACCGAAATCGGGTCGGACGGCTTGGACCGGGAACGACCAGCACTCGGAGGCCTCCGGCCCGACGCCCGGCGTGCAGATCCGGACGTCGTCGGACGTATGACCGGCCCACAGACGGCGGCCGTCGTCCCACACGGTCATGCCCTCCGGCCATGCCATTCGGACCGACGGCGTCGTCGACCCCTCAGAAAAGGCCAGGAGCTCGGTCGCTGTGGCCAGCCAGGCCGTCCCGTCCGTGACGGCCCAAGCCCGGGGGGCCTGCCACCGTTCGTCGGACCATCGGACCGGTCGGGCGTCCTTGGGGGCGTCCGACGGCCAGTAGACGACGGTACCCTCGGCGGGAAGCCGGGCGGCCCACCCCTTCCCCGTCCATCGGACCTCGGCCACGTCGCCGGGCGCCGTCCATTCGACGACGGGTTCGACGGTCACCTGTGCCGGCCCCGGTCGGACGGCACAGGCCAGGAGGAGAAGGGACACGAGATGCGGGATGCAGGACAGAATTGCGGATTGCGGAAGCGGGAACTTGTTTACCCTCAAGAGGCAGAGGACCCGGCGGGTCGTCCCTGGACGCCGGCAGGCTTTTGGGTACCACCGCCTCACCGATGGAGACGCGTCATCGCGTATCCATCGGATATCCCCAGGGTCGGCTCCCGGAAAATTCAAGCCGCATCCCCTTCTCAGTGGGTGCCTCCGAAGAAGTCTCGCATCCGACGGAACATCCGCTTCTGCTGGGGCGTGATGCCGGGGTGGTACTTGCGGGCCATCTTCTCCAAGACGGCCCGGTCTTCCTCGTCGACTTGAGTCGGGACGACGACCTTCACCTGGACGTACAGGTCGCCGTAGCCGCTCCCCTGCACCCGCGGCATGCCCCGGCCGGGGACCTTGATGATCGTGCCGGGCTGGGTGCCGGGCTCGATGCGGAGCGTCTCCTTCCGACCGTCCAGGGTCGGGATCTCGACCTCATCCCCGACGAGGGCCTGGAAGACGCTGATCGGCTGTTCGACGTACAGGTCGTCGCCTTGCCGTCGGAAAATGGGGTGTTCCTGGACCTTGACAAGGATGTACAGGTCGCCCGGCGGTCCCCCGCGGATGCCCGCATCGCCCTCGCCGCGCAGGCGGACCTGCATGCCGGTGTCCACGCCCGGCGGGATGTGGACCTCGACGGTCTGGGTGTCGGCTACGCGGCCCTCCCCGTGGCAGTGGGCACAGGGATTGGCGACGACCCGACCGCGGCCGCCGCACCGGGAGCAGGTCCGGCCGATGACGAGAAAGCCCCGCTGGGACTGAATCATGCCCGTGCCCTGACAGGCGGGGCACGTCTGGTCCCGATATCGGCCCTCGGTCCCCGCACCCCGACAGGAAGGACAGACGACCCGTTTCGGGACCTTCAGGGAGACCGTCTTGCCGCGGTAAGCGTCTTCCAGGCTGATCTCCAGGGTGTACTGGAGGTCCTCGCCCGGGACGGCGTCGGCCCGGTGGCCTGTCCAGGGGGACTCCCAGCCCCAGGGCCAGCCGAAGTGGAAGATACGCTCCCAGCCGCCGTTCATGAACCAGCGGAAGATGTCTTCGAAGTCCCGGAAGATCTCGGGGTTCCAGTACCGGCCGGGGTCGGCACCGACGTGCTGACGGAGGCCCTCGACGCCGTAGCGGTCATAGATGGCCCGCTTCTCCTTGTCGATCAGGACCGAGTAGGCTTCCGTGATTTCCTTGAACTTCTCTTCGGCTTCCTTGTTGCCGGGGTTCCGGTCGGGATGGTACTGAAGGGCCAGTCGGCGGTAGGCTTTCTTGATGTCCTCCTCGGTGGCGTTTCGGGGTACACCCAAGATGGCGTAGTAATCCTTCATCGTCGGCCTCTCCACCGTCGATGCAATCTGGAAGGGGGCGGGGCCCCTGGGCCCGACTACGGTGGCACGTGGGCGCGCAACCGGGTCGTCGCCGTCACCCTCGGGACGCCGGAAGTCATCCCGGCATACCCCTGTCCGGACGCCGCCGGTGCCGGGGGCGGGACTCGAACCCGCACGGGCGTGACCGCCCAGGGGATTTTAAGTCCCCAGTGTCTACCGTTCCACCACCCCGGCGATGAGTCCGAGTGCCGGCCTTCTATTATAGATAGGCCCGCCGGACGGCGTGACGAGGTTCTGTCGGTCCTCTCGGCCTCGGACGGCGTGGGCGTTCACTGGACCCCCACCCGCGTGCAGAAGGGGAGGCCGTAGGGGCGACCCGCAGGTCCACGGTTGCATGGAAGGCCGGGAGCACCACAATAAGATACGTGCTCAGGCGTGGCCCTCCGTCGCCGGACTCCAGACCCGACGCCTGATGTGCGGGTCGGGGAAATGGGGATGGAGGCCTGGGCCTGCCCCGTGTCGGTCCGTCGGCCCCGACCGGGGCCTGCGTCCTACGGTCCGAAATGTGCACGTCGAGTGAGTCGACCGACCAGGCGCTCGGTACCATGAAGTTGTCCGTCGTCATCCCCGTTTACAACGAACGGGCCACCCTCCCCCGGGTGCTGACCCGGGTGTTCCGGGCCCTCCCCGACGTGTCCAAGGAAATCGTCATCGTCGATGACGGTTCGACCGACGGGACCCGAGAATGGCTCCGGGAAACCTTCGGCTCGACCAATCCCCATGTATGGTTTGCCCTGACGACGGACGACCGGTTCGTGGTCGTGGGCGACCGGGCGACCGATGCCGGGGACTCGGGACGGGCCCTGCCCCATCGGCATTCCCAGCCCCCCTTGCAGGCCGTCGTCTTGCCCCCCTTGCCGGTCCGGGTCCTCTACCATGACCGTAACCGGGGCAAGGGGGCGGCCCTCCGGACGGGTTTTGCCGCCGCTACGGGCGACGTCCTGGTCGTCCAGGACGCCGACCTCGAGTACGACCCCCGGGACTGGGCCCGCATGTGGCCCCTCATCGCCGAGGGCCATGCCGACGTCGTCTACGGGTCTCGGTTTTACGGGGAACCCCACCGCACCCTTTACTTTCACCACTACTTGGGGAATAAGGTCATCTCGTACCTCGTCAACCTCCTGTGCGATGCCACGCTCAGCGACGTGGAGACGTGCTACAAGATGTTCCGAAGAGAAGTCCTGGACAGTATCACCCTGACCTGTGACGACTTCGGCTTCGAGGTCGAATTCACCGTCAAGGTCGCCAAGCAGAAGCGGTGGCGCATCTACGAGCTGGGCATCCACTACTACGGCCGGACTTACGAGGAGGGCAAAAAGATCACCTGGCGGGACGGGGTCAAGGCCCTCGGGTACATCCTGAAGTATCGGTGGGGCGGATAGGGCCTCGGGACTACAGGGCGCGGGACAGGGAAGGTGTCCTCGGGGCTCCCAGGGGGCGTGGGCAGGTTCGGCGATGCCCTCGGGTCTCCTGACGGTCGCCACGTGGAACGTCAATTCCGTCAAGAGTCGGGTCGGCCTCGTCGTCGAGTGGCTGAAGCGGACGCCCGTCGACGTCCTGGGCCTCCAGGAGACGAAGGTCGAGGACAAGGACTTCCCGTACGGCCCCTTCGAGGCGATCGGCTACCGGTGCGAGGTCTTCGGTCAGCGGGCCTACAACGGCGTCGCCCTCTGCGCTCGGGTCCCCCTGACGGACGTCTGGAAGGGCTTCGGGGACCCCGTCTGGGACGACCAGAAGCGCATCATCGGGGCGACCGTCGGGGACGTCCACGTCATCAACGTCTACGTGCCCCACGGGGACGAGCGGGGGACGGAAAAGTTCCGGTACAAGTTGGATTTCTACCGCCGTCTCGTCGAGTTTCTGAGTCAGCGGTGGACGCCCGCCGACCCCCTCTGCCTCGTCGGGGACCTGAACGTCGCCCGAAGCGACCTCGACGTGTGGGACCCCGAGGCCCTGCGGGACAGCATCGGGACGCTCCCCGAGGAGCGGCAGGCCCTGGAGGCGCTCCTCGGGTGGGGATTTGTCGACGCCTTCCGGCACCTGTACCCCGACCGGCGGCAGTTCACGTGGTGGGACTACATCGGGGGCCGTATCTGGAAGGACGAGGGGATGCGGATCGACTACGTCCTCGTCACGCCGCCGCTCCTGCCCCGCCTCCGGGACGTCCGGGTCGACCTCTGGCCCCGCCGGCGTCGGACGCCGACGCCCTCGGACCACGCCCCCGTCATCGTGGAACTGGATAGGGGACGGTAAGGCCATTCGGCAGGTGGGCAGAGCGGCCCGGCCGGCGACCGCCTGGCCTACCCGACTAACTGGACCCGCTTCTGGAGTTGGAACATCGAGACGATCTCCTGGACGGTCGTGGCGTCCTCGGGCTTCTTGTCGTCCCGGACCCAGCCGACGACCCGGGGAAACCGCAGGGCGTAACCCGGCTCGTCGCCGACCTTCCCGCAGGTATGGACGGGCGAACGGGTGATCTCGTCGGCCAGGACGGTCACGACGGAGTTGGGCTCGACCCACACGTCGGGCTCGATGATCGAGTCGACCCGGGCCGGCCGGTGGTCCATCCGGGTCGCGTCCAGGAGCTCCCGGATGCGGACCCACTCCTCCTCGGTCAGGCCGCTCCCGATCTTGGCGACCGTCTTGAAGGTGTCCGACTCGGGGTCGTAGACGGCCCCGAGGAGGGCCCCGATGCCGAACTTGGCCCGCATGCCCCGGCCCCGAAAGTAGCCGACGAGGACGACGTCGACCGTGTCCGTCAACTCCCCTTTGTAGGAGCGCTTCAGTTTGACCCAGTGGAAGCCCCGGGCGCCGGCCTGGTAAGGGGCGTCCAGGCGCTTGGCGAGGATGCCCTCCATGCCGTGCTCGACGGCCTCGTCGAA
>FWWL01004393.1_pt1 | contig 23868 bp, 16 predicted proteins | sample 2228331 | NCBI WGS metagenome assembly FWWL01 (sample SAMEA103939775, study PRJEB20133) | metagenome | reverse complement strand
CCATAAAGACCTTGAATCATCCCAGATAGAATATCTGGCACAAAAAGTACTTTCAGTCAATCCATCCTCAAAAAAGTTAAAGCAGGCTATAGCCAGCCTTTTGTACACTCACCCTGAAGCAGAACATTTAGAAGTTGTAGATTCCTTAGAGAATGTAGAAGAACCAGTTTTACTGCTCCTAAAGGCAAAGAAACAGTTGTCTCAAGGCAACCATTCGGTTGCGCTTGAATTGGGCAGGCTGGCAACAGAACGGTTTGAAGAAACCTTAAGGGAATCGTCATTAAAACCCTACATTATCTTTACCGCTCTGGATTGGAGGGTTTTTATTCAAGATTTAATTTATTTGGGACTTACCCAGGAAGCCTTGCGATGCGCTGAAGGACTTTTGGCTTTACGCCCTGCGGATCCGCAATTGTTACGCCTCATCGGTGATATTCATCTCAGGAGGATGCATGAAGATCAAGCCTACCAGGCGGGCAAGATGGCATACGAACTGGATCCTGATCATGCCGATGGGTGTCGTCACTTTGCTCAGGTTTGTGAGACCACCAGCCATTGGCAGGAAGCACAAATCCTGTGGAAGAAGTTGATCACATCCGCTCCCATGGATCACAAAAATCTAAGCCTGTATCTTTCTTTTGTCCGATCCTCTTTCTTTGCGGAGGATTACCAGACCGTTGCCCAGACCTGTAAAGCGATTCTTGAGCAACATCCTGATTGTGGTGAGGCTTACGGATGGTTGGGAAAAGCGTATTTGAAACTGGATGACGAGGAAAATGGCGTTGCCTGTCTTACCCGTGCCACGCTGTTGTTGCCCGAGGATGAGCGGTGGTGGTTATCTCTTTCGGAGCATTGGCTGGCAAAACAAGATGTTTCATCGGCATTGAACACATTAAAGTCGGCTGTGATGGCAGTCCCTGAAAGTGGTTCGATTTACTACCATTTGGGAAATTTACTGTTACAACAACATCAGACTTCTGAAGCATTGATTTATCTTAGAAAAGCCTCTGCTTTGTACCCGGAAAATCCAGAGATTGCTCTTCGATTGTGTCAGGCGCTCCATCGTTTGGGATATCTCCAGGAAGCACGTCGGGTATTGGAGAATTTAAAAGGAAAATGGAATGCTCATCCAGAAATGGCTTATGAGTATTCCCACATTTCAATTGAGCAAAAAGACCACGAGAATGCCCTGAATGCGTTGGAAATTGCCGTGCGCACAGAAAACCCGAAAAAAGAGTGGGTTTTTGAGTATGCGCGCTTCCTGTTGGATCATACCGATTTGCCTGGCGAGCAAACCTGTTTTCGGTTGGAGCAAGCCGAGACTCTGCTTAGAAATTTGATCGCTCAGTCTCCTTCGGATGAACATGTACTCCTCATCCTGGCTGAAGTGTTGGTTCGCAACCAGAAAACGGAAGAAGCCTATGCTATATTCTCGCAACTGGCTGAGAACGCAGAATTTATCCAGAGTCCACTTGGATGGAAAGTGCTGTATGGTTTGGGTGTCACCCTTCTGGAAATGGGAGATCATGATTCCGGAGTGGTATTCCTGAAGGATGCCATTACCAGACAGCCGGAAGACCCTACTCTGCTCAAGGATTATGCAGAAGCCTGTGTAAAGGCTCGCTTGTATCAAGAAGCGCTCAATGTGGGAGAACTGGTTTGTCGTTTGACTCCAAATAATGTGGAAAATGGAGAATGGTTTGCCCGACTGGCAATTCAGTTGGAAAAGCCCGCGTTAGCCATTGAAAAGTACACTCAATTGATTTCACTGGCACCTCACCGCCTGGATTTAAGACTTGCACTGGCAGGCTTACAGGTGAAAACTGGAGAGATTGATCAGGCGTTAGAAGTGCTGGATGGCGTGGTTCAAACGGAGACCCTGGATGAAGATCTTTTACGAAAAGCGGGCTATTTGTATCTGAGCATGGAGAAATTACCACTGGCAATCCAGGCTTTTGAAAAAGCGCTGGCTGTCTCTCTTGAACCTTCTCCTGAGTTGTTGAAAGAATTGATGAGGGTTTATGAACAAGCAGGCAGGGTGGATGATGCCGTCATGTCAGGAGAAAAAGCAGTCCGTGTCGGCAAAGATGACCCTGAGATTCATCTTGAATATGCTCGCTTGTTATCTCGTTTAGGTCGGGATACGCTGGCGCAAACTATTCTTCTCCAGTCCTTATCCCTTCCAAATGCCGATGACCCTATCCTCCGTTCTGCATTTCATACAGAGTTAGCCCGGATTTGCTGGAAACAGGAAGATTTCTTGAACGGGTTAATGTATGCAGAAATGGGTTTGTTAGAAAATCCACAGTCGATCTCATTGCGATATCTTCAAGGTCTTCTAACGGTCACACTCCTGCAATGGGAGAAATCCCAGCAATGGGCACAGGCTGTGCCTCTGGAAAAAGATTGGCTCTCCGACATGGATGGCGTGAGGTTGATCATTCTTAAGGGGCATCTCTCTCTGGCTCAGAATCCGGCGGAGACGGAAAAAGTTCTTCATTTGCTGGAAGAAAGCGGGATTTCCTCACCAGAGTATAACCTTCTCAAGAGCCGCTGGCTGGCACAAACAGGGCAATACATCGAAGCAAGAAATTTACTATCTACAATCCCGGTGGATTTGGACAAAGAATGGGCTTTGTGGAAGATCATCGCTGAACGAGAGAGCCTGTGCTACTCCACTGCTTTGCACCACATTCGTGGGTTTATCCAGGAGCATCCTGAGCATCCCTGGGGAATGCTGGAATATGTGAAGTGCGTGACCATTGGAAAAGAAATCGGTCAATTGAGCCGAGTGCTCAAGTTGAAGTCCGGTGGAGAACTCTCTCCAATTGTGGACGAATTAGATTGGGAAAAAGCCGAACAGATGATTCAAAAATTGAGCGGGTTGGTCGTTGCAGACGAACTTCGCGGCTGGTCGATCCGGTTGAAGGTTGCTTTTGATCCGACGCCAGAACATCTAAAGATGCTTGCCGGAGCGGTTCATTCAGCCGAAGAGGCTTCCTCCCTTATCCAGGGACTGCGAACGATTGGGAACCTGCAAACCGCTCTCCAAATCGCTCATCCTTATTTGACAAATGAGGCTGTCCGTTTTCAGCAAGCCATCTGTTACAAGGATAAAGATGTATCGAAAGGATTCGAAATTGCCCGGGGATTGATTGAAGAGAAACCGCAACACCCGCTTTATCAGGCACTGTTCTCATTCCTTGCCAGAGATGCAGGGGAGACAGATTTAGCCTATCAGGCAATTATGTCCGCGATGGCTCAATATCCGGATGAACCGGAATGGTGTGCGTTTGCGGCTGAACTGGCGATTGAGTTGGGAAACGTTGAAAAGGGTATCAGTCATTGGGAAAAAGCAGTTTCCCTGCGTCCCGAACGCTCTGATTATTTGATTGAGTTGGGTTGGGCGTATATGATGAGCGAATCCTATGAAAGAGCAGCCGCCATTTTGATGCGAGCCGCAAAGATGGAACCCTCTAACTCTTCTATCTGGTTCAACCTTGCGCAGGTGTATAAACATCTCTCCCGCTATGAAGATGCGATTGCATGTGCTTTGCGTGCCAGCGAAGTCGATCCGACGCACATTCAGGGTTTCATTCTGGCATCGGAGTTGTCTTTAGAAAATGGTAATCTTGACCTCGCCCGGAAATATGCTGAAAAGGCTTTGGAAAGGGACGATGTGAATCCGAAAGCCGTGATGGCAATGGTGAGGGTCTATCATCACCTCGGAAAGGATGAACAGAGTCTATCCATGCTGGAAAGTATGGTGGGTAAAGTGCCGCCGGTTCTGGAACTGGATCTGGAAAGGGCTTCTCTCATCTATCAACTCCGGGGGGCTCAATCGGCATATCCGGTTACCCAGCGTCTGGTTACAGAATTTCCTGACGATGCCGCCGGTTTGGCTTTACACGCCCGGGTTTTGGCGGATTTGGGGGATTTCAAACTGGCTCAACGATTTGCCTTCCGTTCGTTACGGCAAGAGCCAAACCAGCCTGAATTGACGCTGTTGCTGGTCAAGATGCAACGGAGTGATGGGCAACTGGATCAGGCAGTGCACCTGCTCACACAAGCCATCGCGCTCGAACCGCAGAAGATTGACTTCTACATTGAACTTGGAGAGATTTACGCTGAACGGCGGGAGTATGATCTCGCATTGCAGACTTTCCACCATGCCATCCGGATTGCTCCTCAGGATCCACGTGGTTACTATCACACGGCATTGATATTGCGGGATGGAAAGGACTTTGCCGGCGCTGAAATGATGTTGCAGCATGCCGCAAAACTTGCTCCCGATGATGTCACTATTCATAGACAATTGGTGAGCGTCATGGCGCTGAATCTCATTCACAAATCCCAGGAAGCAGGAGCCGCTTTATGAACTCAACAATCAATGGGAATCCTGAAATGGTTCATCGTTCAAGTTTTCTTCACTTGCTCCATCTTGCACTGGATGCAGAGGCATATCAGTTTGGACGTCAGGCATCGTTGCACTGGCTTTCTGTGTATCCCGGTGATCTGGAAGTGCGCCTGTTTTACGCCAAAATGCTTGCGGGAGAGGGTAAAACCGATCAGGCGGTAGGGTTATTGAAAAAATTGATTCTCATTGATCCGGAGTTTCTCGAAGCATATCGGGAAATGGCGCGACTCACCGCCAATAAAAGCTCTGACGAATACCAGCAAGCGGTTTCGGCTTTGTACCTGTTGGGAGATGAAATCCCTTCTTCCCTTCCACTGGCAGATTGGGCTTTACCTGCTTACAGTCTGATCAAAATGGGAGAGGGAGCAAAACTGGGTGGTGAAGAGGCTCAAAGGGTACTCTTTCGTCACACTGGTTTACCTCTGATTGCGATCTGGATGCATCTGAAAACCTTGCTTCCTGCCATTCCTCAGGAAACTGCCACAGCCCTGTTAGAATACTACCATCAACAGTTTGAAGATTGCGCTCAGATTGGTCTGGTTTTGGCGGATTTATGGATGAAGCAAGGAAAAGAAGAGGAAGCCATTACCCTGTTTCATCAGTGCGTGGCTCTGGATGTCGCCGGGCAGACGGTGAGACGCTTATGGGGGAATGATCATCCTTATCGCTCATTATGGGTGAATGATCTTTCTATCCCATTTGACTTACCCATTCCTGCTCAGGTTGCCGTGCGGTTTCGCGGAAACTGGCTCCAAAGCGGAACTCTAATTCAGGATACCTCGAGTGAGGTTGGTGGAGATCTTTCTGAACAGGATCATGAAAGAAAGGAAGAGGAACCCAATGCTCCTCAGAGGGATTCGGAATACAAGCACGTTGTGCGGGAAGAGAATATCGTAAAACATCCTGCCTCACAGGAACGGGAGCAGGTTGTTAAGGATCAGGAATTACAGGCAATTGAACGGGAACTGGATCGTGTCGCCAAGCGCTTGAAGAAAAGCGGGATCTCCCGTTTGGATGGACGGTTCCCCGTGTATGTCATATTCTCTTCGTGGAAAGGGTTGGAACAACAATATGGCACCCAGACCACCAAAATTATTGATCTGGAACTCCATCGGTTGGGAGAAGTCATCCAGAAAAGAACTGGTTGGCGGTTCCTGGTTTTTTACCCCGACCATCCCCAATCAGTGAAATCGCTAGGGATGGAGCCTGTTACCAATCGAGATCCCTGGTCCCTCAAACTGGCTTTACACGATTTAGACCAGGTTTTAGCGAAAAAAGGGGAAATGATTGGCGCCCTCTTGATTGTTGGAGGGGCAAATATCGTTCCTTTTCATGCCTTGCCTAACCCCACAGACGATTATGATCAGGTGATTTATTCGGATAATCCTTATGGAACGCTGGATTCCAACTATTTCATTCCCGAGTGGCCTGTTGGACGGCTACCGGGGGTGGACACTACAGCCGATGCCGGGCTTTTGATCGATTCAATCCGAAGCCTGATTGTTTATCATCAGCGGGGTGGAAAAGGCTGGGGAAATGCCAATGGGAATGGTTCGTCTTTGGCAGACTTTTGGAAAACCATGTTGAGATTCATGGGTTTTCACAAGAACACACCCAATATAGGGTATTCTGCTGCCGTTTGGCGCAGGTCATCGGTAGCGGTGTTTCGTCCTGTAGGCAATCCCCAACACATTCTCATTTCTCCGCCACAGGATGCCGCCAGTCTGAATGTGGATCGCCTGCTCAAGCCTGAACTGGCGTACTATAACCTCCATGGCTTGGAAGATAGTGGAGAATGGTACGGGCAACGCGATCCATTTGAGACTGGTGAGAGTGTGGATTACCCTGTTGCTCTTTCTCCGGCATTGCTGAGGCGCAATGGGCATGCTCCACGGGTGGTTTTCAGCGAAGCCTGCTACGGTGGACACATTTTGGGGAAGTCTGAGGATCAGGCGCTGACTTTGAAATTCCTTTCGGTGGGAACATTAGCGGTGATAGCCTCAACGGCGATTTCATACGGATCGGTCAATACTCCATTAATCGCTGCTGATCTTCTGGGAAATTACTTCTGGCAGGAATTGCGCAATGGAAAAACTGTAGGTGAAGCCTTGATGTTAGCCAAGATCGAACTCGCCCGGGAAATGAATCGACGCCAGGGGTACCTTGATCCGGAAGACCAGAAGACTCTCCTCTCCTTTGTTCTATACGGAGATCCGTTGATTCGTCTGCAAGCCGGTAGCCCTCGTAGAAAATCCGCTTTCCGCTTGAAAAAATCCCCTGTGATTCGCACTGCTGAAGAAACCGAAGTTTCCGAAACCATTCCAAGCATTAATGAACAGGTGGTTGCTCAGGTTAAACAGATGGTTCGTAAATATCTTCCGGGGATCGAAAGTGCAGAGGTGAAGATTCTCTCCTGTACTTTCCCTGAGGAATTACCCATCCAAAAGAGTAAAAACGGGGGACCTGGGTTCAAGGTCGGGGAGAAATTTGTGGTTGCCATGTCTAAAGAAATTCCTTATGCCCGTTCTGTTCATCGTCACTATGCCAAAGCCACAATTGACTCACAGGGGAAGGTCGTAAAACTGGTTGTATCTCGATAACTGGAAAATACGGGTTGCCTCCTCTCTTGGTTGTTGGGCGAGAGTATTAGACTTTCGCCCAACTGACTTAAGGAGAAGGAGTTTTTATTGTCAAGGCATGCACGCTCGCTTATAATACCTTTCCAGGTAATTACCATATCAGGAGCAGGGTTTTTTATGAAAAAGTGGACTGGTTCGGAAATTCGGAAAACTTTCATTGATTTCTTTGTGGAAAAAGGACATACTTTTGTCCCTTCATCTTCGTTAGTGCCGGGCGGTGATCAAACCCTTTTGTTCACCAACGCTGGAATGGTTCAGTTTAAAGATGTGTTTTTGGGTACAGATCATCGCCCGTACTCCAGAGCAGTAAACTCCCAGAAATGCATGCGGGTTGCCGGTAAACACAATGATCTGGATGATGTGGGAAGGGATGATACCCATCATACCTTCTTTGAAATGCTTGGGAACTGGTCTTTTGGTGATTACTATAAGAAAGAAGCAATTGCCTGGGCTTGGGAATTACTAACTCAAGTGTATGAACTGGACCCTGCTCGATTGTATGCTACCTGTTTCAAAGACGAAAAAGGGGAAATTCCAACAGATGACGAAGCCGCTGAGGTGTGGCGTTCTCAACCCGGATTTAATCCCGAGCATGTGCTGTTTTTTGGCAGGAAGGATAACTTCTGGGAAATGGCTGATACCGGTCCCTGCGGCCCCTGCAGTGAAATTCACATCGACCGTGGGCCTGAAGCATGTGATAAAAAGGGTGTTCCCGGGCATGTATGCAGGGTCAATGGGGATTGCAAACGTTTCCTGGAAATCTGGAATCTGGTGTTTATTCAATATAACCGGTTAAGCCCATCCGAATTGGAGCCTTTACCTTCTCGCCATGTAGATACGGGAATGGGCTTTGAGCGGTTGGTTTCCCTGTTGCAAGGGGTGAACTCCAACTATCGCACGGATTTACTCTGGCCCCTCCTGCTGAAAACGCAGGAGTTGACAGGTCATACCGATGCAGAGCGGGAAGCCAACATTACTCCATATCGGGTGATTGCGGATCATGCTCGCGCGGCTTCATTCCTGATCGCGGATGGTGTAGTTCCGGGAAATACAGGAAGAAATTATGTGTGTCGAATGATCATCCGACGCGCAGCGCGCTTTGGCGGGAAAATTGGGTTGAAAGAACCCTTCCTTGCAAAAGTGGCTGAAGTGGTCATCCAAAACTACGGAGATTTTTATCCGGAACTGGTCCGAAACCGCAATGCCATTCTGGATGGTTTGACTCGAGAGGAGGAACGTTTCCAGAGAACGCTTGAATCAGGAATGAGAGAACTTCAGGCAAGCCTGGATGAATTGAAACAGAAGAACGAGAAAATTCTTGATGGCAGAAAGGCTTTTGACCTGTATGCCACCCACGGTTTGCCACTGGAATTAACCCGCGATATCGCTCAAGAGCAGGGATTGGATGTGGATCAACAGGGCTTCCGGGTGCCACTGGAATTAACCCGCGATATCGCTCAAGAGCAGGGATTGGATGTGGATCAACAGGGCTTCCGGGATGCCATGGAAGAGCACCGGCTTGCTTCTGGTGCTGGCAAAGCCTTTGGACCTCTTGGGGGTGAAGATGTAGATTTATATCGTCCTGCGCTGGAGCAATTGCAATCCGAAGGGAAGATTGGCAAAGAGGGGGTTCAATACAACCCTTATGAATGGCTGGAAGTGGAAGGTGAACTTCTGGCACTCTTCCGTGAAGGGGAACGAGTTTCCTCTGCATCAGCAGGGGATCATGTGGAGGTCCTGTTACCTCGCACGGGATTCTATGTGGAGGCTGGCGGACAGGTTTCAGATACAGGTACGATTGTCTCTGCCAGCGAGCCGCGCTGGGAGATTCGTGTTACCGATATGCGGAAACCTGCGGCGGGCGTGATTGTCCATGTTGGAGAAGTTGTGCGAGGGACACCTGCCGTTGGGGATGTTGCGATTGCCCGGGTTGATGTTCAACGTCGCCGGGACATTATGCGTAATCACACTGCCACTCACTTGCTCCATGCTGAATTGCAGGAAGTACTGGGTGAACATGCTCGTCAGGCAGGCTCTCTGGTTGCTCCTGATCGTTTACGCTTTGATTTTACCCATCCAGAGGCGTTAACACCTGATCAGATTGAACGGATTGAAGCCGGGGTGAACCGTGCCATTTTGGAGAATATTCCTCTGCAGACTCGGGTCAAACCTCTTCAAGAGGCAATTGCCGAAGGCGCAATGGCATTGTTTGGCGAAAAATATGGTGAAGTGGTTCGCACGGTTTTAATTGGCGAGACCGATCCGCTCTCTTATGAATTATGCGGAGGCACTCATGTCCATGAAACGGGCGATATCGGACTCTTCCTGATTGTCAGTGAGGGAAGTGCCGCCGCAGGTGTTCGCCGTATTGAGGCGGTGACGGGACGTGGGGCTTATGAATTGGTGCAAAAGCGCTTCCGACAGTTGCGCAAAGCGGCTGAAGTGCTTTCTTCCTCGATGGATGAAGTGCCAGAACGCGTGGAAACTCTCATGGAGGAAATGTCTGGATTACGCAAGACGCTCACATCCTTACGCCAACAGATGGCTTCTCTTGCCTTTGAACAGGATCTGGAAAAAGTCAATTTCATTGAGGATGTGGCTGTCCTGACCAGTTTCATCCAGGGTGTAGATGCCGATACCTTGCGGTCGCTTACGGACCGCTTCCGTCAGCGATATGCTACTGGTGTGATTGTCCTGGCAAGTGCGGTGGAGGGTAAACCCGTGATCATTGGAGCGATTACAGATGATCTGGTCAAACGCAGTTTCCATGCAGGCGATCTGGTGAAACGTGTTGCAGCGGTTGTGGGAGGAGGTGGAGGAGGACGTCCTACCCTTGCACAGGCAGGCGGACGAGATGTCTCTCGCTTATCGGAAGCCCTTGACCAGACTTATGTATACGTGAAGGAAAAGTTAAAGAAGTAGGCAAGTACCTCTTCTTAAAGAGAAGTGCTGGGAATTTCCCAGCGCTTCTCTTTATTCTTAAACAGATAGGCTTTTTTCAAGAAAATCAAGCAACAACCGAACACCAAAGCCACTCGGTCCTTTGGGAATATACGGTAAATCCTTGGATGTACTGGCTACGCCCGCAATGTCAATATGCGCCCAGGGGATATCTTTCTCCACAAATTGCTGAAGGAACATCCCACCTAAAATCGCATGCCCTTCACGCCCCCCCGAATTTTTCAATTCGGCATCATCGCCTTTCAGGGCTTGCAAATATTCTTCATCCAGAGGTAATTGCCATAAACGCTCTCCGGTTGCTTCTCCGGATTGAATGAGGTTTTGAATGAGTTCTCTGGCATTTCCCATGATGCCGCCAAACACCCGTCCTAGCGCCACAATAATCCCTCCCGTAAGGGTAGCAAGATCCACAATAGCGCTGGGGTTGTAGTGCTTTTGGGCATAAGTAAGGACATCAGCCAGCACAAGCCTGCCCTCGGCATCTGTACTGATGATCTCAACCGTTTTTCCCGATAAGGTAGTGAGGATGTCGTCCGGACGATAGGCTGTCGAGGAAATCATGTTTTCCGCCGCACCGATGATCCCCACAACATTTACAGGAAGTGCGAGACGAGAAATTGCCTGTAAAGTAGCAATCACGGCAATCCCCCCACATTTATCGTATTTCATTCCCTGAATGTTGGTGGTATCTTTCAGAGAATAACCGCCAGTGTCAAAGGTGATGGCTTTTCCAGCCAGAACGATCGGAGAGGATCCTGATGGATCCCCCTGATATTCCAGAATGATCATCCGGGAGGGAGTTTGGCTGCCTTTACCAACGGCTAAAATACCGCCAGCACCGATTTCAGCCAGGGCTTTTTCATCGAGAATAGTGCATTTTAACCCATACTCCCCAGCAAGGGTTTGTGTCCAATCTGCCAGAGAAACCGGGTTGATTACATTAGCAGGTTCGTGTGCCCAATCTCTAGCCAGATAAACGGCTTCAGCCACGATGGTCAGACGTTGAATTGCCTTTTTCAACGCTTCAGAATATTCTTTGGGGCGGAGGAAAAGGGGAATGGGAGAGTGGGTTGAATGATTTTGCTTGTAACGTTCAAACCGGTATCCTCCTAAAAGAATTCCCTCCAGGAGGGCATTCAATGCATCAAAATTCGAATTTTCGTATAGCCACGATGTGGTGAAATCCACCGATTTCACAGGATGATTGACCAGCCATTTTCCAATAGAACCGCCGGCTTTGCGGTAGGTTTCCAGATTTACTTTGTCAGGTTTGCCTAAGGAAACGATCAGGCAATCCTTACCATCTTTTCTGGAGAGCATACATTCTCCCAAAGAAGTCGGTTCATCCAGTTTAGGTGGGTCAGATGGAATGATCAGGGTGACTTCCAGTTCAGCGGGAGGTTCGTCAACAGCGAGGTTGATTTGAAACGGGAGTGTGGGGCGGGTTGGTAACGAAGTCATGAATTTTCCTCCTTAAATGATTTTAGTGGACGTGGAGATTTCCCCGAATTTCCCAAAGGATGATCTCTGGTGGGCAGAGGAAACGCACTCGCGGTGCGGCTTTCCCTTCCAAGCCGATCCCGCGAGTGATATAAAGCACCAGATTGCGGATCTGGTATCTTCCGGATTGAAATTGCCTGCCGTAGAGTGACGCAGTGAATAGAGGACCGAACAACGGAAGGCAAACCTGTCCGCCATGAGTATGCCCTGAGAACATTAAGTCAAAAGGATATCGGGCGGCATTGGGGGCTAGATCTGGTGAGTGGTATAGCAGGATAGAGAAGATATTGGGAATTTTTTGAGCAAGGGTTTGCAAAACCGGTTCGTCAAGGAATGGGCGATGACTGCATGAAAGTCCGGTAATGGCAATCGGTACGCCGTCTTTTTCGACAACAACGGTTTCATTCTTAAGCCAGCGCAGAGATAAACCAGCCAGCAAGTCTGGAACAATGTGTTCAAGGTCAACCGCTTCAGAGCCGGTGACAACAAAAACACCCAACGGTGCATTCCACTCCTTGAGGATTTCTCTCACCTGTTGAATGGCAACCGGGTCTTCATTGTATGATAAATTCAGAAAGTCTCCTGAAAAAAGGATGAGATCTGGCTGTAATTGTTGAATGGGTGCGTTTAATTGCTTTTCTCTTTGGGTAATTCTTTCCAGATGAAGATCACCTAAATGTAAAACGCGCAGGGAAAATCCTTCAGGAAATTTGCTTGTTTCCAGCGTCTGGTAGGTCACAGTTAATTTTTGGGGTTCGATCCAGAACCCGTAGATGACCAGAAGCGTCCCAATCAGTTCAATCAGAACCCAGATAGGAAAAGGAAACAGCACGAAAGGCAATCGGAGGAGAGCCAGAATCAGAACAGGTGGTTTTGGGGGTCCAAATGAGATTTTCTTGTGGGGAAGGAAATAAAGTAGCAACCAATCCCCAGCGAAAAAGCCAAAGAGGATCAAGGTCTGTCCATAATTTGGATATGTGACTGAGGTAGCCAGCAGGAAGAGGAAAATACTGAAAAGGGAAGCCGGGATTTTTTCGATGTCATCAAATTTACGGAGGATACGGTCGAACTCATTATTGAGAGTGCCCGGAAAGTGTTTTCGTTGAGAGAAATCTCGAATTTCGTCCAAGTGAAAAATACCTTTCTAACCAGAAACCATTATGAGGATATATACCTGAAAGATGGCAATTCGTCAAATGGCTGGAGAAGGCTTATAACAGATCCCCCCGCAGAAGCGGGGGGCTGTGTATCTAAATCTTCTGGACGACATTACTGAACATTTGCCCAACGGCAGGACCCAAGAGTGCAAGAACAACTAAAACAATGACTGCAACCAGAATGATAATTAAAGCATACTCTAAAAGTCCTTGCCCACGTTCTTTTTGGGCGACAAGCATATTACACCACCTCCTTTCTCTCCCTTGTTATAGTAATCATACATAACTTGCCTGTGGTTATAAAGTAGTTTACAAATTTGTAATGATTTAACAATAATACTTATGGGAGGATTGGGGAGCCTTGAATGAAAAAGGGCTGCCCGGTCATTCCAGATCGGACAGCCCTGAGTAGCAAGACGCTATTTTATTTTTGTTCTTCCGGAATCCAGCAACAAAGCACCAGGTCTTTTGCCGCTTTCACTTCATCTACCCGACGCACAGGCGTATGATGAGGGGCAGACTTCAGGAGTTCGGGCTGGGTGTGCGCTTCCTCAGCAATTTTGATTAATACATCCGCAAAAGCGTCGAGAGTTTGGCGGCTTTCTGTTTCGGTTGGTTCAATCATCAAGGCATCATGGACAATGAGCGGGAAATAATTGGTGGGTGGATGGAAATCATAATCCATCAAGCGCTTGCTAATGTCGAGCGCCATGACTTCTGGAGCATCATCCCATTTCCCCTCAACGACAAACTCATGCATGCAGATACGGTCATAGGGGATCTTGTAAGTCCCGCGAAGGCGGGCTTGGAGGTAATTCGCATTCAGGACGGCATTTTCTGCAACCTTGCGAAGTCCTTCTGGACCATGCATGGCAATGTATGTATAAGCCCGTACCATGATGCCAAAGTGACCGTAAAAGGACTTCACCCTGCCGATAGAGTGTTTGGGTTCTACAAATCCGTACAATGGCGGGTAATCCTCATCCCCTTCTTCCAGTACATCTACGATAGGTCCTGGCAGGAATTCCTTTAAACGATCTGATGCTCCAACCGGACCTGATCCGGGTCCTCCGCCTCCATGTGGGGTTGAAAAGGTCTTGTGCAGGTTGAAGTGCATGACATCAATCCCGAGATCGCCCGGACGGGTAATTCCTAGTAGGGCATTGAGGTTGGCGCCATCCCCATACACCAGTCCTCCGGCTTCATGGATCAGGCGGGTCACCTCAAGAATGTTCTGGTCGAACAGTCCCAGGGTATTGGGATTGGTGATCATGATTCCGGCAACGGTATCGTCCAACAGCGTACGCAACACCTCAAGGTCCACATTTCCATGTTTGTCTGTCGGTATAGGGACAACCTCAAATCCGCTCATTGCAGAAGTGGCTGGATTGGTGCCGTGCGCGCTGTCTGGAATAAGGATGCGGGTGCGTTTGGTATCCCCACGGTGTTGATGGTAAGCCCGAATCATCAAGACCCCGGTCAATTCTCCATGGGCTCCCGCAGCAGGTTGCAGACTGACAGCGCTGAAACCGGCAATTTCCTTCAACCATTCCTGAAGATGATACATCAGGTACAAACTTCCCTGAACGGTTTCTTCAGGCTGCAAAGGATGAACATAGGCAAACCCCGGAAAGCGCGCTGTGGCTTCATTGATTTTGGGGTTGTATTTCATGGTGCACGAGCCCAATGGATACAGCCCGTAATCAATACAATAGTTCAAGCGCGACAGGCGCGTAAAATGGCGGACAACATCTACCTCGGACAATTCAGGCAGAGGAAGGTTTTCCCTGATCAGGGCTTCTGGAAGGGGAGTGAACGGTACATCCGCTTGCGGGAAGGTTACCCCGGTTCTGCCTGGGCTGGAAAGTTCAAAGATGGTAGGCTCACTCATGGCTTAAGTCCTCCAAAACATCCCGCAAGGTTTCAATTTCTTCGCGAGAAATCATTTCGGTCACTGCAATCAACATGGCGTTTTCAAGCCCCGGATATTCTTTCGAAAGATCATATCCTCCCAGAATGCCGTATTCTAACAATGCCTGATTGATCTCGCTGACGGGTTTGGGGCAGCAAACCACAAACTCATGGAAGAAGGGTGCGTTTGAGCACACTTTGAAGCCGGGGATTTGGGCAATGATGTCCGCCGCGTAATGGGCTTTCTGGTAGCAAAGTTCTGCAACCTGGCGAAGCCCTTGTTTTCCCAGAAGGCTGAGGTAAACCGTGGAGGCTAATGCCATCAGTCCCTGGTTAGAGCAAATATTGGAGGTGGCTTTCTCGCGGCGGATGTGTTGTTCGCGTGCGGTCAGGGTCAGCACGTAGGCACGCTTTCCTTCCTGGTCTACGGTTTCACCCACCAGTCTGCCTGCAATCTTTCTCACGAACTCTTTTCTCGTGGCAAAAATGCCCAGATATGGTCCACCAAAGGATAAAGGAATGCCTAATGGCTGTCCCTCTCCGATGACAATATCCGCGCCAAACTCGCCAGGAGGTTTCAATAACCCTAAGGCTAGGGGATTAACGGCAACAGCAAACAGAGCCCCTACCTGATGGGCGGCATTTGCTATCTGGGTGTAGTCATAGATTCTCCCCAGAAAATCCGGGTATTGCACGATGACCAGTGCCGTGTTGTCATCAATGAGGTGGAGAAGTTCTTCGGGACCGGCAAGGGGATCGCAATCAACACACTCATCACCCGTGATTGTCAATTGCGTGTATCCTTGCATGTAGGTGCGAATAGTTGCTCGATATTGGGGGTGCAGGGCATGAGAGACCAGAATTTTGGTGCGTTTTCCTCTGAAGTGATGGTACGCCATAATCACGGCTTCTGCGGCAGCGGTTGCGCCATCATAATGGGAGGCATTGCACACTTCCATTCCCGTCAGTAATGCCATCAGGCTCTGGTACTCAAAGATTGCCTGTAAAGTCCCCTGAGAGACTTCAGGCTGATAGGGGGTATAGGCTGTGAGAAATTCCCCACGTTGGATAATGGCATCAACGACTGCCGGGATGTAATGGTGGTAGGCGCCAGCACCGAGGAAGCAGGTCAAATCCCGCACAGAGGAATTTGCCTGTGCCAGTTCTGAAAGGTGAGAGAAGACTTCCATCTCGGACAATGCCGGTGGAAGGTTTAATTTAGGAAAACGATACCCTTCCGGAACGTCTGTGAACAGGTCTTCAATCCGCTCCACCCCAATCTTTTTGAGCATGATGTCACGATCGGGATCGGCATTGGGGACAAACATTAGTGCTCCCTTCCTGAACAGTAGGATTCATATCCGGCAGCGTCCATCAGATGATCCAGTTCAGATGGATTGCTCATTTTTACTTTAATCATCCAGGCGGTACCGTATGGGTCTTTATTGACCAGTTCAGGAGAATCTGCCAGGGCTTCGTTGATGGCAATGACTTCGCCAGAAACAGGGCTGTTAATGTCTGCGGCGGCTTTTACCGATTCAACAGTGGCAATTTGCTGTTTGGCTTTGACTGTGTCGCCAACGGAGACGATGGCTTCAAAAAACACCACGTCAGAAAGGGAATCCTGTGCGTAGTCGGTGATGCCGATTGTGGCAACATCTCCTTCTACTTTGACCCATTCATCCGTCACAGCATATTTCAAATCAGCGGGGATGTTCATGCGATACCTCCTATGTGAAAATTTGAGATGGAAAAAGATAAAGGCACGGTTGATTTCTCAACCGCGCCTCTGTTTCTAACCTGAGAGATTCACCCAAAGTGGGTTTGCCCCTTCGGTGTCTTTCCAGACTCTCCAGAGTGGGACGGAAACCGGGTCCTTTTTACCTGAGAGATTCGCCTGCATATGGCTTGCCCCTTCGGTGCCCCTGATTAGGGTCTCTTCCCGGAATCCCTGCCGGCTGTTATCATTCTACGGGAGTGAAGTGGAAAAGTCAAGGCTTTTGTAAGAAAGAAATCGGGCGAGAGAACACTCGCCCGATTTCTTTGAGGTTATGCCGATGCGGGTTTTGGTCCCCGTTTGAACCAGTTTCTCCATTCGCCAGATTCCCAGATGACCAGGGTTGGAGCGGCGATGAAAATAGAGGAGTATGTTCCCATGAACAACCCTACCAGCAGGATGATGGAAAACTCGCGCAGAGTAATTCCACCAAACAAAGCCATGGCTAACAGCATGTACTCCACGGTCATCAACTGGGTGTTGATGGATCTCTGCAAGGTCTGCACGATGGAGTGATTGGCTAATTTTTCAAAGTCCAGTTTGCGGTAAATCTGGGAATTTTCGCGGATGCGGTCGAAGACCACCACTTTGTCCTGCACCGAGAAGCCGATCACGGACAAAAGGGCGGTAAGGAAGAGTGCATCAACTTGCCATCCAAACAGGAGCCCCCCAATGGATACCAGGCTGATCACGACCAGTACATCATGGATCATGGCGATAATGGCGCACACACCATATCGAAAAGCGTTATGAACGCCACGAAATGCCCAGGTAATGTACAGAATCACTGCCAGTGCCGCAATAGAAACAGCCAGCATGGCTCGACCGGCGACTTCTTTCCCAATGGTGGGACCCACACTTTCAAAACGACGCACGGTAACGGTATCGTTGAAGCGGGAATTCATTGACTGAATCACGCTGGCTCGGGTGTCTTCGTCAATGAAGGAAGAACGGATCAGTACCGTGTTTATTCCGGTAGTGGTCACCTGGGCATCGGTGATTCCCAGATCGTTGTAGAGCGCCACCACTTCTGCCGGGGCTGGAGGTGTGTTTGAAGCAAACTCTACTTCGAGTAGCGAGCCTCCTTTGAAATCAATCGAAAGGGGCAAGCCAAAAATTGCCATCACAATCATTCCTGGGAGGATCAGAGCCAGGGAGATTGCGAAGAACAGGTAGCGTTTTCCAAGAATATTCAGCATAGTTCGCTCCTCAGTCAAGAATGCCAAACCATTTCAGATGTTTGGCTTGAGGTTTGAGGCGATCAACCAGAATATACATAAAGGTGCGGGTGACCACCAGAGCGCAGAAGAGAGAGACAAAGATACCTACTCCCAGCGTAAAGGCAAATCCTTTAACAATCGTTGCTCCAAATTGAGAGCCGAAAATGAAGAGGATGACCACGGTGATGAGTGTAGCGATGTTCGAGTCGCGGATCGAGGGCAAAGCCCGTTTCCACGCCAGATCCAGGGCTTGAGTGAAGGTGCGCCCTGCGCGTAGTTCTTCTTTCAGGCGCTCAAAGATCAGGATATTTGCATCCAGAGCGCTTCCCGTACTGAGTAAGAAACCGGCGATGCCAGGCAAGGTCAACGTAACGGGGATGAACCGGAACAGGGTCAGCGTGATGAGCGCATAAACCAGCAGAGACAGGTCCGCCATTGTCCCGGGTAAGCGGTAGTAAATTCCCATGAATAGAATCACGATGGCAAAGCCGATAAATCCCGCCAGAAGACTTTTCTGCAAAGAGTCGCGTCCCAGCGTTGGACCAATTACCCGGCTTTCTACGACCTTGAAAGGAATGGGTAAGGCACCATAGCGCATTTGGATGGCGAGGTTGTTAGCAGTTTCAAGGGTGAAATTCCCGGTGATTTGTCCCTGCCCGCTGGGAATACGTCCCTGAACACGGGGAGCAGAGATGATTTTCTTGTCTAATACAATTGCCAGAATCTTTCCGATGTTATTGCTGGTATATTCATCAAAAATTTTTGCCCCTTCGTCCGACAGGGTGAACTCAATCACGACCTCGGCGGTTGTGGGGTTACGAGAAACTACCACGCTCTTAAGATCTTTTCCAGTCATGATGGTGTGGTACACCGTGGTAGAAGCCGGTTGTATCTCTCCTTCGGTGCCTTGTGCGGTGGTGGTATCCGTAGGCTGGCTGGAAGCGCCGGTTTGACCGAAATCGGTCAAAATCACATCCCCTTCTTTCAGGTTTTCGAGATTATCCTGCAAATCCACAAATTCCAGCAAGCCAGTTTCTTTGATGACTGCTAAAACTTTTTCAGGGTCGCTTAAACCGGGGAATTCTGCCACGATCCGGCGTTCTCCAGCGACCTGAAAGAGGTTTTCACTGACGCCCAACGCGTTGGTACGGTTCTCGAGAATGGTGCGTGCATCTTCGAGGGATTGGGGGTCAATGGGGGTGTCGGCAGGCAAATCGGCTTCCAGTAAGACCTGAACGCCGCCCTGCAGGTCGAGACCTAGAACCAGGTCCATACTGCGTTCAAAATTACCAATTTTGATTTGTGGGTGTCCCGGGACATTGAACCAGATGGTCAGTCCAAGCAGGAGGACAATTAGAGCCAGAGTGAAATAGTAACGCCTCATTCCTTCTTTTCCTCCGATGCATACAAATGCCAGCCTGCGGCTGGCGCTGGAGCGATTATACTCTCATTGAGGGGGGATGAGTAGGGGAAAATGTGTTTGAAGAAATTTGTAAACTTGCTGAAAAACCTCTTCCTCTGTGTAAGGGTCGGTTAGAAGATAAAAATGACAGTGTGCTCGGGCATGCCGTAAACGTCTTTGCTGTTCCAGATATTCTGCTTCTGTCCAGTTAAATGTGCGCCGTTTAAGACTGACCGGATAACTCACATCCAGAAAAATCAACACATCTGGATTGGTCAGTCGCTGCCACATATCTTCCACATAAGAATGTTCCTGGGCAATATGCCTCGCCGTGATATTATGGCGTGCCAGATTGCGAATCAGCGTGGACTTTCCGGCGGTGCAGGGACCAACAACTCCAATGACAGGAAAGGACTTAAAGGTTTTCATTGACAATCAGATGGATTTGCCCTGGGGGACCAAATATCGCTAGTGTAGCACCCTGAACGATTTTGAGGTGTCCTTCGGGATGAAAGGCAATCTGCCCGTTTTGTTGTAAAAAAACAACGCTGACGCGAAATTGTTCTTCTATCTCGTTGATACTATTTCCAATGAGATTGGAAGCAGGGGTGATCAGAATCTTTGCCAGGGTATGGGGTTTTCCCTCGATCGAGATGGGGGGAGTCATATCAATCCCTGCGGCTGTAGCCGCAAAAATGGGTGCGGCAAGTCCAGTAGCGCTGAAGGCTTGGAAACCGAATTGTTTCTGGAGCGAATCGGCGAACTCATCATCAAAAATGCGGACGATGACCTGAATGGCGGGGTTAATTTTTCTGGCTTTCAAAGCCATCTCCAGATTCAGGCTGTCATTTTGGGTGAGGAGCATAATGGCTTTTGCTCGGGAAACTCCAGCCGCCAGGAGAACTTCTTCTCTTGTGGCATCATCCTCGATAAGAGGAATATCCATGCGATGAAGCAGGCTTTTCAGATCATTTCGAGGTGCAATTTCGATGACGACGGCATCTTCTTCCAGGTCTTTCAACAGGGTGACCACACGTGTCCCCAGGTGCCCCAAACCCACGAGAATGATATGTTTGTTATAGGTAGATGCAACAGCCATTTGCCATTCCTTGTTTCTCGCACGGCGGTTGAAGAACAGGATTCCAAATTCGGTCAATCCTTGAGCCAGCACACTGAGTCCCAGTAAGGGCATGAGGAAATAGAAAATTTGCAGATACCAGGATTGAGGGTAAGGCTGAGTGGGTTGAAGAAAAATCAGGGTTAAGACAGCATACAATGCTTCCGGGAAACTCCGGGTGGGAGTTTCGGTAGATTGGGATAGGACGTGATAACATACCCCACCAATGAGAAGAATTCCTGAGAAAACAAAAACAGGAACACGAAATTCCCGGAACAGGAGTAAAGTGTCCCGCCATGAGGCACGGATAGAACGCAGAAAAGAGGGCCTTTTATTCCCTCGCATGGTTTTTTTAGAATTCGTTTTCGTCCGGTCCTACGGGCAGACGGACAATCATACGCCGAATCAGGTCATGTTTATGATGGGAAACCCGTAAAACCACAATACTCATGTCGTCATTTGGGCGGTTTTGATCCAGTTGAATGGCTTGGGCAAGGATGGAATCGGCGATAATCTGGGCAGGTGGATCCTGATCTTCCAGGAAAGAGCCGAGAATGGCAGGAATATCCAGTTGTTCTCCATACCGTTCGCCTGCATGGAGCAGCCCATCTGTGAACATCACCACAGTAGTGCCACCCTCTAGAGGAATCTCTGAGATATCCGGTCGGATATTGCGGGATGTGCCAATCGCAGGTGCTTCGGATACCAGGGTTTCGATGATATCGCCACGAGCGACGTAAATTGGACAGTGATTATTTCGTGCGATGACAATCGTATTCGTTTGCAGGTCTGCAGATAGTATGTTTAATGTTGCAGAGACTTTTCCATGTTTTTCGGTATAAAGGTAATCGGAAGCGGCGCGAGCGGCAGCACCATCCCGCACGCCTTCAGCCAGGAGTGTGATGACTTTTCGAACCACCATGGAGGATATGGCTTTGGCTGCCTTTCCTGAGGTTTGACCATCTGCCAGCACAACCGAAACTCCACCGTTCGGGCGTTCGATTACTTCAAGTGTGTCGCCGCTTTCACTGACGGCGTATTTGTTGGTCTTTGCAACCGCAATTTGAATTTCCATGATTTGATTTTACAACAATCTCATTGAGTTTGAACAGATTTTACTCCAAACAATACCAGAATCTTTCCGGAAGAACAGGTCTTCCATTCTGCATGTACCTGCTGAAAGCCGCATCCTTCTACTTTCTTTCGTGTCATATCCAGAAAACCGGTCGGTATTTCAAAAATCTTGAGCCTTTGCATCATCCATCCATGAATTCGTTCCAATGAATCAGGGAATGAAGGGATGGCTGAAAGAAGGAAGATAATGCTTCCATTTTCTTTCAAGGTAAATAAGGCGCTTCTTAAAGTAGTTTCATCAAAAATGTATGGTGAGGGGAATGTGGCGACAATATGATCAAAGGTATTTTCTTTGAAAGGCAAGGCGCGTCCATCTGCTCTTACCAGAAATGGGAAAGTTTGATTACGGGTGTTGATTCGTTTTTGGGTGAGACGAATCATTTGGGGAGAGAGATCCAATCCAATAATTTTCTTTCTGGAGTGGCTCAAAGCCTTCAAGAGGTGTCCGGTACCGCATCCCAATTCCAGAACGGATTCCCCCTGTAAATACGGAATGACTTCCTTCACCCACTTTTTCCAGGAATTGAATGATACAACCGCAGCAACGAAGTCATACCCCCAGGCAAATGAGTGATAAAGCAGGTCGAAGAGGAAGTAAAGAAAACGTCTTCTCCAATCCATCTTATCATTTGTGTTCGCGAACAAAAAAGTGAAGGATGATCAGGCACAAAATTGCCGCACCGGCAGAGGACCAGAATGTTGCTGGAAAGCCAAACAAATTTGCCAGCCACCCTCCCAGGATAGGAGCAGAAAAGGTAAACGGTGTAATCAGGGTGTTTGCCATTCCTACATACAGTGGCTTTTGCCGTTCTTCTCCAAAAGTCAAGACATACGCCATCATAATTGTCCACATAGCAGTATTGGAGACTCCTGTAAAGAACATCACCGGATAAAACCAGGTAGATGATGGAGCGAGTGCAGCCAGAATGGCACTCAAGAACATTGCCACGACTCCGATTTCCAACACTTTTCTGTGCGACCAGTGATCTGCCAGCCATCCCAGAAGTAAATTCATAGCCACAGAGGAAATCATCAGAACGCTGGTTAAGATCCCGGCTTCTGTTTTAGAGGCTCCCAACTGATTTACGGCATAAACGCTGAAGAAGGAAGCCCCCATCATCCCAAAGGTTCCTAAAATCCGCACACCGAGAACTGCAGTAAAGTTAGGATCGGTTTTGAGAATTGTGACGATGGATTTCCATAACGAAGAGGTTGCTGATTCTGTCGAGGAGATTTCTCCTTTGGGTTCTCTGGTAGCATTGATGAAAGCATAGGAAATAGCGAGCCAAAAACTGGCAATCAAAAAGGTGAGGGCGTAATTATGAGGGTAGGGAATTCGATCCAGCAACATGCCTGAGAAAACCGCTCCTACCGCGGCAAGTAGATTCATGGCGGCGGCTTGTATGCCAAAAAAGGTTGTGAGAACTTCAGGGAATATGATTTTATGAATCATTAACTGCCAGGGATTCGCCGTGAATCCACCGCCAATGGCTTGCCAGGTTAGCATCAGAAATGCCAGAACAATCCCCCACGTTTTACCAATGCTGGGGATAAGAAACGCCACCACTGCCAGACCTAGAAAAGGTAACCGTTCCTGCAGGGTAAATACCATTACCAGAGGTTTAAAGTACGTTTTCCTTGCCAGCCACGGCGCAATGAATAACTGTGGTAACTGCCAGCCAAGCACATGGACTGCAGACACCATTCCGACGAGGATTGCCGAATCGGAAAGAGAAGAGATAAACAATGGGATGACAGTAGAGAAGGACGCAAATCCCAACGCCATCCCAAACATGGCGCCGTCCAGAATGTTTACAGTAAAGTTGAAACGGTGATGTTGTGCTTTTTGCGATTGCATCAATTCCTCGATGAGAAAAGAAATCGACTCTCGGGTTCAAGCAGTCCTTTACCCGAAAGTCGATGGGAGTTCGTTGAAAGAAGAGGCTCTCTAAGGTGGTTTAATATTCTTCTTCGTCTTCGTCTACCCAGAGATCTTCGTCTTCTTCACCCTCTTCGAGTTCGAGTTCATCCCATTCTTCCAGTTCTTCTTCGGTTTCGTCCCATACGTCTTCAGTGGAGGATTCGGGATTAGGACTGTAAGTAAGACAGCCTTTATCAGGATCGATCTCTACTTGGGCAGCGCTGCAATAACCTTCATCCCAGAACACACAATCAAGGTAATGGCATCGGATTCGCGGCATGAGATTTTTATCCCTCCAAGGTAATAAATTTTTTCTTCTAACTTTTCTCCCCACTGAGCCTTGGGGATGGAACATAAAACTGGCAATGATTCATTCGGTTTACCTAATCTCGGCTAATTCTACATGAATTTTTAACGAATGAACCAAAAATTTACCTCTGTTCCAGCGGGGAGAGATTTTACCCCAGAGGGCAGAATCAGTAAAGCATTTGCTTTGGACAGAGAGGTTAAATTTGCGGAACCTTGATGCCCTTCCAGTGTTGCGCGAAAGCCTTCTGAGGTCAGCGTGACATTTCCCCGCAAATAACTTTCTCTCCCATCTGAATCGACGGTTTCCTCAAGTACAGCAGTTTGAGTGGGGGGCGGTGTGGGAGGTAAGCCAGATAATTTCCTGAGAATTGGAACGACAAATACCGTAAATCCCACAAAAGAA
>FWWL01004392.1_pt1 | contig 23874 bp, 20 predicted proteins | sample 2228331 | NCBI WGS metagenome assembly FWWL01 (sample SAMEA103939775, study PRJEB20133) | metagenome | reverse complement strand
GATGAGGAAGCCGTCCCCGGGCTGGCCCAAGGTATTGGTGATGGGCACCCGGCAGTTCTCGTACAGCACCTCGTAGTGGTCGCTGTGCTCCTCGCCCATCACTGGGATGGAACGCACAATCTTGAACCCGGGGGTATCAGTGGGGACGATGATCATGGTCGCCCGCCGGTGGGGATGGGCAGCGGGATCGGTGACGGCCATGACGATGGCGAAGGCCGCCCGGCCGGCCCCGCTGGTGAACCACTTGCGCCCGTTGATCACCCACTCGTCGCCGTCCCGGACCGCTCGCGTGTCCAGCATGGTGGGGTCGGAGCCGGGGGTATGGGGCTCGGTCATGGAGAAGCAGGAGTAGATGTCGCCGTTGACCAGGGGCTTGAGCCACCGCTCCTTCTGCTCCTCCGTCCCGAACAGCCAGAGGATCTCGGCGTTGCCGGAATCGGGGGCCTGACAACCGAAGGCGATGGGGGCCCAGAAGCTGCGGCCCAAGATCTCGTTCATGAACACATACTTGAGGAAGCCGATGCCCATCCCCCCAGCCTCTTTGGGCATATGGGGGGCCCACATGCCCATCTGCTTCACCTGCTGGCGCAGCTGGCGCATCAGCTCCTCCGCCTCCGGGCCGCCGCGGCGGAAGATGGGCTCGTTGGGGTAGATGTTCTCCTCCATGAAGGCCTTGGTCTTGGCCCGCAGCTCTCGGATCTCGGGGGTCATGAGGGTATACAGTTGGGCTTGGGCCTCGGCCATGTCCGACCTCCTCGCCTAGGTAGGGCTCTTGTCACCTTAAGCCTAGGCTTCCCCATGGGCGGAGTCAACGGGTAGAGGTGTAAAATGTTGCCCAGGCATGGCCTGTAAGGGCCTGGTCATCGCCATCGATGGGCCAGGGGCGGCCGGCAAGACCTCCGTGGGGCAGGAGGTGGCCCAGCGCCTGGGCTATGCCTTCTTGGACACGGGGGTGCTGTACCGGGCCATCACCTGGGTGGCCCTGCGCCGGGGCCTCAGGCCTCAGGACCAGGAGGCCCTCACCAAGCTGGTGCGGGAGATAAAGGTGGAGCTGGCCCCTGCTCCTCCTGGCTCGCCCGAGCCCACCCTTATACTGGTGGACGGGGAGGACGTGACCCCCTTCCTGCGCCATCCCCAGGTAGAGGCCGCCGTCTCCCGCGTCTCGGCCATCGCGGGGGTCCGGGAAGCCCTCCTGGGCCTGCAGCGACAGCTGGCCCAGGGCGGCCACATTGTGGTGGCCGGGCGGGACATAGGCACCGTCGTCCTGCCGGGGGCGGACCTCAAGATCTATCTGGACGCCTCCCTGGAGGAGAGGGCCCGGCGCCGCCTCCAGCAGTTGCGGGAGCTGGGCCAGGAGGCCACCTTGGAGGAGGTGGAACGGGAGCTACAGCGTCGCGACGAAATGGACTCCCGCCGAGAGGTGGCCCCCCTGCGCCCAGCCCCTGACGCCGTAGTCATTGACACCGATGACCTGAGGCTTGAGCAGGTAGTGGAGAAGGTGATGCGCCTTGTGGAGGGAAGGTGTGCCTGACTTCATAGTGGCCCCCTGGTACTGGGCCAACACCCGCACGTGGGCCTGGCTCCTGGTCCGCCTCAATACCCGCCTGGAGGTGAAGGGGCGGGAGAACGTCCCCCGCTCTGGCCCCTTCATCTTGGCCAGCAACCACCTCACCCTGGCCGATCCGCCCATCATCACGGTGGAGACGCCGCGGCGCATCGTCTGGATGGCCAAGCAGGAGCTGTTCCGGGCCCCGCCCCTGGCCCTCCTGTTCCGCCTCTACGGGTGCATCCCTGTACGGCGGTTCGAGGCCGATCTGCAGGCCCTGCGCCGCGCCCGCCAGGCCCTGGCCCGGGGGCTGGCCCTGGGCATGTTCCCCGAAGGGACGCGGAGCGGGCGCCCGGGCATGGGCCGGGCCTACCCGGGCACGGCCCTCCTGGCCCTCCAGACGGGGGTGCCGGTGGTGCCTGTGGGCATCATGGGCACCGAGGAGATCCATCTGCCCCAAGACTTCTTCGCCTTCCTGCGGCAGCGGCCCAGGGTGCGTTTGGTCTTTGGGCGGCCCTTCCAGCTGGGCCGCCCCCCTCGCCTCACCAGCGCCGCCGTGGAGGAGGCCACCCAGCTCATCATGGCCCACATCGCCGAGCTCCTAGACCCTCCTTATCGAGGGGTTTATGCTAGCCTGGTGAAGGAGCCTTCCTGAGAGGTGGCGTCGGACATGGACATCGTCTTGGCGAGGGACTTGGGGTTCTGCTGGGGGGTGCGGCGGGCCATCTCCATCATGGAGGAGGCCGCCGAGCGGGAGGGGAGGATCTATAGTCTGGGGCCCATCGTGCACAACCCCTTGGTAGTGGCCCAGCTAGAAAGCAAAGGGGTGAAGATCATGGATGAGGAGGACCTGCCCCCTGGTAGCCCCCTGGCCATCACCGCCCACGGGGCGGGGCCCCAGGTCTATCGGTGGGCCCAGGGAAAGGGCCTCCGGCTCATCGATACCACCTGCCCTATCGTCACCCGCTCCCAGCGCTGGGCCCGGCGTATGGCGGAGCAGGGCTTTACGGTCATCGTGTTCGGCGATGGTGACCATCGTGAGGTGAGGGGCGTGTTGGCCTGGACCGAGGGCCGAGGGCTGGCCGTGACCGACGTCTCCCAGGTGCCGCCAGGGCTCTCCCGCATCGCCGTCATCTCCCAGACCACCCAGGAGCCGGGCAAGTTCGCCGATTTCGTGGCCCGCCTGCTCAAGGAGCGCGTCGAGGAGATCCATGAGTTCCGCCTCATAAACACCCTGTGCAACGTCACTGTGGCCCAGCAGGAGGCGGCGCGGGAGCTGGCCCAGGAGGTGGACGTGGTCATTGTGGTAGGGGGGCGCAACAGCGCCAACACCCGCCACCTGGTGGAGGTCTGTCGGGCCGTGGGGACGCCCACCTACCACATCGAGAGGGCGGAGGAGCTGGACCCGGCCTGGGTGCAGGGGTGCCAGCGAGTGGGGGTCACCGCGGGGGCCTCCACCCCCGACTGGGCGGTGCAGGAGGTAGTGGCCCGCCTCCGCCAGCTGGCCGCGGCCCAGGTGCCCTAACGCCGATGGAGTAGTGCCCCCATGTGTGGCATCGTCGGCTATGTGGGCCAGAGGTCGGCCGCCCCTGTCTTGCTGGAGGCCCTGCGTCGCCTAGAGTACCGCGGTTACGATTCCGCTGGCCTGGCCGTCCTGAGCGATGACGGCACCATCACTGTGCGCAAGCAGGCAGGTAAGCTGGACGACCTGGCCCGCACCCTGGAGGGGGCCTGGCCCCCTGGCCACACCGGCCTGGGCCACACCCGCTGGGCCACCCACGGCCGCCCCAGCGATGTCAACGCCCACCCCCACTCCGACTGTCGGGGAGAGGTAGTGGTGGTCCACAACGGCATCATCGAGCGTCACCTGCCCCTCAAGGAGGACCTGGCGGCCAGGGGCCATCGCTTCCTGTCGGAGACCGATTCCGAGATCATCGCCCACATGGTGGAAGAAGGGCTGGCCGAGGGCCTGGATCTGGCCGAGGCCCTGCGTCGAGCCATGCACTGTCTTCAGGGGGCCCACGCCGTGGTGGCCATGGCCCGCTCCGCCCCCGGTCGCCTGGTGGCCGCCCGTGTGGGCAACGCCGGGGGCATCGTGGTGGGCCTGGGCCAGAGGGAGACCGTCCTGGCCAGCGACCTGCCCGCCGTTCTCCCCCTCACCCGCCAAGTAATATTTGTGGCCGATGGGGAGATGGTGGAGGCCACCGCCGGTGGCGTCCTCCTCCGGGACCTGGCCACTGGCCAGCCCATAGAGCGGGCCCCCACCACCGTCCCCTATGACCCCGTCTCGGCGGCCAAGGGCCCCTACAAGCACTTCATGCTCAAGGAGATGATGGAGCAGCCAGAGGCCATCTTGGACACCCTCCGTGGCCGCCTGAACCTAGACGCCATGGACCTGGAGCTAGAGGGGGTGGATCCCGCCCTCCTGCACCAGGTGGAGCGGGTGGTGCTGGTGGGCATGGGCACCAGCCTGCATGCGGCCATGATCGGCCGCCACTATATGGAACGCATCGCCCGCCTGCCGGCGGAGGCCGACAACGCCTCCGAGTTCCGCTATCGCGACCCCCTCATCGACCGGCGGACGCTGGTGGTGGCCGTGACCCAGTCCGGGGAGACGGCCGACACCCTGGCGGCCATGGAGGAGGCCCGGCGCAAAGGGGCCCCCCAGGTGGCGGTGTGCAATGTGGTGGGAAGCCAAGCGGCCCGCATGGCCGACGCCGTGGTCTACACCCGCTGCGGCCTGGAGATCGGCGTATGCAGCACCAAGACCTTCACCGCCTCCTTGGTGGCCCTCTATCTTTTGGCCTGCTACATGGCCCGCCTGCGGGGGCTTTTGGGGCAGGAGGACCTGCAACACCTGCTCCTCCCTCTGGCCCGCCTCCCTTACCTTATGGGGGAACTCACCAAGCGCACCCCCCTCTACGAGTCCCTGGCCCACCAGTTCGCCCACTTCCGCAACTTCCTCTACCTAGGGCGGGGCATCCAGTACCCCATCGCCCTAGAGGGGGCCCTCAAGTTGAAGGAGGTCTCCTACATCCACGCCGAGGGGTACCCGGCGGGGGAGATGAAGCATGGGCCCATCGCCCTCATCGACCGCGACATGCCGGTGGTGGCCATCGCTGTGCGCGACCACCTGCGGGACAAGATGCGTAACAACCTGGAGCAGGTACGGGCTCGCGATGGCACCCTCATCGTGGTGGCCAACGAGGGGGATGAGGAGATGGCCCAGATGGCCCATCACGTCCTCTGGATCCCCTACCTCTCCCCCCTCCTCATGCCCGTCCTTACCGTTGTCCCCCTCCAGTTCTTCGCCTACTACATCGCCGTCCGCCGCGGCTGCGACGTCGACCAGCCCCGCAACCTCGCCAAGACCGTCACTGTAGAATAGACCATTGAAATAGCTTCTATAGCTTACCGTCCATTTATTGAGGCCGACTATGGGCCTTGGTGTATAATGGGGGCGGAGCTCTCCTGTTGGGGGGAAGGGAGCATGAGGGCGATAGTATGGCTGGAAGAGGTGGGCAAGGAGGACGTCCAGGAGGTAGGGGGCAAGGGGGCCAACTTAGGGGAGATGGTAAGGGCGGGGGTGCCGGTGCCCCCCGCCTTTATCGTCACCGCCGAGGCCTATCGCCAGTTCCTCCGCCAGAGTGGGCTAGTCTCCCAGCTGCGTGACCTCCTGTCCGGCCTAGACGTCAACGACCCCTTGGCCCTTCAACAGACTTGTGCCCGCATCCGGGATCTCATCCGCACCGCACCCATGCCCCGGGAGATAGAGGAGGCCATAAAGGAGGCCTATCGGCGTCTGGGGGACGGCCTGGTGGCCGTGCGCAGCTCGGCCACCGCCGAAGACCTGGCCGAGGCCTCCTTTGCCGGCCAGCAGGCCACCTTCCTCAACGTGCAAGGGGAAGAGCAAGTGGTGAAGGCCGTGCAAGACTGTTGGGCCTCCCTGTTTGAGGATCGGGCCGTCTTCTACCGGGCCCAGAAGGGCTTCGACCACCTGCAGGTGGCCATAGCCGTGCCCGTGCAACGCATGGTGCAGTCCCACCGCTCGGGGGTCATCTTCACCCTGGAGCCGGTCACGGGCCAGACCAACCGCATCGTCATCGAGGCCGTATACGGACTGGGGGAGGCCATAGTGGCCGGGGCGGTGACCCCCGATAGCTATGTGGTGGAGAAGGCCACCCTTCGCATCCTCGAGAAGCAGGTCTCCCCGCAAGAGCGCCGTTTGGTGCTGGACCCCACCGTTAGCGGACACCGCCACCGCAACCGCTGGGAGGAGGTGCCCCCGCAGGAGAGGGAGCGCCAGAAGCTGAGCGACGAGGAGATCCGCACCCTGGCCTCCATCGCCCGGACCATCGAGGAACACTACGGGTCCCCCCAGGACATCGAGTGGGCAGAGGAGGACGGCCACTTCTACATCGTCCAGACCCGTCCCGTCACCGTCACCGTGGCTATGGCCCCTGAAGTCCCCGTGGAGGAGGAGGCCCCGGTGCTATTGACCGGCAACCCGGGCAGCCCAGGGGTGGCCGCAGGCCCGGTGAAGGTGGCCTTGGAGGCCGGGGAGGCCTTGGCCAAGGTCCAGGAGGGGGATGTGCTGGTGACCACCATGACCGCCCCCGACTGGGTGCCGGCCATGAAGCGAGCGGTGGCCATCGTCACCGAGCGGGGAGGCCGCACCTGCCATGCAGCCATCGTCAGCCGCGAGCTGGGCATACCCCTGGTCATGGGGGTGGAGGGGGCCACAGAGAAGCTCAGGGACGGCCAGGTGATCACCGTAGACGGCTCCACTGGCCGCATCTACCAAGGGCGGGCCGAGAGGCGCCTTCAATGGTGGGCCCAGGAACGAGAGCGGCGGTCCAAGGCCGCCCATCTCAAGACCCGCACCAAGGTCTACGTCAACTTGGCCGAGCCGGAGCTGGCTGAGGTAGTGGCCCGGCGCAACGTGGACGGGGTGGGCCTATTGCGGGCCGAATTCATCATCGCCGAGCACATCGGCGTCCACCCCCGCCTGTGCCTGGAAGAGGGGAGGGGCGAATGGTTCATCCAGCGCCTGGCCGAGGGGCTGCGGCAGTTCGCCCGCGCCTTCTATCCCCGCCCAGTGGTCTATCGCACCACCGACTTCAAGACCAACGAGTACCGCAACCTCAAGGGAGGGGACCGCTACGAGCCCCATGAGGAGAACCCCATGATCGGCTACCGGGGGGCCTGCCGCTACATCCGGGAGCCGGAGGTCTTTCAGCTGGAGCTGGAGGCCATCAAGCGGGTGCGCCAGGACTACAACAACCTATGGGTGATGATCCCCTTCGTGCGCACCCCGCAGGAGCTGGCGGCGGTGAAGGCCCTTGTGGAGAAGGCCGGCCTGCAACGCTCGCGCGACTTCAAGCTGTGGATGATGGCTGAGGTGCCGGCCAACGTCCTCATCTTGGACAAGTTCCTGGACGTGGGCATCGACGGCATCAGCATCGGCTCCAACGACCTCACCCAGCTGGTGTTGGGGGTGGATCGGGACAACGCCATGCTGGCCCAAGAGTTCGACGAGCGCAACGAAGCGGTGATGGAGGCCCTGCGCATCTTAGTGCAGGGGGCCCTGCGACGCGGGGTCACCGTCTCTATCTGCGGCCAGGCCCCTAGCGACTTCCCCGAGCTCACCCGCAAGCTGGTGGAGTGGGGCATCACCTCCATCTCCATCAACCCCGACGTCATCGACCAGACGCGGGAGCTTATCGCCCAGGTGGAAGCGGAGCTGGCCTCCTTAAGCGTGGGCTAAGGCCATGGTTGCCCTGGCGGAGGTGCGCCGGCGCCTGGAGGAGCGGGAGCGCCTCCTCTCCCCTTTCGCTGCCAAGAGCTACCAGAGCCGGGGGCGGGAGCGCCCCGAGGAGCCCTGCCCCCTGCGCACCGAGTTCCAGCGCGACCGCGACCGCATCTTGCATAGCAAGGCCTTCCGCCGCCTCAAGCACAAGACCCAGGTATTCATCGCCCCCCAGGGGGACCACTTCGTCACCCGCCTCACCCACACCCTGGAGGTGGCCCAGATCGCCCGCACCATCGCTCGCGCCCTAAACCTCAACGAGGACCTTACAGAGGCCATCGCCCTGGCCCACGACATCGGCCATCCCCCTTTCGGGCATGCCGGGGAAGAGGCCCTGGCCGAGCTGGTGCCCGGGGGCTTCCGCCACGCCGAGCAGGGCCTGCGGGTGGTGGAGAGGCTGGAGAAGGGGGGCCAGGGCCTCAACCTCACCTGGGAGGTGCGGGACGGCATCCGCTACAGCTCCAAGCCCCGCCACGACATCCTGGGGGAGGGCGAGGGCACCCCCGCTACCCTGGAAGGGCAGGTGGTGAAGCTGGCCGACGCTGTGGCCTACCTGAACCACGACGTGGCCGACGCCATCCGCGCCGGCCTCATCGCCGATGAGGACTTGCCGCCCATTGTGCATCAGGTGCTGGGCCGCTCCCCCACCCAGCGCATCGACACCATGGTGCGGGACATCGTGGCCGCCTCCTGGGCGGCCACCGGCCAGCTGGGGGCCCATGTCCAGCCCCGTATCGTCATGGGGCCCCAGGTGCGAGCGGCGGCCAATGCCCTGCGCGACTTCCTCTTCCAGCGCGTCTACCTGTGGGAGGGACGCCGCCAGGAGGCGGAACGGGCCAAGGCCCTGGTCCGCGCCCTCTACCTCTACTACCTGGAGCACCCCGACGAAATCAAAAGCGATTACGTGATCCCCGACGATCCCCCCTGGCGCAAGGCCGCCGACTACGTCTCGGGCATGACCGACCTCTTCGCCCTCCAGACCGCCCGTCGCCTGGGCCTTGTCCCCTAGCAGGTGTGGAACTTTTGTGCTGAAATAGTAGCGTCACCAGCGGGGGCAGCGTCGTTATCATAATGGGGGGCAGGGGCACCATGGACGCCATCAGCGAGATCAAGGCGCGTCTGGACATCGTGGAGGTGGTGGGCCAGTATGTGCCCTTGCAGAAGGCGGGGCGCTACTACCGGGCCCTCTGCCCCTTCCACAGCGAGCGCACCCCCTCCTTCTACGTCTCCCCCGAGCGTCAGAGCTGGCACTGTTTTGGGGCCTGTCACACGGGGGGCGACGTCTTCTCTTTCATCATGCGCAAGGAGGGGGTGGGGTTCGGGGAGGCCCTGCGTATCTTGGCCCAGCGGGCGGGGGTGGAGCTCCCCTCCCGCCGCTCCCCGCAGGAGGAGGCCCGTCGCCAGCGCCTCTACCAGGCCCACGAGGCGGCGGTGGAGTTCTACCACCGTCTCCTCCTGCAGGACATCTCTGCCGCCCCCGCCCGCCGCTACCTAGAGGGGCGAGGCATCGACGAGGCCACCGCCCGCCGCTTCATGCTGGGCTACAGCCCGCCGGGGTGGGACGCCCTCCTGCGTCACCTGCGGGCCCGGGGCTTCCGCGAGGAGGAGCTGGTGGAGGGGGGCCTCCTGGTGAGCGGCGAGGGGCGGGCCTGGGATCGCTTCCGGGGCCGCCTCATGATCCCTATCTGGGACGAGGGGGGGCGGCCGGTGGGCTTTGGGTCGCGGGCCCTGGACGACTCCCATCCCAAGTACCTCAACACCCCCCAGACCCCCATCTTCGATAAAGGGGGCCTCCTCTATCTCCTGGACCGGGCCCGCGACGAGATCAGACGTACCGGCTGTGCCGTGGTGGTGGAGGGGTATATGGACGCCATCGCCGCCCACCAGGCGGGGTTCACCAACGTGGTGGCCAGTATGGGCACCGCCCTTACCGAGCGGCAAGTGCGGGCCCTGCGTCGCTATGGCCGGCGCCTGGTGCTGGCCCTAGACGCCGACGCCGCCGGGGCCGAGGCCGTGATGCGCGGCCACCAAGTGGTGGAGGCGGCCCAAGAGGAGGCGGTGCCCCAGCTCACCTGGCGGGGGCTGGTGCGCTTCCAGGGGAGCACGGGCATCGACCTGCGGGTGGCCGTCCTTCCCCCAGGCCACGACCCCGATGATGTCATCCGCCAGTCGCCGGCGCGCTGGCGAGAGCTGGTGGAGGAGGCGGAGCCGGTGCTGGACTACCGCTTCCGCCGGGCCCAGGAGGACAAAGACCTGCGCGACCCCGCCGCCCGTTCCCAACTGGTGCAGGAGCTTTTGCCCTTGGTGGGGGCGGTGGCCGAGCCCGTCCTCAGGGCCCACTACCTACAGAGGCTATCCCGCCTGGCCCTAGTGCGGGAGGAGGACCTGGCCGCCATGCTCGCTCGCCAGCGGGGGGCCAGAGGCTCCCCCCCTCAGCAAGAGGGCCAGCGGCCCTTGGACCCCGAGCGTCTGCTCCTGGCCCTCCTCCTCCGCTACCCGGAACTGCGGGAGGAGGCGGCAGGGCTCCCCGAGTCCCTGTTCTGGGACGGGGCCAACAAAGAGGTCTTCCGGGCCTGGAAGGAGGCCCAAAACTTGGCCCAGCTGGCCCAGGCCCTGCCGGAAGAGCTGAGAGATTATGCCGATGGCCTCATCTCCCTTTGGACGCGCTTCCCACCCGTGTGGGATAATGATAATGGTTGGCGGGCCTTCCGGGACGTCAGGCGGCGCCTGGAGGAACGGGAGCTGCGGGCCCGCAAGCGAGCCCTGACCGCCGCCCTGGCCGCCCACGAAGAAGGCCTGGCCGATCGACGGGTTTTGGTGGAACAGGCCCTGCTCGCCCTGCGGGGGGAAAGGCCCGATGACCCCTCAGCCTATCTCCTGGTGGAGGACGTGGAGCTGGGAAGGCGTCTCCACTCCCCGCGCGGCGGCGACGAGGCGAGGTGACCCATAGCCATGCTCGGTAGCAGGGACGACCTGGAGATGGAGAGGGACGATATAGAGGCTCAGACCGGCCTCGGCCCGGCGCAGGAAGCCGAGGTCTTGGAAGAGATGAAGGAGGACATGCCTGTGGACGAGCAGCACACCATCGGGGAGCCCGCGCCCTGGGAAGCTGCCCTGATGGAGGAGGAGCAACTGGAAGAGGCGGAAGAGGCCGCCGACCTGGAGGCCCTAGAAGAGGGCCTAGACGACCCTGTCCGCATGTACCTGCGGGAGATCGGGCAGGTGAGCCTCCTCACCGCCGAGGACGAGAAGTACCTGGCCCGCCTCATGGAGGAGGCCCGCTACGTGGCGGAGGTGGAGAGGGCCTTCCACGAGGCCCATGGACGCGCCCCTACCGCTGCCGAGACGGTGGCCGCCATGCTGGAAGACTTCCACCGCCTCCAGCCTGTGTGGCAAGTGGTGGCCCAAGAGCTGGACCTGGACCACCTGTCCTGGCTGGAGCTGGTGCACCATGAGCACTTCCGCTCCTGCGTGGACGACCAGCTGGACGTCCCGATGGCCGAAAAGCTCCAGGAGCGCCTGGGCCTGCCCCGCGAAGAGGCCGAGCGCTCCCTGGTGCGCCTGTCGGTGGTAAGCCACGTCCTCGTGCAGGACCTGTTGGCCATGGCCTTGGAGGCGGTGGGGAGCCTCGAGGCCCTGTTGCCGCCGGCGCCGGACCTGGCCCAGAAGCTCAGGCCGCAGGAGGAGAGGCTGGCCCAGCGCCTGCGTCGGTTCAAGGAGGAGGGCCAGAAGGCGGAAAAGAGGCTCACAGAGGCCAACCTCCGCCTGGTGGTGAGCGTGGCCAAGAAGTACATCGGGCGGGGCATGCCCCTGTTGGACCTCATCCAAGAGGGCAACATTGGCCTCATCCGGGCAGTGGAGAAGTTCGACTACCGCAAAGGCTACAAGTTCAGCACCTACGCCACCTGGTGGATCCGCCAGGCCATCACCCGGGCCATCGCCGATCAGGCGCGCACCATCCGCATTCCGGTGCACATGGTGGAGACCATCAACAAGCTCATGCGGGTGAGCCGCCGCCTGGTGCAGGAGTACGGGCGGGAGCCCACCAGCGAGGAGATCGGCCGGCAGATGGACGTGGGGCCGGAGAAGGTGCGGGAGATCATCCGCGTCTCCCAGGAGCCCGTGTCCCTGGAGATGCCCATCGGGGAAGAGGAGGACTCCCACCTGGGAGACTTTATCGAGGACCAGTCCACGGCCTCCCCAGTGGACGCCGCCCTTCAGCAACTGCTCAAGGAGCAGGTGCGGGAGATCCTGGCCACCCTCACCCCCAGAGAGCAGAAGGTGCTGGCCCTGCGCTTCGGCCTGGAGGACGGGCGCAGCCGCACCCTAGAGGAAGTGGGGAGGGAGTTCAACGTCACCCGCGAGCGCATCCGGCAGATCGAGGCCAAGGCCCTGCGCAAGCTCCGCCACCCCAGCCGGAGCAAGAAGCTCAAGGACTTCTTGGAGTAGGGCTATGCCGATCTACGAGTACTACTGCCGTCGCTGTCAGGCCCGCTTCGAGCTGTTGCGGCCCATCTCCCGCATGGACGAGCCGGCCACCTGCCCCCAGGGGCACGCAGGGGCGGAGAGGGTGCTTTCCCTGTTCGCCGCCTTCTCCAGCGGCTCAGAGGGGAAGACCAGTCTGGGCGGGAGCGGTTGCGCCGGCTGCGCCGGTGGCCACTGCGCCGTCTGCTCCTCCCGTTAGAAGGTGGGGCTCCTTTTGGCCTGGTGGTCCAGGGCCAAGGGAGTAGGAAGGGGGGCCTTTTCCGAGAGGCGGCGAGACCGCCACAAATAGGCCCCGGCAGCCAGGGCCATAAGGGCCAGTTCACCCCCCGTGGCCGCCCCAATGAGCATCACCATGTCGAACCAGAAGGCCTCCGGGAACATCTGGACGAGACGGTGGCGCGTTATGTCAAAACGCCACGTCTCGTTGTCGAACAACAGGACGTGGAGCTGGCCCCACAGGTCTTCAAACCCCAAAATGGCCCCCGCTGCTATGCCCACCACCACAGCCAGGGTGAGGGCGGCGCTGGCCAGCACGGCCCAGGCCAGTTGCCGCACCGAGGCCTCCCTGGCCCAGACGAAGATAGCCACCACGGCCACCAGCACATAGGCCAAGGCCCCCTCCTGCACCCGGTACAGGCGGCGCAAGAGGGCCTTTACATCGGCCAGGTGGGCCGTCTCCTCCGGGGTGAACAGGGGCACCGGCTCCCCCCGCCCATCCCGCACAGTGAGGGAGAGGAGGGGCCGCTCGTCGTTGAAATAGCGCACCAGCTCCCGGTTGGCCCGCCGCAGCTCCTGCTCGCTCACCCCACTGAGGGCCGGGGCATCATACCGGCGAACGGCATAGTCATACAGCTGGGGGGTGTTATAGGCAACGCGGATGTTGGTGGTGAGCAGGGCTATGGGGAGGGCCACCACCAGCAGGGCCAGGGCCACAAGGCGCAGGGGCACAAGGCCCGTGCCCCTCCGGGGCGCCCGCCTGGGGTACAGCACCTCTCCCCACCCGTGCCTATGGTAGGGGGGAGAGGGGAGGGACGTCAATTTCGCCCCTCCGGGCGTGTATGATGGGAGAGGACATGGAAGGGCAAGAGCCCGACCTGCGCACTTGGGAGGGCCTGCGCCGGGTGGTGGCCACCCTGCGGGGACCTCAAGGCTGCCCCTGGGACCGGGCCCAGACCCACCGCTCCCTCCGCCACTACCTGCGGGAGGAGGCCGCCGAGGCCATGGAGGCCATCGAGAGGGGGGACGCCCGCCAGCTGGCGGAGGAGCTGGGCGACCTCCTGTTGCAAGTCCTCATGCATGCCCAGATCGCCGAGGAGCAGGGGGAGTTCACCCTGGAAGACATCATCTACGGCCTGGCCACCAAGCTGGTGCGTCGCCATCCCCACGTGTTCGGCGGCCCCCGCCTCCGTTCTCCTCAGCAGGTGCTGCAGCAGTGGGAGGAGCTGAAGCGGCAGGAGAAAGGGGACGACGCCCCTGTCCTAGAGGGGGTGCCGCGGGCCCTGCCCGCCCTGGCCCAGGCCCAGGCCTTGCTAAGGCGCATGGCCCGCCTAGGCCTGGCCTCCCCCTCGCCTCAGGAGGCCCGCCAGGCCCTGTCCCGGGCGTTGCAGGCCCTGGACGGGGCCCAAGCCCTCCAGGAGAGGCAGGAGAGGCTGGGAGAGGCCCTCCTAGCCCTGGCCGACCTGGCCCGCCTGCTGGAGGTGGACGCCGAGGATGCCCTGCTGGGGGCCTGCGAGAGACTCCGCCGCCTTGAGGAGCCGGCGCGGGACAGACCCCTCCCAGAACTTCCCCCCAGGGGCCCCGGCCCTAACACCAGGCCCTAGGGCCAGGGCCCCTACCCTGTGTTAAGCTGAAACGAAGGATTGAACCATCGAAGGGAGGTTAGAGCCATGGCAAGCAAGCGGGAAAGCGTGGTGACGCCGGAGCGCTTCGCCTCTGGCCTCACCTGGGAGGAATGGCTCAGGGCCATCCAGCGCAACCGAGACAAGTTCGAATACAACTATCGGGAGACGGTGCTTACCCCTCAGGACGTGGCCGCCCTGCAAGAGCTGGGGGCCCTCCCCCATGGCCCGGCCAAGGTGCTGGCCCTGGCCGAGGACTGGTGCCCGGACGTCTTCCGCGGCCTGCCCGTCATGGCCAAGATGGCCCAGGCCGCAGGCATGGAGCTGCGCATCTTCTTCCGCGACCAGAACCTGGACATCATGGACGAGTTCCTCAAGGACGGCAAGTACCGCTCCATCCCCACCTTTGTCTTCTACACCCGCGACCACCGCTACATCTGCCACTGGATCGAGCGCCCGGCCCTGGCCGACCAGGAGATGCACCTCCTGGAGTCCCTGTTGGAGTTGCGCCAGCAGGATCCTCAGGAGTTCCGCCGCCAGTATGAGGCCTTCCAGCAGGGGCCGGTGTGGGCCCGGTGGCGCCAGGAGACGGTGCGGGAGATTATTGCGCTCCTGCAGGCCCACGTCCAGGCCCCCTAACACTCCCGTATATAATCGATGGTGGTGGGAGCCCTGGGCCAGGAGAGGCCACCCTTTGAGTTCCTGGACCACACGGCCGATGTGGGGGTGGTAGCCTATGGTGACACCCCCGCCGAGCTCATGGCCAATGTGGCCCAGGCCATGTTCCATCTGATGACCGACCTGGACCAGGTGCAGGAAAAGGAGAGCCGGCATATAGACGTGCGCGGCCACGATTGGGAATCACTCCTGGTGCACTGGCTCAGCGAGCTCCTGTACTACGTGGACGCCGAGGGCCTCCTCTTCCGCCGCTTTCAGGTGCAGGTGGAGCCCTACCATCTGGAGGCAGAGGCCCTAGGCGAGCGCATGGACCGGGAGCGGCACACGTTTCATATCGGCATCAAGGGGGTCACCCGCCATCTCTTGGCCGTGGGCCAGGAAGATGGGCGCTGGTGGGCACGGGTCATCTTCGACATCTGAGGCCATGGCCTACCTGGAGGTGAACGGGTTCCGCATGTGGTACGAGGTGCGAGGGGAGGGGTTCCCGGTGCTCTTCGTCCATGGGGGGTTTGCCGGCCTCCCCTCCCGCCTGGCGCCCCGCGACTACCATTGGCTGGACGAGATGGCCGCCGGTTACCGGCTCATCGTCTACCACCGGCGGGGCTGTGGCTGGTCCAGCTGCCCCCAGGAGGGGTGGACGCTGGAGCAACAGACGGCGGACGCCTTGGCCCTCCTGGGACACTTGGGGGTGGAGGAGGCCCACGTGGTGGGGAGCTCGGCTGGGGGGCCCATAGCTATCATGCTGGCCCTGGCCCGCCCGGGCCTGGTGCGCTCCCTGGTGCTGGCCAACACAGCGGCCCGCCTCCTGGACGATGGGCCCTTGGCCCGGTTTGTGGCCGCCCAGGCACAGGCCCTGGAGGAGATGGGGCCCCTGCCTTTCTACCGGGCGCGCCCGGCAGCGGCCCCCGTCTCCGCGCTCGGCCTGTGGGAGAAGGAGAGGGCCACATCTTCAGAGCTCATCTCTCAGCTGGAGGAGTACGAGGAGCGGCTGGCGGCGGCCGCCCAGGCCCTGCCAGAGGAGGAGCGGGCCGCCCTATACGCGGCGGAGGTGCGCAACCTGGCCTCCTACCTGGGGGTGGACCTCCGTCCACGGCTGGAGGAGCTGAGGATGCCCGTGCTCATCGTCCACGGGACTGAAGACCACGTGGTGCCCCTGGCCGCGGCCTACGAGCTGCAGCAGGCCATCCCCGGCGCCCTGTTGGAGGTGTTCCCGGGGGTGCCCCATGGCATACTGGGCCTCAGCCGCCAGGCCCGCCTACGCATCTGGCGCTTCTTTCAGGAGGTGGACCGTGCCATCGCGGGGGAAGGTGAGGAGAGATGGCCAAGGACTGGCTGAAGATCCTGCAAAAGGTGGATGACTGGCGTTGGGTCCTGCCCCAGGAGTACAAGCCGGGCATGCGGGTCCCGGGCCTCATCTATGCCTCGGAGGAGATGCTGAGCCACCTGAGTGAGGACATGGCCATCGAGCAGGTGGCCAATGTGGCCTTCCTGCCGGGCATCGTGGGCTACTCCCTGGCCATGCCCGACATCCACTGGGGCTACGGGTTCCCCATCGGGGGGGTGGCAGCCATGCGAGTGGAGGACGGGGTCATATCCCCCGGGGGCGTGGGGTTCGACATCAACTGCGGCACCCGCATTATCCGCACCAACCTCACCGAGGAGGAGGTGCGCCCTAAGCTACGGGAGCTAGTGCACCAGATCTTCCGGGATGTGCCCTCGGGGGTGGGCTCGGAGGGCCTTATTAGGGTGGCTATCCAGGAGATGAACCACGTGCTCCTCAAGGGGGCCCGCTGGGCGGTGGAGAACGGCTATGGCTGGCCGGAGGACCTGGAGGTCATAGAGGGCGGGGGTGCCTTGCCGGGGGCCAACCCGGACAAGGTGAGCCGCCGGGCCAAGGAGCGAGGGGCCCCCCAGCTGGGCACCCTGGGCTCCGGCAACCACTTCCTGGAGATCCAGGTCATCGACCATATCTATGACCGCGAGAAGGCGGCGGTGATGGGCATCCACCAGGAGGGGCAGGTGGTGGTGTTCGTCCACTGCGGCTCCCGCGGCCTGGGCCACCAGACCTGCGAGGACTATCTGGAGGTGATGGAGGAGAGCGTGCGGCGGTACAACATCCACCTGCCCGACCGCCAGCTGGCTTGTGCCCCCATCCGCTCTCCCGAGGGGCAGGACTACATAGGGGCCATGACCGCTGCCGCCAACTTCGCCTTCTGCAACCGTCAGCTTATCACCCACTGGGTGCGCCAGGCCTTCGCCCGCATCATGGGCCGGAGCCCACGGGACATGGAGATGTACCTGGTCTACGACGTAGCCCACAACATCGCTAAGATCGAGCGCCACCGCATCGACGGTCGGGAGGCCACCGTGTGCGTCCACCGCAAGGGGGCCACGCGGGCCTTTCCCCCTGGCCATCCCGAGCTCCCTCCCAAGTACCGGCCCATAGGTCAGCCGGTGCTGGTACCTGGGGACATGGGCCGCTATTCCTTCCTCCTGGTGGGCACCCAGCGGGCCATGGCCGAGACCTGGGGCTCCACGTGCCACGGGGCGGGCCGTGTCCAGAGTCGGGCAGCGGCCAAGCGCATGTTGCGGGGGGTAGACATCGCCCGCAAGCTGGAAGAGCGGGGCATCATCGTGCGGGCCCAGAACCGGGCCCTGTTGGCCGAGGAGGCCAGCGAGGCCTATAAGGATGTGGCCGATGTGGTGGAGGTCTTGCACGAGGCGGGCATCTCCTTAAAGGTGGCCCGCATGCGGCCCATCGGGGTGGTGAAGGGGTAGGCCGCCTCAGCCCCCAAGGCGCTCCAGCCCAGCTAGGGAGAGGAGGAGCTTTTTTATTCCCGCCTCCCCTTTAAAGGCCACCGTCACCAGCTGGTCCTGGCCACTGGGGACGCAGGAGACCACGATCCCCTCCCCGAAGCGAGGATGGCGCACCTTGTCCCCAGCCTTGAGGACCAGAGGGGTGCCGTCGGTGGGGGCAGGGGCCGCTGGCGCCGGCTGGGGCCTGGCCGCTACCACCAGGTGCGGGGGAATGTCAGCTAGGAAGCGGGAGGGGAGGTGGGGCCCAGTGCGGGTGCGGCGGAAGGCCCGCACCAGGTAGAGCAGCTCCTTGGCCCGGGTCATGCCCACATAACAGAGGCGTCGCTCCTCCTCCAGCTGGGCCGGGTCCTCAAAGGAGCGGGCGTGGGGCAAGAGCCCTTCCTCCATCCCCACCATGAACACCACAGTGAACTCCAGGCCCTTGGCCGCATGAAGGGTGATGAGGGTCACAGCGTTGGCCCGCTCGTCGTAGCGGTCCACCTCCGTGACCAGGGCCACGTCCTCCAAGAAGTGGGCCAGGGCCTCTGCCGGTGGCAGGTAGTCATAGCCGGCGGCCACCGACTTGAGCTCTTCCACATTCTCCCAGCGGTCCTCCCCCTGAGGCTCAGACAGGATAAATGCCTTATAGTCGGTACGGTCGATGACCGCCTCTAGGAGCTGGGAGAGGGAAGCGGTGCGGGCCAAGGCCATGAGCTCGTTCAGAAGGCCCAGGAAGCGCAACAAGGCCCCCACCGACTTGCGAGGCAGGGCTGGGGGAGGCAGGGTTGAGGCTTCCGGAGTGGGCACATCCCGCTGCTGGTCGGCCAGCACCTGGAGGGCAGCATACAGGGGCAGGCCCAGGGCCTTGGCCCACCGCCCTAGCGCCTGCATGGTGCGCTCACCGATGCCCCGCGGGGGCACGTTGACGATGCGCAAAAGGGCCACCGCATCGTAGGGGTTGTGGATCAGGCGTAGATAGGCCAGGAGGTCCTTCACCTCCCGCCGCTCGTAGAAGCGGAGGCCCCCCACCACCCGGTAGGGGATGCCGTGCAGGAGGAGGGCCTCCTCCAGGGGGCGGGACTGGGCGTTGGTGCGGTACATGACGGCGAAGTCGCGGGGGGCATAGCCCCGCTCCCGCATCAGGCGCTCGATCTCGGCAGCCACAAAGGCCGCCTCCTCCGCCTCGTCGTAGGCCTCATGCACGATGATGGGGTGGCCGGGCCCGGCCTCCGTCCACAGCCTTTTCTCCTTGCGCTGTTTGTTCTTGGCGATGACGTGGTGGGCCCCATCCAGGATGGTCTGGGTGGAGCGGTAGTTCTGCTCCAGGAGGACGACTTTGGCCTCTGGGAAATCGTGCTCGAAGCTGAGGATGTTGCGGATGTCCGCCGCCCGCCAGGTGTAGATGGACTGGTCGGGGTCGCCCACCACGCACAGGTTGCGGTGGGGCTCGCACAGCAGGCGGGCCAGGGCGTACTGGGCCACGTTGGTGTCCTGGAACTCGTCCACGTGTTGGAAGAGGAAGCGCTGGGCGTATTTGGCCCGCACCACCTCCTGCTCCCGCAACAGCTGCACCGTCTTGTTCAGCAGGTCATCGAAGTCCAGGGCCGAGTTCTCCTCCAGAATGCGCTGGTAGACGCGGTAGACGCGGGCCACCATCTCCTGGAAGTAGGTCTGGGCCATGGCCGCCACCGCCTGGGGGGTGCGCAGCTCGGCCTTGGCCCGGGAGATGGCCGAAAGCACAGCCCCCGGCGGCACCTGCTTGGGGTCCAGGTCCAGCTCGGACAGGGCCTGACGCACCGCCGCCAGCTGGTCCTCCTCGTCGTAGATGACGAAGTCCCGCGGCACGCCGATGTGGTGGCCGTCCACCCGCAGGATGCGGGCACACAGAGAGTGGAAGGTGCCGATGGTCATCTCCTGCCCCAGGTCCTCCCCCACCAGGGCCAGGACCCGCTCCCGCATCTCCCGCGCCGCCTTGTTGGTGAAGGTGACGGCCAGGATCTGGAAAGGACGGGCATGGCGACGGGCCAGAAGATAGGCGATGCGGTGGGCGATGACCCGCGTCTTGCCCGAGCCGGGCCCGGCCACGATGAGGAGGGGGCCTTCCACGTGAGTGGCCGCCTCCCGCTGGCGGTCGTTGAGGGGGCCAAGGATGGGGTCCAACGCCATGCCTGCCCTCGATTCTAGCACGGGCGTTCGGGGCCCACCAATCGAGCCCAAAGGGGGCAAGCGCGGCACTGGGGGAGAGGCCCGGCCTCGGCCGGCACCTCTATGCCTGCCCTCCTCAATAGGGAGGCCACCAGGGCCAGGGGTAGGCCCACCACGTTGCAATAGCACCCCAGGTAACGGTCCACAGGCCGGAACTCTTGGTCCTGAATGGCGTAGCCCCCGGCCTTGTCCAGGGGCTCCCCCCGGGCCACGTAGCGGCGTATCTCCTCCTCCTGCAGGGGGCGAAAGTGCACCCAGGTGACGGCGTGGCCGAGCCACGTGCGCCCCCTCCAGACCAGGGCCACGGCGGTGACCACCCGATGCCAGCGGCGGCGCAGGGCGCGCAGCATGGCCAGGGCCTCCTGGGGGGAGGCGGGCTTGCCCAAGGCCCGGCCTCGGAGGGCCACCACCGTGTCCGCCCCCAGCACAGGCGATGCACCCTGGGCTGCGGCCACCGCCCGGGCCTTGGCCAAGGCCAGGCCCCGGGCCAGAGGCACGGCAAGGGCCCCCAGCGGCGGTGGGGCGTCGTCCTCGGGGGGCATGGCCACCGAAAAGGGGACCCCCAGCAGGGACAACAGCTCCCGCCGCCTGGGCGATGAGGAGGCCAACACCAGTCCCATCACCTCAGCTCCAGGGTGGCCACGCACTCGATGTGATAAGTCTGGGGGAACATGTCGATGGGGGTGACGTCCACCAATCGGTATCCACCATCGCACAGGCGGCGCAGGTCGCGGGCCAGGGTGGCCGGATCACAGGACACATAGATCACCTTGGGCGGCCGCAGCTTCAGGACGCCCTGGACGGCCTGGGGATGACACCCCACCCGCGGGGGATCGAGGATGATGGCCTCGGGGGATAGGCCCAGCTCCCCCAGCACCGTCTCCACCTTCCCCTTGCGGTAGATGATGTTGTCCAAGCCCATGATGTTGAACAGGGCGTCCTCCACCGCCGAGGCCGATTCCTCGACGGCGATGACCCGGCGCACATAGGGGGCCAGGAGGACGGCAAAGGTGCCCACCCCGGCATAGGCGTCCACGATGGTCTCATGCCCTTGAGGGGAAAGGCGCTGGCGCACCACCTCCACCAGCCGCTCCGCCTGCCGGGTGTTGGTCTGGAAGAAGGAGGCCCCGGAGATGCGGAACCGCCGCCCCAACAGCTCCTCCTCGTAGAACTTCTGGCCCGAGGGCACGCCGGGCTCCACGTGCCGCAGGTCGGGGTGGATAAGGGCCTGACCGGTGTTCACCCCGTAGCGGATGGCCACCTGGTGCTGGCCAGCGGCCTTCCCCTGTAGGGTGGCCAGGGCCTCGTTGATCCAGGGGTGCATGAGCAGGCAACGCTCGATGCGCAGGAACTGGTAGCCGTGGCCGGGGCGGGATACAAAGCCCAGGTTCCCCTCCCTGTCCACCGAGAAGCGGGCATGGTTGCGGTAGCCGAAAGGCTCAGGGGCGGGCACCGTGGGGGAGACGGGTGGGTCGGGGAACTTACCGATGCGCACCAGCTGCTGGGCCACCACGTGCTGCTTCAGGCGCACCTGCTCCTGGTAGGCGATGTGCTGCCACTGACAGCCTCCACAGACCCCGAAGTAGGGGCAGGGGGGCTCCACCCGCCAGGGGGAGGGGGAGATGACCTCCACCACCCGCCCCAGGGCATAGTCTTTTTTCTCCTTCTCCAGCTCCACCACCGCCTCTTCGCCAGGGATGCCGAAGTCGGCGAAGATGACAAGGCCATCGCGGCGGCCGATAGCCGCCCCCTGGAAGGCCATATCGGTAAGGGCCAGAGTGATGCGCTTGCCACCGTCGGTCATGCGGCCGTCCCAGCCTAGTTTAGGAGGCGTGGCCCTTCTCTGTCATGGCCTGGGCCTGCGGGGCGTGATATAATGCCCCCGTAAATTCGGGCGACGGTCACTCTCATGGACCAAACCACAGGCATCGCCCTCGGTTCCCTGGTGGGGGGGCTTTGGCTCTTCCTCCTCTGGCTGGGCATCGTCATTTGGGTCTACCGGGACATCCGGGATCGCACGGAGGACGTGTTCTTGCGCGTCCTATCTGTCCTTCTGGCTGTCCTCTTCTTCCCCGCCTTCAATCTCCCCGGCCTGCTCCTGTACCTGCTGATGAGGCCCCGCGAATCCCTAGACGAGGCCTACAGCCGCTCTCTGGAGCAGGAGGCCCTGTTGCGGGAGGTGGGTGAGGGGGTGATGTGTTATGAATGTCGCCAACCAGTGGAGCGGGAGTTCCTGTTTTGCCCTTACTGCCGCACTCGCCTGCGGGAGCCCTGTCCGCGCTGCCGACGCCCCCTGAGCTTGTTCTGGGTGCTCTGCCCCTACTGCGGCGCCCCTAAAGGGGCCGAGGCCCTCCATTACGCCCGGGAGCCCTCTTCCCTGGCCGAGCCCTCAGCCCAGACGGAGGGCTGAGACCCTTCCAACAGAGGCAGGAGACGCCCCACCTGTACCGTCTGGGCCACCAGCTCGGCTGCCCTTTGGGCCTTCTCCCGACCCGCCAGGGGGGTGGCGGCTATCAGCCCCTCCAGGCGGCTCACCACCTCCACCGTGCTCAGGGGGGTGAGGAGGAGGGCGACCTCTTCTTCCTCGGCCCGGGCCAGCACGTAGGACAGGATAGGGGTATCGCCGGTGACCACTAAGCAGCGGATGCCAGCGTTGAGGGCCGCCAACTGCTGGTCGGGCTTGTCGCTGCGGACGATGACGGCCTTGGGCTGGAGACGGGCGAAGTATTCCTGGCCCGGGTCCTTGGCGATGGAGGATATGACCACCCGCTCCAGGAGCTCCTCCTCCCGGCCCTCAGCCAACAGGGCCTCCGCCTGGAGGGCCTCCCGCAGCTGGCCCAAGGTGGGGAAGGCCAGGGCCCTGTCCTCGGGGAGGAGGCCCAGGAGGGGCAGGCCCAAGGCCTCCACCTCCTGCCGCACCTGCTCCAGGCGCCGCCTGGGGACACAGGTGATGACCGTGCCCGCAAAGGCCTCGCCAGCCGCCGCCCACAGGGGGTGGAGGCCTTCCACCTCCGGATAGCGGGCCACGCCGAGGACCTTGGCCCCCGCCTCCTGCCAGCCGGGAGGGAGGCGCTCGTCCTGCGTCTCCACCAGGACGGCCCCCGCCAGCTCGGAGGAGAGGGCGGTGAGGGGGTCCTGGCGGGGGGAGAGCCCCAGGCGGTGGAATAGGCGGGCATCCCGATGAGCCTCTTGATCTTCCCCCAGGCGAAAGAGGCGACAGGGGTGGGCCATTGTGCCGGCCAGGCCCAGGGCCACAGTGGTCTTACCGCTGTCGCACCGGCCTGCTATCAGCAGGGGCATCACGGTGCCCAAGTATACCATGGGGAGCCCCCCAAGGGGAGCACATTGACGTGGCCATGCCCTCTCATTAGACTGGCTATGGGCCGGGGTAGCTCAGCGGTAGAGCACACGGCTGAAAACCGTGGTGTCGTGGGTTCGACTCCCACCCCCGGCACCAGGGCTTACCACTCTTTGACTACCTTGCTCCCCCCTTGTGAGGGCTGGACGTGCAGGCGGGCAGGCATGCGCTCGGCAAGGGCCTTGAGGTGGGTGACGATGCCCACCATACGGCCGCCGCTACACAGGTGGGCCAGGGCGGAGGCCACCATATCCAGGTTGTCCTCGTCCAGAGTCCCAAACCCTTCGTCGATGAACAGGCTTTCCAGGGGGCGGCGTTCCCCGTAGGCCATCTGAGGGACACGGTCGGCCAGGGCCAGGGCCAAGGCCAGGGAGGCTAGGAAGGTCTCGGCCCCGCTGAGGAGGTGAGCAGGCCTCTCTTGGCCCCCCAACCAGTGGTCGGCCACGTAGAAGCCTCTCTCCTGCACCTCCAGGGTGTAGCGACCACGGGTGAGCTCGCTGAGGTGGCGAGAGGCGTCTTCAGCCAGGACGCGCAAGGCCTCGTCCCGCAGGAACTTTTGGAAGCGGTCGGACCGCAGTAGCCTTCCCAAGTCATCGGCCAGGCTGGCTTTCCTTTCCAGCTCTCCCTTTTCCCGCCGGAGGGACTGGGCTATCGCCATGTCTCGCTCCAGCTGGGCCAGTTGAGCCTCCACCGCCCCTCTGTCCCTGTCCACGGCCTCCAGGCGTTGGCGGAGGTCTTGGGCCAGCCTGTCCAGGAGGGGTGTGGGGTCTTCGCCGCGGGCCAAGGAGGCCTGTAAGGTCTCCCACCCGGCCTCCTGGGCCAGGGCCTCCATCTGGGCCCGAAGGCTTTGGGCCTGCTGGTGGGCCTCTTCCCCCTCTAAGCGGAGGCGCGCCGCCTCCTCCTCCCGGCCCTTAAGGTCGATGCGAAGGTAAGCCAGCTTCTGTGCGGCCTCTTCCACCCGGCGTCCCAGCTCCTCTTCCTGCCGGAGCAGGTATTCGCGGCGCTGGGCGGCCTCCCGCGTCTTGTCCAGCTCCTTTTCTAGGAGACCTGCCAACACCTCTTCCCAGGGGAGGCCCTGTTGGCGGGCCTCTTGGGCCAGCGTCTGAGGGGACATAGGGAGGGGCCAGTGTCGGTCCAGGACGCGGGCCAGAGCAGCACT
>FWWL01003854.1_pt1 | contig 23880 bp, 13 predicted proteins | sample 2228331 | NCBI WGS metagenome assembly FWWL01 (sample SAMEA103939775, study PRJEB20133) | metagenome | reverse complement strand
GACCCAGCGGTGGGCCTCGTCGCGGACGTGCTGGAGGAGCCGGAGGGCCGGCGTATGATGCGGCCACCGGAGGGGCTCCGGCGAGGTCGGTACGTAGATCGCCTCTTCCCGCTTGGCCAGGGCGATGACGGGGATGCGCTCACAGCCGGCCTGCGCCAGGGCCTCCAGGGCCGCATGGAGCTGGCCCCGGCCGCCGTCGATCAGGACCAGGTCGGGGAACGGAAGCTGATCCCGCAGGGACCCGGCGTAGCGCCGGTAGACGGCCTCCCGCATACAGGCGTAATCGTCGGGACCCTCGACGGTCCGGATCCGGAAGCGCCGGTAGTCGGACTTCTTGGGCCGGCCGCCCTCGAAGACGACGACCCCGCCGACGTTCCACTGGCCCTGGAGGTTCGAGATGTCGAATCCCTCGATGCGGTACGGAAACGTCGGCAGGTTCAGCATGTGCTGAAGGGCCCGGAGGGTCGCGTACTCGTCGGCGGCCTCGCCCTCGGGGGCGCTCCTCAGGAGCTGGCGGGCGTGGTGGCCGACCCACTCGAGGCGGTCCCGGTCGGCGTCCGGGAGCTCGGCCGGGACACAGACCCGGACGGGCCGACCGAAGTGTCGCTCGAGCCAGGCCGTCAGCTCGGACCGCTCGGCCAGGTCCACGGGAAGCCAGACCTCGTCGGGCGGCTGGGCGACCGTCAGGTAAAACTGGGTCAGGACCTGGAGCCACCACTCGCCGTCGACGGCCGGGGCTTCCGGGTCGGGCGGCGACTCGAGGCCGGGAAGCCGGTCCCAGACGAACTCCCGGCGGTCCACGAAGAGGCCCTGTCGGATGAGGAAGACGACGAGGGCCACCCGTCCGGCTTCAGCCGCATGGCCGACGAGGTCGACGGACCGGCCGGCCGGGTCGACGATGCGGGACGTCGGCGTCCAGTCCCGCAGGGCCCGGAGGGCGTCCCGATAGAAGGCAGCCGCCTCGAACTCCATCCGCCGGGCGTGCTCCCGCATGCGGCGTTCCAATTCGGCCAGGACGCCCTCCCGGTCGCCCTCGAGGAAGCGGACGGCGGCCTCGGCGTCGGCCCGGTAGGCGTCCCGGTCGATGAAGTTCATGCAGGGGCCCGAGCACCGCCGGATGTGGTACAGCAGGCACACGGGATACGTCCGGGTCCCGTCCAGGGGCAGGTCGCAGGCCCGGAGGCGGAAGATGCGGTGGACGAACTGGAGGACCCGCCGGGCGTGGCCGACCGAGAGGAAGGGACCGAAGTAGCGGGCGCCGTCCTTTTCGACCCGGAAGGCGACCTCGGCCCGGGGATAGGCCTCCGGGAGGGTGATGCGGATGTAGGGAAGGTTCCGGGTGTCCTTGAGGAGGGCGTTATACCGGGGCTGGTGCCGCCGGATCATCTGGGCTTCGAGGATGAGGGCCTCGAGGGGCGTCGGGGTCGTGACCCAGTCGACGTAGGCCGCCTCCCGGAGGAGGTAGGGGACCATCGGCCGGGTGTCGTGGCCCGAGAAGTACTGGCGGACCCGGTCCCGGAGGGCGTTGGCCTTGCCGATGTACAGGAAGCGGCCCCGCCGGTCCTTAAAGAAATAGACCCCCGGCTGGTTCGGGATCTGACGGACCCGCTCGACGAGGCTGGGACGAACGTTCCGGACGGTCATAGGGACTCGGCCGACGGGTAGGTCGGCCGTGGGTCGGGACGGGTACCTCCCCATCCATCCTTTCTGCTTCGACGACCCGGACGATACGACGGGCAACCGTTGACGACCCCCTGCCGACCTACGGGCGGATGAGCTCCCGGAGCACGTACGGCAGGATCCCCCCGTGGCGATAGTACGTGACCTCGACGGGCGTGTCGAGTCGGGCGACGGCCGTGAACGCCTGCTCCGTCCCGTCGGGCCGGACGGCCCGGACGCGGACCCGGGCCCGGGGCCGCAGGCCCTCGGCGATACCCTCGACGTGATAGACCTCGTGGCCCGTCAGGCCGAGGCTCTCCCGGTTCTGACCCGGCTCGAACTCCAGGGGCAGGACGCCCATGCCGACGAGGTTGCTCCGATGGATGCGCTCGAAGCTTTCGGCCAAGACGGCCCGCACGCCGAGCAGGAAGGTCCCCTTGGCGGCCCAGTCCCGGGAGCTCCCCGAGCCGTACTCTTTCCCGGCGATGACGATGAGGGGCGTCCCGTCCGCCCGATACCGCATGGCGGCGTCGTAGACGGTCAGGACCTCGCCGGTCGGGAAATAGACCGTCCAGCCGCCCTCGGGGAGGGGCCGCCCGTCGCCCGGGACCCGGAGCAGGTTCCGGAGCCGGATGTTGGCGAAGGTCCCCCGGACCATGACCTCGTGGTTGCCACGACGGGTCCCGTAGGTGTTGAACTCCGCCGGCGGGACGCCCCGGGCGATGAGGTACTGCCCGGCGGGGCTCTTTTCGGGGATGGCCCCGGCCGGCGAGATGTGGTCCGTCGTGACCGAATCGCCGAGGAGGACGAGGACCCGGGCCCCGTGGATGTCTTGCGGGGGCGGCGGCTCCAGGGCGAGGTCCCGGAAGAAGGGCGGCTCCTGGATGTACGTCGATTCCGGGTCCCACCGGTAAAGGTCGCCCCGGGGGACGGGCAGGGCCCGCCACCGGGCATCGCCCTGGAAGACCTGGGCGTACCGCCGCCGGAAGACCCTCGGGTTCAGGACCCGCCGCATGAGGGCCCGGACCTCTGCATGGGTCGGCCAGAGGTCCCGCAGGTAGACGGGTCGGCCGTTGGGGTCCCGGCCGAGGGGCTCGTGCAAGACGTCGATGTCCATCGTCCCGGCCAGGGCGTATGCGACGACCAGGGGCGGCGACATCAAGTAGCTCGCCCGGACGTGGGGGTTGATGCGGCCCTCGAAGTTGCGGTTGCCGCTCAGGACGGCGACGGTCACGAGGCCGTTTTCCTCGATGGCCCGGGCGACGGCCTCCGGCAGGGGACCGCTGTTGCCGATGCACGTCGTACAGCCGTAGCCGACGAGGTGGAACCGGAGAGCCTCGAGATACGGCAGGAGGCCCGAGTCGGCCAGATAGTCCGTCACGACCCGGGACCCCGGCGCCAGGCTCGTCTTGACGTGCGGCGGCACGGTCAGGCCCCGCTCGACGGCCTTCTTGGCCAGAAGACCGGCCCCGACCATGACGGACGGGTTCGACGTGTTCGTACAGCTCGTGATGGCGGCGATGACGACGCTCCCGTGGCCGACGGTCGTCTTCAGGCCGTCCAGCGGGACCTCCACGCGGCGAGCCAGGAGGGCGTCGACGTCGGCGACGGCCCCGTCGGCCGGCAGGAAGGTCCGCAGGGCCTCCCGGAAGGCCTGGCGGGCCGTCCGCAGGGGGACCCGGTCGTGGGGCCGCCGGGGACCGGCGATGGTCGGCTCGACGGTCGAGAGGTCCAGCTCGACGACGTCGCTGTACAGGGGCTCGGGGGCGTCCGGCGTCCCGAAGAGGCCCTGGGCCTTCATGTAGCGCTCGACCCGCTCGACATGCCGGGGGTCCCGGCCCGTCCCCCGGAGGTACTCGAGCGTGGCGTCGTCGACGGGAAACAGGTTGACCGTCGAGCCGCACTCGGGGGCCATGTTCGCCAGGGTCGCCCGGTCCTCGACCCGGAGGCTCCGGACGCCGGGCCCGAAGAACTCGACGAACTTGCCGACGACGCCCTTCTTCCGGAGGAGATACGTGACCGTCAGGACGAGGTCCGTCGCCGTCGCCCCCTCGGGGAGCTCGCCGGTCAGGCGGACGCCGACGACCTCGGGGACGAGCATGGAGATGGGCTGACCCAGCATGACGGCCTCGGCCTCGATGCCGCCGACGCCCCAACCGAGGACGCCCAGGCCGTTGATCATCGTCGTATGCGAGTCCGTCCCGACGAGGGTGTCGGGGAAGGCCTCGGGGACGCCGTCCGGGGCCGTCCGGGTCTGGACGACCGACGCCAGGTACTCGAGGTTGACCTGATGGACGATCCCCGTCCCCGGCGGGACGACCCGGAGGTTCCGGAAGGCCCGCTGGGCCCACCGGAGGAAGGCGTAGCGCTCCCGGTTCCGCTCGTACTCCATCGCCACGTTCTGCTCGAAGGCGTCGACCGACCCGAAGAAGTCGACCTGGACCGAGTGGTCGATGACGAGGTCGACGGGGACGACGGGGTTGACCCGCCGGGGGTCGCCGCCGAGGCGTCGGACGGCCGCCCGCATGGCCGCCAGGTCGGCGACGCAGGGGACGCCCGTGAAGTCCTGGAGGAGGACCCGCTCGGGCCGGAAGGGAATCTCGACGGACGGGACCTCCCGGGGACTCCACCGGGCCAGGGCGACGACGTCGTCCCACCGGACGACCTCGCCGTCGTAGTGGCGCAGGAGATTCTCTAACAGGATGCGGATAGAATAGGGCAGGCGCTGGGTGTCGGTCAGGCCCGCCTCGTCCAGGTACCGGAGGCTGTAGATGCGTAGGCGTCCGTCCGGTGTGTCCAGCCATCGGACGGCCTCGGGAAAACCGGGGGGTCGGTCCGTCATGGCGGGACCTCCTCGGGGGGCGGTGAGATGTCCCCAGTAGGGGCGTCGGATATATTATAGGCAGTCCGGGAATCCGGCGGACATGGACAAGGAACGGCGCGCCCAAGACGAGACCGTCCTCTTGGTCGACGACCGGGACCGTTTCACGGGCCGGTACGCCTCCCGGGCCGAGGCCCATCGGGGCGACGGCCTGCACCATCGGGCCTTCGTCTGCGTCCTGTTCGACCGGGCGGGTCGCGTCCTGCTTCAGCGCCGGCGTCACTGGCTGTGGGACGGCCTGTGGGACCTGACGGCCGTCAGCCACGTCCTCTACCGGGACGGACGCCGGGAGACATACGCCCAGGCCGCCGCCCGGGCCCTTCGGAAGGAGATGGGCATCCTCGGCATTCGGGTCCGCAAGGTCACGGGCTTCAACTACTTCGCCAAGCACCCTACGGGGGACGCCTGCGAGAACGAGTACTGCGCCGTCCTGGTCGGTCGGTACGACGGTCCCGTCCGGCCCGACCCCGAGGACGTCTACGAGTACCGCTGGATGGCCTGGGAGGATTTCGTCCGGGACGTGAAGGCCCGGCCGGAGGCCTATACCCCCTGGACCCGGCTGAGCGTCGAGGTCCTGGCGCAATCGGATTGGAAGCTTCCTAAGGGAGGGACGGAGGGACGGAGTCCAAAAAGGCCTCGCTGAGGCGGATCCCGTCGCTCGTCACTCCCCGGAGGTGCGGGAATGACTGACCGTATCGGACGGACCCAGCAGGCCCTAAAGGCGGTCGTTCAGGGAGGGACCCTCGATGTGGCGACGGCCCGCCAGCTCGGTGAGGACATCGCCTCGGGGGAACTCCCGCCCGAGCTGGTCGGAGCCGTCTTGACGGCCCTGGCCCTGCGGGGGGAGGTGCCCTCGGAGATCGCCGGCCTGGCCGACGCCATGCGGGCCCAGGCCCGCCGGGTGGACCACCCCCTGACCCCCAAGGCCGTCGACACGTGCGGCACGGGCGGGGACGGCTTCCACACCTGGAACGTCTCGACGGCGGCGGCCTTCGTCGTCTCCTCCCTCGGCGTGCCGACCGTCAAGCACGGCAACCGGGCCGTCTCCTCCCAGTGCGGGAGCGCCGACGTCCTGCAGGCCCTGGGGATCCCCTGGCCGGACACGCCGGAGAGGGCCGCCCAAATGCTCGGCGATACGCATTTTACCTTCCTCTTCGCCCCCTACTTCCATCCGGCCATGAAGGCCGTCGCCCCGATCCGCCGGAACTTGGGCATCCGGACCGTCTTTAACATCCTGGGTCCCCTCACGAACCCGGCCTTCGTGCGGCATCAAATGATCGGCGTCTTCCGGCGGGACCTCCTGGAACGGCTGGCCCCCGTGTTTGCCCACCTGGGCCACCAGCGGGTCCTGCTGGTCCACCATGAGACGGGCATGGACGAGGCCGCTTCCTTCGGCCAGACTTACGTCGTCCGGGTCGAACGCCGGGAGACGGGCGTAGAATTCCGGGACGAGTGTCTGAACCCCCGGGCCTGGGGCTTCGGGTCCGGCTCGGTCGAGGACCTCCGGGGCGGCCCGCCGGAGCAGAACGCCCAAATCATCGTGGACCTCCTCCAGAACCGGGAGCGGGGCCCCCGACGGGACACCCTGCTCGTCAATGCGGCCCTGGCCCTCTGGACCGCCGGCCGGACCTCGACCCCCGAGGAGGGCCTGGCTCAAGCCGAGGAGGCCCTGAACAGCGGGCGCGCCTATGACCAACTCGAACGTCTCCGCCGGTGGTCCGAGTCGGCCTGATCGGGGGTCCTTCGGCCTTCGTGGGGCCCGGTCGGGATGGTCGGTCCTCGGGGCCGTGCTCGTCGGGATGGGGCCCTTGGCGCCCTTCCTCCTCCCCCTCCCGGCCCGCTTGAGCGTCCCCTACTCTCAGGTCGTCACCGACCGGCACGGCGAGGTCCTCCGGATATTCCTGACGCCCGACGAGAAGTGGCGGGTCGAGACCCGTCTCGGCGAGGTCGACCCCCTCCTCGTCCGGGCGACGGTCTGCGTCGAGGACCGCTTCTTCTGGTTCCATCCCGGCGTCAACCCCCTGGCCGTCTTGCGGGCGGCCGTCCAAAACGTGCGGGCCGGCCGGATCGTCTCGGGCGGCTCGACCCTCCCGATGCAGTTGGCCCGCATCGTGGAGCCCCGACCCCGCACCTGGTGGACGAAGGTCGTCGAGGCCCTGCGGGCCTTCCAATACGAGCTCCGCCTCGGGAAGCGGCGGATCCTCGAGCTTTACCTCAGCCGGGCCCCTTACGGCGGCAACCTCGAGGGCGTGACGGCCGCCTCCCTGGCCTACTTCGGTCGACTCCCCCGACGGCTCACGCCGGCCGAGGTCGCCTTCCTCGTGAGCCTCCCCCAGGCACCGGCGTCCCGTTCCCCCTTGCGGGCTTCCCCGCCGGAGGTCCGGCGGGCCCGCAACCGTGTCCTGGCCCGGATGCGGGCCTGCGGCCTCCTGTCCGAGGCCGCCTACCGGTCGGCCCTGCGAGAAGGCCTCCCGACGGGGGTCCGGCCCATGCCGGCCCGGGCCCTCCATGCCACCGATTACTTGCACGGCCTCTTTCCCGACGTGCCCCACGTCCGGTCGACCCTGGACGCCGACGTCCAACGGACCGTCGAAAGCCTCGTCCAGGCGTACCGGCCCGTGGTCTATCGGAATGGGGCCACGAACGTGAGCGTCGTCGTCATCGAGAACGCCACCCGGAAGGTCCGAGCCCTCGTCGGCTCCCTGGACTACTGGGACGAGGCCCACGACGGCCAGGTCCCAGGCTTTCGGGCGCCCCGGTCGCCGGGTTCGGCCCTGAAGCCCTTCCTGTACGCCCTCGCCCTCCAGAAGGGGGTCATCACGACGGAGACGCTCCTGGAGGATTACCCGACGAACATCCGGGGCTACCAGCCCGTCAACTTCAGCGGGACGTTCCGGGGCCTCGTCCGGGCCGAGGAGGCCCTGGCCTATTCCCTGAACGTCCCCTTCGTCCATCTCCTCCGCCGGACGGGGCTTCCGGACTTCCTGAGGCTCCTCGAGCGGGGCGGGGTCGACGTCCGGCCCGACGGCGACTACGGCCTCTCGGTCATCACGGGCGCCCTGGAGGTCCGGCTCCTGGACCTGACGAACCTGTACGTGACCCTCGCCCGGGACGGCCGGCACGGCCCGCCGGTCCTCGTCGAAGACGTCCGCCCGCCCGAGGCCGAACGGCGGCTCCTCCATCCCGGTGCCGTCGTCCTGACCCGCCGGGCCCTGGCCCTACGGGACCGGCCCGACGCCCCCCACCTGCGGTCGGTCACCCTCCCCCGGACGACCGTCTACTGGAAGACGGGGACCTCCTGGGGACGGCGGGACGCCTGGAGCGTGGGCTTCCATACGGGCTACACCGTCGGCGTCTGGGTCGGCAACTTCTCGGGCGAAGGCGCCGAGGGCATCGTCGGCGGCGAGCTGGCGGCGCCCCTCATGTTCGACCTCCTGAACGCCCTGCCGGCGCCGGCGCAGGAACTGCAACCCCCGCCGGACGCCGACCTGACGCGAGTCCCCGTGTGCCCGTTCTCCGGCGAGGGGCCGACCGACGCCTGCCCCGGCGTCCGCTGGGTCCTGGCCGTCCGGGATGCCGCCCCGCTCCGGGCTTGTCCCTACCACCGGCGTCTCCTGGTCGAACGGGACACGGGCCGTCGGATGTGTCCCTGGAAGGCCTACGCCCCGGGAGAGGTCACGGCCCGGGTCTTCACCGTCTTGCCGCCCTTGGCGGCGGCCTTCCTCGGCCGGCCTGACTCGACCGAGCCGCCCCCGGCGGAGTCCTGCGGCCCGCCGGAGGCGGCCCCGGAGCTCCGGATCCTCAGCCCCCTGGACGGGGCGACCTACCTGCTGAGCGCCGACGTCCGGGGAAGCGGCGACATCCCCCTGCGGGCCGTCACGCCGGCCCCGGACCGCCGGGTCTTCTGGTTCGTCGACGACCGGTTCGTCGGGACGACCGAATCGGGCGGCGTCCGTCGGGTCCGGCCGTCGCCCGGGCCAGTCACCGTCGTCGCCGTCGACTCGACGGGCCGCTCCGACCGGGTCCGCCTGCAGGTCCTCCCCCCGTGAATCGGATGGCGGACGGAACGGTCGGGGACCCCATCCCCGGGTCCCCGGGACCTACGTCTCGTTCTCGGTCAGGAAGGCGACCCAGCGGGCCAGGGCCTCGACGTCCCGCAGGTCGAGGACCTCGGCCTGGGAATGGGAGTACCGGAGGGGCCAACCGACGGGCAAGTCGACGGCCCCGTATGGGACGAAGGCCGCCCCGTCGTTGCCGCCCCGGGTGATCCCCCACTGTAGGGGCCACCCCAGACGGCGGGCCGCCGTCTGTAGGGCCTGGACCATCGGGGCCGGCGCCAGGTTCGACGAGTCAATGGCCCGCAGGACGGCCCCGCCGCCGACCCGGGCCCGCCCGTAGGGGTAGGGCTCCAGGGGCGAATCCGCCGACACGAAGGTGTCGACGGCCACGACGACGTCGGCCGGATGGGCCTCCGCAAAGGCCAGGGCCCCCCGGAGGCCGACCTCTTCTTGAACGCTCCAGAGGAAGGTCACCCGCTTCCGGAGGGCTTCCGGCCGGATGGCCTGGAGCGCCAACAGGAGGGCAGCACAGCCGACGCGATCGTCAAATGACCGGGCGTTGGCCCGAAGCCCCAGGAGGGGCCGGTACCGCTTGATGAACGTCACCGAGACGCCCGGCTCGACACCCAGGGCCTGCGTCTCGGCCGCCGTCCGGGTCCCGAACTCGACCCGCAGGTCGGCCTCCGTGAAGTCGGCCCGGGCCGCCTCCTCCCGCCAGTACCGGTCCCGGGGACGGACGACCCCCGGGACGAGCCGTCCGTCCGGAAGGACGGCGACGACCGGCTGGGCTTCGTAGATTTCGTCGTAGAATCCACCGACCTTCTCCAGGGTCGCCGACCCGTCCGGCAGGACCTGGCGAATCCGATAGCCGATCTCGTCCATGTGGGCGACGAAGACCCAGTGGGGCCCTTGGGGCGGACCGAGGGTGACCCACAGGTTGCCCAGGCCGTCCGTCTGGGGGCGGGCCCACGGCGGGAGACGCTTCCGGATCGCGTCGGCGACAGGGCCCTCGTGGCCCGACAGGCCGTAGATTTCCGTCAGGACCCGCAGGAGGGCCTCGACCGGGAGTCGGTCCGTCGGCGGGACCGTCGGTCGGACGACGGGCGGGAGGGGGACTTCCGGCGGGGCTTCCGGGCGTCCCGTCGTCAGGGCATAGAGCAGTCGGAATAGGTGGCGGCGGTCGCCGGCCGAGACGGTCTCGACGGCCGTGTGGGGATACCGGGTCGGGACGCTAAGCAGGACGGTCTCGGCCTCGTCCCATCGGGTGCGATTCGGAGGGTATGTCGCCGGAGGCGGGGGCGGGGCCGGGACGGGCCGGGCCGGAATGTTCATCTGGCGGGCCACGTCCAGGACGTACTGGGCCAGGGCCTCGGCGGACCCGGAGCGAGCGCCCGTCCCGACGAGCACGCCCTGCCCCGGCGTCGCCTCGGGTTCGACCCACGCTCCGTCCTGGGGGAAGGGGGCCACGACGTCGAGTCGTACGACCCGTCGGGCCGGCAGACGGGTCGCTAGCCGGAGGCGTCCCTTCGCCCCGTAAAGCTCCTGCGTCACCCAGGCGACCGTGACCTGCCGGTCGGCGGGCGGGTTCCGATGGAGCGCCCGGGCCAGGTGGATCAGGACCTCGACGAAGGCCCGGTCGGCTACGTGCCAGCCGGCCCGGAGGTCCCCGGCGAGCCGGACCATCGTCCGCTGGGGGACGACCCGGCTCAGGGGACCCAGACCGGCTCGGTCGAGTTCCTCTGGCGAGGCGGCCCCGACGTCCACGTACAGGTCGTTCGGGCCGAGGTCGTTGTAATGACGACTCCGCTCTCCCATGCCCCGTTGGAGATGGGTCGAGGGCAGGGCGACGACGCCGTTCCCCCACGGCGGCCCGACCCAGACCGGGTGCCCGATGATGTAGCCGTGGACCCGGGCCGGCGTGTGGCTCAGGGCGACGGGCGTCACCCGTAAGAACCCGTCGGGCCGGACGTCTCCGACGGCCCAGGACGGCTCATCCAGGTGCGCCAGGACGACCCACGTCTCGGGACCCGTCCCGAAGGTCACCCAGAGGTTGCCCAGGTTGTCGCTCTGGAGCGGGACGCCGGCCAGGGCCGCCCGGACCGAGTCGGCCAGGTCCCGTTCGAGGCCCGACGGGGTCGGCGTCTCGACCAAGGCCTGCCACAGGGCCTCGTCGTCCGGCCGGGCCGGGCCGCCCCCGTGGAGGGCCAGAAGGATTAGGCACGTCCCTACGACGGCGGGGGAGATGCGAGCTTTCATGGCGAACCCCGGTAGGGAGATAGGGCCGTCCCGATGGTCCGGGCCGTACGGTCCCAGGTGTACTTCTGCAGGAGGGATTCGGGCCGGGCCGGCCGATACCCCTGGAGCACGGCCCGCAGGGTGTCCAGGACGGCCCCGACGTCCATCGGCGTCCGGACCACGAAGTCGCCATAGAGTTCCCGAAAGACGGGAATGTCGCTGACGACGACCGGCTTACCGACGGCCAGGCCCTCGAGGACGGGTAGGCCGAAGCCCTCGTATTCCGAGAGGTACACGACGGCATCGGCGTGATGGTAGAACGCGTGGAGGACCGCCTCCGGCTGGTATCCCAGGAACCGGACCCATCGGTCCAGGCCGTGCCGTCGGACGATCCGGTCGTAGTCCACGAAGGGATAGGATCGGTTCTCACCGATCCATACCAGGACGGGGAGCTCCGCCCCGCCGCGACGTCGTAGCTCCGACCAGACCCGAATCAGGAGTTCCGGCCGCCGCCGCTGGAACAGGGACCCGACGGCCAGGAATACGAAGGCGTCGGGGTCGACCTGAAAGGGTCGGAACAGGTCCGCCCGAGAAATTTCCGGCGGGTCCGGCCACCGGGGGTCCCATCCCTCGTAGGTGATGACGAGCCGGTCGGCCGGGACCCGGCAAAACCGTTCGACCTCCCGGGCCGTCCATTCGGAGGGCACGAACACAAGCCTCGACTCCTGGACCGACCGGAGCGTCAGCCGGCGTTGGAATCCCCGCTTGGGCCACGGAAACCACTCGGGATGCCGGAAGAAGGCGACGTCATGGACGACGACCGCCCGCGGGATCGAAACGCTTAGGGGGACCGTATAGTTCGGAGCCACGTACACGCCGTCGGTCTGATGCCGGAGCCACCGCCGGACGGGGCCCTGTTGCCACAGGAAGAAGGACGGCCGCCGGGAGGGGACACGCCGGACGGGATAGACGTCGGCCAGACCCTCCCAGGGAGGGGCCAGCCGGTCCCGCAGGACGAGCCGGACGTGAGACCCCAGGTCGGTCGGGTCGCCGGGAGGGGCCTGACTCCATGCCCATAAGACGTTTCCGATGAACCGACCCGTGCCGGTCGGCCGGCCCTCCAGGACGTAGGCCTCGACCCATATCGGCGAGGGGCTATGCACGGCAATGCGGGAGTCCGGAAACTCGGCGGTTGGGTCGTCCAGCTTACCGAGGCCCTTGGTAGGGTCCATGGTCCGGGACCTCGGGGTCGGTTATCAGGCGGGGCTCGGGACGCCTCCCCGGTCCCCGGGACCCCGTCCTGTATTCCTCAGGCGGTCATACAGACGGAAGAAGGCCCGGACCTTCGTCGGGTCCTTCACGCCGGGGCGGGCCTCCAGGGCGCTCGACAGGTCGAATCCGACGCACGCCGGATGGGCCTGCCACCAGGCCCAGGCCTCGGGGAGCCGGTCGGCCGAGAGGCCGCCCGCCAATAGATACGGACCATACGACCAATCGGCGACCAGGGTCCAGTCGAAGGCCGTCCCCGTCCCGCCGTACTGGCCCGCCCGGCGGGCGTCGAGGAGGAACCCCTCGACGAGGCCGACGTAGTCCCCGGCCCGGTCGGCATCGGCCCGAGTGGCGATCGGAATCGCTTTCAGGACCCGAAGGTCTGGCCATCGCTTCCGGAGGTCCCGCACGAAGTCGGGTGTCTCATCGCCGCTCAGTTGAATCCACCGAATCCCCAGTCGGTAGATGGCTTCGAGCCGGTCCGCCGGGGGGTCCACGAGGACGGCGACGGGCGTGACCGAGCCCGGCAGGGCGGCCAGGACGGCGGCCGCCTGGGCGTCGGGGACGTAGCGGGGGCTCCGTTCATAGAAGACCAAGCCGATGAAGTGGGCCCCGGCGTCGGCGGCCGTCCGGGCGTCGGCGGGCCGGGTGATACCGCACACCTTCACGTGAGGGAATGGACGTCGCTCGAGCATCCCTTCACTCCAGCCGGTCCGGCAGGCTCCGGAGGCCCGTATAGGGCATCAGGGCCCGGAACCACGCCAGGGCCAGCCAGCGGGAGAACGCCTCCGGGGTCCGCCGGTCGGGCATCGGCCCGGCCGCCAGGTCGACCAGGGGGACGCTCTCCCGGTCGGCGATGTCCTGCAAACAGGAGTTGATCTCGACCCGGGCCCGCCGGGTAAACTCGACCGGTGCCGGGGCACCGCCGGGCAAGACCTGGTCCGGCAGGGGCGTCAGGAGGACGAGGGTCGGGAGGCCCTCCGGATTTTGCCACGTCTTGGCCAGCCGGACGATCCGCCGTAAGTCGTCGCACAGCCGGTAGGGCGTCGGGTATCCCCGGAGGCCGTCCTGGACGCCGACGAGAAGCAGGACGACGTCGGGTCGGAAGTCCGCCAGCCGGTCGTAGTCGTCCTTGACGAACTGGAGGACGTCATGAGCGCTATGCCGGAGACGGCCCTCGTTGAAGACCTCGAGGGGTCCGAGCCGGGCTTCGAGGAGTTGCCATAGGTGGAACGGGACCTCCGAGGCGACCCAGTCGTCGCCGACGCAGAGGACCCGCAGGGGTCGCCGGCGGTAGTCAGGCCCCCCGGAGAGGCCCAGGAGTCCTAATAAGACGGCGACGAACAGGGACAGCCCCCAGCGCCTCAGGTTCATGGATTTTTCGGTGTTAGGTACTGGGTGTTGGGGAAAAGATAAGAAGCACCCCCTGGGCTTTCAGACGCCTCTCTCGTCTGGCCTCTTCGCCTTCCCCCCTTCTTCGTTCCTTCTACACGGTCAGGGGGTACCGCTTTTGCGCCAGGCAGGCCCGGGCGATCCGCCGACGGGCGGCGACGGCCTCCCGGGGTTCGGCCCACTGGTACTTCCGGAGGGCCCCCCACAGGGCCCGCCGGTCGTCCCCCTCGGCCAATAGGGGTACGGCCTCCCGGATGTAACCGTCCAGACGGGACCATACGTCCTGGAAGAAGACCTGGACGATGTCCCGCTCGAGGTCGACCGTCCGGCCCGAGGCCTCCAGCTTCATCGCCCGCAGGAGGGCGCTCTCCATCGCATAGATGTCCATCGCCAGGTCGCTCAGGATGAAGACCATCTCCTGCTGGTCGGGGAGCTGGTCCAAGAACCGCTCGTAGGCCTTCCCGGCCAAGATGAGGAAGGTCTTTCGGGCCTGCTGGAGCATGGCCCGTTCAGCCGCCCATGGACCCGTATCAAAGCCGGGCCGGAGAGGCATGAGGACGTCCTTTTGGACCTCGGCGATGGCCCGGATCAGGTCCAACTGGCCCCGGAGCGCCTTCCGCAGGACCATCTGCATGATGACCAGGCGGTTGATCTCGTTGGTGCCCTCGAAAATCCGGTTGATCCGGGCGTCCCGGTAGGCCCGCTCGGGGGGATACTCGGCGCTGTACCCGAAGCCGCCGTAGATCTGGACGAACTCGTCGACGACGTAGTCCAGAAACTCGCTCAGCATGACCTTAACGATGGAGCACTCGACGGCGTAGTCCTCGACCCGCTTCAGGACGTCCGCCGGGTCGCTGTAAGAGCTCCCCCGGAGGGCCCGGTCGAGCATACCGGCCGTCCGGTAGACCATGCTCTCGCCGACCCACGCCCGCACGACCATCTCGGCCAGCTTGTGCTGGATGGCCCCGAAGTTCCCGATGGGCTGGCCGAATTGGTACCGCTCGGCCGCATACCGGGCCGCATGGTGGATGGCCTCCTTGCAACCGCCCATACAGGAGGCCCCCAGCTTGAAGCGGCCCAGGTTCAGGACGTTCAGGGCGATCTTGTGACCGATGCCGGGCTCCCCGAGCAAGTTCTCGACGGGGACGAGGGCGTCCTCCAGGATCAGGGACCGGGTGCTCGACCCCTTGAGGCCCATCTTCTTCTCTTCCTTGCCCGTCGAGACGCCCGGGAAGCCCCGCTCGACGATGAAGCAGGACATCTTCTCGCCGTCGATCTTGGCGAATACGATGAAGACGTCGGCCAGGCCGGCGTTCGTGATCCAGATCTTGGTCCCGTTGAGACGATAGTACCGGCCGTCCGGCGTGAGGACGGCCGAGGCCCGGCCGGCCAGGGCGTCTGAACCGGCGTTGGGCTCCGTCAGGGCGTACGCGGCGATCCATTCCCCCGTCGCCAACTTGGGGAGATACTTCCGCTTTTGGGCCTCATTGCCGAAGAAGACGATCGGGAGCGTCCCGATGCCCGTGTGGCCCCCGTGCGTGGCCCCAAAGGAGGCATAGCGCCCGACGGCCTCGGCGACGACGGCGCTACTGACCTTATCCAGGCCCAGGCCGCCGTAGGCCTCCGGGATGTCGACCGAAAGCAGGCCCAGCTCCCCGCACTTGCGCATGAGCTGGCGCAGGAGGTCCAGGTCCTGGTGCTCGAGGCGCTCCATGTTCGGGAAGACCTCCCGGTCCATGAATTCGTAAGCCGTCGCCTTGATCATGCGTTGCTCTTCCGAGAAGTCTTCCGGGATGAAGACGGCCTCCGGGGGCAGGTCCTGAATCAGGAAGTGGGCCCCCCGCTGGAGTATGACTTCGGATTCGGCCTTGACCGTCATGACGGGCCTCCATGCGTCCCTGGGATTCCGGGTTCCCCTCCTCCTTCATCATACTCCGCCTTGTAATCCTTTAGCAATCCGTTCGGTCCCGGGTCGGCGGGAGGGCCCCGGCGCCCCGATAGGTCCCCCATCCCCCGGGACCCCGCTCACGCCCGTCCATACGTTTCGGTCAGGTCGGCCAGGCGGCGGGCGAGCTCGGACGTGAGCTGATGGGGCTCGAGACGCCACGCCCAGTTGCCCGTCGGAGTCCCCGGGGTGTTCATCCGGGCCTCGGCCCCCAGGCCGAGGACGTCCTGCACGGGGAGGACCACCCAGTCGGCGACCGACATCATCGCCAGACGGACCATCTCCCAGGCGACCCCGTCGGCCGTCACCGTCCGGCCCAAGTACCGGAAGAGGCGTTCCCGGTCCTCGGCGGAAGCCTCCTGCTCGAACCATCCCCGGACCGTGTTGGTGTCGTGGGTCCCCGTGTAGACGACGCAGTGCCGGACGTGGTTGTGGGGGGCGTAGGGGTTCGTCGGCATGTCGGGCCCGAAGGCAAAGAGCAAGACCCGCATGCCCGGGAAGCCCCACCGGTCCATGACCTCCCGGACGTCGGGCGTGATAACGCCCAAGTCCTCGGCGATGACGGGCAGGCAGGGAAAGTGTTTCAGCAGGCTCCGAAAGAAGTCCTCGGCCGGGGCCTCGACCCAGCGGCCGTGGACGGCCGTCGGCTCATGGGCTGGGACTTCCCAGTAGGCCACGAAGCCCCGGAAGTGGTCGACCCGGACGAAGTCGTACAGACTCAGGTTGTGCTCCATACGCCGGACCCACCAGTCGTAGCCCCGCCGGCGCAGGACGTCCCATCGGTAGACGGGGTGGCCCCATCGCTGGCCCGTGGCGCTGAAGTAGTCCGGCGGGACGCCGGCGACGTGGGTCGGCCGTTTCTCCTCGTCCAGCTTAAAGAGGTCGGGATGGACCCAGACGTCGGCGCTGTGGTAGTCGACGTAGATGGGGAGGTCGCCGATGATTTGGACGCCCCGTTCCCGGGCGTAGGCCCGCAGGGCCTGCCACTGACGGAAGAACACGTACTGCCAGAACTTTTCCATCTCGACCCGCCGACGCAAGCGCCGCCGGGCCCGTTCCAGGGCCGTCGGGTGTCGGTCCCGCAAGGGGCGCGGCCATCGGCCCCAGGGTCGGCCCCCGAAGCGTTCGGTCAGGGCCACGAAGAGGGCGTAGTCCTCCAGCCAGGAGGCATGGGCCTCGACGAACCGCTTGTAGTCCGGGTCCCGCCGGCGGAGCCGAAACCGCTCGAAGGCCTTCTCCAGGAGGCTCCGTTTGAGGGCCTCGGCCCGGGGGTAGTCGACCCGGCCCTCGGGCAGGTCGGGGCGGGGTCCCAGGTCGTCCGGCGTCAGCCAACCGTCCTCGACGAGGCGTTCCGGGCTGATGAGGAGCGGGTAGCCCGCAAAGGCCGACATGGCATGATAGGGAGAATAGCCTCCGCCGGGGCCCGTCGGGTTGAGGGGGAGGACCTGCCAGAAGCTCTGCCGGGCCTCGGCGAGGAAGTCGACGAACCGGTACGCCCCGGGGCCGAAATCCCCGACCCCGAAGGGGGACGGTAACGAGGTGACGTGGAGCAGGATGCCGCTCGCCCGTCGCTTCATGGCGGGAACCTCGGAGGCCGGTGTTGGGTGTCGGGGACCCGGGGTTCGACTTTTCTCAGGAAACCCGATACCGAACCCCGAGCGGCTCACCCGACCCGGACCCGCAGGGCCTCTCCCAGCCGGTCGAACCCGTCCAGCCACTGGCGGGCCAGCGAGTCGCCTCGGTCGGCCCGTTCCCGGACCGCCGGCCGGACCCGGCGGGCCAGGGAAAAATAGACGTTCTGGACTTTCCAGAGGTCCAAGTCTAAGGCAAGCCGGCGAAACAGGGCCAGGGCCCGTTCGGCCGACTCGATGACCGAAAGGTCCTCGGGTCGGACCGCGACCCGGTCCATGATCTGCTCGAGCCGCCGAGAAGCCAAGTAGCTGAGGGTCGTGCGGTCGAGGTCCACTTCCCACCGGTGGACCTCTTCGGTCAGCGCCTCGAGGTCTTCCAGGGGGCGTCGGGGGTCCTCCAGGACGGCCCGGATTTCCCGGTCGAGGACAAAGGCCACGGTCACGGCCAACACCCGGGGGAGGGGGACCCGGAGGTCGCGCAGGAACTGCATGAGGGCATAGCGGTCGGTGTAAACCTGACGAAGGGTCTGCTCGACCTCCTCGATGGTCGCCTGGAGGATCCGACTCAGGACTCGCCGTCGGTCGTCTCGAAAGAGGTGCCACAGAGAGTAATGGTGGGACCCGAAGTGCTGGTCCATCCGGCGGATGACCCCGGGTAGGTCGCCCCGGTCGAAGGCCCCTCGGATGTCCTGGTACATGGCCTCAAAAGCCGCCTCGTCCATGGAAGCCCGGACGCCCCCGCTCAGGATGTGGTCGCCCAGGTGGAGCACGGCGAAGCTGATGAGGCCCTCTTCCCAGGTCACCCGGGAGGTCAGCCGGACCTGACCGATGACCAAGGTCTGACGCCCGGCCGTCCGCCGGTCGTAGACCTTCCGCTCGGCCGTGTAACAGTAAAGGCTCGAGGTCGCTTCCGGGGTTTCCTCCCACAAGGACACGATGGCGTAGTGGGCGCCGACCCGCAGGAGGTCCAGGCGGGCGGGCCGGACGAGGGTCTCGTAGACGTGGGCCCCGTTCCGGAAGGCGGGGACGTTGCTTGGGGCCCGTTCGAGGCGCTCCAGAAAGCCCGACTCGAGGGACACGCCGAGGACGTCTTCGGCGAGCTGGATGGCCCGGGCGGCGCACATGAGGGCCTGGGTCGTCTCGAGGCCCGAAATCTCATCAAAAAACCAGGCGTCGCTGGTAAACATGAGCATGGCATGGCGCTGAAGCTCAAGGAGCTTCAGGACCCGGACCTTTTCGTCCCGACTCAGGTCCCGGACGGCGTGGCGGGCCAGGAAGGCCTCGACGTGGGCGGGCGACCGGTCGAGGACGACGTCGATGTATTCGTCCCGGGCCTGCCAGGGGTCCCGGACGTAGCGGCGCATGGCCTGGTCGTAGAGGGGCGCCAGGGTGTCCCGGAGCCAGTCCAGGGCCTCCCGGAGGGGCGCCCGCCAGGCTTGGGTCCAGCCGGGATGGGCACCGGTCCGACACCCGCAGTCGGACCGCCAACGCTCGACGCCGTGGACACAGCTCCAAGACGTCGACTCGACGACCTCGACCTCATGGGTCGGGGGGAATCGCTCCAAGAACTCCCCGTAGACGGTGACTCGGGCCAGGTCGTTTTTCTCGATGAAGTGGAGGGCATAGGCCAGGGCCATGTCTCCAAAGCGGTGGTGGTGACCGTAAGTCTCGCCGTCCGTGGCGATGTGCACGAGGCGGGGTCGGTCGTCCGACGCAGGGAAGGCACCGAGGAGTCGACGGGCGAAGGCCTCCCCGTCGCTCAGGAGACCGCCGAAGGCCACGTCTCGGGCGATGGGGCCGTTGTAAAAAAACAGGACGACCGTCCGACCCGACGGGAGGCGGCAGAGATAGGGGGCTGTGGGGTCGATGCGGCCCCCGCTGACGTCCTGCCACTGGCGGTCGCCGATCCGCCGGACCCGGCGGGCCTGATGGGGGGCGAGGACCGTAAACCGGATGCCGAACTCGGCCAGGACCTCCAGGGTCGGGACGTCGACGGCCGTCTCGGGGAGCCACATCCCCTCGGGGGGACGGCCGAACCGGCGCTCGAAGTCCCGAATCCCCCAGAGGACCTGGGTCCGTCGGTCCCGGGGGTGGGCCAGGGGCAGGATCATGTGGTTGTAAGCTTGGGCCAGGGCGGGGCCGTGGCCGGAGAACCGCTCTCGGCCCAGGCGGTCGGCCTCCAAGATGGCCTGATAGACGTCCGGTCGCCGGGCCTCCATCCAGTACAGGAGGGTCGGGCCGAAGTTGAAGCTGATCTGGGCGTAGTTGTTGACGATGGCGGTGATGTAGCCCTCGGGGTCGAGGATCCGGGCGGCGGCGTTGGGGGCGTAGCACTCGGCCGTGACCCGCTCGTTCCAGTCATGGTACGGGGAAGCCGAGTCTTGAAGTTCGACCCAATCGAGCCAGGGGTTCTCCCGAGGGGGCTGGTAGAAGTGACCGTGGATGCAAACGTACCGCTTCATGGGGCGACTCCCGAGACGGCACAGGATTTTCGGCGTTCGGCGTCGGGTCCTATTCCCGACCCCCAGGCTTCAAGAACAGGACGCTCAGGGGCGGCAGGGTCAGGGCCAGGGAGTAGGGCCGCCCGTGGAAGGGGACGGGGTCGGCCTCGACGCCGCCCAGGTTGCCGTAGCCCCAGCCCCCATACTCCCGGGCGTCGCTGTTCAGGAGCTCCCGCCAGAATCCCGGCCGGGGCACGCCGACCCGGTAGTCGAACCGGGGGACCGGCGTGAAGTTACAGACGACCAGGACGACGTCGTCGGACGCCGGCGCCTTCCGGAGGAAGCTGAGGACGCTCTGTTCCCCGTCGTGGAAGTCGACCCACTCGAACCCGGCGGGGTCACAGTCGCCCTCGTGGAGGGCCGGCTCGCGGCGGTACAGCCCGTTCAGGTCCCGGACCCACTGCTGGAGGCCCCGGTGGGGCGCATACGCCAGCAGGTGCCAGTCCAGGCTTTCGTCGTGGTTCCACTCCCGCCATTGGCCGAATTCGCCGCCCATGAACAGGAGCTTCTTGCCCGGGTGGCCGTACATGTAGCCCAGGAGGGCCCGGAGGTTAGCGAACTTTTGGCCGTCGTCGCCGGGGAGCTTACCCAGCAGAGAGCCCTTCCCGTGGACGACCTCGTCGTGGGACAGGGGGAGGACGAAATTCTCCGAGAAGGCGTACCAGATGCTGAACGTCAGTCGATGGTGGTGGTACTTACGGTAGACGGGGTCCTTGGAAAAGTACTCCAGGGTATCGTGCATCCATCCCATGTTCCACTTCAGGCCGAAGCCCAGGCCGCCCACGTAGGTCGGTCGGGAGACCATCGGCCACGCCGTCGATTCCTCGGCGACGGTCTGGACGTCGGGAAAGGACCGGTAGACCTCCTCGTTGAGGCGCCGCAAGAAGGCGATAGCCTCAAGGTTTTCCTTGCCCCCGTACTCGTTGGGGACCCATGTGCCTTCCGGGCGGCCGTAGTCGAGGTAAAGCATGGAGGCGACGGCGTCGACCCGGAGGCCGTCGGCGTGGTAGACGTCGAGCCAGAAGAGGGCGCTACTGATGAGGAAGGACCGGACCTCGTGCCGGCCGTAGTTGAAGATGTAGCTGTTCCAGTGGGGATGGAAGCCCTTACGGGGGTCGGCGTGTTCGTAAAGATGCGTCCCGTCGAAGAAGGCCAGGCCGTGGGCGTCACCGGGGAAGTGGGACGGCACCCAGTCCAGGACGACGCCGATGCCGTGCTGATGAAGCGTATCGACGAGGAACATGAAGTCCTGGGGCGTCCCGTACCGGCTCGTCGGGGCAAAGTAGCCGACGGTCTGGTAGCCCCAGGACCCGTAAAAGGGGTGCTCCATGACCGGCAGGAACTCCACGTGGGTGAACCCCATCTCCCGGACGTACCGGGGCAGGGCCTCGGCCATCTCCCGGTACGTCAGAAAGCGATGGCCCTCCTCGGGGACCCGTCGCCAGGAGCCGAGGTGGACCTCATAGATGGCCATTGGGGCGTCCAAGGCGTTGGCCCGACGGCGGGTCCGGAGCCAGGCCGCGTCCTGCCATTCGTACCGGAGGTCCCACACGATGGAGGCCGTCCCGGGCGGCGTCTCCCAGAAGAAGGCCAGGGGGTCTCCCTTATCGACCGAGTCGCCACCGAACCGGGACACGATGTGGTACTTGTAGAGGCTCCCATGACCCACGCCGGGGACGAATCCCTCCCAGATCCCGGAGCCGTCCCACCGGGGCGCCAGGGGATGGGCCTCGGGGTCCCAGCCGTTGAAGTCTCCGATGACGGAGACCCGCTCGGCGTTGGGGGCCCACACGGCAAAGAGGGTCCCCGGCGTGCCGTCGACCTCCATCGGGTGGGCCCCCAACTTCTCGTAGAGGCGGAAGTGGTTCCCCTCCCGGAAGAGGTAGACGTCCAGGTCCGTCAGCCGACTGACGCCGTAGACGACGGGCTCCGCCGTCCTCCGACTTGCCGTCATGGACCTCTCCATCCCCTTGTCCCTCCGCCCCTCGACCCATCGTGACTGTTCCATTCTTGGGTGACTGTTCCATTTTGGGTGGGGGGTTGAAAAGAGGGGGTTCCTCCTGCAAAAAAGGGAATCCCAAGAGCAGGAGGAACCCATGCCGACGGGGATGATACGGATTCCAGAGCTTGGAGTCCACCCCGAGGGGGCGCCGTGGCTGTTCCATTTTTGGTAGGCGAATGCCTGGGAAACCTCGTTCAGATGGGGAATCCTGGGGAGCTCACCCCCGGACCTCCCGTTTTGCAAGTCCTATCGAGGCGATCGGCTCATGGACCCACCCATTTTGGAACAGTCACCCGGGGATGGCGCATTTGAGATCCCCGGCCGGCCCGTCGATAATGGAGGGGGCCCTTTTCTCATCAGGAGCGGGGCTTATGGACATCGCCGAACGGATGCATCGACTGGGGACGGAAACGGCCTTCGAGGTCCTGGCGGCCGCCCGCCGTCTGGAGGCCCAGGGCCGGGACATCGTGCACTTGGAGATCGGGGAACCCGACTTCCCGACCCCCGGCTTCATCATCGAGGCGGCTTACCGGGCCCTCCGGGAGGGCCAGACCCACTACGGGCCGGCCGGCGGCCTGCCGGACCTCCGAGAGGCCATCGCCGAGCACGTGGGCCGGACCCGGGGGATCGAGGTCTCGCCCGAGCAGGTCGTCGTCACGCCCGGGGCGAAACCCATCATCTTCTATTCGGTCCTGGCCCTGATCGAGAGGGGCGATGAGGTCATCCTCCCGGACCCCGGGTTTCCCATCTACGAATCGGTCGTGCGTTTCGTCGGGGGCGTCCCCGTGCCGGTCCCCCTCCGGGAACGGCTCGGCTTCCGCTGGGACCTGGACGAGCTCCGGGCGGCCGTCACGCCCCGCACCCGGATGATCATCCTGAACTCCCCCCACAACCCGACGGGCGCCGTCCTGACCGAGGAAGACCTCCACGGGATCGCCGAGCTCGCCCGCCGGTACGACTTGATCGTCCTGGCCGACGAGATTTACTCGGAAATCCTGTATGAGGGCACCCATCAGAGCATCCTGTCCCTCCCGGGGATGCCCGAGCGGACGATCCTGCTGGACGGCTTTTCGAAGACCTTCGCCATGACGGGATGGCGCCTGGGATACGGCGTCATGCCCGTCGAGCTGGCGTCCCACGTCATCCGCCTGGTCATCAACAGCGTGTCGTGCACGGCGACGTTCATCCAGTGGGCCGGCCTGGCCGCCCTGCGGGGACCCCGGGACGAGGTCCGTCAGATGGTCGAGGCCTTTCGGAAGCGGCGGGACTTCATCGTCGACGGGCTGAATCGCATCGAAGGCATCACGTGCCATCGGCCCCAGGGGGCCTTCTACGTATTCCCCAACGTGCGGGCCCTGGGCCTGCGGAGTAGCGTCCTGGCGACGAAGCTCCTGCAGGAGTACGGCGTGGCCGCCCTTTCGGGGACGGCCTTCGGGGCGGCCGGGGAGGGCTACCTGCGGATTTCTTACGCCGCCAGCCTGGAGACCCTCGAGAAGGGCCTCGAACGGATCGGCCGGGCCGCCCAGGACCTACGCCCCCATCGGTCACCGACCGGGCCATGAGCCGCCGCGAGGGACTCCCGCGGCTCATCGGCGGGACGGGGCCGGGACCTCGCAGACGACGCAGACGCCCAGGGGCGGCTCCGTCTCGACCCGGTAGACGCCCCGCTCCTCGTGGAGGGGCTCGACGACCGAGGCCCGGCTCCCCTCCCGGAAGACCGTGATCCCCTTACAGCCGAGTTCCCAGGCCTTCCAGTAGAGGCGCTCGACGGTCGAGACCGGCGTGTCCTCCGGGAGGTTCACGGTCGACGAGATGCTCTGGTCCACGTGCCGTTGGGCGACGGCCTGGAGCTCGACCCGGGCCTCGGGGTCGATCTGATGGGCCGCCACGAAGGCCGGGGGCAGGGGACTCGATGACCCGTGCGTCTGCCGGTACCGACGGACCAGGGGGTGTTCGACCTCGTAAGCCTGACCGGCCACGTGCCGTAAGTACTGGAGGGCAAAGATCGGCTCGATGCCGCTGGACGTCCCGGCCAGGATGGAGATCGACCCCGTCGGGGCGATGGCCAGCAGGGCACAGTTCCGCAGGCCATACCGCCGGATGCCCTGCCGGATGGGCGCCGGGAGCTCCTGGATGTAGGGACTCTTTTCGTGCCGACGGGCGTCGAAGGCCGGGAAGGGGCCCTTCTCCCGGGCCAGGTCGATGCTGGCCTGATAGGCCGCTTCCTTGATGAACGCCAGGACCCGGTCGACCCACCGGACGCACTCGGACGACCCGTACACGACGTTCAGCATGACCATGCAGTCG
>FWWL01004389.1_pt1 | contig 23884 bp, 21 predicted proteins | sample 2228331 | NCBI WGS metagenome assembly FWWL01 (sample SAMEA103939775, study PRJEB20133) | metagenome | reverse complement strand
CGCGCCCTTGGGCAGCTCGTCCGCATCTATCTTGAAGAGAACAACCTGCGGCTGGCCTATCATCTTGCCATCCACCGCGACCTGCTGCGCGCCTGCCGCGAGGTGGGCTATGCTGAAGCTTTCCGCCTCGTCTCCACGCCGCCCAGCGCGGAGATGCTCCATGCCATCGCGCAGTTCGTCAACGCACAGGACTGGCAGAGCGCCCGCCAGGCGGTAGAGACGCACCCCGAGCTGCTCTCACGGGAGGCTGATGCGGCCTTTCAGGCGCTCATGCAGGCCGCCATCTTCACAGGGGACGATGAGAAGCTGGAGATGCTGGCCGCCCATCAGATGCTGCTGCGCGCCTGCCGCCAACTGGGCGTTGAGGAAGCCTTCCGGCGGGCCGAGAACACGCCGGACGCGCAAACCGTGGAGCGCATGATGCTCTTAAGCATGGTGGGGCATAATACGCTGGCGGTGCTCCTGCATGAGCCGGAGAAGCGCCATGAGTGGGTGGGAAAGGTGCGTCAGCTGCAGCGCAGGGCACGGGCAGAAGGCGATAAGCAGGGCGTGCGGCTCTTCGGCGCCATCTTAAGATTGTTGGGCGGCAAACCAATCGCCTCGCTGAGGCCGCGCCTGAGCGGGATGTACGCCGAGACATGGGAAGCCATCAGGGCAGGGCTGAGCGTGCACGACACCCCTCCATCCCCAGAGGGGAGGGAATGAGGGCCACCACCGAGGAGGGCACCTGGCGCCCGGCGCTCCGCTGGGGTATTGGCACGGCGCTGGTGCACCGATTGGCGCTCTCGCTGTGGATGGCGCTGGTGTGGCTGATGCTTGGCCCTCAAATGGGCCATGTGGTGGACAGCCACAACACGCCCCTCGCTGCGCTGCCCGCCCCGCACAACCTGCTGGAAGAGCTGACCCTCACGGTGTGGCGGCGCTGGGATGTGGTGGAATACCTCAATCTGGCGCAGAACGGCTACCGTGCTGCCGATCCGCATGCCAGCGTGTACGGCCCGCTGACGCCGCTCCTCATCCGCCTGCTGGATGTGCTGCTCCCCGGCCCGCTTGATGTGGCCGGCGCGCTCTTCGGCACGGCGGCCTTTGCGCTGGCGCTGGTGATGCTCTACCGTGTGGTGGAAACCGTTTACGGTGCCCCTCAGCTTGCCCCCTACGCCGTGGTGGCGACGGCACTGCTGCCGCTCTCTTATTTCCTCACTGCGCCCATGTCGGACGCCCTCTACCTGGCGCTGGTGCTGGGCATGTTCTACGCTGCGGCGCAGCGGCGTTGGTGGCTGGTAGGCGTTTGCGGCCTGCTGGCGACACTGGCGCGTACACAGGGTATCCTGCTCGTCTTGGTGGGGGCCTTGCTGGCGCTAGAGGCGCCCCTGGCAGCCTCTACGGAGGGGCGTGCCCGCCCTGTGGAAGTGCTGCGGCGTCTGTGGTCACTGGCGCTGATCCCGCTGGGGTACGCGGCCTTCATGGCCTATCGGCGCAGCGTGGGCTTGCCGCCGCTGGTGCAAACCTACCATGAAGCCTCGTACCATTTCTTCGTCAACCCTGTGGAGGGGTTGATCATCAACCTGCGCTGGCTGGTGCGCTACCCATTGCCGTCGCTGACCAACGTGGACTTCCTCGCTATGCTCACTGTGCCGCTGCTGACGGCCCTGCTGATGCGCTATCCCCTGCACCGCCGTCCGGCGGCTCTGGCTTACTGTGCAGCGTCGTATCTGGTGTTCATCAGCAAGGTTAACTGGCGTTTCGGCACGCACGAGGTGCTGTACTCCATCAGCGTGGCACGCTATGCGCTGTCGCTCTTCCCACTGACGGTGCTGCTGGCCGATCTCTACCGCTGCTGGGGGCAAGGGCGCAGCGGATGGCGTCACCTGCGCCTGCTGGGGCCAGCACTGGGGTTTGCGGGGCTGTTGATCTTCAGCGCGGCGCATGCGCTGGGCGCCGGGCCGAACTGACCCCCTTTACCTGTCCCGCGCCAATCGTCTGACCTGTCGGCGGTTCTGCTGCTCATGGATTTCGCGCACATGGGCGATCTTCTCCTCCACAGCGGCCTGCAGCCAGCGCACCCCATTCTCCGCGCTGGCAAGGCTCCCCGCACCATAGGCGCCGGTGGCCGTGTCATCGCTCCAAGGCGGGTTGGCGATGAGGTCCCCGCCCTCTACCCAATCCATATAATAGCCCGGCGTGCTGATGAAATCGGTCTCGTCCACCACGCGATCCATGCGGCACAGCTCGGGGCGCAGATGTAGCATGTAGGAGGTCTCCAGCTCGCCCGCGTGTCCCATTCCCCCACGCCCCGAACGGCGATACTGCGCCACCAGCGGCGCGGCGATACGCCCCGCCGTGTGCAGGTACGCTGTGGCGATGAAGGCCCTCGGGTGACGTTCGCCAGCCCACTTGACCACGTTGACCAGAAACGACATGTTGCCGCCGTGTCCACTCATCAGGTACAGGCGGTCGGCGCCCCGCGCCACCAGCGCATCCACTACCTCCAACAGGAAATCCTCAAAGGTGCGCCCGCCCATGTTGAATGTGCCGGCGAACTCCCTGCGGTGTGTGCTGACGCCGTAGGGCAGGGTGGGCAAGCGCTCAGCCTCGTCGGGGATGGCCGTCACCACGCCCTCCGCGATGGCGTCAATGATCACCGTGTCGGTGCTCATGGGCAGGTGGTAGCCGTGCTGCTCGGTGTGGCCGCAGGGGATAAGGATCACCCGCTGCGGCGTGGCGGCGATCGGCGGGGCGGGTGGGGGCACCCGGCGCAGGCGCAGCTGCTGCATCCCCAGCCCATCCAGACGCTCTGCGCCGCCGTGTACCACCACCAGATGAGTGAAGCCCTCTTCATAGGGGGCGCCGAAGATGCCGGCTACCACACGGCGCAGGGTCTCCTCGCGCACGGCAACGGCACTCCCCTGCCAGCCATAGGGCAGGGCAGGCAGCAGGACGTACTCCCCCACCCCCAGCGCCTGCCCGATCTCCGCAAGGTCGTAACCTTCGCCCAGCGGCAGCACCAGCGGCAGATGGCGCGGCAGTGCGGCCACCTCCGGCCAGGTGAGTTCTTCGTAGCGGATCACATTGGCCATCGCCCACATCCTTGCAAGTGGCTTCTAGACATTTAATAGATACAACTTTCCCCAACTACTTGCCAGTATGCGATCCTGTGCATAAAATAGAGCGTTAAGTGACCCTTCAGGTGTCCGCATCTCCCGCCATCATCTGACAGCGCTACCCTGCGGACACCGCCAGTGTACCGGCGGTGAGGTGAACTCCCGCAACTATTGAACAGGAGGTGATCCTTCCCCAAAACACGCACAGCGACCAAACACCGTGGTCTATCTCACTCAGGAGGAGAGAAAGATATGCGCAAGAGAACCCTGTTGCTCCTAGGTCTGCTGGTGATAGCGTTGGTGCTGGCGGCCTGCGCGCCGGCGACAACGCCGCCCCCAGCGCAAACGGAGGCACCGCCTGCGGAGGAAACCGAGGCGCCGCCTGCGGAGCTGCTGACGGTCATCATCGGCACCACCGATGCGATCTCCAGCCTGGACTTCGCGGATGCCTACGCCATCCACGACTGGGAGCTGTTCCGCAACGTCAACGTCGGGTTGATGACCTTTGAACCCGGCACGGCGACCATCGTCCCCGGCGTGGCGGTGGACTTCCCGGAGGTCAGCGAGGACGGCCTTACCTACACCTTTAAGATTGCCCCCGGCTGGAAGTACCCCGATGGCACGGAGCTGAAAGCTGGCGACTTCGTGCGCGGCATCAACCGTTCCCTCACCCTGGGCGGTGATGTTGCCGGCCTCGTGACAACCTACGTGGAGAGCGTGGAAGCGCCCGATGACGAGACGGTGGTCTTCCACCTCAAGAACCCACGCGGCGACTTTGTCCAGATCGTGAGCGGCACGGCCTACATGCCCATCCCCGAGGGTCTCTACCCTGATGACGCCCTTAACAAGTTCCCGGAGAAGGTGTATGGCGTCGGCCCCTGGCAGATCACATCCTATAACGTGGAAGAGCAGACCGTTCTGGAGCGCAACCCCAACTATAAGCTGGGCTTTCCGCCGAATGCTCCGGAGCGCGTGATCATCAAGTACTATCAGGATGCCACGCAGCTGGCGCTGGCCGTTGAGAACGGCGAGGTGGATATCGCCTGGCGTATCCTCGGCCCGCCTGAGGTCCAGCGTCTCTCGCAGGTGGAAGGCCTGACGGCCTACAACAGCGGTGGCGGCGGCATCCGCTATCTGGTGCCCAACCACTCCAAGGAGCCGTTCAACAACAAGCTGGTGCGCCAGGCGCTGGCGTACCTGGTGGACCGCTCGGAGATCGCTGACCGCGTGATGCAGGGCACGGTGGATCCGCTCTGGTCGCAGGTGCCGCCGGGCTTCCTCGGCGCGAACGAGGCCTTCCTCACCCGCTACGGCGCGGCGCCCGATGTGGCTGCTGCCGAGGCGCTGCTGCGTGAGGCCGGCTATAGCGAGGATAACCCGCTGGTCTTTGACCTGTGGTATCCGCCGGAGCACTACGGCACACACGCCGCGCAGATCTTCCAGGTGCTCAAGGAGCAGTTTGAGAAGACCCCGCTTATCAAGGTCAACCTGAAATCGCAGGAGTGGAGCACCTACGTTGGTGCCCTGACCGGCGGCGAGTATCCCATCGGCTATCTGGGTTGGTTCTTTGACTATCCCGACACCAGCAACTACCTGGACCCGTTCGCCGAGTCCAATTTCTCGCCGGGGCTGGGTGTCTTCTACGCCAGCGAGCAGATGGACGATCTGCTGCACCGGGCGGGGGCCAGCCCCGATCCGGAGGAGCGCGCCCGCTTGTACGAGGAAGCGCAGAATCTCTACGCCGAGGATGTGGTGACCATCCCGCTGACACTGGAGCCAGAGTATGCGGTCTTCCGCAACGACAAGGTCAGCAAGGTGGTGATCGGCCCGGCGCTGTTCTTCCAGTACGAGCTGATTGAGATGGTCAAGTAATCGGCGCTGCCGAACAAAGGCTGGGCCTGTGTGTGCCAATTGCAGGCCCAGCCACCTCTCTCATGCGGTAGGGGCGACGCTTCACGAAGCGGCGTCGCCCCTTGTTGCATAATCAGGCCGCCATTGAACTGCAAACGCAACGAAGAGGGGCACAAGCCTTGCGCCCTTTGCGATGTGGGCGGTGATAAAAAACCGCTCAAAAGGGGGACAAAGCGGGCGTTGAAGTGGGTATAATTGCCAGCCACAGAGCGCACAGAGGTCACAGAGGGGGTTGCTGCTTGGTGCCCTCTGTGCCCTCTGCGGTTGAGTGTGTTCTTGAGGAGCCTGCACCATGAACGTTTCACCGCTTGCCGGCGTCTGTCTGAGCGCCTTAGGGGTGGTTTTCCTCTTTATCATCTACGCTGTGATCCGTGGGAGCAAAGGCCTGCGCGCCTACATCGTTGCCCGTGCTTTGCTCACCATTCCCATGGTCTTCATCCTTGTCACTGTGATCTTTTTTGTCATGCGCGTCATCCCCGGCGATCCGGTGCTCAGCGAACTAGGCCCCCGCGGCGGTGAGGAGGCCCGCGAGCGCCTGCGGCACCAGCTGGGGCTGGATCAGCCTATGACGGTGCAGTACGTGCGTTACTTGAGCAGCGTAGCGCGGCTGGATTTCGGCGAGTCCATGGTTTTCGGCAATCGCCCCGTGATTGACGAGCTGAGCGAGCGCCTGCCCGCCACACTGGAGCTGGTCGTGCCGGCTATGCTGTTCGCGGTGCTCTTTGGCGTGCTGACGGGCACGTTTGCCGCCCATCACCGCAAGGAGGCCAGCGACTACGGCCTGCGCCTGTTCAGCATCGCAGCCTACTCTATCCCCGTCTTCTGGCTGGGGCTGCTTCTGCAGGTGATGTTTAGCATCAGGTTGGGCCTCACACCCATTGCCGGGCGCATTGACGCCGTGATCAACACCACGCTACAGCGGCGCACCAACCTGCTCATCGTGGACTCCATCATCTCGGGCAACTGGCCTGCCTTAGCGAGCGCGTTGCACCACCTTGTCTTGCCCGCGCTGGCGCTGGGGCTGATCCTCTTCGGCGTCTTCCTGCGCCTCAGCCGCATCAATGTTATTGAGTCGCTGGTGCAGGATTACATCCTGGCAGCCCGCGCACGCGGCATCCACGAGCGCGTGGTAGTGTACCGCCATGCGCTCTCCAACGCCCTGATCCCCATTGTCACGCTGATCGGACTGCAGTTCTCAGTGCTGCTGGCGGGTGCCGTGCTCACCGAGACGACCTTCAGCTGGCCGGGGATGGGACTGTACCTGGTGGAGCGCATCGGCCAGCGCGATTACACTGCCGTACAAGGGGCGATCACAGTGTTTGCGCTCTCGGTGGCGGTGGTCAGTTTGGTGACGGACATCATCTACGCCTTCCTGGACCCTCGCGTGCGGTACTGAGGTCCAGCCTTACCCCCTCTCCTCCAGTATCGGGGAGGAGTAAGGGGCTGGGGATGGGAGGTAAGGCCCTTTTAATGAGCAGAGGGAGTGTTCATGGCATCGGCACAAGAAAAGGCTTTTGACGCCATTCCCCAGTGGCAGCGCGATCTGGAACAGGCGGGCTTTCTGCGCCGCCTGCTGTTGGCCCGTCACTGGTACGGCGCCGATTGGTGGTTTGTCGTCCTCAGCGGGGCGTTGCTGCTCTTCATCTTCAGCATGGCCTTTTTCCCACACCTCTATGCGCCTTATGATCCCCGCGCCGAAGTAGGGCCGTCATTGCTGGCGCCCGGCGAACCGCCGCCCTCGTTCGTCCTCATCGGGCGCAAAGGGGAAGTTAGCACACTGGATGACCTGATCGGGCGCGAGGTGTGGGTGGCTATCCTGCGCGGCAGTCCCTCATCGCAGGTATTGCGCGACGCCAGCGAGCGCCGTCAGGCCGAGCTGCGCGCTGAGGGTCAGACGGACGCCACCCTGCGCCCTGTGACGCGCCGCTACGACAGCCCAGCGGAGGTGCTGGAGGCGCTCCACAACGGCGAGGTCGTGGCTGCCGTCTTGCTCAACTCCGAAGCGGAGGACTTGATTGACCAATATCCCGATCTGGCTGTGGGGCAGGACCTCAGCGGCACACACACCAACGCCTTTGTGCTGGGCACCAATCAGATCGGGCAGGACGTGTTGAGCCGCATCATCTGGGGCACGCGCATCGCCCTGCTGGTGGGGTTCTCGGCGGCGGTGTTCGCGCTGGTGGTGGGCGTGCCGCTGGGCCTGGTGGCAGGCTTCTGGCCGGGGCGTCTGGAGCGCATCCTGACGCTGGTGATGGATAGCCTGTACTCCTTCCCCGGCCTCATTTTGGCGATCGCCATCACCTCAGTGCTGGGGCCCGGCGTGCTCAACGTGATCCTGGCCATTGCCACGCTCTACGTGCCCACCTACTACCGCATCGTGCGCGGGCAGACGCTCTCCATCAAGCAGGAGATGTACGTAGAGGCGGCGCGCAGCCTCGGTGCCAAACCAGCGACTATCCTCGCCCAGTACATTTTCCCCAACGTCATCCCTTCGGTGGTGGTGATCTTCTCGGTAAACGTGGCGGACGCCATCCTCACCGAGGCCGGGCTGAGCTTCCTCGGGCTGGGCCTGCCCCCCGACGTGCCCGATTGGGGCATTGACCTCGCCGCCGGGCAGGACTACATGCGCCAGGCCCCCTGGCTGATTACCTTCCCCGGCCTCATGGTCATGATCGTCACGCTGGGCTTCAGCATGTTGGGCGAAAGCCTCAGCGAAATCCTCAACCCGCGCCTGACGGAGAGTTGAGCCGATGACCGAAGAACTGGTGATGAAGGTTGAAGACCTCACGGTGGAGTACAAAACGCGCATGGGCTGGGTCAGCGCCGTGGACCGCGTCAACCTGGACATTCGGCGCGGGGAGGTGCTGGGACTGGTGGGCGAGTCGGGATGCGGCAAGAGCACGCTCGGCAAGGCGCTGCTGCGTCTCATGCCGCCCTCGGCGCGCGTGTCGGGCCACCTGTGGTTTGGCGGGCGTGACCTCATGACGCTCTCCGAGGCGGAAATGCGCACCGTGCGCGGGCGGCGCATCAGCATGATCTTTCAAGACCCTATGACCTCGCTCAATCCGGTGCAGCGCATCAGCGACCATATGATTGAGGCCATCCGCACCCATGAGCCGCAGGTGAGCAAGCAGGCCGCCCGCGCCCGTGCGGCGGAGCTGCTGGACCGCCTGGGCGTCTCCCATGAGAGGCTGGACGATTACCCCCATCAGCTCTCTGGTGGGATGCGCCAGCGCGTCATGATCGGGTTGGCGCTGCTGCTTAACGCCGACCTCATCATCGCCGATGAGGCCACCACCTCGCTGGATGTGATCGTGGAGGCGCAGTTCATTGACCTGCTGCGTGAGCTGCGTGATGAGTTCAACCTCACTATCCTGCTCATCACGCACAACATCGGGCTGGTGGCGGAGCTGGCCGACCGCGTGGCGGTGATGTACGCCGGGCGCCTTGCGGAGCTGGCAGATGCGCCTTCGGTCTTCAAGAACCCTCTACACCCTTACACGCAGGGGCTGTTGCGCGCTGTGCCCAACATCCGCCTGGAGGAGGAAAGCGACCTTTACAAGATGGAAGGCTCGCCACCCGACCTGATTGACCCGCCGCCGGGCTGCCGCTTCCACCCGCGTTGCCCCTTCGCCATGCCCATTTGCGCAGCGCAGGAACCGCACTTCCAGCCTGCCCGAGCAGAGCACTGGGTCAGCTGCTGGCTGCATGAGGAGGTTCCGGCGCAGGAGCGCCCTGCTGAGGAGGCTGCCCGATGAGCGATCGCCCCAACGAGACGCTGGTTGAGGTCCGCAACCTGAAGAAGTACTTCCCCGTGCAGCGCGACTTCATCACCAAGCTGCTCAGCGGCGGTAAGGATGAATACGTGCGGGCGGTGGATGGGGTGAGCTTCACCATTCGGCGCGGCGAGGTCTTTGGGCTGGCCGGCGAGAGCGGTAGCGGCAAAACGACGGTGGGCAGGCTGGTGCTCAACCTAGAGGAGCCCACAGAGGGCAAAGTCATCTTTGACGGCGTTGACCTCAGCATGCTCTCCGCGGAGGAGATGCGCCGCCTGCGCCGCCGTATGCAGATCATCTTTCAGGACCCTCTGGCCTCGCTCAACCCGCGCATGAGCATCGGGGAGGCCATCGGGCACGGCTACAAGATTCACTTCCCTGAAAAAAGCGCCGCGGAACGCCGCCAGGTGGTGGAGGAGATCATGGAGCACGTGGGGCTGACGCCCGCACGGACGCTCTACAACAAGTTCCCCCATCAGCTCTCTGGCGGGCAGCGCCAGCGTGCCGTGATCGCCCGCGCCCTCATCACACGCCCCGACCTGATCGTGGCTGATGAGCCTATCGCCATGGCCGATGTCTCGGTGCGCGTGCTGCTGCTAGACCTCATGAAGCGCCTCAAAGAGGAGTTCAACCTCACCTATCTCTTCATCACGCACGATCTGGCAACGGCCAAATATATCTGCGACCGCATCGGGGTCATGTATCTAGGCAAGATGGCCGAGATCGGTGACTTACGGGAGGTGTATAGCCATCCAGCGCATCCCTACACCGAGGCGCTGCTGGCCGCCGTCCCTGTGCCCGACCCCGAAGCGCGGCGCACCACACCGCTGCCGGCGGGCGAGATTCCTAACCCCATCAACCCGCCCAGCGGCTGCCGCTTCCATCCGCGCTGCCCGTTGGCCGTCAAAGGGATATGCGATCAGCAAGAGCCGCCGCTGCGTCCGGTGGGCGACGACCCCCATCATCTGGCCGCCTGCCACCTGCGCACCGGCGACTATCAGCACCTTGATCCCACGCGGCGCGTGGAGGAAAGAGCGTAGCGCACAAGGATGGGAGGGGGTGTTCTACTCCGCTCCCACCAGCACCTTGGCGAGGCGCACCGCTTCGGTGGCGTTCTCGCCGTAGGCATCGGCGCCGATCTCCTCAGCCCAGCGGGGGCTGGTGGGCGCCCCGCCGATCAAAACCTTGACGCGCTCGCGCAGTCCCGCTTCCTTGAGCGCCTCAATCACGTTGCGCTGGCTGATCATGGTCGTCGTCAGCAGGGCGGAGAGGCCCACAAGGTTGGCATCTGCCTCGCGCACTGCTGCCACGAACTGCTCCGGAGTGACATCCACCCCCAGATCGCGCACTTCAAATCCGGCGGCGGTGAGCATGATGCCTACCAGCGACTTGCCGATCTCGTGGATATCCCCCTGCACCGTGCCGATCACCACACGCCCCAGCACGCGACGCGCCTGACCGGCCTTGAGGGCAGGCTCCAGCACGGCGATGGCCGCTTTCATGGCCTTGCCACTCATCACAAGGTCGGGGATGAAAGCCTCGCCGCAGGCGAAGCGCTCCCCCACGACGTCCATGCCCGGGCGCAGGCCCTCCTCAATGAGCGTGAGGGGCGGGTGGCCTGCCTCCAGCCCCTCTTGCGCCAGTTGCGCAGCGCGGTCGGGATCCCCGGCGATGACAGCATTGCTGAGTTCTGCAAGCAGTGTTTTGAGTTCCATCGGTGGCTCCTGTAGCAGTTGGCGATTCAGCGGCTGCAGGTTGCTGACGGCCAAAGGCTAACCGCTCATGGCTGGCAACGCTTCCATGCCCGCCTCGCGGGCGGCGGCGAGCGTGATGCGTTCCAGTTCGGCAATAACGTGCGGGGCCAGCGGGGGCGGCTGCCAGGCGGCCAGCAACGCCGGAATACGCTCATGGGCGCGGCGGGTAGCGTCCTGTGCGCCTTTGGCTTCCCATTCGCGGCGGAAGTCGCGGTCCACCACTGCGCTGGGCAGGATCACCTCCTCGCGGAACCAACGCCGCGTGCTGGGGTGCTCCAGAAAAGCGCCCCCATGACCGACGGCACGGATGATGTCCAGCGCCAGCGGGTCGGTGCGCGGCTGAAGGCCGGCGATGAGCCGCTTGGCCATGGCGATGATCTCGGCGTCTATGACCAGCTTCTCCAAGCTGAAACAGCTCTCAAAATCCAACATGCCAGCGCCGGAGATCATGTTGACGCCTGCCAGCGCGGCCAGCACCGCCCCGATGCCCGACTCAAAGCCGCATTGGGCATCCACCACTTTGGCATCGCTCATGCCCATATAGGCGTGGGTGGGCAGTCCCAGCGCCTTGCCGACCTGCACATAGGCAGCATCTATCATCAACGTCTCTATGGCGCCCATAGGGGTGGTGCCGGTGCGCATATCAAAGGCGGCAGGCGAGCCACCCCACACAACAGGCGCTCCCGGTGCGGCCAGCTGATGGATGACAATGCCGCTCAGCGACTCGGCGGCGTGCTGCACCACGGCGCCGAGCAGCGTCACCGGCGCGGTGGCGCCTGTCAACGGCATAGAGACCAGCTCCGCCGGTACGCCGTTGAGGGCGCAGTCTATGAGGTTCTCACAGGTGATGTCGCTCCACAGCAGGGGCGGAGAGGGGCACACGTCAAAGACGGCAAGCGGCTTCTGGCGCAGAGCCTCGGCGCTGCCCCTTACTGCGATGAGCATCTCGTGCATCACCGCCCATGTCTGGATAGCAAAGGCGCCGGTGATGATGGGCTTGCGCGAGTTGAGCAGCACAAGGTAGAGACGGTACAGGTCACTGATGGGCTTGGGGACGTCCGAGCACACCAGGCACGTGCTAACAGCGTCCAGCTGAGGCAGCACATCCGCAAGACGCGTCGCCGCAACCAGGTCGGCGGTGACAGGTGGGCGTGAGGTGGTCGCACTGTAGTCCAGCACCTCAATCGCCGCCGACCCCGGGTCAAAGTGCACGGCGTCCCCACCATAGTGGACGGTGGGATCGCCCGCCACATCGTAGAGGGTGAAGGTGCGCGGCACGCTCTCCAGCGCCCGCTGCGTGAGGTCCGCGGGGATGTGAGCCACCCGCGTGGCAGCCTCCACACGCGCCCCGGCGCCATCCAGCAGGGCGAGGGCGCGCTCGGAGTGCACCCGCACGCCGGGGTCCTCCAGCAGATCGTGGGCTTCGGCAAGGATGCGCTGGATGAGGTCTTCGTCCAGTAAGGTCAAGGTGGGGTGGATCAAGGCAGACTCTCCTCGGTGCAAAAAGGAGGATATCCTACAGGCTACAGACGGCTCGCCCGAGTGCTCCCGTGCTCCGCTGCGTTTCCGCCGCTCACTGGCAACAGGATACCACATCCGCCCTCAACCGCAACTACATAAGCATGCGCTTCCAGCGGTGGCCTGCTGTGGCCGTGGGACGGGCGGCGGGCGTTGGGGCAGTTGACTTTTCGCCCATAGTTGTACTATATATAAAGGTGATTAAGTGGAAGGTTTCCCTGTGCACCAGCGCCCCACTTAACACTAAACGGAGACGCGGTGTGGATACAGCAAGTCTATGGCCCATGGCACAGGAAACGCTTCGGGCACTTGGCAGGCATTACGGCCCAGAGATGGACCGGGTTGCCGTTGATCTGCATCTGCCCGAATGGTACGGCTGGTTATTGGCCGCACTGACATTTGAACCAGAACCTATCTCGGCAGCACAGCTACGCATACGTTCTCCCTATACCTCAGCCCGATTGTACGATGAGCGACTGGCTAACGCAGCCAAGCAGGGTTTCCTGGTGTTGGTCACAGGAACAGAAGACGAGTATCGTTTGACAGAGTCGGGAAGAGAGGCGCTAGAACGTGTAGTCGGGGCGGCGTATACGAAAATGGCGATGCTCCAACCTTTGCCATCAGCTGAACTGGAACGCCTGGCAGCCCTTCTCCTTAGAGTAGTGAAATCCTGTTTGACTGCCCCAGAACCCCCGGGAAAATGGTGTATTACGTGCTCTCGGCGCATCGATCCTGGGGAGGGTGCTCCTGTTGTAATACGAATTGACCAATATTTGAGCGACTTATCTGCCTATCGCGATGACGCACACCTGGCCGCGTGGCAACCGTACCATATTGAGGGGCACACCTGGGAAGCTTTTACCTACCTCTGGCGAGAAGAAGCCGCAACACTGGATGATCTTTGCCAGAAATTAAAGCATCGCGGGCATTCGCAAGATGAATACAAACAAGCGGTGGAAGATTTGATAGAACGCAGTTGGGTTGCGGAAAGAGCAGAGAAGTATCTGGTGACCGCACTGGGAAACGGGATCCGTCAGACTGCAGAAGAAACTACTGACCGTTATTTCTATGCACCCTGGTCTTGCCTGAGTCAGGGGGAGATAGAAGACTTACGGACTTTGTTGATGGGCCTTCGCAGCGCTCTTTGATTCGCAACAAACCCAAGTGTGCCCCAATCCGCGCGTGCAGCGGCGCGGGCGGTGGCTGAAAGGATAAGCGCAAATGAAACAGATCAAAGGTGGCCTATATGTGCTGGGTATTGGCGCTCTGATATTTACTGTATTGAACATCAGGTGGATGACCCACTACGGCGTTGTTTGGTGGAACATAGTTCTACAGTGGCCAATGGAATGGTATCATGTTTTTTACAGCATCTTTAATGGGCCGCTGTCTCTGCTTCACTTGCCAATAGTTGGGTATTTACGGGTTTTAATCGCGATACTATCGCCTTTCATGGCGTTTATTTCAGCTAGGAGATTGGACTATTCGTCAATAGGCCAAATACTTTGGCCCATTATCGCCTTCCTGTTTCCATTCTCGCTCTTGGTGATGGCGACTACGCCAAGAGGAAGTATTGAACATCAACCGATCCTTGAACGCTTAATCGGAGCTGCGATAAGAACTTTGCTAACCGCGGCATTCGTTTTCGGCACTCTGTTTGTGGTGGTTTTTGTGGCTACGAGTGCTCTGACGGGCAGGGAAAGCGAAGTGTGGGTCCCTGGCTTTCGCGGGATGCTCAATTCGCGCAACCTCGCGTTTCTCAATGATGTAAATGTAACTTCTGACGTCTTCTGTCTGGTACTCCCTGGCATCCTGATCTTTATCGTGTTCTTCATACCAAGGTAGTCTCCCTCTAAACCGTTGATGGTAAAATGACCGGCCAGGACAGGGTTGCGGAGGGAGAAGGTGAAAGCGCAACTGGTCAAGGTCGGTCAGTTCTGCCCAAATGAAGCGTGCGCCGAGTATGGGCAAGTGGATCAGGGCAACGTGGTTCGGTTCGGGCACAATCTGAATGGCAGACAGCGTTATCGCTGTAAAACGTGCGGCAAGACCTTTACCGAAACATATGGCACGCTCTTCTACCGGCGCAGAACGCCGCGCAAGGAGATTCTGGAAACGCTGGCGCTGCTGGCCGATGGGGTGCGCATCAGCAGCCTCTCGCGGGCCAAAGGGTTCAAGGAAGATACCATCCTGGACTGGCTGCGGGAGGCGGCCCGGCACGCCGAGCAAGTCGAGGCGGTGTTGATGAGCGAGTACCGGGTCAGCCGGGCGCAGATTGATGGGCTGTGGGCCTACGTGGGCCACAAAGGGCAAAAGGGGGCTACCCGGAAAGCGCCGCGGCTGGCGAGTTCTGGCGCTGCACGTTGATTGAGCACGACACGCGCCTGCGGGTGGGACGCGGGATTGCCAAAACCGAAACGGAAGCATCAGTTCAAGCCCTCTCCATGCTCAAAGCGCGCAGCCGGTCGGACTGCCCACCGGCGCTGGCTTCGGATGGCTGGGGCGGGCACCGCGAAGCGCTGGTCGAAGTCTATGGGAAAGTGCCGCCCTACGGGGGGCGCGGTCGCCCACCAGCCCTGAAACGGCCTCAGCCAGATTGGCAGTATATGCAGATGGTCAAGCAGCGCGAGAACGGGCGCGTGGTTGGCACACAGCCCCGGGTGATTTACGGCCCGGCGCAGGCTGTCCGTTCCCTGCTGGGCGAGCATACGGCCTACGTTGAGCGCACGCACCTGACCTCTCGCCACATGAATGGCCGCCTGGTGCGCAAAACGCTCGGCTTCTCCAAGAAGCTGGCGATGTTCGAAGCCGCCTGTACCTGGGAGGATGTCGTTTACAACTTCGCCCATCATGTCAAGACACTTCGCCTTGAAGTCAATGTGGGTCATCGCCGTTGGCTGTACCGATCTCCCGGAATGGCGGCTGGCCTCACTGACCACATTTGGACACTTGAGGAACTGCTGGACTATGTTCCCGCCCCTATCAACAATTCATAGGGAGACTACCACAAAGCCCATCTATGATTTTAAACTCCCCGCAAGGTCAGAGAAATGGGAGGTGAGGTGTCCCAACCATCACGCGCTTCTGTCGCTGCAATGTTTATTATTACTACGCTGATAGCGGGCGCGTTGGCCTGCAATGTGCCGCAACCAGCAGCACCCTCTCCTGCAATCCCGACCGCACAACCGCAGGTGAACCTCACCCCTGTGCAGACAGAAGGACCAAGCACTATCCCAACGTTAGAAACGCTTACTGCAACGTCCACGCCCACCGTCGGGCCCACCGACCTTACCGCTGTCCCGTCAGCCACCCCTAGCGGACCAACCTATGGCGCCCTGCTCTACCTAACGGACTTCACAACGGGCTGGGTTGAGGTTACAAGCGGAGAACGGGGACATAGCCGGCCCGTCGCCAGTGGCTATGAGATGGCAGTGGGCGATCACTGGGGACACTATGTTTACACAGCCCGCGTGGAGGAGGCTTCCTTCTACGCCGAAGCAGACGTTACCCCGACCTTCTGCCCACCCAGCCGCAGTGGTTACGGGCTGATGTTCCACTTCCGAGGTGATGAGCAGTTCCGCGCTTTTCTCATCACCTGTGAAGGTAGCTACATCGTCTTGGATCACGATCAAGAGACCACACGGGTGCTCACCCGCGGCGCTCTGCCGCAGGATATCGCTCCATCAGCTGGCAATCATACCTTGGGCGTACAGGCACTCAACCGTCAGTTGACCTTTTACGTGGATGGTGTGCAAGTAGCACAGGTTGAGGTAGAAGCAATGCCCGCTGGCGATGTCGGCCTCTATGTTAAGACAGAAGAAGAGGCCATCACGGTCATCTACACACGGCTGGCCGTGTTTGCGCCTCAATAGGCTGGCCTGCCGTGTGCCTCATCTACCACAGCGCGGATGAGGGCCTCTGCATCCAGCAGTGCTGAGGGTGTTGCACCGAGCACCAGCCACAGCAGGAACTCGGCGTTTCCCGCTGGGCCGCGCAGCGGGGAGGGCATCAGACCGCGAGGCATAAGGCCCAACCCCTGCCCACAAGCGATGATCTCGCGAAGCACGCGGTAGTGCACCTCAGGATCGCGCACCACACCGCCCCGACCCACCTGCCCGCGGCCGGCTTCAAATTGGGGCTTGACCAGCGCCACGACCTGCCCCTCAGCCGTGAGCCAACGGCGCACTGCGGGCAGGATCAGACGCAGCGAGATGAACGAGACATCTACACAGGCCAGATCGATCGGCTCCGGCAAGGCTTCCAGATAACGGGCGTTGACGTTCTCCATCACCACCACGCGCTCATCTTGGCGTAATGACCACGCTAGCTGGCCCTGCCCCACATCTATTGCATAGACCCTCGCCGCCCCTGCCTGCAGCAAGCAATCTGTAAAGCCGCCGGTAGATGCTCCTACATCGGCGCACACCCACCCATGCGGGGTAATGGCGAAGCGCGCCAGCGCCGCCGCCAGCTTCTCCCCTCCACGGCTAACGAAACGCGGGCGCGCTTTGAGGGCAACCTCGGCGTCCGGCGCGACGGCCATTCCCGGCTTAAGGGCTGGCTCACCGTTGACCAACACCTCGCCAGCCATGATCAGGCGGCGGCCCGCTTCACGCGAGGCCACGAGACCGCGCTCCACCAGCAATAGGTCTAAACGCACCTTCTTGTACTGCGACATCTTCTTCTAAACGTTGCAAGCCCTGCTGTCTTGTTTATAATAGCCCAACGACATCTGCTACCCAAGCGGAGCAGCATTCCGGCAGGTTAGATGAGGTCAGAAGAGGGGTGACCACACTGACGCGTTCGCTCCTTGGCACAGGCAAATGGGTGCTCTCACAGCTGGTAGCGCTCATCCAAACCATGCGCCCCAAACAATGGACGAAGAACGGCTTTATCTTCGTACCACTCATCTTTGATGGCAAACTTCCCCTTCCCATCAGCGGTAGGATAGCAAACGCCTCGTATTTCCTGCTCACTGTGGCCGGCTTCGCCCTATTATGTCTGGCCAGCAGCGCCATCTACATCATCAACGATCTGGTAGATATTGAAGCAGACCGCGCCCACCCCACCAAACGCGAGCGCCCGCTGCCCTCTGGTAGGCTTTCCAAGGGAGTAGCCATTGCGGCGGCGATAACGCTGCCTGTAGCTTCCTTACTGCTTGCCTTCCTGCTGGACAAGGCCTTTGCTGCAGTCCTGGCTGGCTACCTGACCCTTCAGATTGCTTATTCCTTCTGGCTGAAACACATAGCGCTGCTGGACGTGCTGACCATCGCCGCCGGATTCTTGTTGCGCGTGGTTGCCGGCGTGGTGTTGGTGGACGTGCAGCGCTTTTCACCCTGGTTGTACATTTTCACGGCCATGCTGTCGCTGTTTCTCGGTTTTGCCAAGCGGCGGCAGGAATTGGTCCTCCTGCAGGAAGGGGCCAACAACCATCGTGCTATCTTTGACCACTATAACGTCAAGCTACTGGATGAGATTATCCTCATCACCACTGCCACCACAGTGATGACTTACGCCCTCTACACCTTCAGCGCAGAAGGGCTGCCCGAAAACCACGCCATGATGCTCACCACACCCTTTGTGCTCTACGGCATTTTCCGCTACCTCTACCTGATTCACGTGCGCGGCGAGGGTGATGCCCCCGATGAGGTCATCCTCCGCGATCGCCCCATGCAGATCGCGGTGCTGCTATGGGGGCTGGCCGTTATCCTCATTCTCTACGTGCTGGCATGAAGGGCGTCACAGCCACCGCGCCCGGCAAAGTCATCCTTTTCGGCGAACACGCTGTCGTCTACGGACGACCTGCGCTGGCCGCACCCGTGTTTGGTGTGCAGGCCAGCGCTACCGTTGAAGAGGCACCAGCAGGGAGCGGTCTGCTGATCTACGCCGCCGACCTCGGCCTGCATCTCTCGCTGGCGGACGCTGCCACACACGGGCCAGCACTGGCCGCACAGCTGGCGCTGGAGTACCTTAAGGCACCCGAGCCAGATGTGCAGATCACCCTCCGTTCCAATATCCCCATTGCGGGTGGGATGGGGAGCGGTGCAGCGGTCTCTGCTGCGCTCATCCGTGCGCTGTGCGATTATCTAGGGCACCCTATTGAGGATGCGGCGCTTTCAGCACTGGTATACGAGGTTGAGAAGTTCTATCACGGCACGCCAAGCGGCATTGATAATACTGTGATCTGCTACGGCAAGCCGGTGTATTATATAAAAGGCCACGAGCCACGCCTCTTGCAGGTGGGGCAGCCTTTTGATCTGCTGATCGGCGACACTGGCATCGCTACCCCCACGCGTATGACCGTCGGCGCTGTGCGCGAAGCCTGGCAGCGCGATCCCCAGACCTACGAGAGGCTCTTTGACGCCATCGGTGCAATCGCCCGCGAAGCACGGGGGGCCATTGAGAGGGGCGATGTTCAGCTGCTGGGCCCTCTCATAACGCGCAACCATGCTCTGCTGCGGGAGCTGGGAGTTTCTTCACCGGAGTTGGAGCAGCTGGTGAGAGCAGCATTGGAGGCAGGAGCAGCAGGAGCCAAACTCTCTGGTGGAGGTGGTGGGGGGAACATGATCGCGCTCGTTGAGCCGACCAACCTAGAGCGTGTTAGCGCCGCATTACGCAAGGCCGGGGCGGTGCGCGTGCTCCACACACTTATTCGCTAGCCGGTACCCCTCACCCTTGCGAGGATGATCTAGAATTGGCTGTTCTGACTTTCCTCAAGCTAGGTGGATCGCTGATCACCGACAAAACGCAACCGGAAACGGCGCGTCATGAGGTGATCGCCCGTCTCTCTGCCGAGATCGCCGCCGCTCTGGCCGCACAACCTGACTTGCGCCTGGTAATTGGGCATGGCAGCGGGAGTTTTGGCCATGTGGTTGCTGCCAAATACCAGACCCAAAAGGGCGTACGCGGTGCCAAAGCGTGGCGTGGGTTCGCCAAAGTGGCGGTGGCCGCTGCAAGGCTCAACCGTATTGTGTTAGATGCGCTGGATGCAGCGGGGGTAGCCGTGTGGGGTATTCAACCTTCTGCCTCTGCAGTGTGCCACGATGGTGTCATCGTGCGCATGGCGTTAGGGCCAATCCAACGTGCCTTGGAAGAAGGGTTGGTGCCGCTGGTCTATGGGGATGTGGCGCTTGATTTGCAACGCGGCGGGACGATCATCAGCACGGAGGACATCTTCAGCTATCTGGCCTTGATGCTCTCCCCTCAGCGTATCTTGCTCGCCGGCTGGGAAGAAGGCGTGCTGGATCGGGAAGGCCACGTTGTGCCGCACCTCACCCCCTCTACACTGGAAACTGTGCGCGATGCTCTAGGTGGCTCAGCCCAGACTGATGTCACCGGTGGCATGGAGGCCAAGGTGAGGGCTATGCTCGCCCTTTGTGAGGACATCCCCGGCCTGACAGTGCGCATCTTCTCCGGTCAGGTGCCGGGGGCTGTTGAGCAGGCGCTCACCGATGAGCAGTTCGCCGCCGGCACACTACTGACAGGCGGATGAGTTCCTCATGACACAGATCATCGCTACAGCGCGCGCTTGCAGCAATATCGCCTTCATCAAATACTGGGGCAACCGCGACAGCACCTTGCGCTTGCCTGCTAACGGGTCCATCTCCATGAATCTGGCCAGCCTCCAGACTGTGACAACAGTGCGCTTTGACACTGCCCTACCCACCGACCGCCTTATACTGGATGGCAGGGAACAGAGCGGCGAGGTGTTGATGCGCGTGAGTCGTCACCTTGATCACATCCGCGCACTGGCAGGCGTCCAAACACGGGCGCTGGTGATCTCGCGCAATAATTTCCCCACTGGTGCCGGCATCGCTTCGTCGGCATCCGCTTTCAGCGCCCTAACCGTGGCCGCGTGTGCTGCGCTGGGACTGCGCCTCAACGAGCGCCAGCTTTCAGCGCTGGCCCGTTTGGGGTCTGGTTCGGCGTGTCGCTCCGTGCCCGGTGGCTTTGTGGAATGGCATGCAGGTCGCGATCACGACTCCTCTTACGCACAGAGCATCGCCCCACCGGAACACTGGGCCTTGGTGGACCTCGTCGCCATCGTAAGCAGCGCCCACAAAGCTGTGGGGTCAACCGGCGGTCACGCGCTGGCCCCCACCTCACCGTTGCAGGCGGCGCGCGTAGCTGATGCCCCACGAAGGCTGAACCTCTGCCGCGAGGCCATCCGTGAGCGCAACTTTGAGCAGCTGGCCGATGTCATTGAGCAGGATGCACTGATGATGCACGCCGTGATGATGACTTCCTCCCCGGCGCTGATCTATTGGCTGCCTGCCACCCTGCGCATTATGCAGGCCGTACAACAATGGCGGCAGGCAGGCTTGCTGGCTGCATTCACTATAGACGCCGGACCAAATGTCCACGTGATCGCTCCAGCTGAGTTTCGCACCGTGCTTAGCGAAAGGCTGCGGCAGATAGAGGGCGTTGATGAGGTGCTGGAAGCGGCGCCGGGCGGACCAGCATGCCTGCTAAATGAGCACCTATCTGCAGATTGATCCCCTCCATTGCCATCTCACAAGTTGTGCTACACTATCCATCAACAGCACATGGTATCGCTCATCCACTGACGGCGTGATAGAAAAGCGTGCGGGGTGTATAATCTCCCTGCTACAGTGAAAGGAAGGTGCTGCCCCAGCAAGGTAGCGGAAAGGTTTTGCAGGATGACCCTCGGTCTTGACTTTGGGTTGGCAGTGTTGGCTTTCTTTGTCGTGATCGGCCCCCTGATCTTTGTGCACGAGCTGGGGCACTTCCTGGCAGCGCGCCGTAACAAGATCGTGGTGGAGGAGTTCGGCTTTGGCTATCCCCCGCGTCTATTGACGCTCTTTGAGCGCAACGGCACCAAGTTCACCCTCAATCTGCTGCCGTTAGGCGGCTTTATGAAGCCAGCAGGCGAGGATGACCCCAGCGTGGAGGGTGGATTGGCTGCTGCTCCTAAGAGGGCGCGCTTGATGGTGCTGGCCGCCGGCCCGGCAGCTAACTTTCTGGTGGCATTGTTACTGCTCGTCACTATGTTCATGGTGGGCGCTCCCGAGGAACTTCCTGGCGCGTTAGTGACTGTTGTAGAGCCGGGGTCGCCTGCCGAGGCAGCGGGCATGGTGCCGGGCGATGTGATCGTCGCGGTGGATGGACAGATCATCAACACCTACACAGACCTCACCCGTTACATCTTCAACCACATCGGCGAGACAATGGTGTTCAGCGTGCGGCGCGCGGAAACCGTGCTTGATCTCACCCTCACAGCACGCAGCGAATGGCCCGAGGGGCAAGGGCCGACGGGCATTCAAATCCAGCCCATCTACGAAGTGCACCGCTACGGTCCGCTCGCCGCGGTGGGGCGCTCCTTCCAAGAGATGGGAGCCTTACTGCGGGCATTTGTAGAGCTGCCCGTGCACGTTATTAGGGGTCAGATTGACCCGCGTTACCTGCGTCCGGTCAGCGTCATCGGCATCAGCCAGATGGGCGGCCAGGCGATGGAAGCCTCCATCGCCCAAAATGCTGTATGGCCTATCATCCAACTCACAGCCCTCATCAGCCTCGCGCTGGCTGTGACCAACCTGCTGCCCATTCCCGCACTGGATGGCGGACGCATCCTCTTTGTGCTCATTGAGGCGGTGCGCGGCAAGCGCATCAGCCCAGAGCGCGAGACGCTGATCCATTTCGTGGGCTTTGCTATTCTGATCGTGGCGATGTTCGTGTTCATGTATCTGGATATCGTGGATCCGTTGGTGAAATGAGAAACTCAGGTTTTGATCTACCCATAGAGCAACTTCTGGATGGGTTGGCCAATGAGAGTTCCCCCTTGCATGCCGCCTTGCTTTACCGCCTTTCCGAGCCTCAGCCGGAGGACATGGCCGCTCTAAAAGAGCGCTGGCCGCTGGTGCCGGTTGAGCGGCGACGACTGTTGCTCTCGCGCATGGCCGAGGCCAGCGAAACGAATTTTGAGCTGGACTTTACGGCAGTAGCGCTCTTTGCTCTAGATGATGAGGACGAAGAAGTGCGCCGCCATGCCATTGAAGCCCTCTGGGCCGCCGAAGACCCCAGTGTGCCACATCGGTTGGTCAGGATGCTGCAGCTGGACGAATCTGCAGAGGTACGCGCAGCAGCGGCAGAGGCGCTGGGGCGCTTTGTGCTGGAGGGCGAGCTAGGGCGGCTCCCTCCAGCCCTGATAGAGTTGGTGGAATCTGCCCTCCTAGAAAGCTGGTTTGACGAGACCGACACGCTTGAAGTGCGGCGCAGGGCGCTGGAGAGCATCGCTTACTCCAGCCGTGAGGAGGTCCCCGACCTCATTCAGGAGGCCGCCGAACACTATGACCTAAAAATGCAGGCCAGCGCGCTGTTCGCTATGGGCCGCCACTGTGACGAGCGCTGGATACCGTACATCACCGAGGCGCTCAACCATGCCGAGCCGGAGCTGCGCTTTGAGGCCGCTCGCGCCGCGGGCGAGCTGGAGTTGGCCGATGCCGTGCCACGCCTGATTGAAATGTTGCACGAGGAGGACCGCGAAATCAAAGAAGCGGCTATCTGGTCGCTGGGCGAGATCGGTGGGCCGGAAGCCGAGCGTGCTCTGTTAGCCCTCTCCGAGCGCGCCGATCTGGATGAGGACCTGCTAGAGGCCATTGAAGACGCACTGAACACTGCCGCCCTTGTGGGTGGTCGGATGGGACCGTTCTTGCTCATGGACGATGAGCTAGAGGACGAAGACGAATAGGGCTACTGTGAGGGTCATAGGCATTGCAAAGGCGATGGCATGGCACGCTAAGCCTCATCTTGTTGCTACTGGCCGCTAGCCGGCTGGCAGTAAAGGGAACGCCCGCACAGGCCCAGCAGGGTGTCCTTACCAGTGTGCGACAATCAGTGACCTTTGTTTACGGCGATCGGCTGACCTTTGCACTGGAGGCTACCGCTCCTGCCCCTCTCACCGCCGCCCACCTGACCATCTTTATTGACCACCGCGACACTCCTTACACGGTAACACCCTATCTGATAGCAGGCAGCACCGTTACAATCATCCACAGCGTGCCCGTGCAGGAGTTGGCTCTACCGCCCTTCGCTGGCCTGACGTACTACTGGGAACTTCAGGACGAAAGTGGGCAGCAATACCGCACCGATCCCCAACAAGTGCGTTACGAAGACACCAGCGTTCCCTGGGAATGGAGCACAAGCCAGCAAGGTAACATTGTGATCCACAGCGATGGAGACGATCCGGCCCTTGTCAGCGCTGCGCTGGAGATCGCCCGCAACGCAGTAGCGCAGGTCAACTCCCTGCTCGGCACCACTTACGGGAGTGCAGCGGGCGAGGTCCTGCATCTTTACCTTTATTCCGAACTAGCACCTCTGGCCAGCGGCCTGCGTCTGCACGGCCAGCGTGTGCAGGACTGGATCACAGCCTACACCATTCCCGAGCAAGGCGTGGCGCTCATCGCTGCTCTGCCCGGCCCCCAACAGATTGCCAACCTCCAGCGCGATATTCCTCATGCGGTCGCCCATATCATGCTGGCCAGCGCAATGGGCAGCTCCTACCCGAACATGCCAGCGTGGCTCAACGAGGGACTGGCCCTGATGACGGCCCCCGAACCCGATGTTGCCCTGGAAAGCGCTCTCGCTGCCGCCGTTCGTGAGGGGCATCTGCTCCCGTTGGAGACTCTCTGTGTCCCGCATTTTAGAGACCTCTCGCCACAAGAGGCAGCGCTGGCCTATGCGCAGAGTGAGAGCATCACGCGCTACATTGCCAGCCGCTTCGGTACCTCGCAGATACGCATGCTGCTCACTGCCTACACCAACACCCTACCATGTGAGCGGGCAGTAGAAGAGGCCCTCGGCCTCT
>FWWL01004385.1_pt1 | contig 23895 bp, 20 predicted proteins | sample 2228331 | NCBI WGS metagenome assembly FWWL01 (sample SAMEA103939775, study PRJEB20133) | metagenome | reverse complement strand
GCACTTATCTTCAAATACGCCCCTATGCCGGGGATTATTATGGCGTTCCAGAATTTTAAGCCATGGCTTGGAATAACAGGATCCCCCTGGGTCGGTTTGGATAATTTTCATCTTATTTTCACTATGAAGGGTTCCGTACAAGTGATTTGGAACACCTTGATCATCTCCGTTCTGAAAATCATTTTCGGATTGGTCGTACCGGTCACGTTTGCCTTACTGCTCAATGAAATCCGCAATATGAAGTTGAAACGGTCGGTTCAAACGATGGTGTATCTGCCCCACTTCATGTCCTGGGTCATATTGGGCGGTATTTTGTTGGACGTGCTTTCACTCGACGGCATCTTAAACCGGTTGCTTACAACTTTTCATCTGCAGCCCGTCATGTTTCTGGGGGAGGGGAACTGGTTCCGGGTTACCGTCATTGTGAGCGATTTATGGAAGGAGTTCGGCTTTTCCGCCATTATCTTCCTTGCCGCCTTGTCCGGCATCAATCCGGATCTTTACGAAGCCGCCGAAATCGATGGCGCCGGAAGGTGGCAGCAGACCGTCCATATTACGCTTCCTTCCCTGCTTCCCATCATGGTCGTCGTGTTCACATTGTCCCTGGGGAGCATGCTGAGCGCCAACTTCGACCAAATTTACAATCTGATTAATCCGCTTGTCCTTCAAGAGGGCGATATTATCGATACGTTCGTATTCCGCAACTTCCAAGGCGGGCAATACAGCCTGGCTGCCACTGTGGGTTTATTCAAATCGGTGGTCGGGTTCATCCTGATCAGCGGCGGCTACTATCTCTCCTACAAATGGACGAATTACCGTGTATTTTAATATGAACAACCGCGGAGGAAAAAGCTATGTATTATAAAAATCCATCCTATAAAGTGTTTAATTATATTAACATCACTCTTCTGATCCTTGTCTCCATCCTTTGCATTTTGCCGATGGTGCATATCTTGGCCGTTTCCCTCAGCGGAAAAACGGCAGCCGAATCCAACCTGGTCACTTTGTTCCCGATCGATTTCAATCTGGACAGCTATGTGAAAACGTTTCAAAACGACAACTTCATGCATGCCATCCAAATCTCGGTAATGCGAAGCGTAATCGGTACCGCGATGGCCATGATGGTAACCGTTCTGGCCGCCTTTCCCTTGTCCAGAAGCAGTATCGAATTCAAGCCGCGCAACTTTTACGTTTGGTTCTTCCTGATCATTATGATCTTCGATGCAGGACTTATCCCGCACTACCTGCTGATCCAGAAAGTCGGGTTGGTCGGTTCGTTCTGGGTCTACATCCTGCCGCATCTGCTCAGTGTTTGGAATGTGATTCTCATGATGAATTTTTTCCGGGGTATTCCGAAAGAGTTGGATGAGGCGGCCACTATGGATGGGGCTACTTCTTTCAGGATATTCTGGTCGGTTTATTTACCGATATCCCTTCCGGCTCTGGCCACCCTATCCTTATTCACCCTGGTTGGCCATTGGAACAACTGGTTCGACGGCATGTTATACATGAGATCTCCAGATCAGTGGCCGCTGGCCACCCTCCTGCAGACCATAGTAGTCGCACGCGACCTCAGTAAAACCGGTATTGATTTTGAAGATTTAGAATTGCTTTCCAACCGGAGCGTAAAAGCGGCGCAAATCTTCATCGCGATGGTCCCGATCCTAGTCGTCTACCCGTTTCTGCAGCGCTTCTTTGTCAAAGGCATTGTAATCGGAGCCGTAAAAGAGTAATCCGTATTAAACATTGTGAGGAAGAAAAGAGAGAAGCCATTTACCGAGAAGGACCCCATACTTGTTGTTAATCTTGTTTGGGCATCGCTGCATGGCACCATTCACCTGTATTTAGGGGGGCATATTCAAAATGAGCAAACTGCTAAAACATTGTATGATAGATCTATATCAAATTTAATTTATACGTTCTTTAGAAGCGATAGCTAAATCAAAAAAGCTTCTACGCAAAATTTTATATCAAAGAAAATATAAGCCGCCATCAATGGATTATTCCATCGGTGGCGGCTTATTCTTATCATATGGGTTTCAGAAGCAGGCTCCCAATTAACTATGTCTCTAAGGCGGTCAATTCCGACATTATTGTGTCAAAAGCACGCGATGAACGCCCTGGCTGCCTCCAGGTGCCGTTCCTATATATAAATATCCGTTATGGCTTGCAGCCGTAGTTACGCCGTATAGTGAGCCTTCCGGATCGTGCCAGCTTTCGACAAGCTCTCCTTGCGGGCTGAACTTCGCAACAAGCCCATGCTTCGCCGGTGCGCTTGCCCCGCTAAGCAGCGACTCCGGCAGTTTGGCCATAATACCGGCCAACCAAGGGCTGCGATGCATTTGATCTACAAAAGAAATGCGAGTCGTGAAGATGCCGACCCAGAATTGACCTTGCTCATCACGCGTAATGTTGTCTGGGAAGCCTGCGAGATTGTCCGCGAAAATATCAGATGTACCTTTCTTTGGACCCTTGAGCCAGTATCTGGTCAACTGATAATGATACGATTCCGCTACAAGCACAAAATCTTCATCCGCCGACAAGGCAACCCCATTCGCAAAATAGAGACCTTCTAATAGGACGGTCGTCTGCTTGGTTATTGGATCATACCTCAGCAACCGTCCATGCGGCTTGTTCTCGGCAATTTCTCTGAAAGTCACGCGGCCGTAGTTCGAGGTGTCGGAGAAATAAATCGAGCCATCCCGGGCAATATCATGTTCGTTAGCTAGATAGATCGGCTTGCCGTCCACTTGGTCGGTCAATACCTCTATGTTCCCGGATGGCGTCACAGACAGCAGCCCCCTCTTGATATCAGTGACGATCAAATTGCCATTGGCATCGAATTTAAGCCCATTAGGCGTTCCTTTGGTGTCTGCAAACACTTGGGCCACTTGCGGGTTGCCCTTTGCATCGAATGGAACCTTGTAAATTTTCCCGTCTGAATCTCCTGTATATAGCTGGCCTTCTTTATCGAATGTTATGAATTCCGGGAATCGAGGGGCATCAGTAACTAGCTGAGCCGAGCTGAGTTTGTTGTTCTGTATCCATGGACCCGATTCCTGAAAAGAGGGGGCCGCCGGCGCGATCCATTTTGTCGGTTCGATAGGTGAAGGTACAAGCAAGAAAACGATTATTCCAAGTAACAGCACCGCAAGCAGCGATAGCCCCACTCTGCGCACTTTATGCCGTGAGCGTTTTGGACGATTCACGCCTTCGGTAGATTTAACGGAGCGAATTGATGTATTGGCCATTTGAGTGCCTCCTTGTCATTTAAGCGTGATTTTAGATTTGGATTACGATTTTACCGAAATATTGCTTCCCTTCAGCCAAGAGCGCGAATGCTTCTCCTATTCGATCCAGAGGGAATACACGGTCGATGACGGGATGTAAACGATGATGGGCAATCGCTCGATTCATCTTTTCAAAGTGATCTCGGTTGCCGACTTGACTGCCTCGCACAGTTGCAGCTTTCTGCAAGATGCTGGTGACATCGTATTCCGGAATGGTCAAGCCCGATAAGAACCCGACCATACTCAGGGTCCCTCCAGTGCGAAGCGCATTCATGGATTTCCCCATCGTTGCCGCTCCGCCAACGTCCAGAACATGATCCACACCGCAGCCAGTCAGCTCTAATGCTGCCTTATCCCAATCAGGCACTTCCGAATAGTTGATCGTTTGCCATGCTCCGAGAGCTTTGGCTCGTTCCAGCTTGGCATTGCTGCTCGAAGTAATGATGGCCCGTGCTCCGGCCATAAGAGAGAACTGAAGCCCGAAAATAGAGACACCCCCTGTTCCTTGCAGCAGTACAGTATCACCCGCTTGCAAACCACCGTATTCAATTAGCATGCTCCAAGCGGTTAATGCTGCGATCGGCAAGGTGGAAGCCTCCTCCCAAGTGAGGTGATCAGGAATAGGGACAATTCCGTCTTCATGCAGAACGACATACTCGGCCGCCACTCCGTTCAACGGACCTCCCAGACTGTCTCTTAACACCTCTGCTCTTGGGCTGCCGGCAATGAACCGCTGTTGCAGATTACCCGCTACTCGGTGTCCGACCTGAAACCTTGTTACTCCTTGGCCAACAGCTACAATTTCTCCCGCTCCATCTGATAACGGAATGAAGGGAAATTTGATTTCGATTGGCATTAATCCGCTTAGAATCACTAGATCCCTGTAATTGAGAGAAGCTGCCCTCATGCGGATCAGCACCTCATGAGGACCCGGCGTTGGTATTTCGAGTTCCGCCAAGGTCAGTTGCTCAAAGCCGAAGCCGTTTGTCAGTTGTATCACTTTCATCGAATTGTCCTCCCTGCAAGATCAGATTGATTACCCAGATTCTTATTATTGCCGGATCCTGTACGCGGACGAAGCATGCTTCCAACAAGCCGAAGACCTTGCTTACGTGTAATGAATCGCGATAACTGCGCCCCGAGATAATTCTGCACACCCGGAACGACATACAGTTTCCCATCCTTCAACGCGCGAAGCGCGACTTCTACGACTCTTTCTGGAGTGTCTTTCTTTCCGACGGATGCTTCTTCCGCTCCGACGACATTAAAGAAACTGGTGTCCGTCGAACCAGGACAAAGTGCAAAGAATTTGACACCGCGGTACACTCTTTCCCACCATAACGCTTGAGTAAACGACAAGACGAAAGCTTTCGTCGCCCCATATACAGCCATATAGGGAAGAGGTTGAAATCCGGCAGTTGAAGCAACATTGATAACTGCACCTGAGCTTTTGCGCAGCATGTCCGGCAAGAACAAGTGGGTCATATCTACAACAGCGGCGACATTGAGCATAACTTCTTCATGTTGACGCTCACCTGACACTTCCTCAAACAAGCCATGTGTAGCAAAGCCTGCATTGTTGACCAACAGTTCAATATTCACTTTCAAAAGTCGACATTGCTGATATAATTCGCTAGGTGCACCCTCCTTCGCAAGATCCATAGAGATAACCTCTGCTTTGATGCCATACATCTTAATAAGCTCTGATGCCAGGCTCTCAAGCTTGCTCTTTGATCGGGCCACGAGTACCAAATGGCTGCCTTGTTTAGCCAGTTGTCTCGCGAATTGCTCTCCAATACCGGATGATGCTCCCGTGACAAGCGCCCATTTCCCTTGAATTGTCATAGCGCTACTCTCCTTTCAGATACTGTGTTATAATTTAGTAACACTGTTACCAAAACGTTAAGTAATTCCTGATTCCCAAGAAAATTAAAAATTATCGTTTTATTTGGTAACACTGTTTCCGATAGGGTTCATTGTATCCGCTCTTTTTTAGAAAGTCAAATATTATATTTTGAACCTCCACGTCTCATTGACAACCGTCCAAGAACTATATAGAATTCCTGATAAGAGAGTAAGGAAACCTTGTTTCCTAATGAAAACACGAGAACTGAAGGTGATGATTATGAGTGACCAAGATATCTCCTCCAATGCAAACACACGAATGTTAAAAACCTACCAAGAAGCTCGGTTGCAAAATACTGAAAATCTCCGCAAGCTCGTTGTTGATGCTGCGGCAACGCTCTTGCAAGAAGAAGGCCCGGAAGCTGTTACGGTGCGTAAGGTAGCACAAAAAATGGATTGCTCGACAAAAATCATATATAGCTTGTTTGTCAATAAAGAGGGCTTGGCTCAGCAGCTGTATCTGGACGGCTGTAGACTTCTCGCTAACGAACTCGAGGGGACACCGCAGGCTGCCGATCCAACACAGCATTTGCTGAATATAGGCGAAACCTATTGGCAATTCGGGCAGCGTTACTCCAGCTATTATAAGCTGATGTTCGGAGGGGCCTTCGCCGATTTCAAACCGGACGAGGAAAGCATGCACGGCACCGTAACAGCCATGCGGCAATTATTGACAGTGATCAACAATGCGCAAGAGCAAGGACTAATTCCCGGCCAGTATGACACGGAATCCGTTGTCCGTATATTCTGGGCTTCGCTTCACGGCGTGATTCATCTCTACATGGGTGGACACTTGGGAGATGTGCAATCAGCCCATGCGGTATACAGGCAAACGTTGTCACTGATTGTCAGCTCGTTGTTGCCAGATCAGAGCAGCTAACGGTAGATTCAGATGCCGTGCTCCTCCGCAAACGTCAAATAGCCCCCAACTTTTGAAAGATGGGGGTTATTTGACGTTTGCTGTTCGAATCTACTTATAACGAACTAAGAAATTCATTGTACAAATTTAGCACGTTGGACAAGTTCACCTCACCCTTGCACAACACCTGACGAATCCTTGCACTTCTTTTGTCACCCGCTTGCAAGTTGTCCCCGAATAGATTCTGATAGGTCGCGTTATGTTGCATTATATTATCCTCAGTATCCTTACTTGCATAAGTCACATCGATCGCAAGACAATGATCGGGATCGGTCATTTGAACGACATATTCCTGTTTGCTGGCCATAATAGCAATCGGTCTTCCATAGCAAGGACCAATTACATGATGAGCGATCATTCGGCCAGTTCCTGGATCTGCCCACCTACCGTCCGTTCGGATATGCGCTGCCTGCTGATCACGCGGCAAACAAAAGTAATGGCCTTTAATATAAGGATGATCTTCCATTTTAATTAATCTCATATCGGCATCGTCATTTTTTCCCGGCCAAGAAGAGATAACGGCATAGGGTTCCAATGAGAAATCAAAATAGGAAGATATCGAGACTTCATATCGTTCCAACGGCTTCAGCGCTTCCACGGACAAGGTGAAATCCACGACAAACTCATTGATTGCTTCATAGCTAGCGATCATATTGCAAGGATGAACATCCTGCGGTTCCCATTCCAGGACAAGCCGGTTACCTGCAGGGCTAGTCACCCGAAAGGGTTCGTACCGGGCTACGCCCATCAACTTCCCGGAACTCATCAAGCGGTAAACATTAAGTCCGAAATAAGGTTCCCTGATCAATTCACCCGAGGTTTCTTGCGTTCGGAGGGATACGATACCATGACGCTGTTTGTCCGCCCCTAGAATAAGACGAGTTTCTGGAAATTGGAACGTGTACCGATTGTCGTTATTGTCCGGTGTATGCATCATAGACTACATCCCCCCTCTTGCTGGTCTGTTCCGAGCCATGTACCAACGCACCGGGTAACAATAGATTTCTCCGTCATATGCTCTTCCTCCCCTAATTCCATATAGCCTCTCGGCTTTAAACCCCACTATGGTGTATAGTAACTCACAAAATAGGGGAAAGTCTTTGTCCGTTTGGCTTTACTTTTTGCACTTATGTTGGCTTATGCCGCTCAATAAGTTTGTGATTTGTACCGGACATGGGGGAGCCTACTTGATATCGTTCCAATGAGAATAAAGAGGTGATGCCGTTAAGGGCATCATCTCTTTGTGCTTCATCAATCTTATTTGAGTCAATGGGAGCGACGGAGGTTCAGATACGTCATTCAAAGATTCATACCATGATAACCCATAGACTGATAACCTTTGACTCGTTTTTTGTACATGGCCATTAGTAAGGGCACCTGCAAGTCCACATAGTCATAAATCTGCACGTCCTGCTTACTCTGGTGAGCGCGGTGGAGGCGCCCCGCATATTGCTGCAGAGTCCCTTTCCAAGAGATAGGGTGAACTAAGAACAATGTATCCAGACGCGCATCGTCAAAGCCCTCCCCGATTAGTTTGCCAGTTGCTATACACACCCGCTCCTCAAAATCGGGTATAGCAGCTATCTTCTCTCGTAAAGCCTCACGCTGCTTTTTCCCCATTCCTCCACGCAGCACTATCACATTCTTAGCAAAATTCTTCAACCGATTCTCGAAGTACTCCACATGTGCGGTACGCTCCGCCAGCAGGATGGGTGATCTTCCTTGATCCAATGCCTTTAGCAAATCATCAAAAATCATGCTATTCCGTTCCTCGTCTTGCACCAAAAATTGATATATATCTTGAATGCCAGGAGAGTTCGCGCTTACCGACAGACGAAAATTCGTGTAACGTGGAACTACTTTATGTTCAATCCCTCGAGCTTGTGCTTGCGACTTAGCGTCAATATTAATTCGGATCGGACCGCATTGCATGAATACGATCGGTTGATGTCCATCTTTCCGCGTTGGTGTTGCCGTTAAACCCAATACATACTTTGCTTTCGCTTTTTTTAATACTTGCTCGAAGCTGAACGCCGATACGTGGTGGCACTCATCCACGATAATTTGGCCGTATTCCTCGATGTAATCCTTAATACTACCCTTTTGATTCAAACTTTGTATGATTGCAATATCCACGATACCCGTTCGTTTCTCCTTGCCACCACCAATAATGCCGATATACTTCTTATCGAGATTCAAAAAAGTGCTGAGTCGCTCCCTCCACTGATCCATTAGCTCCCTTCTATGGACTAGCACCAGAGAATTTACCTTTCTGGAAGCAATAATAGAAGCGGCTACTACCGTCTTTCCAAACGCTGTTGTTGCCGATAATATCCCCGTGTTGTGCGCTAACATCGATCTAGCTGCACCGTCTTGCAACATAGAAAGCGTTCCGTTAAAAACATTATCTATTTGATGCCCTGGATTGCGCTCTTCCGAAAGGACTGCATTAATTTGATAAGCTTTCATCAAATCCATTACCTTCTCAAAACAGCCTCTAGGAATGGCTACATATTTTGTTAAATCCTCATAACATCCAATAACTCTTGGCTTACCATATGTCGGCAACCTCATAGCTTGTGTCTTATAAAAATCCGGATTTTGAAAGGTAGCCAAACTTTGAAGCCGATGTATGAATGCCGGTGGTAAATCCTTTTTTTCGATATAAATCATATTAGAGAAAACAACGTTGACTTGAGACGGTAACGAGTCTGATATAACAGGGGACTGCCCGTTGGATCCTGGTTTTATCCAAGGACTCTCATCATCTTCTGTATCATTCCAAGTACCGATGCCAAGCATGGATTCCCCTTTCGTCAGTTCGTTTATTAAACTCTGTACCCGATCTATAGAAAGCTTTTCTAATCCTGAAAGATAGCTCCATTGATCATCATAGGGGCGAAATGTTTCATCTACAAATACACTATTCCCCTCCCGACGAGGAATTCCCTGTAAAGGGAGTGCAATCAAATTCCCCAAACCGCCCCTAGGGAGTGTATCTTGATTGGGAAACAATCTATCATACGAATTCAAAGAAATCTGATAACGACGCTCCATAGTCTTAGTTAATATGGTGCATCCCAGTTTCCTGGCTACGCCTGCTTCTAAGGGCTGGTCAAAAAACAGCCAGATATGCCCACCATCGCCCGAACGAGATCGTTCAAGTGAAGCAGGGATACGCCATTCCTTACAAGTTTCCATTACCGCTGCGGCATCTTGTTGCCAATTCTGCTTATCGAAATCCATTGCAAGAAACCAACAGGTTTCATCTTGGAGCATGGGGTATACACCTATAGTGCGATTTATTTTTGCATCGAGATGCCGAGCGATAAATTCATCTGTCACAGGTTCAAATTTTTGATGGGTACATTCCGAACATTTGATTTGCGGCTTCCTGCAAACAGACGTCCACTCATTCTGACACGCTGGTGAATATCCTGATTTACCGGCTTTGTTCGTCCACCGGACTGGGTAAACATCCTCTCTCCCACGGAAAAGAGAACGGAATAATGCTATTTTTTCCTCAGGACTCGACTGAAGATGTACATGGCCTATTGATGCTTGTTCTTTCTCACTAGCGGTTTGGGGGAATGGCTCAATAGACTTCAAATGTTCAAGATTTATATATTTTGATAATTGGAATTTTAGCAAACGATTCTCATGTTTAAGAGCTTCTATTGCACTCAAAGCCCGAACAAGTTGCTGCTCCAGGTTATGATTCATACTTTCTCCGGAAGACAATAAGATTTGTATCCCCATTTTATCATAGGATCCAGGAATATATTAAAAAGCCGCCTTTCCACTTTATGTGGTAGAGACGACTCGTGTAAGTTAAATTATATTATTAAAAGTGGAATCTCTAGTTCGGTCTGGACAAATCTCATATCAGAATCTCTCGATACTAATATTAATTCATTAATCATAGCTGTCCCAATAATTAGGGCATCCGGGGTTTTCAACTTCCGCCCCTTGCTCTTCTGATCTCTACGAATAGATCCGGCCAGTTTAGCAATGTCAGAAGTAACATCTATACATCTCTTTGTTGTAAACAACTTCTCTGCACGAATTTGCTCCTCAGGTATTAAACCGGAAAAAACTTCACATTCTGTAATTGTAGAAAAGTAAACTGGCATTTTATCACGAGAGGCTTGCTGAGCAAAAACGATAACATTACCTTCATTCATAAGAATTGCAATTGCCATATTTGTATCCAACAAATAACCCTTGCTCATGAATCCCATTCCTCACGAGATCTGTTCACTTCATTAAGAAGTTCCTTACCTCGTTCAGGAGATAATGTCCCAGCTGCTTCCAAAAGATCATCAATCGAGTAATCATCGCCTTGAGCTTCCACTGTCTGCTTCTCAAGGTCAATCAAAACACGCGCATTATTTATGTTGAGTTTTTGGAGTATGGATTTAATTGCACTTGCCGTTTGTTGATCAATTTTTTTGAGGATCATTACTATCCCTCCAATGTCTTACTTAATAAATCCATTATACCATACTCGATACTGTTTCAATAATATTGTCTTCTTTAATTTCGCGTAAGCCTATAGGGGATCGAAAGCTACCATTGTCAGCGATGTGCGTTCCGAGCAAGACGAAAGCCGAGATCATCGATGCGAAACGTGGGGTGACTGCGGCGACTGCACGTCGCTCCACAGCCCCTAGCCTCTTACGCCCAGCTTCCACCGCGGAATACTCTGTAGGACCCGTATACTTTCACATCGTATAGATCCCAACACCACTCCCAGACATTGCCTAACATATCGTAGAGCCCCCACGTATTCGGCAGCTTTTGCCCTACCTGATGTAACATGCCCTCAGAATTCCCCTGATACCAAGCTATCTCATCAAGCTCACCGTATTGATACCCCGTTGTTCCTGCTTTACACGCATACTGCCATTCCGCTTCCGTAGGAAGACGATAGCCATCCGCTTCCCAGTTACAGACGACACTCTCACCATCATCACTTACTAAGTAACATTCCTTTAGACCGGAGTGCTGAGATAGCAAATTACAAAAGAGAATAGCATCCTTCCATGAGACCTCCACAACCGGAACCCGAGGATGGTCATTAGGTCCCACAGTCTTTTGCAATATTGAGAAATAGAACTCATTCGTAACAGGAACCGGTGCAAGCCAAAAAGAATTCACCTCAACCGTCCATGTAGTCTTTTTTCGATCGTCCCTTAATTGGATTTCACCTGCAGGAATTTCCACCATTGGATACTCAGCATGACTAAGCCGTACTTCAGACACCTATCTTCCTCCCGTCCTTCTTCTACTTCAACATGCTTAACTTTTCAATCGCTTGTTGTTCAGTCGGCAAGAAGAAGAAATCGCTTCCGCTATTACATTCATAGATGAAATCTTGAAAGCTTTTACTTCTATACACAGAAAAATCTCCAATAAAAGCAACCTTCACGCGATAATTGATGAACTTCTGAAGGATTTCGCCTGCAAGGCGTGTTTTCAAATCGAAAAAGCTTTCGCTTAGCAGGGATTTGTTCATAACCATACGATAGCAGCCTGCTTCATATTGTACGGTTGCCATAAGATCCAGTGCTGTCTGAACATCAACAATTAATATCTCGCTGCTGCTCAAGACGGCAATATCTCCCCCACCTACTACTTCTACCTTCGTTATATTCATAATCACCCTCCTAATTAAGCGTATACTCAGCTCTTGATGAACCTACTGACATAATCCTCACTAATTTTTCCCATTTTGTCAAACCTGAAGTCGTCGAATGTGTTGGAGTTCGAAGGCAAGTAGTAATGGATCCTGATATCCGCGTAGACGTACCCAGGTTCACTCAACGAGAATCTGCCATACAAATAAACGCAGCCAGATTGGCTGCGTTACTTATTATGGTTGGTCGAACTATTCCAACGGTTGACTAACAAGCATGTGATAAAGCCCTTTAGAGGCCAATAACTGTTCATGAGTACCCGACTCTGCAATAACCCCTTGATCCAGCACGAGAATCCGGTCCGCATGTCGGATGGTACTCAGTCGATGCGCGATGATAAGGGTCGTTCGATCCTTTAGTATCGTGCTCATATTCCGCTGAATCGTCTTCTCGGAATCATTATCGAGCGCGCTCGTCGCTTCATCGAATATAAGAATGCGCGGATTGCCGATCAGCGCCCGCGCAATGGCGATCCGCTGGCGCTGCCCGCCGGACAGGCTTGCGCCCCGCTCCCCTACCTGCGTAGCGTAGCCACTCGGAAATGTCATAATGAACTCGTGCGCTCCCGCAAGCATGGAAGCGGCCATCACCTCATCCATCGAAGCGTCGGGAATTTGATAAGCAATATTTTCACGAATCGTTCCGCTGAATAGTCCCGCTTCCTGCTGGACGACCCCGACTTGCTTACGGAGAGTAGCGGCCTTCACCCGCTTCAAGTCGTGCCCGTCGATGCGAACCGACCCGCTGCTTGGGGCATAGAGCTTGAGCAGCAAATTGGCCAAGGTCGATTTCCCTGAACCGCTTCGACCGACGATCGCAATCGTCTGGCCCGGAGCCACGTCGAAGGAAATGTTCTGCAACACATTCTTCCCTTCGGAATCGTAGCGAAACGAGACGCGATCGAATTCAATCGTTCCCCGCAGCTTCGGCAGCGCTAATAGCCGGTCCGCATCGACTTCCTCTTCCTCCGTCTCGAAAACATCGTCAAGCCTCTCCAAGGCAATCCGCACGCCTTGAAATTCGTCCCACATCCCGATCAAGCCCAGCGCCGCATTCGTAACGAGAGCATAGACCGCGCTAAAAGCCATCAATTCCCCTACGGTCAGCTCCTCACCGATAATAAATTCAGCCCCTGCATACAGCACGGTTACGCTGCTTAAGGTTTGCAACACCGTGGCGACGGAACCAGAGAAGATGCCGATTTTCCAACCTTTCAGTTGCACGAAAGTCGATTGACGGAACTTGCCCTCCACTTCCTTCCTTACCTCATCTTCGGCCGCGAGAGCTTTCACGGTACGCATGGAGCCAATGGTTTCGACTAGCGCGTTCTGCAAGTCGACATCGGCTTGGAATTGCTTCCTGCTGTTGCGCTTCATAAGTGGAGTTACGATCAGAGTTAGCGCAATGAAGCAGGGAATGAACGCCAGCGCAATCCAAGCCAGCGTAGCGCTATACATAAACATAATGCCTATGTAGACGACAATCGTCATCACATTCAGCACGGCGTTCATGCTGTTCGTGACGAGAAAATGACGAATGACTTGATTTTCCCCGGCGCGCGTCAAGATGTCGCCCACTCTCCGTGTGGCGAAGTAGCGCATGGGCAAGCGAAACACATGCCTATAAAAGCTCATGATCATGTCGATGTCGATTTTAATAAACGTACCCGCAATAACCCATTCCCGGATTGATTGAACGAGCAGGGTAAGCAACGAGACGCCTAACATGACGATCACCATGAAGTTCAGGTCCTCATAATTCCGCCCAATCAGAACCCGGTCGATCACCCTTTGTGTGAACAGCGGGAGCGCCAGGTTAATGATCTGCAACAACAAGGTCATCCATACGAGATGGAACAGAGCCTGCTTGCGGGTAGCAAAAAACGCCCAGTAGCGCCGAAATGAAGGTTTCGATTCCTCTTGCACGAAGAAAGCTTCGGAAGGCTTCAAGAACACTGCGTTCAGTGTCCATCCCTTCAGAAAATCCTCATGCGAATAAGTCAACAACCCGATACTCGGGTCGGCCACAGTCACACTCCGTTCGTCTACTTTGACAACTACCACATAATGATTGCCTTTCCAATGGGCAATCGCCGGCAGCGTCTGCTCCGCCAGCCCCTTCATGCTGCTGCGGACCGCTTCCGCTTGAAAGCCGATTGATTCCGCGGTTTTGACGAGATGGAATAACGTGCTTCCCTCCAAGCCTACTTGAGCCAACTCTCTTAGCCGATGAATGCTCAGACGTTTGCCGTAGTGCTGGGCGATCATAGAAAGGCAGGTTGGGCCGCAGTCCAACTCACTTTGCTGAATGTGCACCGGGAACCGGCTCCATAGGCGCCAAGTTCTTCGTCCGCCGGATCGCTGCCGCTTCTCCTGCTCAGCCTCTTCCGCATCGCCTGTGGAAGCATAATCTGCGTTAACTTCCACGGTCACGTTCGTTTCCGTATGCCGAGAGGCATCCGCATTTTGCATATATGCGGAAGCAATCCCGATAATCGTCTCCCTGACTTTCGGATATTTCATAATTAACTTGTCAAAATCGTCCTTGGCCAGACAGAATACGGAAATGGCTTCATCGGCCACAACGCTGGCCTTGCGAGGATCTCCGGTCAACAGCGCGAGCTCCCCGAAGAACTCCCCTGCCTTAACCGTATTCAGCTTCCGACCTCCCTCGTTTTCCTTCAGAACGGAAGCCGTGCCTGAACGAAGGATATAGAAAGCGTCCCCCACCTCCCCTTCGCTGACGATAGCTTGGCCAGGGGCATACTCCTTCATGACCATATGATCCAGCAGCGAGCGCAGTTCCTGATGATTCAGCGGGGCTAACAAAGTCGTTCTTTTCAAAAAGATACGCATCGCATCATCAGCTAATTGCTCAAGCAAATACACCCTCAATTCAGGATGCGAGTCGATAATAGGCATAAACGCCGTTCTGGACAACCTCAGCAGTTCCAGCTTCGTCGACGCCCTCAGCGTATGAGCTTGGACTTCCTCCTTCAGCAGCGCCTCCAGACCGAAATGCGTGCCGGCTTCCATTAAGCCGAAGTTGAACTCCTTACCATCTTGATCCTTGCCGACCATCCGTACTTTGCCCGTTAAGATCAGATAGAACGAATCGCCTCGTTCCCCGGACTGGATGATCGTATCTCCCATTTGGTAAGAAATCGGCTGAAAGGAAGCGAAGACCTCCTCTTTCTCCTGCGGGGACAGCACCTGAAAAATAGGGATCGTATCCAAAATGATATGATGCAAATCTAGCATTTCCGTGCCCCTCCCAAACGATCAGCCTATTGCTCCTCTGCCAGATAGCGCCACAGCTTAACATCGACTTCCGAATTCTGAATGGCTTCGTTCAGCCATTCTTCGAATAGCCAATCGGCAAGCTTGAGCCGAATTTCCTCGGTTAATGAAGCCGGCATCACGTCCCAAACATGCAGCAGCCGATAGGCAGTACCGAACGGAAATGGCCCCACCGTCTGTCCGGCTTCCGCACCAAAAACGGATGCTTCCTCTTCCCCGCTCAACTGGGCTCGACTAACCAACCCGACATAACCGCCGTCATACTTGCTGCTGCTGTTCAAGCAATAGGTCTGCGCCAACTTATAGAACGGCTCGCCCTCCTCCAGCTGAAAGAGCAGCTCTTGCGCCTGCTCTCTACTTCCGATGACCAATTGAGAAACGTTAGCTGTATCAAAGGAAAGCCGGTTTTCCAGAAAACAGGCATCTATCCGATCTTCCGTTACGAGTCGCTTCACCTTCTCCGTCAGGAGAAGCGCTTTGGCCGTCTCGAACAGATCGGCCGTCGTCAACCCTCGCTTTCTGAGCCACTCCAAGGTTTCCGCCACGCTGTATAGTCCCCGTTGCTGCCTCAACTCGTTAGCTTTCGCTTTCCATTCCTGCTCATCGACCGGGATCTTGTGCTCTTCGGCAAATGCTAGCGTTACGGCCCTTCGAATGCTGTCTTCGAACGCGGAAAAACCGCCCTCCATGCTGGCAAGCTTCAGTACATTGCGCAGGCGCGATTCCGTCCCGTTCACGCTGAACGTTACAAGTTCCATAGCATTCATAACCTTAGCCCCTCTTCGCGTTGAAATTGAAAAAACCTAACGACAGTTAGGTTTCTTCGTATCGACTACCTGTTTGAACATGAATGAGTTCATCGCTGCATGCTGATTGTGTCTTTGCGCTTTAGTTCGGACTCACGGGTTTCTTACCTGGAGCCGAGCCTGGGGTTTTGGATGCGTTAGGGGCGGAGCTTGGTTGGAATGGGGGTGGCGGGGTGAATTGTATGCCTGGGTTTTTTGGAACAATTACAGGCGGTTGGTTCATATTGGGAACATAGCCAAACTGGCCTGCACTGAAACCGAGTGAACCACCTGGATTGCTTACCTTGATTAGGCCGTCGATAACTTGTACGTGAAGTCCGGGGGCGAGCACCGGCGGAGTCGCTGCCGCTCCTCCAGTAGTTTCTTTCATTTCCTGCTCCGTCAACGGCTTCTCCAGTTCGTCTAGCTGAAAGTCTTTTGCCTCTTTGTCTTTGGACATCGCTAATCACTCCCATTTATTAGACTTTTCCAGCTCGATTGGCGGACAAACGTTCCACGCTCTCAAGATGCAATATATTCCATTTTACCATACAAGGTTACAAATTGTCACAACTTTCATGGACGGCATATTTATGGTTGATGCAAGGTTTGTTCCGAGGAACCAAGCCGATGATTCAAGTATCTCGCCGCCACGAATAGGAAATCGGAAAGTCGATTTACATATTTCACTACAACTGGATTAATCGCCTCCTCCGTTTGAATCTGAACAATCCTTCTCTCTGCACGGCGTACAATCGTCCTTGCCACGTGCAGCGCGGCCCCAGTTCCATGTCCGCCCGGGAGTATAAAAGTGGATAGAGGGGATAAGGCAGCCTCCATCTTGTCAATCTGTTCTTCCAGGTATACAATATCCTCTTCCACAATGGGCCATTGGACTTTTTTGCCGTTAGGGGTCGCCAGTTCGGCCCCCACATGAAAGAGTTTGGTTTGGATGACTTGAAAGATTGGTAGAATATCGGTTACCTGTTCGCCCGGAGGCAGTAAGGCAAGTGCCAAACCAATCAGGGAGTTGGCTTCATCGCAAGTTCCATAAGCTTCGACCCGCGGCGAATGCTTTGACACCCGCTGCCCGTAAACAAGGCTGGTTTCCCCTTGGTCTCCTGTTTTTGTGTAAATTTTCATTTTCATTCGCCACTCCTCTATAGGCAACAATAAACCCTACATATTTCGACGGTATTGACCACCGACTTCAAATAATGCGGCTGTAATCTGTCCAAGTGAATTTACTTTTACGGCTTCGATCAGCTCTTCGAAAATATTGCCGCCTTGAAGGGCTACCTGTTTCAGGCGTTCTAGTGCGATAGGTCCTTCATCTTCGTGCTTCGACCAAAAAGCTTGAAGATTCGCGATTTGGACTCGTTTTTCTTCGTCCGTCGAACGCGCCAGTTCAATATCATCCGAGGTCTCATTTGCACGGTTCGGATTAATGAACGTGTTCACCCCAATAATAGGCAGTTCTCCTGAATGCTTCCTATGTTCATAGAGAAGGGATTCTTCTTGAATTTTGCCTCTTTGATATTGGGTCTCCATCGCTCCAAGCACTCCCCCTCGATCATGAATACGCTGGAATTCTGCCAAAACGGCTTCTTCTACGAGGTCGGTCAGTTCCACTACGATATAGGAACCTTGCAGCGGATTCTCGTTCTTCGCGAGACCCAATTCTTTATTGATGATCATTTGAATGGCCATAGCCCGGCGCACGGAGTTCTCGGTCGGGGTCGTGACGGCTTCATCATAGGCGTTCGTATGCAAGGAGTTGCAATTGTCATAAATCGCCATCAACGCTTGCAATGTCGTGCGGATATCATTGAAGTCCATCTCTTGAGCGTGCAAGGAGCGGCCGGACGTTTGAATATGGTACTTCAGCTTTTGGCTTCGTTCATTTCCGCCGTACTTATTCTTGATGACAGTAGCCCAAATTCGTCTCGCCACCCGCCCCATAACGGTATATTCCGGATCTAAGCCGTTGCTGAAGAAAAAAGACAAGTTGGAGGCAAAATCATCAATATGCATGCCGCGGCTTAAATAGTATTCGACATAGGTAAATCCGTTCGCCAGCGTAAAGGCCAGTTGAGAAATAGGATTAGCCCCGGCTTCGGCAATATGATAGCCGCTGATGCTGACGGAATAGTAGTTGCGCACCTTATGATCTATGAAATATTGCTGGATATCCCCCATCATTTTCAGCGCGAATTCGGTAGAGAAAATGCATGTGTTCTGCCCTTGGTCCTCCTTGAGGATATCCGCTTGAACCGTACCGCGCACCGTTTGGAGCGAATAAGCTTTGATGCTCTCATATTCCTCGGGGCCCGGTTGTCTCCCGTGGGCTTCAGCGAATTTTTCAACTTGCTGATGAATGGCGGTATTCATGAACATGGCCAGAACCATAGGTGCGGGGCCATTAATGGTCATCGATACGCTAGTCGAAGCATGGCACAGGTCAAACCCGGCAAACAACTTCTTCATGTCATCCAGCGTACAAATACTCACACCGCTATTGCCGATTTTCCCATAAATGTCGGGACGGTAATCCGGGTCTTGGCCGTACAAGGTGACGCTGTCAAATGCAGTGGACAATCGTTTGGCTTCCTCACTCCCGATGAGGTAATGGAAGCGGCGGTTCGTGCGTTCCGGCGTTCCCTCCCCGGCGAATTGGCGTTTCGGATCTTCATTCGAGCGCTTGAACGGGAATACGCCTGCCGTATAGGGAAAATAACCGGGCAAATTTTCCTTGAACAGCCAACGTAGAATCTCCCCGCTGTCCTCATATCGGGGTAAACTGACTCGCGGAATCTTGCAGCCGGAGAGCGATTCTGTATACAATTCAGTTACAATTTCGTTATCGCGGACTTTGGTCACCAACTGATCCTGTTGATACACTTTGCGGATACGCTGCCACTCTTCCAGCATCAGCTTGCTTGACGGATCCAGCTTGGTTTCATAATAGGCAAGCAGCTCGTCAAGCTTCGTTACAACATCTTGAGCTTCCTTATCCGACATGAACGGTCCATGGTCGGTTTGAACCAGCTTCCGGGTTCCCCTCAATTGGAACAAATGTCGGGCAACCGCTACTTGTTCTTCCATAACCTTCTTGTAATGCCGAACGGTCTGCACGATCTCTCCCAAGTATCCGGATCGCTCCGGCGTAATAATCAAGTTTTTCTTCGTCACTTTCTGAACCTTGCCATCATAACAAGTCGGCCAGCTGGTGCTCGTGTTCTTCTCCACGATCTTCATCAGATTGGCAAACAATACATTCGTTCCCTGATCGTTAAATTGACTCGCTATCGTCCCGAATACCGGCAGCTCCTCGTCGGGAACCTGAAACAACTGTCGGCTTCGCTTGTACTGCTTGCGCACGTCTCGAAAAGCATCTTCGGATCCCCTGCGTTCAAACTTGTTAATGACGATGATATCTGCAAAATCAATCATATCGATTTTTTCCAGCTGGGTCGCCGCTCCAAATTCACTTGTCATTACATACATCGATACGTCGCAAAGATCGACAATGCCTGAATCCCCTTGTCCGATGCCGCTTGTCTCGACAATCACAAAATCATAACCGGCTGCTTTTACAACCTCGATGGCTTCCTTCGTGGCGTTACTTACTTCAGATTTGGACCCCCGTGTGGCCATACTCCGCATGTACACGCCCGGATGGTGAATCGCATTCATCCGAATGCGATCCCCTAACAGCGCTCCCCCTGTCTTCATTTTGGAAGGGTCGATGGAAATAATGGCAATGGTACGACTCGGGAATTGCTCGAGGTAACGCCGCACCAATTCGTCGGTCAATGAGCTTTTCCCAGCTCCGCCTGTTCCTGTGATGCCTAATACGGGGACGGTCGGCTTATCCGCTTGCATTTGTTTCAGAGCTGCGAGAATGGATTTATTGATGCTTTCCTGTTCCGATTGTTCTTCCGCAAGTGTAATCCATCTCGCGATGACTCCCCAATTTCGCTCCTGCAGTCCAGCCGACTCTTGCCCCACCTGCTTCGGTGTCGGGAAGTCGCATTTCCGGATCATATGGTTGATCATGCCTTGCAAACCCAACTTGCGTCCATCGTCTGGAGAAAAAATGTTGGCGATGCCGTATTCACACAATTCCTCGATCTCGGCAGAGATAATCACTCCTCCCCCACCGGCGAAAATCTGGATGTGACCGGCTCCTTCTTCTTGTAGCAAATCATACATGTACTTCAAATACTCCATATGGCCGCCCTGATACGAACTGATGGCGATTCCATGCACATCCTCTTGAATCGCCGCATTCACGACCTCATGAACGGAGCGGTTATGTCCGAGATGGATGACTTCTACACCGGATGCCTGAAGAAGGCGTCTCATGATGTTAATGGAAGCATCATGACCATCGTACAAGGCTGCGGCTGTAACAAAACGTACGTTATGGGTCGGACGATACACCTGCGTTTCCACCATTCATCCCACCTTTAGAGGATGTCTTTACGCCAACGAAATCAGAACAGATTGCTATCCGGACCATAGCTTTCGATCTTGTGCTTTATACATTTCAGAAACCGGCCGCATATCAGACCGTCTAACACCCGATGATCCAAGGAAAGGCAAATATTCATCCTATCTCGAATCGCAATCATCTGATTATCGATCACAACGGGCTGTTTGATGATCGCTTCTACGCTTAGAATAGCGGCTTGCGGATGATTGATGATAGGAGCAGAGAGCACTGAACCAAAGGAACCGTTGTTCGTAATGGTAAAGGTTCCGCCGGACATCTCATCCACCGAAAGCTTGCCTTCCCTGCTCTTCCTGGCCAATTCATCTACCGATTTCGCTAGTCCGAGAATGCTTTTCTGGTCGGCATCCTTTATGACTGGAACATAGAGTGTGTCTCCAGCAGCTACGGCAATCGAGATGTGAATCGCTTTTTTGATGATGATGCTGTCGCCTGCCCACTGCGAGTTGACCATTGGAAATTCTTTTAGCGCCTCAACTACAGCCTTAATGAAGAATGGCAAATAGGTAAGCGGTATTCCTTCTTTTTTCTTAAACTCTGTTTTGACCTGGCTGCGGAAATGGACCAGATTGGTAACATCGCATTGGACCATGATCCAAGCGTGAGGTGCGTCATGTTTGCTTTGTACAAACCGACGGGCGATGGTCTTGCGGATAGCAGTCACGGGAATAATCCGGTCTTCTTGACCGACTGGATGATTAATCGACGTGGAGGGACCTTTAGTTGGATTAACAACTTCCGGGACGATATCTTTCGGAGTGACTGGCGGGAGAACAGAGGCGACTGCCTTCCGGACGGTCGTTGCCTCTAGCTGACTCTTGCCTTCTACAAATCCCATGATATCGATTCGAGTAATCCGACCGCCTGCTCCCGTTCCTTGCACCCTGGACAGATCCACATTGTGCTCTTGGGCCAGCTTCAGAACGGCAGGTGAAAGCGGTGGGTCGGCTCTTTCCGGGATGGCAACGGCTGCGGTCAACGGGGCATGGACATCAGGTGCTTTAGCTGCTGCGCCTTCCAAAGCCAGACAGCAAATCAATGTTCCAACGGGAACGGTCTCACCTTCCTGAACCACAATCTCCGAAATGGTTCCCTCGAACATGGACGGTACCTCGGCCACAACCTTATCTGTTATGACCTCACAAAGAGGGTCATACTTCTTTACCGGGTCCCCTACCTTCACCATCCATTTGGAAATGGTACCTTCCGTTACGCTTTCTCCAAGCTGGGGCATGATCACGTTTTCAGCCATGGTTATCTCCTTGTTGTATGATTAACTTTTGGCTAGTTCCTTCATCGCTTCGTACACTTTGTCGGGATTCAGCATAAAAAATTTTTCCATGATGCCAGCATATGGAACAGCAGGGACGTCAGGCCCGCAAAGGCGTTTGATTGGTGCATCCAGCTCATACAAACATTCCTCCGCGATAATGGCTGAAACCTCACCACCAATGCCCCCCTCTTTGTTGTCCTCATGAACGATGAGCACTTTCCCTGTCTTCCGGGCAGCCTCAACAATCGCTCCCTTATCCAACGGATAAAGCGTGCGCAAATCCAATATATGGGCGCTATACCCGTCTTCTTGCTCTAACTTGTCGGCGGCTTGCAGGGCAAAATGCAAAGTTAATCCATACGTGATCACCGTAATATGTTTTCCGACTCTTTTGACATCCGCCTTTCCAATGGGTACGACGTAATCTCGGTCAGGCACTTCTCCTTTAATCAGACGGTAACAGCGCTTGTGTTCGAAGAACAGAACCGGATCTTCATCGCGAATGGCTGATTTCAGCAAACCTTTTACATCATACGGAGTCGAGGGAGCAACAACTTTTAACCCGGGAATATTGCAAAACATCGCTTCCACGCACTGTGAATGGTAGAGGCCTCCGTGAATGCCGCCCCCATAGGGAGCCCGAATCACCAACGGACAGTTCCAATCTCCATTCGAACGGTACCTCATTTTGGCTGCTTCGCTCACAATTTGGTTGACAGCCGGCATAATGAAATCGGCAAATTGCATCTCCGCCACGGGCCGTAATCCATATGCGGCAGCCCCGATGGCCACACCGGCTATCGCCGATTCCGCAAGGGGAGTGTCGATCACACGCTTATCTCCGAATCGTTCATATAGGCCTTGAGTAGCCTTGAAAACGCCTCCCTTGAAACCGACGTCTTCGCCTAATACAAACACTTTTGGGTCCCGGTCCATCTCCTCACGGAGTGCCGAATTAACCGCATCAATATACGAAATGAGAGCCATCGTTGTTCCCCCTTATTCCGCGTATACATGTTTCAGAGTATCTTCGGGTGCGGGAGCCGGGGCCGCCTCGGCATATTCCGTAGCTTCATTCACTTCCCTCGCGACCCAATCATGGATCTCCTTCTCTATCTCTTCCGTCATGACCCCGTTTTCTTGTAGATACTGGTAAAAAAGAGGGATCGGATCTTTCTTCTTATCGGCCTCTACCTCTCCCTTCGGGCGATACTGACGATCATCGTCATCGGAGGAATGAGGGGTAAACCGGAAGCAGCGGGCTTCGATTAATGTAGGACCTTCTCCTCTTCTCGCTCGATCTACAGCCTCTTTCATAACCTTATATACTTCCAACGGATCGCTGCCGTCGACGCTGAACCCCGGGAACCCGTATCCAATGGCCCTGTCCGCGATACTGCGGCAAGCTACTTGCTTGGAATAGGGAATGGAAATGGCGTAATTATTATTCTCGCAGAAGAAGATGACAGGCAGTTTGAACACGCTGGCAAAATTAGCACCTTCATGAAATTCGCCCTGATTGCTTGAGCCTTCGCCAAAGGAAGTATACACAACCAGATCCTTGTCCTCCATTCTCCCTGCCAGAGCTAAACCCACGGCGTGGGGAACTTGTGTGGCAACCGGACTGGAACCGGATAAAATCCGATATTTCTTCCCTCCGAAGTGTCCCGGCATTTGCCGCCCGCCGCTATTCGGATCCTCGGCCTTGGCGAATGAATTGAGCATCAGATCTTTGGCCGTCATGCCAAAGGGGATCACCACCCCGATATCCCGGTAATAAGGACAAAGATAATCCTTCCGATTATCCAGCGCATAGGCGGCTCCGACTTGAGCGGCTTCCTGGCCTTGACAGGAAAGGACGAGCGGAATTTTGCCTGCGCGGTTAAGGAGCCACATCCGCTCGTCTACTTTACGGGCCAATAGCATATCCCGATACATGCCGAGAACTTGTTCATCGGATAAACCTAAGGTTCGGTGACGAAAGGTTCCTGAATTCACCATCGCATGCCCCTCCTAGAAGTTACTTATAACGGATGATGTTCACACGGATCCCAGTCGGGTACATTGTGCCCGCTTTTTATTACCTAACCTATGCCCTCACTGTAAGTTGCATTCTTAAGATAAAAAAAACCGCTAGAGAAGATCACTCTAGCGGTCCTTGGCGACCCGAGTTCAGTTGTGCGCGCGGGAGGGCAGGAAGGTGGGCTAC
>FWWL01004384.1_pt1 | contig 23908 bp, 23 predicted proteins | sample 2228331 | NCBI WGS metagenome assembly FWWL01 (sample SAMEA103939775, study PRJEB20133) | metagenome | reverse complement strand
TTACTTCAAACCAGTATTCTTTACCCTGCTTATTTAGTTTTCCAAAGATAGAGAAAACAAAATCCGGCCTATCTATATGGAGAAGTTCATTAATTCCATTTTTAATCTGGTCGGAATAAGGTTGTTCAAAAATATCCCAGAATTTTTTTTCCTCTGGACTCGTTAAATCCAGCCAGGTCCGGGCTTGTTCATTGGCAGAAAATATAGTTCCATCCGAGTAAATACCTAAAATACCATCTGAAGAACAACGCCAAACGGCTTCCCGCTGTTCCCTCTCTTTTTGTCCCTGTTGATAGGATTTATTTAATTCAGAAACATAACTTGCTATGAGGAAATAAAGTAATAATCCTGTTACGATAACAAAAGCGAACCCTTTAAAAGATTGTGCCTGTGTTAGTAAAGTACTATCTTTAATAAATATGTGGAGAATTTCATCCGATAAAGCAATCCACAGCCCTGCAAAGATAATGTAAAGAGCCACAATTTTATATGTGGACAATCTCACAATCATAACCTTATATAAAATTTATACAACCCTAACCATAACATTGTTATGGATTAATAGCGAACATTTTTTGGCCTATTTACACTGGATTGAGGTAAAGAAAGCAATCGGAAAACTTTGTCTGCAAGTTCATCCAGAGAGAAAGGTTTCTTTATGAAATCATCAAAACCGTATTCTTTTAGTTTTTCTATTTCCTCTTTTTCCAATAAGCCAGAAATGCCAAGCACACGAGTATAACGCGTTTCGTGTCTGCTCTTTAATCGTTCACAAACTTTTCTTCCATCAATATCGGAAAGGTGTATATCCATAATCACAAGATTGGGATTATGTTCAACGATAAGAGCCCCCGCATCAAAACCTGTGGAGGCAGTAAGCACAATAAAATCCTTGCCTTTATCTGTCCGGCGTGTTATAGCATCGGGGATAACATCCAGATAAAATGGGTCATCATCTACTATCAATATTTTGGTTTCGTTCGCTTCTAATCGTTCCAGTGGAATCCCGTGAGCAATCATAAATTTACGCAAACTTTCATACGGGATACGGCGGTCTCCTCCGGGACCCAATCGGTAGCCTTCTATTTGTCCCATATCAAACCAGCGTGAAACGGTATCGGATGAAACACCACAAATTGACGCCACTTCTCCTGTTGTAAACACTCGCCCTCTCATATACAATCTCCACTTTAATGTTTTTTTAATACATACAATCTACCATATATATACATATATATAATATATCACACTTACCCTAAAAGTTATTATAAAACAATATCATCATCAAAAAAAATTATTGTTAGCATAAAATACATACTTATTATCTTAAATGTTATTGTCTACATTTTGTAAGTCTATTTGCATAAATGCATCTATAATTTCCGGGTCAAAGTGTTTCCCGCGTTCCTCCAGAAGATATTCTATTGCTTCTTCTCGTGTAGCAACTCCTGACCGATAAGCCCGACGGGAAGTCATTGCGCAATATACATCCAGCACTTTCAGAATACGGGACAAATAAGGAATTTGTTCGCCTTCCAATCCTTCTGGATAGCCATCTCCGTCGTAACATTCATGATGAGAAGCAATTACTTCCGTTATTTCCGGAAAGATATTCCACTCTCTTAATAGGTTTGCCCCTAGATGAGCATGAGATTTCAAAAGAATCCACTCATCATAGTCCAATACTGTCTTTTTAAGTAAAATATCATTAGAAATACGAAGTTTTCCTATATCCCTCAATACGCAGGAATGCTCTAAAATCCATTGCTGATTATCGTTAAGTTGCAATATCCGCCCAATCGCCTGTGCTATTTTCACCATTCGCCTGCTACCACCCGGAGGGATTCCTTCTCTACAATCAATTGCATCGGAAATAAGATAAAATAATGAGTCATATTCATTTCTTATCGTCTCAATGACATTAATAGTATTATCTATTTGCGTACTTAAAGCAATTGCCATAATAGTGCCGGAAATAATGGTTTCATCATCCTGCGGATTTAATACAATGGGTTTTTCATCATCGGGAAATGCTTTCGTTATCTTATTGATAACCTGCGGTGCAAATGTAGACGAGATGATTCTAAATTTCATACCCATAACTCCTTTATTTTTTATCTTTCTGCATACTCGGGAAGGAATCCGGAAAAGTTGCACGGACCCTTCGAGAAAAACTTATATACAAATAACAAACAACGAAGTAAATTAATGAACCGATAGTTTCATAAGCCACTTTTGTTAATACAAGGTCATAATAGTCAGGAGGGAATTCAACCAGCGAGAATAATAAAGCCATACCCAGAACCAGAGAACAAAGAAAGGTTATAAGATAGGCTTTTGTCAGGCGAACAGCGCCATTCCAGAGTGATAAAATACTCGCCCCTGCAAGTATGCTGAAAAGAATGACAAATGCCCTTAAACCGGATTCTACAATTAGAAATAACCGCAGTCCGGGAATGTAATCAAAATCCCCTGAAGCGTTTTGATAATCATTGATTAAATTGTAAATAGCAACAAAAGGGGTTAAGAAAATCAATACGATACAGAAAAAAAGCAGGAACCCTTTTACACCCGGTTCAGGACCTTTTCTAATTTGAGAATCGGATTCATTCCCATTAAAAAAACTCATAGAAACAAACTTTTACGCCTTTTAGGTGATTTTATCATAGTATATTATTCTATTATTTCATATTTAAAACGAAATTCTTTACAGATTCTCTCTGCAAGCATGGTATTTCTGCGAATGGATTGAGTTGACTTTATTGCTTTTTGAATAGCATTGGGAGAACCAATGATAGTTACCATATTTTTAGCCCGAGTTACAGCGGTATAAATAACATTTCTCTGAAGCAGTAAATAATGTTGAGGAAGCAATAGAAGGATCACTACGGGATATTCACTTCCCTGGGATTTATGCACTGTGGCAGAGTAGGCAAGGCTAATCTGGTCTAACTGGTCATAGGTATATACAACAGGACGCTCGGGTTCAAAGGTAATGGTTATGTATCCCTGCTCTATATCTGCGCTGGTAATGATACCAATATCGCCGTTGAAAACATCTTTTTCGTAGTTGTTTTTTATCTGCATTACTTTATCGCCTATACGGAAGTGAGTATTCTCTATGGGTCTCCCATTAGGGTTAAGCACTTCCTGTAAGCGATAATTTAGATGATGAACTCCTGCATCTCCACGACGCAAAGGAGCAAGAACCTGAATATCCTTTATTGGGTCATAGCCAAATCTTCGGGGTAGTCTCTCCTGAACAATATGTAACAATGTCTGTAAGGCGGATTGACTATCCCCTCGCCGTATAAAGAAAAAATCTTTCTGATTAAACTCCGGAAAAAAACCTTGATTAATTCGGTGAGCATTGGTAATAATTCCGCTTTGTGCAGATTGACGATAGATTGTCTTCAAACGAATAACGGGAAATACCTCGCTGGCTATAAGGTCAAATAGGACATTCCCCGGTCCCACCGAAGGAAGTTGGTCCACATCTCCGATAAACACAATATGTGCGGTAGAAGGAACAGCACAAAGAAGATACCATAACAAAATTTGGTCAACCATAGAACTTTCATCAACTATCAGCAAATCACAAGGTATTGGGTTTGTCTCATCACGGCTCGGTCTCCCGGATTGAGGATTAAACTCCAATAAACGGTGAATTGTGCTGGCAGGATGTCCGGTGACACTTTCCATCTGTCGTCCTGCACGTCCCGTAGGGGCACACAAAACAACACGCACAGGGTATTGCTTCAAGAAAGAAATCAATGTTTTTATTAATGTCGTTTTTCCTGTTCCTGGACCGCCTGTTATGAGTGTAATTTTAGAATTAAATATTTCCTGGATGGCTTTTCTTTGTTCGGAACTTAATTCGGGCAATCCTGGATGTGATGTGGAAAAAAATTGTTGCAAAGGTAAATTTTTTGGGATAGCACCGGGAGAATTATATATTCTCTTCAAGTGCTTCACACACTCGTTTTCTATAAAATATGGGAAAGGCAGATATACATTATTTTCTTCTATACAAACCCGATTAGAATCATACATTTCTTTTAGCACAGATGAGACTTTTTCCTCGTCCAGAGACAGTAGTTCAGAAGCTGATTTTATTAATTCTTCATACGGGAGGAATACATGTCCATCGTTCTCCGCATCCTGTAGAGTGTATTTAATACCTGCTTCAATACGACCGGGATGGTCGGGACTAATCCCCAATTCTTTTGCGATACGGTCTGCTGTTTTAAATCCAATCCCTTGAATTTCAGAAGCAATTTGAAAAGGGTCCTCCCGCAGGTATGTCAATGTTTGTGTTCCATAATGTTTATATAATTTTGTTGCAAGTCCAATAGGGATATTATATTGTTGTAAAGTGATTAACATTTCCATGAACTCTTGTTTTTCTTTCCAGACCTCATGGATTTTTTGTGCTCGCTTTCTACCCAATCCGCGAACGAGTGCAAGTCGTTCGGGTTCATGATTAAGCACATGCAGGGTATCCGCTCCAAATGTTTTTATAATTCGCTCCGCATATCCTTTCCCAACCCCAGGGATAGCACCGGAAGCAAGGAATTGTGCGATAGCCTCTGTTGAGGAGGGTTGGACCAGTTCCATAGTTTGCGTATGGAACTGCGGTCCAAATCGTGGATGATTTATCCAGTGTCCTGAAATACGAACTGTTGCTCCCTGTGATACAGGAAGGGATTTGCCTGTAATGGTAATCAAATGATTTGTATCTTTCCGACGCAGTCGGGCAACAAAGAAACCACTTCCCGCATGCTCATAAACTATCTGCTCTATCAGTCCTTCTATTTCCTCAGGACCAAATTCTTTGGGTGTAAATGGAATTTCAAGAGAATAAGGGTCCATTTATATAACCTAAAAATGCTTAAGTGTAAACGAATAATTGAATTATAACAAAAATGTCGGACTTATCAGGCAGAACTGATAAATCCGACAATCTTTACAAATTAAAGGACTGAAAAATATCCCTGTTAGCGTATTTTAGTTACCCTTTGACGGGCACAGGTTTCTGTGTCTTAACGGATTCAATTTCTGCTTCAATTAGAAGGAGTGTTTTGTATGCTTCTTCTGAAGGGATAATATCGGAATCACGGTCTTTTTGCAAACATTCAAGAAAATGCTTCAATTCTCCTTCATATCCGTCGCCTTTGAGGACTTTTATCTGCTTCGGTTTTCCTCTGTTGGGATAATAGGTAAGAGAGAGGTCTCTTGACATTTCCAGTGTCCCCTGCTCCATAGCAATAGTAAAGGTCATGGAAAAGGGATAAGTATTGCTGTATTCCCAGGCTCCTTCTGCAACAACCCAATAGCGGTCTGGATAGTTATAACTGGTAATAATATGGTCAATTCCTCCGGGAGCAAGACTTACACCCAGACTTTGCACAGTTTTGGGTTTCCCAAACAAATAACGAACAAAATCTGCATCGTGGATATGAAGGTCAAGAGCACATCTCCCCGATTGCTGAGATGATTGGAGCCAATTTTGCCAACTCCAACCCGGAAGTGGGCTTATCCTACTAAATTTTGCGGTCCGAACTTTTCCAAATTTACCACTCTCCACCAATTCTTTTGCCACAATATAAGAGGGCCAGAACCGGATACAATGGGCAATGTAGAGATGTCTCTTGTATTTCTTTGAAGCCTTTATCATCTCCATCGCTTCGGCGGAGGTTCGTGCCATAGGCTTTTCACAAATGACATGCTTCCCTGCTTCAAAAGCCTTGATGGTAACAGGTGCGTGGGCTGGTGTGGGTAAAGTAATGTCCAGCACATCTATTTGAGGGTCATTCAATATCTCTTCTAAGCGGGAATAGACTTTTATCTTGCTCAAGTCAAGGGTCCCGAACGGACCGATATTTCCCCTCCGTTTCTTTTCGTCTACGTCACATACTGCGACTACTTTTACTCCTTTTAATTTTGCATAAGTATCAAAATGAACTTTCCCCATCATTCCCAAACCAACGATACCTACTTGAATAGCCATGGCAAAACCTCCTACATAAAAATGTTCAAAAAGCGTTAAGGGAGAGTCTGTTATTAGACTCTCCCTGACCTAAAAAAGTTTTATGCCCAGGTCATAGCAGTCGGCTTTTCAAAGATTAATGCCTGTCTTAAAAATTCAACTGCCTTTGTTAGACCTTCACGATTGGACATTAAACTATCTTCATGCTCAATACTAATAGCACCATCATAACCTACCATTCGCAAGTTGGAGAAGAAATCTTTCCACCATTCCAGACTGTGTCCATAACCACAAGTGCGGAATATCCACGAACGGTGAATTTCATCGCCGTAATGTTTGGTATCCAGCACACCATTGACCATCGTATTCGTTGGGTCAATTTTGGAATCTTTTGCGTGGACATGGAAAATAGCCTTGCCCAATACACGCACCACAGCACAGGGGTCCATTCCCTGCCAGAATAGATGGCTGGGGTCTAAATTCGCACCAATGTTATTTCCACAGGCTTTGCGAAGTTTTAATAATGTCTCCGTGTTATACACAAGGAATCCGGGGTGCATTTCAAAAGCAAGATTAACACCATGGTTACGGGCGAACTTTGCCTGTTTTGTCCAATACGGGATAGCCACTTCTTCCCATTGCCATTTTAGAATATCCAGATAATCCGGTGGCCAGGCACAGGTAACCCAATTTGGTTTTTTCGCAGATGGGTCTGAACCCGGACAACCTGAAAAGTCAATTACAACTCTAACTCCCAATTCATGGGCTAATTTTATAGTATCTGTTTGGACCTCACGATTTTTCTTTGCGAAATCCGGGTCTGGATGTAAACAATTGCCATGACAACTCAAAGCACTAATTTCCAATCCTTCGCCCTTTAACATCGCCTTTAATTCATCGCGTTTCGGCTTGGAGGCTAATAATTCTTTCACCGGAGCATGAGCACCGCCAGGATAATTTCCCGTACCCAATTCTACGCATTGAAGTTTCAATGGACGGATGATTTCTAATACCTCTTTTAATGGAGTGCTACCAAACATTACTGTTAACATACCTAATTTCATATTTCTTTCTCCTTTAACTTATGGTTTACTAATAATTTAAATTACAACTTTTTCCCACTTCTTACTTGCAGAAGCACGCTCTACTGCGTCTAACACTGCCTGACATTTTACCGCGTCTTCAAAGGTCGGATAATTTATTTTCTTGCTTGCTAAACTGCACAGGAACTCGTAAATCTCGTGAACAAATAGATGTTCATAGCCAATAATATGACCCGGTGGCCACCATGCATGGACATAAGGATGTCCCATATCACATGCCTGTACTTTACGGAATCCCTGTAAGGTAGGTGGGTCACTGCGATTGAAATAGTGGAACACATTCATTTCTTCCTGATTCCACAATACGGAACCTTTACTTCCATAAATCTCAATGGAGTTATAGTTTCTGCGACCGGGTGCAAATCGAGTTGCTTCAAAAGTTGCTAATGTATTTTTACCTTCAATTCTGCCGACATAGACTGCGGCATCATCAACATCTACTACATCGTAAACTTTTTTCCCTTTTCCTCCTTTGGCTCCCCATGCACCCACATCGCTTTCCGGAACAATGCGTTTCTTAATAAATGTTTCCATGGTTCCTGCAACTTCACCAACCTGACCTACAAGGAAATGACACAAATCAGTAATATGAGCACCAATATCTCCCAAAGCACCTGAACCGGTATGTTTCTTCTTCAATCTCCAGACCATCGGGAAATCCGGGTCAACAATCCAGTCCTGTTGATACGCAGCGCGGAAATGGAAAATTTCACCTAATTGACCTTTGGAGATTAATTGTTTGATTGTTTGCACAGCAGGAGCAAACCGATATGAGAAACCGCACATATTGCGGACACCCGCTTTCTTTACCGCATCCAACATTTCTTTTGCTTCCGCTAATGTATTGGCTAATGGCTTTTCGCATACAATCGCTTTACCTGCCTTTGCTGCGGCAATAGCAATAGGCGGATGAAGGAAATTCGGTGTGCAAATATCCACCACATCAATGTCCGGACGGTTCACTACCTCTTCCCAATTGTCCGAGGTTTCCTGCCAGCCATACCGTTCCGCATTCTTTAACGCATTCGGGTCTTTGTCACACATAACCTTCATCACAGGCTTCACAGGCGGGTCAAAGAACATCGTCACCTGACGCCACGCATTGCTGTGCGACTTGCCCATAAACGCACCACCGATTATCGCGACATTTACCGTTTTTTTAGCCATAAAAAACTCCCTTCTCATAAAGGTTAATGTTAATGAAACAACCTACACTTTTAATTTATAGTTTACACAATAATAAAACTTATACTATTATAACTACTTTCATTTCAAATACAAAATAAATTTTATAGTTTTTAAAGATTCTGCAAAACATCTTTTCAAAGAAATAAAAGGAGAATAAAAATGGAAGATATGAAACAACACTTTGAAGAGGAAGCAAAGGAATTTGATAAAGTTGTTCTCAATTTAATTCCTCATTATGAGGATATGATAAATGCCCTTGTAATGGCTATCCCTTTTGATAACGATTTTCCAATAACCGCAATAGATGTAGGATGTGGCACAGGAACAGTCGCACAGAAAGTAAAAGAAAGATTTCCCTTCGCAAAGATTACCTGCCTTGACTTCGCCGAGAACATGATTCAAATGGCAAAAGTTAAATTAGAACATTATAAAGATATTTCTTATATTCTCTGTGATTTTTCAGAATTTGAGTTTGATAAAAAATATGATGTAGTCGTGTCTTCTTTATCGCTACACCATTTAGGAAAGGATAAGAGACAGTTCTATCAGAAAGTATTTAATAATCTTAATTCTGGAGGCGTATTTTACAATGCTGATGTGGTGATAGGTTCCAGTGAATATTTAGAAGAACTCTATTTAAAAAACTGGAAAGATTACATGGCTCAAAGTATTTCGGATGAAGAAATCAACAAGAAATGGCTTGGCAGACATCGCAAAGATGGCAACCCCGAAAAACTATGTGTCCATTTGAAATACCTTGAAGAGATAGGCTTTACCAACATAGATGTAATTTGGAAATATCACAAGTACGCCGTTTTCGGTGGCTATAAAGGATGAGTTAGAAATTATTTGAATTTAGAAAAGTACACATCTATTATGGGTCTCAACTTAATGCCCACTCTTTCAAAGCAATCTAATATTTGTTCATAAGCACCTTCACCACCTAAGAAATCCCAGAATTCTTTAGCAACTTTTAATTCGTTTTCCAGGTCTATCATCCCTTTCATTGTCCAGCGTTCGTAAGGTTTCGGTTCGTAAGGGTTGTAAGGAATGGCTAAATATGTATTTACTTTTGCTTTGGGGTCTTTTAGTAAATAGATGGCAACCCATTCAAGGAGGGTTCTTTTAAAATCTTTGAAATTACTTATATTCGGTTTCGCTGTTTTTATATCAAATAAATAAACCGCTCCATTTTTATCTTTTACAAACAAATCTACTTTTACAACTTTCAATTTATTTATGTTCCCCTGTGCACATACTTTTCTTATTCGTTCAATTTCGTTTCTTTTATTCGGACAACCCTTAATAGACAGTTCATTTATTATCTTTTGAACTTCTATTTGTGCTTTTTCAGCAATTTTGTCCCCCACAATATATTGCCTCTGTGCAAAAGGATATTTTAACTTTGCCAATGTCTCTGCAACAGGTTCAAAAATAGATGTCCCGAAAGTTGTGTTAAGGGAATGTATAAATGAAAATAGTGCCATTCGGTCTTTCCCGAGTAATCGGTAATGAAATGGCATACTATTTGTCTCTGGTTTATAAGATTGTAATTTCTTTTTAAGACTTTCTTCTATTACTTGTTCAATCTCGCTTATTTGTTTCTTTTTCAATGATGATATTACCTCTCTTTTAAGTGGAATATAGATTCAAAATAGGGTTTTTCTCTATCCTTCTCTACGCGACATAGAACAGGACGTTTAAATTCATTCACAATGTGCATACCTGAAAGATTTGCTATTTCAGGATAAAGATTGAATTTATCATTTGCCACCAGGAACACATCATAATCATCCTGTAAAAATTTCTTGCAATTAATTAATACTTTAACAATCCCATCAATGTAATCGTTTCTTGCTTTTTTACCCTGTCCTTTACACAATGGACCTATTTCATTCGTATCCTGCCGGGGGAAATTAAATATTTCATAGGCATAAGCATGCTGTTCGTGATAATCTATTAGACCCACATACGGAGGACTGGAAAATATCCCGCGAATCTTCTGTCGTCTTAATATATCATACAACTCGGGGCTCTCTTTTTTTATTTCTTGTTCTATATTAATCGTTCTACTATCGCCTACAAGACAAATTTGGTATGTATCTGTTCTTATCTTCTCAAAAGTTTTAAGTCTTGATAAAGTATCTGAGGCATAAGTCTCCCACCAATTGATTATTGTGAAAATAGGCTTACACACCTTTCCATGTTTCTTGCAGTAATAGGGAGCAAATACGGGTTCTTTCAATGTGGCTAAATCCGCGTGCGTGGTAGCCCTGCAAGAACGTACCGTTCTGATCTAAATAATTGTTAAAACATTTCTTATCTTTTCATTTTTTATTTTTTGAATTTCACTGGATAAAAATTCTATTTCTTCTCTTACCGATTTAATAAACCATTTATCTAAAAACGAATCTTCTCTCTCCTGTTTAGTTTGAACACTATACTTCTTCAGCAACTCCTGGTATATATGGGAAAAGGTTTTTACTTTTTCTTTTGCATACAGTTCTTCATCAACCTCTTTTCTTCTTACCTTCCGCTTAAATTCAGGCGTTGGGAAATACTCACTATTAAATTTCGCCAGTTCTGATGTAAGTTCCTTATCAAAAAGTATATGATTACTTGAACCAAAAGTAAATAGAAGTTTTTGTGTTAATGATTCAATAACTTCCGCCAGTTCTACTGTGTTATATTTCCCTATTTTCACATTACTAATTAAAGCATTAAAATAAGAAATGTCTATTCCGACAGCGTGGATTCCCAATTCATTTGCCTGAACTAAGGTAGTCCCACTGCCACAAAATGGGTCAAGGATAATATCCCCTTTCTTAAAATAAATTTCTCTTTTAAACTCGTCTGTGTGAGAATCGAGGAAATACTCCACTAATTGAGGGATAAACTTTCCTTTGTAGGGATGTAGCCTATGGACATGTTTTGTCCTTTCCGATTCTTTGTATTCGTCAAAAGCCAGATGCCAGTCTATATCCTCTGATAGATAATTTTCCCATTGTTTCCTTTTATCAAGGGAATCGTAATATCGTTGAAGTTCATCTTTATCTATCAGAGGATTGCCATTTGTCCCATATCTTGTGATTTTTCCATATTGGAGCAAGTAGGAAATATTAGATACTGTGATTTTTCTTCTGAGATATTTAGATGCCCAAAATGATGCTTCTTTCAAACTTATATACCTTTTTTCCTGCTCCGGAAAAAGGTCAAAGATGATTTGCGATTCTCCGTCTACTCTATGTATATCTTTTTTATGTAGATTCATTACCTTTACCTACTTCCGTATTTGATTAATTATTATACATAACTTCTTTAAAGTGCAGGAACTTATTTTGAGGTTTGAAAATAGAGTGTAAAAGAAATAGAGTTTTGAGAAGGAATTACAAAGGAGAGTTTTAACATTGGGGAAATGTATCTGTCGTAGTAGGAGTAGTCGTATAGGAATTGTAATGTGTCGGGAGGAAGTTGGCTTATTTGTATTTGTAGGGATAATTTTTTATCGTTATAGGAAAAACCGATTCCGGTTATATCTTTTTCTTGAACATATTCTGGTAAATATGTAAAGGGCTGATAAGGTAGTGGTATTTGCTTTATCTTCTTCCAATCTTGTTGAGAATATGACCATATCTCTAATGTCTGGATGTTATCAAATAATGTGAACGCTGAAATGAGAAAGAGGGAAACTTTCTCTTCCTGAATGTTCCTGTTCTCACACTGATAATCTAAAACAATTTTCTGATTATCTCCCAGAGAAATTTTCCGTCGCAGAAAAATGTCTTTTTTAATTTTTCTCTCCATTACTATTTCAGAATTGTTTTTTTCTATTACAACATACTCGCTATCAAATGGTTTTCCACAACCTATTTCGGATATATCCTGGTATTCGTTCCATACGAAGTTTGGATTTGTTCCCTTTTGAAACCCTGACAGAAACTCTAATCCTGTGTTTTTGTCTTGAATACGGATAATCGCTCCTTTTTTATCTAACACCCACAGAGTATAAAATTCATTTTCCAGTGTATAAAATCGGGAAGTAAACAGACGGTCAGGAAATTTTTCATAGCAAAAAACAGAAGGGACAAATTTACGATAGGGTGTGAACTCAACTGTTTTTATACTTCTTTCTAAACTATCTAATTTGTTCCAGAATTCCGTTTCTTCTATTGTATTGGGACGAATTTCTGTAAATGTCTCTCCTTGAATTTTTACATCAGGGATACCGTTCAGAGATAAATAATATAAAGGTATGATACTTTGTAATACACGATTATAAATATCCTGACTGAAATAGGTCATGTTTATTGTTTGCTTTATTAGTTGCTCTGCTTTTGATGCATATTCTCCATTCCACCATGGAACTTTCTGGTAAGGATTACAATGGATATTATTTGTTCGGATGAAGTCTTTCTGGTATTCAAGGAATTCTCCAAACTTATCTCCTGCGGGTCCGTAAAAGATATTCAGGAATTGTTTTATCTCATCTTCAATAATTATGTCAGGGTCCCACATCAGCCGGGCTAATATGTAGGATTTAAGAGAATCAAATTCTGAGAAAGGAAATACCCTGACAGAAGGGGTACGAATTATAATTCCACGAGCCTGATAACGGTCAAACAATTGTATGTTTCGTTGAAAATTAAATAACTCTACTAAAGGAGATAAACCGCAATAATAATTACTTCCTGTGGCATATTCAATGAGGATGTTCCTGGTTATATTGCCCCAATTTTTCAAATCTGCAAAGAAACATGCATTGGTTATAGAACTCGGGTCATCTAACGGATATGCGGAATCACAGGTATCTGTTGAGAGAGCAATAAATATCCTATCGTGAAGGTTTATATTTTTGGGTGCCTGTCTCATTTCACTATGTAGAGTGATAATAAAATGGAAATCTTTTTCAGGATAAATTTTTTCTAATTCTTCCACGACATTATTTAAAATAAGAAGCAAGGGGCTGGAAGGAGTTTCTGCATTTTGTAATAATTTCTGGCAATTCTCGCAGGTGCAAATATTCCCACTGCTCTTGACATCCAGGTTCCAGAATGTCTTTTCAAGGGAGGATTCCATCTGTCTCTTGAAGAAATCAATCAAAATCTGTGTATTACTTTCGTTAGACAAACAAATTGGTTTTTCACTGGTGGAAAAACTTATCCCTATTTCTTCTGTATTTTGTTTTGTCCCATCTTCATTCAATACTTCATAAATAGGTATAGGCATCAAATCTTTTTCCGAAGGCAATAAAGAGAGATGTAATCCTTCTTTCCTATCCCCTTCCATCTTGAACTCCGGCAAATCGGAAAGAAAAACCCGGAACTCAAAATGAGGTAAGAATTTATAATCCATTTCCTTGAGACGATAACCCAACGGTGGAGTATGTATGTAGTATCTTGATAGCCACGCTACATTTAAGTATCGTTCAAAGAATGTATAGACACCGTGTAGAGTGCCTGTATCTGTTTTGCCACAGATAAGTAATTGTTTTGCCACTCCCTTTTGTGCATACTTCCGCGTGGGGGTATAGGTCCGAATAATGAAACCTTCATCTCCAAGTTCTTCTAACTCTTCTGGCTGAATCCATTCTTTTGTGCAAAGTTCCGCTCCCAACCATACATTGACAATGCCCTGATTTATGGTAGAAATAGTAATCGGTCTATGCGTGCATAACTCCCAGTATTTCTTAAACACTTCCGCGGAATGCTGAAGAATCGGAGAGGCATTCTCCGGAATCACAATATGCATATCCCGATATAACGAAGCATCAATCCACTCCCTCATTTCTGCGGAATCAGACTGAGCATAAAGGAACAAGGGGAAAAGAATATATACGAATACCAGCCCTACAATGAATCTCATTTTTCAAATCCTGTTATACATTTCAAAAATTTTGTGCCTTTGCAGAATCCACAACATCTTTAAACGCTTTTAAGTTTTCAATAGATGTCCCCGGTGGAATATCACAGCCCGACGAAATACCAAAGCGTTCACAGCCTGCCATTCTTTTCAATAAAGATAGAGTTTCTGTTTTTACCTTGTCCGGTGTTCCGTGTAGAAACACATCAGTAGGATTTAAATTTCCCATCAATACAACATTATCTGGAATACGCGGATAAATTTCGGATGGCTCTGTTACGGAACCTACATGCAGGACATCCACTCCTGTGGCACAGAGACTCTCAACAAGGTGGGCAATCCTTCCACAATTATGTAACACTGGAATCTTTCCCCTACTCTTGATGAGACTCACTATCCTCTTAATATATTCATTGGAAAATTCATTTGCATCGTTTTGGTCTAACATTCCAGATGCCGGCTCTAATATAACCAATCCATCAATTCCTGTTGAGAGCAATGCGGAAGTATACTGCTCAAGTAGATTCGCCACTTTGTCCAATACTTGATGAACCGTATCCGGCTCCAGTTTTATTGCAATAGAAATTTCAGTCATGCCCATCAATCTCCCTGCTATTGAAAAAGGTCCCAGGATATATCCCCAAACCCATTTTTCTGGAAATGCTTTCTTTAATCGTTCGCAAACTTCAACAAATACACTCAGCCTATTCCCCTTCCCAATCTCAGGAATAGTCAAACTCTTAACATCACTTGCATCCATAATTTTCTTTCCTACTACCGCAGGAAGTTCGTCTATCTCCCAATTTATTTCTGCCCCGAAAGATTCCGCTTCAACCGTCAAATCCATCATCGGAAAAACAACATCAAAGTCACAAATCTTTTGTAAAGCAATTACAGTCTCTGCCTGTAATTGTCCATCATTCAGATTTTGTTTCACAGTCGATTTCGTTAACACGGTCCCCGGAAAACTGGCAAAAGGTGCACAAAGGATTCTTCTTGAATTTTTGATTCTATCTACAAACATCCATTCTATTCCTCCTAATTGGACAGGTCAGATAAGTTGAACAAGTCGGACCTGTTGGACAACTCAATTACAATGTTAGTGCCCGGCAGATATGCACTGCGGAACGAGATTTATTCAAAACATAAAAATGAATACCCGGAACACCATGCTGTATTAAATCTTCAACCTGTCTGGTAGCATAATACACTCCAACTGAAAATTGTCCTTCCTCATCATTTTCAAATTTCTCCAGTCGTTCCAGCAATACCTTCGTCAATTTTGCACCACATAGAGAAGTTATCCTTTTCACCTGCGATAGATTTGTCACAGGCAAAATACCGGGAACTATAGGCACTTTTATTCCCGCTTTATCACATAGGTCTCTAAACCGATAGAAATCGTTGTTGTCATAGAAAAGTTGTGTCAATACGATTTGCCCGCCTGCATCTACTTTCTCCTTCAAGTGCTGAATATCTTCTTCCAGACTCGGTGCTTCAGGATGTTTTTCAGGATATCCACCTACAAGAATAGTAAACTCTGGAAATTCCCCTTTGATTAACCGAACCAGTTCCACTGCATACCGAAAACCACCCGGAGTAGGGATAAATTTGTGATTATTTCCCGTCGCATCACCTCGTAAAGCCACAATTCCCGATACGGATAACTCTTTTACCTTATGTAAATAATTTCGCAAATCTTCTTCAGTGGCATTTACACAGGTAAGATGTGATACTACCGGAACATTCGGATAATCACCCCGAACCCAGCGGAGAACTTCCAATGTTCTTCTTTGAGCATCTTCTAAAGATGTATTCCCGCCGGCTCCATAAGTGCAGGTAATATATCCCGGTTTACACTTCATCAACTCACGGAAGTGCTCATATAACTCCGCTATCCCCTGCCAGGTCTTCGGCGGAAAAAATTCAAATGAAACCACAGGTTTTCCCTGTTTATACAAAGAAACTAAATCCATATTTACCATGTTCCTGAAATTACCATATAGCGATTAATTATATAGAATTTTTCATTGCAATTTCTTACATTACTCAATAACAACTTCCCCTAAGACTTCTTTTTCGCAGTAAGGACCGTCTATATAGATAGATTTAAATATCTCTGTCTCCATCTTTTGTTCGGAAAACAAAAAATTACGAGCCTCTTCCAGTGATTTCAGCGACAACTGCGGAACAAGTCCCTGTCGAACAAGATAAATAGGCAATTTATAACTTGACCAGGAAAGAATATAATAAAACCTCTGTTCAGGTAAGTAATCCTTCAAACAAAATTCTGTCCATCCATTCTTTGATATTTGCAGTGGAATGATGTATGCAGGAATATCTTTATCTGGGAATAGAATATATAAATAGATTCGCGTATCCGATAAGAACTTATTCCCTGCACGGATAAACCATACACAGTTTTCTCCATACGGGACTAAAGCAGGTTGTATTAAAAAACTACCCTCCGGAACCTCTGTCGCTATAACACGATTATTTTTGTCAACCACTCCCACCGATTCTTTCACCTGTAAAAATCTATGCGTTATTAAACTGTTTTTCCACTGTATCAGTCCTAATAAGGAAAAATAACTAATCAAAATAGCCATAAAAAACCAGATAACCGAGAACCAACGAGAACTCGCTCTCCCATATAAAGAGGTAAAAAGAGTAAGCAATTTAAAAAAGAAATGTAATGCTATAAAAACGCCTAAATAAAAAACCGGGGCAATCCTTTGGGGGATATATGAAATTTCCGGAAAATACCCCATAATATCACCTATCAGAACAATACACGGCAGAAACGAAAGAATGTCTATGAGCGAGGTCATAATCATTGGAGCAGAAAATAAAAGTTGTATCATCGCACGGAATAATATCTGGAAAAAGCAAAAGATAGATATGATAGAAAAATACACCCAGAAAACATTCCCTGATTTAATAGGCAGAAAACCTGTAATAAAGATTATAGGTTCTATATATACAGCGAGAATATAAGAACAAAGCAAAATACAGGCAAAATGAATAATTTGAACTACAATACAAAAATATCTCTTGAACATAAACGAAACCAAAAACAAAAAAACAATTTCTAAAAAATAAATTTAACTGGATTTTTTCTTGACATTTATGTAAAAATGTTATAAACTATATGTATAAAATTACAAATTTGAATGATAAATTTTGGGCGTAATGCAGATAAATAGTTGTCATTTGTAATAAAAGTAAGTAGAATAGGATGGGATTATGAGCAAGGCGCGCAAAGAGAAGATAAAACAAAATAACAACGAAGAAGTATTACAGTTGAAAGAACAAAAAACCATTGACAGAGAACTTTTGACCCATGGGGAGCGGGTGCGTCGTGGACAAATTGCGTCGGTTCAGCAAGGACGATATGGAACGGGTCCGGCACCTTATGGCTACCGTCGCGGTGAAGAAGGTGAAAAACCACTAATGGTAGATGATTACGAAGCAGAGGTTGTCCGGATGATTTTCCGTGAATATATACGCACTCGGAGTACGGGAAGAGTTGTAGACTACTTACATTCAAAAGGTATATATACACGACAGGGAAAGAAATGGTCTCGTCAGGCAATCTCCATAATCCTTTCCAACAGAACATACAGAGGTAGAGTCTGTTTCGGTGGAATAGAAACAGAAGGACTCCACGACCCCATCATAGAACCTGCCCTCTTCTATAAAGCAAACGCCATCCGCAAAAGCCGTAGCAGAAAAAAAGAGTAAAAAGCACCCTTAATACATTATTTCTTCTATTTATAATTACAAGGTATTATGTTTTTATTTTTGCCTTTTATAATAAAAAATATTTAAATTAGAGTAATTTATGTTGATTAAAGTTTTATTTATATGATGAAGTTAATTAATAGTTTTTCAGATTATTAAAAAAGAATTACTTCCTTTGAAGGAAGAATTGAAGAGAATTCTTAACAAAGAATAAGACTTAGTTTTTCCAAGCGTGTTTGTTAGATTGAAGGTAATATAAAGATGAGAAATATCAAGAAAAAGACTTCAATGGAGATAAACTCCGACCAGATTTTTGACAAGATTGCCGGATTGATAGAACAAGCACGAAAGAAAGTTGCCACAACTATCAATTCAGAGATGGTTTTGCTTTACTGGAACATTGGAAAGACAATCAAAGAAGAGATAATTAAATCGGACAGAGCGGAATATGGGAAACAAGTGGTAAACGCTCTGAGTTTACAATTGTCTCAAAGGTATGTAAAAGGATTCTCCGCTCAGAATTTATGGTATATGATTCAATTTTATGAGACATATCCAATTCTCCACGCAATGCGTGGAGAATTGGACGGACTTAGATGGACACACATAAGAGAACTTTTACCCATAAAAGATAATTTAAATAGGAAATTCTATGCGACCTTATGCGTAAAAGAGGGATAGAGCACTCGTACTCTTGATGAAAGAATAAATAGTATGCTTTATGAAAGAACCGCTTTATCTAAATTACCTGATAAAACCATTGAAAAACAGTTAGCGGATTTGAAAGAAAAAGATAAATTGACTCCGGAATTAATTTTTAGGGACCCGTATGTTTTAGATTTTCTTGAATTGAGCGATACCTATAGTGAAAGAGATTTAGAAAGGGCAATATTAAATTCACTGGAAAAGTTTATTATTGAATTTGGAAAAGATTTTTATTTTGTTACCCGACAAAAAAGGATTACTCTTGATAATATTGACTATTACATTGATTTACTTTTTTATCACAGGAAATTGAGATGTTTTGTGGTGATAGATTTAAAACACGGCAAATTTAAAGCGGAATATAAAGGGCAAATGGAACTCTATTTAAGATATATTGAAAAATATGAAATGGAAGAAGGAGAAAATCCGCCCGTAGGGATTATCTTATGTTCGGAAAAAGGTAAAGAACAGGTGGAATTATTGTTTCTGCCGAAAGATAAAATAAAGGTTGCGGAATATCTCACACATTTACCGCCCAAAGAACTACTTGCTGATAATTTGCATAGAGCATTGTTAACAGCACAGGTGAAAGAGAAGTAATTGATATGCTGACACTAAAATTTGATTCAAAATTAGACTTTCAAATTGATGCTATAAATTCTGTAGTGGATTTATTTAAAGGACAGTTAAAACAATCTTTTGAATACACTTTTCAGGTTATCCCTAATATTTTGAATTAGGAAAAGGAAAAAATTTTGGAAAACTTGCAGTAAGTTCAGAGGAGGAATGTGTTAATGAGATAAAAAATATAGGTGCAAAAGAGAGAGAAGAAAATATTGAAAAGGTAAAGTAGAAAGAATGGAATAGAAGACACAGAGGAGAAATATGTAGGAATGCCACCAGAAAAAAATAAGATTTACCGGAGTTTTTAATCTTATAATCTTTATTGAAAAAAGAATGTTTTGACTAAGAAAACATTATCCATCCAAGCGGTGGGGGATTTCTATGTGGTTGTCGTCGTCAGGGCTGGATGAAAGTGATTCTTCTGTTTCGTGTATTTCTTCGTCGTTGTGAGGTGAGGATTGAGCCATTTTTTGTAGGTCTGCATGAGGTATATCGGGGTCGTAGGGTTCTTCTATGGATTCGCTTTCGCTATGATACTCTTCATCGAGAGGTTCTTCATCATTTGTATCATCTACATTTCCTGCTATTCCTTCCGAAGTAAGGTTTTCTGAATTTGTTTCAATTTCTTTATCGGTCTGGTAGGAGTGTTCCACATAACTTGTAGATGGTGTATATCCTTTGGAAGTGTATGAAGGGTCTGTTTCTGTTAATATCTCCCGGTATAATTCATTACTCTTTTTAGTTATTTCGTTTAATTCTTTTTCCAGTGGCTTTACTTCTTTGGCGATTTCTGTTTTTATTTCATCAAAATATCCGCGCAAATCACGAACCGCACGAATGGCTATTTTGGCGAACTCTGGAAATTTTTCCGGACCGAGCACAACAAGAGCAATTCCCGCTATGATTATCATTTCTGTAAAGCCAATACCTATCATCAGGGTTGCTCCTATTATTGCACCGTTTGAGGGTTTCTACGAATTAAATAGGAAGCCCAGATACTCACTTCGTATAAAACTACCAGTGGCAGTAGCATAATAATCATTGAAATAGGGTCTGGTGGAGTAAGTATTGCGGAAATAAGGCTCAAACCAACTATTACATATTTCCGAATTTTCCGCAAAGTATTTGGACTTAATAAATCAAGGTAGACCAGTGCTAATATTATCATGGGGAACTGGAAAGCAAGGGCAAATCCAAATAGTAATAGAACAATGATGGATATAGTTTCATTTGCCCGTAATTGGACCTCCCATCCCTGTGGTATCCATTGTAATAGATATGGAATTACCAGGGGTATAACACCAAAGTAGGCTACAACTACGCCTATAATACCTAATGTACTACAACCAAATAATATTATTTTAACCAATTTCTTCTCATTGGGTTTCAATCCGGGGAACACGAAAGCACAAGCCTGCCAAATTATATAGGGTAATGCGAGAATTAATCCGCCATATCCTGCCACCTTGATTTTAAGGATTACTATTTCAAATGGATTTAGAACAACAAAAGGAATTGATGTTGATGTTTTTTTATCAGGATTATTCTCCCCTTTTTCTACAGGATTGCTCACCTCATTTGTTTTTTCATCACTTGAGAACACAATTATCCCTAAATCCTGCAACAAGGTCAATGGCTTTTGTAGTCCCATCATTATTTGATTGGAAAAGATATAACAAATTATCATCGCGATAATTACCGCTATCCCCGAGTGGATAATGCGTATCCGCAATTCCGCCAGATGTTCTGTAAATGTCATTCTTTTTTCGTCTTCCCACACGGGTGCTATATCCTTTCCATCTTTCATAAATGAAGTCTTTAATATTCAGTTGCAAATAAGAAAAATTATTCAAATCAATAATATTGGATAATTAGCAAGGTTAACACTTCTTTTACTTTATTCTATCAAAACGGATAAAGAAATATACATTTTAGACAATGGAAGGAAGAACAACCTTAATTAATAGAATTACAAACTACTAATAGATAGATGAATAGCAATTATTGCATACCTGCGAGACTCTTAAATGAATTTAACCATAGAGAAGCAATTCCGAATGGGTCAACAAAATAAATAACAATTAACGCAACAATTACACCTGCAATAATTAAAAAAGTTTTTTGGTTATCCGTTAGCCCTGCCCCACCTCCTACAAGTCCACCTTCTCCAGGTAACATTACATTTACCTTCTCTCCCGCTTCTGCACGTGCTTTTTTATCTTCCAATAACCCCAATGTTTCGTTAATACTTATGAAGGCACGATGCCATTCTTGTTGCATTTTCTTCACGGATACTTCAGACTGGCTGTAAATGGCTTCCAGACTGGTTGAGGCAGATACGATATTCATCAGATTCGGGTCTATTTGATAGTCTTCCATAAGCATTTCTTTTAAGACTTTATGGGTTCGGGCTATTTTACTTTTGATTTTCAAAAACTGATTCTCCAGTTGTGCTTTATTGGCACCCGGACTGGGATAGGCATTAATTAATTGGTTAAACAATAGCCAGTCATTCAAAAACTCTCTACACAATTCCACTCGTTTATTTAAAACCTCAACTATCTTCTGCTGTTTTTTACTTAACGCCATAAAACATTCCCTTTATTTTTAGTTGTCCCAAGTAGATTATACTTTATCAAATATGATAGAACAATTTAAACTTTCTATAGAAGATATAATATTGCCAAAAAAGTATTATATTACCAAAATCAATGAACTTTCCATAAAACTTCAATCCATTTTCGGACAGAATTAACCAGATATATTTTATCTACTGTATCTAATTCCTCTACGGATATCTCTCGCTCCTCAATTTGGTGGGTATCCAGCAAGTATTGACGAAAAGTCCCCGGCAATAATCCGCAATGCACAGGTGGTGTAAACTTACGAGAACCTTTTTGAACAACCACATTAGCAATTGTGCTTTCTGTCACCAATCCTTTTTCGTTCCACATAATCACATCATCATAATCGGGGGAAGTTTGTTTTGCCTGTTCATAAATCGTCCTGTAACTGGTTTTATGATAAAGGAGCCAATATTTAGAGTCCACAGGCGTTTTTGCCAGTCCCACTTTTAACCTTGTAGAACCTATTTCAAGTTTATGTTCAATCGTAAACTTTCCGTCCGGTGAGATAGCAACCTTTAAACGATATAGTGATTCAGGCACATTTTTCACATAGTCTAACAACGCCTCCCTTAATGAATGTATGGAGACAGGGAAGAGAAACCGGTGGGCACTTTCTTTAAGTCTATGCAGGTGGTAATCAAGAAGGAATATTTCACCATTCTCAACACGCATGGTTTCAATCAATTCAAAATATGGTGGAAATTTATTCAGAATAGCACCTTTTGCGAGACACTCTTCCCATTCCTGTTCGGGGTCGGAATCCCAGACAATACCACTTCCTACATAATAATAAGCAGTGTTTGTTTTATGATGAATGGTCAGTGTCCGAATAGCCACATTAAAGGCTGCCTCATTTTGCGGTGTAATCCATCCGACCGTTCCGCAGTACACTCCGCGTGGATATCGTTCATATTGCTGGATAAGATTCATAGCATAGATTTTAGGAGCGCCCGTAACAGAACCGCAGGGGAAGAGTGCTTTTATCACATCAATCCATGTCTTATCAGTTTTTGCGAATATAGTAGAAGTCATCTGCCAAACAGTCCGGTAGGGTTCACAGGTGAATAGATAGGGAACTTCTACACTCCCGAAATGGGCTACCTTACCTACATCATTTCTCAATAAATCAACTATCATTAGATTTTCCGCTCGGTCCTTGGGGTCATTTTGTAATTCATAAAGGTAGTTTTTATCTTCCTCACTCCATCTACCACGAGGTCTTGTGCCTTTCATTGGTTTCAGCGTAACTATTCCATTGTCGTAATGAAAAAATAATTCTGGAGAAACGGATATAACCGTATAATTTTCTATTGGAATATAAGCAAAATAACCATTCCCCTGAGCAAAACATAATCGGTAAAACAGAGATAAAAGACTGCCTAAATTCCTATTTAGAAAAGGGAACGCATAATTCACCTGATAAACATTTCCACAGGAGATATTCTCACGAATGTCTCCTATGATATGTCTATATTCTTCTCGAGATATAAGTGGTTGCCATTGATTTTCTATATCTTTTAGGGAATTTTTATAAGGATGAAAAGTTTGTTCCTCTGGTTTATCAAATATGCCGAACCAAACAAGCGGGAGGTCAGGAAAAGTTTCTTTTCTAACAGGGAAAGCACTATCAAAAGCGGGCCCTGCCTCGTACGCAATCCATCCTACCGCATATTTCCCTTCAAGAACCTTTTGTCTTACTTTCTCTAAATATAGAATTACCTCTTCTAAATGGAAAGTAGATATGATTTCCAGTGGACTTCCGAAAAAATATTCCTTCTGCTGATGAACAATGATAACTGATGTATCCATAATTCGTTACGATTAAAAAATTAAATTGATATATGGTAAAACTTTTTATAATTAGAGCAGATATTTCAGCCAATTCTTATTGATTTTCGGAACGATTTTTTAAAAGGCGTATTTTCTCGTGAAGTTCCTGCAAAGTTTGTTGTAAACCAGCCACTTTTTGAACAGTGTTTTTATCGGATATATCTTTCTCGTTACTTTCTATCTCCGCAGATATAACATCTCTCTGTTGAAAAGAGGTGAGATTTTCGGTAACAGTATGT
>FWWL01004382.1_pt1 | contig 23914 bp, 24 predicted proteins | sample 2228331 | NCBI WGS metagenome assembly FWWL01 (sample SAMEA103939775, study PRJEB20133) | metagenome | reverse complement strand
GGGTTGCCCCGCGGCCAACCCCCGCTCGACTTGCATGTTTTAGGCACGCCGCCAGCGTTCGCCCTGAGCCAGGATCAAACTCTCCTTAAGGAAAGTCTGAATCCTTGGCCCACCTCGGGCAGGGTGACCTGCCCGGGGGACTCCTGGTTTCAGTCGGCCGCGTCGTTCCTGCCACTATTCGGTTTTCAAGGTCCCCACCGGCCTTGGGGCACCGGCAACCCGTAACCTTACCACCTCTCCCAAACCCTGTCAACCGGCTTTCTGCCCTGGGAATTCCACATCTGCCGGGATCGGGGAGGTGTCAAGGTTCCCTGTACGGGCCGAGGTCCTTCCGCACAGCCCGTACAGCCATCGCCTATCATACCGACGTGGCCCAGCGTGTCAAGATCCCCCTCTCTGAAGGCGGGACCTGGCCCGTGGGGCTCCTGCTCTCGGGTACCGTCTCCGCCCTGGCCCGCCTCGCCCAGGCCCTCCGCGGGCTCGGCCCTCCTGCGGCGACGGCCGTGGGAAGCGCGGTGTTCCGGGGCGGCGGCCTACCGTGGTCTTCGGTCCTTCTCGGCTTCTTTACGTCCTCCCTCGTCCTCACCCGTCTGCCCGGGACCTCCGGCTCTGACCGACGCGGCCGCACGGGCCGGCAGGTCCTGGCCAACGGCGCCGTGGCGAGCCTTGCGGCCCTCTTGCGCCACCGGTGGCCAAACGCTCCTTACGCCTTCTCGGGGGCCATCGCCGCGGCTTGGGCGGATACCTGGGCCACGGAACTCGGATTCCGCTACGGCGGGCCTCCCCGTCTTCTCGTCCGCGGGGCGCGGGTACCGCCTGGGACCTCCGGAGGCGTGACGCTGATCGGAACCCTCGCGGGAGCGGCAGGGGCGGGGTTGTGCGGGCTTGTGGCCCGGATGGCGGGTGTTGCACCCTTCGGAACCACCGCCCTCTCGGGCATCCTCGGTATGCTCCTCGATAGCCTCCTCGGTGCCACCCTGCAGGCCAACGGCCACCGCGGTGAGCAGGCGGAAGACCAACGGGCCTACGGCCTTCTGCGCCTGGACAACGACGCGGTGAATCTCCTTGCCACCGCCTTCGGTGCCCTGCTGGCGGCTTATGGACCTTCCTGCAGCTTGAAAAGGGGAAGGATACCGAGGTGGAAGATGTCGTCCCGTTCGTAGCCCTCCAGGAGCAACGCCGCCCGCTTCACCACCTCGCCTCCGGCCTGCACCACCAGCTCCTCCATGGCCCGAATGGTCTCCCCAGTGCTCACGATGTCGTCCACGATCCCCACCCGCCGGCCCAGGAGTTTGCGGGCATCCCGGCCGTCCATGTAGAGCTCCTGCTCTGTTTTCGCGGTAATGGGCCTGTAGCGCACCACGTAGGGAGAGAGCATGAAAGGTCGGATCTCCTTGCGGCACACCACGTAGGGCCGCAGGCCGAGGTAGGTGGCGATGGCGTGCGCGAGCGGGATCCCTTTTGTCTCCGTGGTCACGAGGACCTCGCAGCTCTCCATCTGTGGCGCGAGGGCCCGGGCGGCCCGGTCGATGACCTCCGTATCGCCGAGGCTGTAATAGTAGGCGATCCAGGTATCCGGAGCCACCTGGAGAAGCGGCAACGTCCGCTTAACCCCCGCGATCTCCAGCTCGTAGGTCACTTGGCCTTGAAACGGTAACAGGTACAGCCTCTGCTCTCCCACCGCAACACCCCGCCTGCATCTTACCACTAGTGGCGGAAGTGGCGGATGCCGGTGAGAACCATGCTGAGCCCGGCCCGCTCTGCGGCCGCGATCACCTCCTCGTCCCGCACGGAGCCGCCCGGCTGGACGATGGCCACCACCCCCGCCCGCGCAGCCTCCTCCACCCCGTCGGGGAAAGGGAAGAAGGCATCGGATGCCAGCACGGCCCCCCGGGCCCGCTCTCCCGCTTTCATGAGGGCGACCCGCACGCTGTCCACCCGGCTCATCTGCCCCGCACCCACCCCCACCACCTCCTGATCCCGGGCCAGGACGATGGCATTGCTCTTGGTGTGCTTGCACACCACCCACGCAAACCGCAGGTCCTCCCACTCCTCAGGGGTGGGAGAGCGGGAGGTCACGACCCGCAGCATCTCCTCCTGCCAGACCGTGCGGTCCGGCTCCTGGACCAAGAGCCCCCCCAGCACGCTGCGGACCTCCCACGTCTCGCCCTCCTGGGGAGGGCCAAGGCGCAACAGCCGCAGGTTGCGCCTGGACCGGAGGATCTCCAAGGCCTCCGGATCGAACTCCGGAGCCACGACCACTTCCAGGAAGACCTCCCGCAGCTGCTGTGCGGCGGTGGTGTCCACAGGGCGGTTGAGGGCGACGATCCCGCCGAAGCGGCTTGTGGGATCTCCCCGTAAGGCCTTCTGCACGGCCTCCTCAAGTGTCTTCCCTACACCGCAGCCGCATGGGTTCGTGTGCTTGATCACGGCCGCGGCAGGCTCCGGGAACTCCCACACGAGGCGCCAGGCGGCGTCCGCATCGAGGAGGTTGTTGTAGGAGAGGGGTTTGCCGGAAAGTTGCTCGGCCCAGGCGAGGCTCCCGGACGGGGCGAAGGGGTCGCGGTAGAAGGCCGCGGCCTGGTGGGGATTCTCGCCGTACCGCATCTCTTGGGCTTTGCGCCACGCGCCCACCAGCCGCTCCGGAAACTCCTGCTGCTTCAAGCGTCCCGCCAGGACCCGCGCGATCAGGGCATCATAACTGGCCACGTACTGGAAGGCCGCCACCGCCAGCTGCCGCCGGGTCTGGGGCAGGACCTCTCCGTACCGGCGCAGCTCCTCCAGCACGGGTCCGTACTGACGCGGGTCCGTGAGGACCGCCACCCGGTCGCAGTTCTTCGCCGCGGCCCGGATCAGGGCCACCCCGCCCACATCGATCTCCTCCACCAGCTCCTCCCACGGACGGCCGGAAGCGGCCGCCTCCTCGAACCGGTAGAGGTTTACGGCCACGAGCTCGATGGGCTCGATTCCGAGCCGCGCAAGTTCTTCTCGGTCGGAGCTGCGGGCCAGCACCGCGGCGTGGATGGCAGGGTGGAGGGTCTTCACGCGGCCGCCGAGGACCTCCGGAAAGCCCGTGAGCTCGCAGACAGGAAGCACACGGATCCCCGCCTCCTCCAGGACCCGCGCGGTTCCGCCCGTGCCGATGAGGGTAAACCCGAGAGAGCACAGCTCCCGCGCGAAGTCCACGATCCCCGTCTTATCGGTCACGCTCAGTAGCGCCCGTCGCATCTACCGCCTCCCCGCCACCAAGTCCTCAAACCGCACCTCGCCCAGGGCCACCCGCCGGATGGCCTCCGGGTAGATCCGGTGCTCCTCCTGCGCCACCCGGGCCGCCAGGGTCTCCGGGGTGTCCGTGGGGAGAACGGGGACCTCGGCCTGCAGAATGATGGGGCCTGCGTCCACGTCCTCCGTGACGAAGTGCACGGTGCAGCCCGTGATCCGTGCTCCACTTTCCAGCACGGCCCGATGCACCCGCTCGCCGTACATCCCCTTCCCGCCGAAGGCGGGAAGCAAAGAGGGGTGGATGTTGAGGATGCGGCCCCGGTAGGCGGCCACGAACTGGGCATCGAGGATGCGCAAAAACCCCGCAAGGCACACCAGGTCTACCCGGTAGGGCGCGAGGATCGCCTCCAGCTGCCGGCAAAACGCCGCGCGGTTGCGGAACATAGACCAGTCCACCACGTGGGTCGGTACACCCGCCCGCCGCGCCCGCTCCAGGGCGAAGGCCCCCGGTCGGTCCGAGACCACGACCACCACCTCCGCGGGATAATCGGGTTGCGCGCAGGCGTCGAGGATGGCCTGGAGGTTGGTGCCGCTCCCGGACACCAGGACCGCAAGCCGCACCCGTCCCGACATCCCTTATCCCTCCTCGATCCTGACCTCCCGAGTTCCCGCGGCCACCTCGCCGATCACGTACACCGCCTCCCCCCGTGCCGCAAGGAAGGCGGAAACTCCTTCTACCGTCTCGGGGCGCACGCACAGAACCATGCCGATCCCCATGTTGAAGACCCGGAACATCTCCTCCCACTCCACCGGCCCCTCCCGGGCGATGAGCCGGAACAAAACCGGTACAGGCCAGCAGACCCGGATGCGAGCACGGCACCCTTCCGGCAGGATGCGCAGGAGGTTCGCGGCGATCCCCCCGCCCGTGACGTGGGCGATCCCCGTGACCGCCTCCGGAAAGGCCTCGAGCAGGGAGAGGAGGTTTGGCGCGTAGCACCGGTGCGGCTGCAGCAGGGCCTCCCCGAGGGTACACCCAAGCTCCGGCTCGTACCGGTGGACGTCCTCCGGACGCCGCAATAGGACCCGCCGGGCCAGGGAGTAGCCGTTGGTGTGCAGGCCCGTGCTCGCAAGCCCCACCACCACGTCCCCGGGCCGGATTCGGGAGCCGTCGATGATCCGGTCCTGCGCCACCACGCCCAAGGCGCACCCCACGACCTCGTAGGCGTCCTCTCGGTACACGTCCGGCATCTGGGCCGTCTCCCCGCCCACGAGGGGCACTCCGTAGGTGGCGCAGGCCTCCGCGATGCCCGAAAGCACCGCCCCCGCGACCTCCGGCTCGAGGCGGCCCGCGGCGAAGTAGTCGAGAAAGCAGAGCGGTCGGGCGCCGTGGCAGACGAGGTCGTTGAGGCCGTGAGCCACGACGTCATGCCCGATCACCCGGTGGTCGCCCACGAGGTTCGCCACCTCGGTCTTGGTCCCCACCCCATCCACGGTGGCCACCAGGACCAATCCTTTGGATCCGGGAAGGCGCACGAACCCGCCGAAAAGCCCGATCCGGTCCAGCACCTCACGCGTGAAGGTGGACCGGATCCGTTCCCGCAGGCGCTCAAGCAGGGCATCCTTCGCTTGGGGATCGACACCGGCGTCGCGGTAGGTCAAGGGCTTCATCGGCGTTCCAGGGCGTACTTGCCGGCCTCGGCCTCCATGGGCGTGGGCGTGGGGTAGCGGCCGTCCAGGCACGCCATGCACAGGACGTGGGCCGGTAGGCCGACGGCGCGCAAAAGCCCCTCCTGACTCAGATATCCCAGGCTATCCGCGCCGATCTCCCGCCGGATGTCCTCCACGTCGAGTCGGGCGGCCACCAGCTCTCCGCGGCTACTGGTGTCCACGCCGTAGAAGCAGGGCCAGCGGATGGGCGGGGAGGAGATGCGCAAATGCACCTCCCGGGCGCCAGCCTCCCGGAGCATCCGCACGATCCGGGCGCTCGTGGTCCCCCGCACGATGCTGTCATCCACCAGGACCACGCGTCGGCCCGCCACCGCAGCCCGCACGGGGCTGAGCTTCGCCCGCACCCCGAAGGCCCGGCGGGCGGGGTCCGGCTCGATGAAGGTCCGGCCCACGTACCGGTTCTTCACCAACCCCAGCTCGAACGGAAGGCCGCTCTGCTCCGCGTAGCCCAGGGCCGCGGAGGTGCCGGAATCGGGAACCGGGACCACCAGGTCCGCCTCCGCGGGGTGCTCCTGGGCCAGCAACCGGCCCATGCGTCGCCGCACCTCGTGCACCGTGCGGCCGAAGAGCACGCTGTCGGGCCGCGCGAAGTAGATGAACTCGAACACGCACGCGGCAGGCCGCACCGCCACCAGCACCTGCTCGGACCAGACCGCCTCCCCCTCCACCACCACGAGCTCTCCGGGACCGACATCCCGCACGTAGGTGGCCCCCACGGCCTCTAGAGCACAGGTCTCGGAAGCCACCACCCACCCCTCCTCGAGCCTGCCCAGCACGAGGGGCCGGATGCCGAACCGGTCCCGGAAGGCGAAGAGGACGCCGCCCACGAGAGCGGCCACGGTGAAGGCCCCTTCCAGCTCCACCATGGCCGTCCGGATTGCCTCCTTCGGTGTGCGCGCGGGAGAGGTGGCGATGCAATGCGCGATCACCTCCGTGTCGCTGGTGGTCCGGAAGACGACGTCGCGGGCTTGGAGCCGGGTGCGTAGGCCGATCGCATTTGTGAGGTTGCCGTTGTGGGCCACGGCCACGGGACCCCACGGGGACGAAACCACCACGGGCTGCGCATTGGAGAGGGTGGCGGAACCCATGGTGGAGTACCGGACATGCCCGATCCCCACGGAGCCCGGAAGTATCGAGCGGGATGCGAAGACCTCCGTCACGAGCCCCATCCCCTTGTGCACGTGGAGGTCGGTTCCGTCATAGGTGGCCATCCCCGCGCTCTCCTGCCCCCGGTGCTGGAGGGCCAAAAGCCCCGCGTACACGAAGGGGGCCGCGGATCTGTGCCGCAGCGCGACCCCGAACACCCCGCACTCCTCCCGCCACCGGTCCGTCATGCCTCCCAGACCTCCCGCAGCCGCGCGACGGGCAGATCGATGGTGCCGCGCGGAAGCTGGATCTGGAGGGCATCTCCGCCCACGCGGCCCAATAGCCGCAGAGGAACGCGGAGCGTCCAGCAGAGGTCGCAGAAGGCCTCGTACCGATCTACGGGAACCGTCACCACCACCCGGGACGGCCCTTCCCCGAACAACACCTCGTCCCATCGCGCCTCCACGAACGAGAGGTTGCACCGCGCGCCGACCCCACCGAGGATGCAGGCCTCCGCTAGGGCCACGGCCAGCCCTCCGTCGCTTGCGTCGTGGGCGGAGCGCAGAAGACCCTCCCGCGTAGCCCGGACGAGGAGCTCCACAAGCCGCGCATGGAGCCCGAGATCGGGAGCGGGCGGAACTCCCGCCACACGTCCCCACACCTCCTTGAGGTAGGTGCTCCCCGCCAGCGAACCGGCGAGGGCGCCCACGAGGACCACCAGGTCGTTGGGCTGCTGGAAGCCGGAGGGAACGGCCCGGGACACGTCCTCCAGCACCCCCAAGACCACCACGATGGGCGTGGGGTAGATGCGGTCGGTGGACTCGTTGTACAGGCTCACGTTGCCGCCGATCACGGGAAGTCCGAGTGCCCGGCACGCATCCGCGATCCCCTCCACCACCCGCCGGAGGCTATAGGCCACTTCCGGCCGCTCGGGGCTTGCGAGGTTGAGGCCGTCCGTCACGGCCACGGGCCGAGCGCCGGTGCAGGCCACGTTGAGGGCCGCCTCGCACACGGCCCACGCCCCTCCGCACCACGGGTCCAGGAAGGCCACGCGGCCCGGGCCGTCCACGCTGAGGGCAATGCCGAGGGGTGGAGCCTCCAGCAGGCGCAACACCGCGGCGTCTTGACCTGGCCCCACCACGGTGCGGATCTGCACCATGTGGTCGTACTGGGTGTAGATCCCGCGCTTGCTGCGCACGCCCGGTGCCCGCAGGAGCTGTAGGAGGACTTCCTGGGGGTCTTCGGGCTCCGGGAGATCCGCCACGGAAAGGGGCGGGGCTGCAAAAGGCCGCTCGGGAACGCGGCGCTCGGGCACGTCCGTGAGGAGGTCTGGTGGGAGCTCCGCCACGAGCCGATCTCCGTCGTAGACCCGCAGCACCCTCTCCTCCGTCACTACGCCGATGGGTCGGGCCTCAAGCCCCCACCGCCGGTAGATGGCGGCGACCTTCTCCTCTGCGCCCCGCCGCACCACGAGCAGCATCCGCTCCTGGGACTCGCTGAGGAGGACTTCTTCCGGCCGCATCCCCGCCTCCCGCCGGGGGACCTGCGCGAGATCGATCCGCATGCCCACCCCACCCCGGGCGCTCATCTCCGCGGCCGCGCACGCGAGCCCACCCGCCCCCATGTCCTGGACGGCCACCACGGCGCCGGTCCGGTAGGCCTCCAAGGTGGCCTCAATCAAAAGCTTTCCGGCAAAAGGATCCCCGATCTGGACCGCGCTTCGGTCCTGCAACTCGCTTTGCACGTCCAGCTCCTCGGAGGCGAAGGCGGCACCGCCGATGCCGTCCCGACCGGTCCGGGCCCCGGCGTACAGGACCACGTTCCCGGCGCCCCAGGCGGCGGCACTCTGCACCTCCTCGGACCGCAAGATGCCCACACAGCACACGTTCACGAGGGGATGGTGGGTGTAGCAAGGTTCCGTGTGCACCTCTCCGCCCACCACGGGAACCCCCACTGCATTCCCGTAGTGGGCGACCCCGGCCACCACCCCTTTCAAGAGCCGCTCGGCCTCGGGCCCTTCCCCGAACCGCAGGGAATCGAGCAGGGCGATGGGCCGGGCGCCCATGCTCAGCACGTCCCGGATGATCCCGCCGACCCCCGTGGCGGCGCCGTGGAAGGGGTCGACGGCGCTGGGGTGGTTGTGGCTCTCGATCTTCATGGCCACCGCCACCCCGGGCGCGATCTCCACCACGCCCGCGTTCCCTCCAGGACCCCGCAGCACCCCGGGGCCTTCCGTAGGCAGGATTCGGAGGTAGGGGCGGGAGTGCTTATAGGAGCAGTGCTCGGACCACATCACCTCGAACATCCGCCACTCCACGGGGTTCGGCTCCCGCCCAAGCCGCCGCCGGATCTCCGCCACCTCGTCGGGGAAAAGCCGGAGTTCGCGCTCCGCTACGACCTCGAGCATACCGCCTCCCTGCGCCGGCTACGGATCCAATCCATCATGCTCTCAAACAGCCGCCGGCCATCCTCTCCGCCCAGAATCCTCTCCGCGCACCGCTCAGGATGTGGCATGAGGCCCAGCACGTTCCCGGCCTCGTTGCAGATCCCCGCGATCCCATTTCGGGAGCCGTTGGGGTTTACACCCTCGTACCGGAACACCACGCATCCCGTGGCTTCGAGCCGCGCGAGGGTTTCGGGGTCCGCATAGTAGCGGCCTTGTTGGTGGGCGATGGGCATGCGCACCACCTCCTGCGGTCGGTACCGGGAGGTGAAGGGGGTGTCCGTGCGCTCCACCCGCACCTGAACCCACTCGCACCGGAAATGGGCCCCGAGGTTTGTGAGTAAGGCCCCCGGCAACAGCTTCGTCTCCAGGAGGATCTGGAACCCGTTGCAGATCCCGAGCACAAGCCCGCCTTGTGCCGCGAACGCCCGCACCGCCTGCATCACGGGACTTGTGGCCGCGATGGCCCCTGCCCGAAGGTAGTCGCCGTAGGAGAACCCGCCGGGCAGGACCACGGCATCGAGCCCGGAGAGATCCGTCTCCTCGTGCCATACGGCCTCCACCTCGACCCCCACCACCTCCCGCAGCACCCACCGGCAGTCCGCATCGCAGTTGGATCCCGGAAAGGTCACCACACCGAACCGCACCTTACGCCTCCTCCACCTGCCACTCCTCGATGAGGGGGTTTGCTAAAAAGCGCTCGCACAGGCTGTCCACGTCCGCCTGATCCGGAAGCACGAGCTCCACGGCGCGGCCCACCCGGACTTCCGCCACCTCGTACCCCAAGGCCCGAAGCCCCGTGGCCACCGCCTGGCCCTGGGCGTCCAGGACTCCGGGTTTGAGGAAGATCACCACCCGCACCCGCTTCATCGGGTTGCCCACGCGGGAAGCTCTCCCGTGATCCGGCGGTACACCTCCAGGTACCGAGCCCGGGTGGAGGTCACCACCTCCGGCGGAAGCGGAGGGGCCGGAGGCTGCTTCCTCCACCCTACCCGCTCCAGGTAGTCCCGGACGAACTGCTTGTCGAAGGAGGCCATGACGCCCCGCTCCTCGTAGGCCTCCCGGTCCCAGTACCGGGAGGAATCCGGAGTTCCGAGCTCGTCGATGAGCATGAGTTGACCTCTCCACCGCCCAAACTCGAACTTCGTGTCCGCCAGGATGAACCCCCGCGCGTACGCGAAGTCGTGGAGGAAGCGGTAGAGCCGGAGGCTCACCTCCCGGAGCTCGCCGGCCAGTTCCTCTCCCACGGTCTGTGCCACGACGTCAAAGGGCACGTTCTCGTCGTGCCCGGCCTCGTTCTTGGTAGCGGGGGTGAAGATGGGCTCCGGAAGCCGCTCGCCCTCCCGCAGTCCCCGCGGAAGCCGGATCCCGCATACCGCACCCGTGCGCACGTAATCCCGCCACCCGGACCCCACGAGATACCCCCGCACCACGCACTCGAACGGGATGCGCTCGGCCCGCCACACGAGCATCACGCGATCTTCTAGCTCCCGCAGCGCGTCCGGAGATTCCCCCAGGGTCGTCGCGATGGCCCGGAGGTCCGTGGTGAGGAGGTGGTTGGGGATGAGGTGGGTGGTGCGGGCGAACCAGAAGGCCGAAAGCTGCGTAAGGATCTTCCCTCGGTCCGGGATGGGCGTGGGAAGTACCCAATCGAAGGCGCTCAGACGGTCCGTGGTCACGATGAGCAGCTTCTCTCCGAGGTCGTACACATCCCGCACCTTGCCCCGCCGGTACAGAGGAAGGGAGCCCACCCTCATGCCCGTCCCTCCCCCGCCGGGACCTGGACCCGGCTCAGGATCTCATCCACGTGCGCGAGGTAGGGTGCGGGGTCGAAGCAGCGCCGTAGGCTTGATTCGTCTGCGTACCGACGGATCCGGGGATCCTCCAGGAGGGCGCGCAGGAACGCGTCCGGTGCGCGGTCCAATTCCGCCTCGACCCGGAAGGCGGCCTGCTGCACAGCCCGGTACGCCTCCTCCCGCGGCATGCCCTGCTCCAGGAGCAGGAGGAGCACCCGGTGGGAGTACACGAGGCCGCCCGTGCGGTCGAGGTTGCGGCGCATGGCTTCGGGGTCCACCCGGAGGTTCGCGAGGACGTGGCGCATCTGCCGCAGGGCGTAGTGGAGGAGGGTGGTGGCGCCGGGGAGGGTGAGGCGCTCGTTGCTGGAGTGGCTGATGTCCCGCTCGCCCCACAAGGCCTCGTTCTCGAGGGCCACGAGGCTCATCGCCCTTAGCATCCGCGCAAGCCCCGTGATCCGCTCGCACACGATGGGGTTGCGCTTGTGGGGCATGGCGGAGGACCCGGTCTGTTCGGCCGCGAAGGGTTCTTCGACCTCCCGGATCTCCGTCCGCTGGAGGGAGCGGATCTCCGTGGCGATCCGCTCGAGGCTGCCGGCGGTGATGGCGATGGCGCACAGGAGCTCCGCGTGCCGGTCCCGCGAGACGATCTGGGTGGAGACCGTCTCCGGCCGAAGGCCCAGCCTCTCGCACACGTACGCCTCGGCCCACGGCCCGAGGTGTGCGTAGTTCCCGACTTCCCCCGAGAGCTTCCCCACCCGCACCGCCTCCCGGGCCCGGAGAAGGCGCTCCCGGTTGCGCCGCATCTCCGCGAGCCAGCTGGCGGCCTTGAGCCCGAAGGTGGTCGGCTCCGCCACCACCCCGTGGGTGCGGCCCGCCATCAGGGTGGTGCGGTACCGGTCCGCGAGGTCTGCGAGCACCTCGAGCAACCGGTCCAGTTCCTCAAGGAGCAGGTCCGTGGCCCGCACGAGGAGCACCCCGGTGGCGGTGTCCACCACATCGCTGGACCCAATCCCCCGGTGGAGGTAGCGGGCATCCTCCCCGAGGTCCTGGGAGAGGACTTCCAGGAAGGCCACCACGTCGTGCCGGGTGCGCCGCTCCGCCTCCTGCACCCGCTCGGGGTCCGGCACCCGGGCCCGGGCCCGGAGGCGCGGTGGAACCTCCTGGGGAAGGAGCCCTGGGCTTCTGCCACGAGAAGCTCTACCTCGAGCCACGTGGCGAGCTTCGTGCGCTCGCTCCACAACTCCGCCATCTCCGGGGTGGTGTACCGGGGGATCATAAGACTCCTCCCGGGGTGTGGATGGTGTGCTCCCGCCGGGCCCCCGTGCCGATCAGGGTGACGGGGGCCCCACACAGCTCCTGGATGCGGCGCACGAACGCCCGGGCCTGCAAAGGGAGGTCTGAGAAGCGGGAAAGTCCGGAGGTGGAGGTACGCCAGCCCGCGAGCTCCTCGTACACGGGCCGGACCCGCTCCAGCACCGGGGTAGGCGGCACGGTGGAGAGGATCTTTCCGTCCAACTCGTAGGCCACGCAGACCCGGATGCGGTCGAAGGCGTCGAGGACGTCGAGCTTCATGAGGGCCACCTCCGTGCACCCGTTCAGCCGGACCGCGAACTGCGCGGCCACACCATCAAACCACCCGCACCGCCGAGGTCGGCCCGTGGTGGCCCCGTACTCCCCGCCGAGCTCCCGCAGCCGCTCGCCCACCTCCCCCCGCTCCTCCGTCGGGAGCGGACCTGACCCCACCGCGGTGGTGTACGCCTTCACCACGCCCACGATCCGGGTGATGCGGTTAGGCGGGATCCCGGCCCCGGCACACGCCCCACCCGCGAGGGTAGTGGAGGAGGTGACGTAGGGGTACTCTCCCCAGTCCAGGTCCCGCATGGTGCCCAGGTGCCCTTCGAGGAGGATCGGGGCGTCGCGCTCCAGGGCCTCCTGGACCACCGCAAACCCGTCCACGATGTGGGGCCGCAGCTGCTCCGTCCACCGCCGGAGCCGATTTCGTAGGCCCTCGGCGTCCACGGGCTCCTGCCCGTAGAGGGCCTGGAGGAGGGCGTTTCGGCGTGCGAGGAGGACACTGAGCTGGCGGTCGCAGAACTCCGGGTAGAGCAGGTCTCCTGCCCGGAGTCCGATGCGGGCCACCTTGTCCGCGTATGTGGGCCAGATCCCCTGGCGGGTGGTGCCGTGGGCCCGGGCTTCATCCTCGGCCACATCCATCTGGACGTGGAAGGGCAGGGTGAGGTGGGCCCGGTCGGAGATCAAAAGCTCCCCGCGGAGGAGGTTGCGTGTCCGGAGCTCACGCACTTCCTGCAGCAGCACCTCAGGATTGATGACGCAGCCCGGGCCGATGAGGTTGCGGCACCCGGCTTTGAAGATCCCGCTCGGGATCAGGTGCAGCCGAAAGGTCCCCCACTCGTTCACGATGGTGTGGCCCGCGTTCGCACCGCCGTTAAACCGGATCACGAGCTCTGCTTGCTGGGCCAGGAGGTCGATCACCTTACCCTTGCCCTCATCGCCCCAGTGCAGCCCCACCACCGCGGTCACGGGCATCGCGCTCCCTCACACGCCGGTGAACATCCGGGCCCGATGGCCGATGTCCCGACGGTAGTGCATCCCCTCGAAGTGCACCGCCGCCACGGCCCGGTACGCGGCCTCGCAGGCATCGGGGAGGGTCCCACCGAGCCCCACGATGCTCAGGACCCGTCCGCCCGCGGTGTAGAGGGCTCCATCGCGCTCCTCCGTCCCCGCGTGGAACACCAGGACGTCCCTCCACCCCTCCAGCTGCTCAAGCCCATGGATCCTCCGTCCCCGCACGGGCCGCTCGGGATACCCCTCACTGGCTAGCACCACGCAGCAGCTGGACCGGCAAGACCATCGGACCGAAACCGCATCGAGCGTCCCCCGACAGGCGGCCAGCAAAATCTCCACGAGGTCGCCTTCCAGTAGCGGCAGTAGGGCCTGGGCTTCAGGGTCCCCGAACCTCGCGTTGAACTCCAAGACCTTGGGGCCCTCTCGGGTGAGCATGAGGCCCGCGTAGAGGATCCCGCAGAAGGGCGTGCCCCCCGCGCACAGGGCCCGGGCCGTAGGCTCGAGGATCTCCCGCACGATCCGCACCTGCACCTCCGGGGGAACCGGTAGCGGGGCGACGGCACCCATCCCGCCCGTGTTGGGGCCCTGGTCCCCGTCCAGCAGGCGCTTGTGGTCCTGGGCAAGGGGGAGGGGGACGACGCACTCGCCGTTCACGAAGGCCAAGGCGGAGGCCTCTTCACCTTCCAGGTACTCCTCCACCACTACCCGTCTTCCCGCTTCTCCCAGCCGGCCCTCCACCATGAGGGCACGGATCGCCGCCTCCGCCTCCGAAGGGTCCAAGCACACCATCGAGCCTTTCCCTGCGGCGAGCCCGTCCGCCTTCACCACGCAGGGCCCCTCCCGGGACCGGACCCAGCGGACGGCCGCCTCCGGGTCCTCGAAGGTTCGGTAGTCAGGCTGCGGGATCCCGTACCGCCGGAGGAGCTCCTTCGCGTAGGCCTTCGAGGACTCGATGCGGGCCGCCCGCTGCGTGGGGCCGAACACGAGAACCCCACGGGCGGTGAGGGCATCCGTAAGGCCGAGGGCAAGGGGGTCTTCCGGCCCCACCACCACGAGGTCCGGCCGTAGCTCCTCCGCAAGACCCACGATCCCCCCGACGTCCGTGGCCCGAACGGGAAGGCAACGCGCGATCCGCGCCATCCCCGGGTTTCCGGGCGCACATAGGACCTCCCGGACGAGGGGGCTATGGGAGATGGCCCACGCGAGCGCGTGCTCCCGCGCTCCGGAGCCGACGATGAGGACCCGCACCGATCGCCCCTTGCGTTCGGGTTTTGTCCTAATCCTGACTCTTCCCGAGCCTAGATAGCCACGGGTTCCTTAGGCGGTAAAGCCCAAACGAGGGGAATTGTTCGGATTTTGGGTAAGCACAAGCTCCGGAGTCGTTACGCCTCTCGGACGACCGGGTTTGCGAGTTCTCCGATCCGGGAGGCCCGCACCACCACCCGGTCTCCTGGCCGCAGGAACACGGGTGGGGTACGCACGAACCCTACCCCCGCGGGCGTCCCCGTGGCGATGACGTCCCCGGGTTCGATCCCGCAGGTCTGGGCCACGAACGCCACGATCTGCGGGATCGAGAAGATCATCTGTGAGGTCCGGGCCCGCTGCATCACCTCTCCGTTCAGCACGAGCTCCAATTCCAGGTCGTGCGGGTCCGGGACCTCGTCTGTGGTGACGATCCAGGGGCCGAAGGGGGTGGACCGGTAGAAGTTCTTGCCCGTGGTCCACTGGCTTACCGCCCGCTGATAGTCCCGCACGCTGATGTCGTTCATCAGGCTGTAGCCGGCCACGTAGTCCATGGCCTCCTGCTCGGAGATGTACCGCCCCGCCCGACCGATTACCACCACCAGCTCCGCCTCGTAGTCCACCTGGTCGCTCAGCCGCGTGATCCGGATGGGCTCCTCGGGCCCGATCAGGGTGGTGGGGAACTTGCAGAACAGCACCGGCGCTTTCGGGAGAGGCTGGCGGGTCTCCTCCGCGTGATCCCGGTAGTTGTGCCCCAAACAGATCACCTTCCCCGGATCGGGAATGGGCGGTAACAGCCGCACCTCTGAGAGAGGGCGTACAGTCCACGGGTCCGGGTGGGCCAAGGCGTGGTCCACGGCCGCCTGTGCCCGTGCCAGGACTTCCGGCCAGCGCCGGAGGAAGGCCCGGATCTCCGCAGGTACTTCCCAGGCGGCCCTCTCCGGGGCATCCTGAACGTTCTGCGCCCGCAGGTAGGCCGCATAGGCCGCGTTGGCGTCCACCACCTTCCCGTCCGCTACCACGCCCAACCGTGGACCAACGGGTGTATCGAACGTCACCAGCCGCATCTCGCCTCCCTCTCACCTAGCAAGATCGGAATCCGATTACCGTACCGAAGGGGTGGTGTCAAGAGCACCCTCTCCTCAGGTAGCATGGCCGTGGAGGCGGGGATGCCGGAAACTGGGATCATGCGGCAGACGTACCTGGAGGCGGTGCGGCGGATTGCCCTCCGGGAAGTCCCCCTTCCTGAGCCGGGCCCGGGAGAGGTCCTGGTGCGGATCAGGGCCGCCCTCACCTGCGGCACGGACCTCAAGACCTACCGGCAGGGACACGCCCGAATCCCCATCCCCGGCCCATTTGGGCACGAGGGCACGGGCGAGATCGCGGCCGTAGGCGAAGGGGTGAGCGGGTGGTCGGTGGGGCAGCGGGTGGTGTGGCTTCCCACGGCGCCATGCGGGGAGTGCGTCCGGTGTCAGGACGGCCGCCCCAACCTCTGCGGCCGCCTGTTTGAGCCCGAACGTATGGCCCTGGGTGCTTACGCGGACTACATCCGCCTTCCCGCCCCCATCGTGCGGTGCCACCTCTTCCCCGTTCCCTCAGAGGTCCCGGAGACGGTGGCGGCACTCCTGGAGCCCCTTGCCTGCGCGGTTCGCGGGGTGCGGCGGCTGGGGCGTGCGGAGGACGTGCTGGTCATCGGAGCCGGACCCATGGGTGCACTTCTCAGCCTCGTGCTGACGCTCAGGGGAACGGAGAGGCTCACCGTAGTAGCCCGGCGGCGGGCCGGAGCCGAGTACGTCCGGGGCCTTGGGGCGGAGGTGGTGGAGGGGAGTCTAGAGGCGTGCACGGAGGAGCTCCGGCGTCTTCGCTCTCATGGGTTTGATGCGGTGGTGGAGTGCACGGGCCGGAAGGAGGTGTGGGAGCAGGCAATCGAGCTCGTGCGCCCTGCCGGCCGCGTGCTCCTCTTCGGAGGACTCGCCCGAAACACCCGGGTCGCGTTTCGGGCCGACCGCCTGCACTACGAGGAGGTCGACGTGCTGGGCTCTTTCCACTACACCCCTGAGGATGCGCAGGAGGCCTTGACTCTTCTCCCGCGGATCCGCCGCCAGCTCACTGGCCTCATCACCCACATGCGTCCCCTCGGAGAGGTGGTGGCGGTCTTCCAAGAGCTGGACCAGGGCATGGACGCCCTCAAGGTAGCCCTCTTCCCGGACTCCGCATGACGGCGTTGCCTCCGACGATGCGCACGGCGGTGCTGCGGGCACCGGGTGAGGTCGTCGTCGAATCCGTCCCCACCCCGAGACCCGGACCCGGAGAGGCGGTGGTCCGGGTCCGGGCCTGCGGGATCTGCGGCTCTGACCTCATGGACTGGTACGTCGCTCCCCGGACGCCCTTCGTGTTCGGACACGAGCTGAGCGGCGAGATCACTGCCCTCGGAGAGGGCGTAGAGGAGTTTGCGGTGGGGGATCGGGTGTTCGTCCACCACCACGCACCCTGTGGGACGTGTGCGGCCTGCCTACGGGGAGACGAGGTGCACTGTGTCGCCTGGCGCACTAGCCGCCTCGAACCGGGCGGGATGGCGGAGTACGTGCGGGTGCCACCGGAGATCCTGCGCCGCGACACCCTGCCCCTCCCGCCGGATCTCGGGTTTGACGATGCGGCCCTCATCGAACCCGTGGCGTGTGCGGTGAAGGCCCTGCGGCGGGCGGACCGGTTGCTATGGGGGCTCGATGCTCGAGAACGAGGGCTTCGGGAGGCAAGGATCGTGGTGTTCGGCGCGGGGTTCTCCGGACAGGTCCTCGGGAAGCTCGCCCGGAGGCGAGGGGCCGGGATGATCCGCGCAGCCGACCCCGTCCCCGAGCGCAGGGATCGGGCCAAGGCGTGGGCGGATGAGGTGATGCCTCCGGAGGAGGTCAAGCCCGAAGAGGCAGATCTCGCGGTGGTGGCCGCGGCTTCGGCCGAAGCGATCCAAGCCGCGGTGCGGGCCGTGCGATCGGGCGGCGTGGTCCTGCTCTACGCGCCCCTCCCGCCCGGTGCACTACTCCCCACCGACGTCCACGACCTCTTCTTCCGGGAAGTCACCCTCCTCCCCTCCTACTCCGCGGGTCCCCGGGATACCCGGGAAGCTCTTGGGTGGATCACGGAGGGCGTGATCCGGGCCGCGGACTTCGTCACCCACCGGTTCCCGCTGGACCGAGCTCCGGAGGCGTACCGCACGGCGCGGGCCGGAGGAGCGGCCCTCAAGGTCCTGGTGGAGATGGGTTAGAAGGCGTACGGGGCGGTGCGGGGATTGCTCTTGATGGCGGCCCAGTCCGCCTCGTCCAGGGGTTGGGGCGGATCCCGCTCCGCGTCCACCGGGCAGAGGAACCCGAAGGGCTCCTCCCCCTCGTTGATCCACCGGTGCGGCACGAGGGGCGGGACGTAGAGGAGGTCGTAGGGCTCGAGGTCGAACACCTCGGTTCCGACGACGGCTCGGCCGCGGCCCCGCAGCACCAGGATGAAGTGCACGTGCCGGTGCTTCTCGAAGCTGCTGTACCCGCCCGGCGCGAGCTCGAAGTACCGGAGCTCGAAGGCTGCGGGGATGGCCGGGGGGCCGGCAAGGGTGAACCGCTGCACGCCCCGCCAGCCCATGCCCCGCACCTCCCCGAGGCTGAACTTGTAGACGGAGGGCTCAACCCCCTCCCACCGGAACCGCGTCGGATCGAAGGCGAAGCGGTAGGCCGCCTGCGCGGACACAGCTGACCCTCACATGGCGCTCCCCGTGGCCCGCACGTGGAGCTGGTCGATGTGGCGGGCCACAGCCTCCTCAAGCCCGCAACTGATGAGCCGCCGGATTCGGTTCTCCGACATCTGGGCACGGAACTCCGCCACCCGGGCGACCCCTCGCCCAAACGCCGGACCCCGATCCGCCCCGCCCGCGAGGACCGCGAGGGCCTCCAGCACCGCCTCCGGAAGCCCGGAGACCTCCTGGGCAAAGCTCAGCCGCTCCTCGAGGGCCGCCACGAACCGCTCCGCGGCCCGAGGGTCGTGCGCGAGCTGCACCCGCAGCCGGCCCACCCCGTACGCCACATGCCGGGCCTCGTCCTCGTGGGACCGCACGAAGAGCATACGGCTCGCCTCGTCCGGGGCCACCTTCTGGAGAAAGTCGAAGAGGTCGAGGAACGTGCCCTCCCCCAGCACGTGCAGCAGGAAGGAGGCCTTGTCGAACTCGTCCTGTTCCAGTAACCCCCGCAGGGAAGCTTCCGTGGCCGGGTAGCTCCCCACGAACCCCACGCCGTTCAGGAAGAGGCGCTTGGTGAACGCCTCCACGTGCCGGGCCTCATCCACCACCTGAGTGGAGAGGAAGAGGGCCGGCTCGAGGTAGGCGGGGTGGATGTAGGGCAGGAACTTCGCGGGCACGTACCAGGCCGCGAACTCCTGCTGCACCATCCACGTGAGGACCGTGCACAGGGCCCGCTCTAGAGGCTCCGGAACTCCACGGGCGAGCGGCCAGGGGATGTCCTCCGTGGCATTCCACTGCCGTTCCTTCGCCTGCTCGTAGAGGCGCTCCACGCCCTCCGCCCACACCAGTTCCCGCTCGAGCACCCGAAAGTCAAAGGGAGGCGATCCTTCCGAGGTCGCAAGCCCGCGGGGGCCTAACCCGTGCGGAAGGACCCGGGCAGGCGGTTCTCCAAGGGCCGCCTGAAGCGAAAGCTTCACCTCCATCCTCTCCTCCTCGGAGCGCATCTCCTCCCAGCATAACCCTTCGCGGCCCCATGCGGTACTCCAACGGTACAATACGCACAGCCGCAGCTCTGGAGGAGGTCGGTGAGCGGAGAGGTCTTTGCGCTATTCGGGGCGTTCGCCTTCGCCCTCAGCGCCGTCTACACACGTCGGTTCACCGTGGGCGCTCCGGATCGACCGCCGGCACCGCCTGAACTCGGGGTCCTGGTGAGCCTGCTCGCCGACCTCGTGACCTTCGGAAGCCTCGCCTTGGGCGAGGTCAGCCGCGGGCGCGCCAACCTGCTCCGTCCGGAGTCCGTCTTCCTGTTCATGGTGGGAGCCGTGGTGGCCAGCATGGTGGGCCGCAACCTCTCCTACCTGAGCGTGCAGCAGATCGGCGCGGGCCGGTCGACGGCGGTGCGGCTCAGCAACACCGTGTTCTCCGCGCTCGTGGGGTGGGTGTGGCTACGCGACTTACCCCGCCCCTTACAGCTCGCGGGGGCAGCCCTGATCACCATAGGCCTGTGGCTGGTGGTGACGGAGCGGGAGGGATGGGGGGCGCGGGTGAACTGGGCCGGGGTGCTCACCGGGGTAGGCGCGGCCATGGCCTTCGCGGTGGGGGATACCGCCCGACGGGCCGGGCTGCAGATCACGCCCTCTGTCCCCCTCGGTGGCTTCGTAGGTGTGTGCGCGGCGCTTCCCGCCCAGCTCTTATGGCTGCGGCCGTGGCGGTGGCGCCCCGAGACCTGGCGGCACCTCCGCCGGCCGGACGTGGTCGCCAGCGGGGTCTTCAACAGCATCGCCTTGCTGCTGCTGATCTTCGCGGTGCAGCGCACGCCCGTGGCCAACGCCGCAGCCCTCTACAACCTCCAGGTGCTCCTCGTGATCGGCCTTAGCCGGTGGATGCTACGGGGAGAGGATCCCGGCGGCGCGCGGTTGCTTTTGGGGAGCACGATCGCGGTGGTGGGAGCGGCCCTGGTGGTCGGAGGCTAACGGTTCAGGTTCCTCTGGCGGAGAGCAGGGCGAGAAGACCCAGGCAGACCGTGGCCGCACCGACCGCGGTCCGCAACGCCTCCCCGCCCACTAGGCGGACCGTCTGAGCTCCAAGAGGTGCAGCCAGGACCGCGCCGCAGGTCACGGCCACCACCAAGTCCCACCGCCAGGAAGAAGCAAACCACCACGCGTACCCTGCCACCGCGGCGAGGGACACCACCGCCTCCGCGAGGTTCGTGATGGCCACCGCGGCCTTGGGCTCCAACCCGGCCATGATCTGCCCTCCCGCCAGCAGGGGTCCGTAGCCCCCTCCCGTGAGCCCTTTGTTCACGGAGGCCACGGCCCCGAGCACCAAAAGCCGCACCCAGGAAAACCCGTACGCCTTCCTCCGGCCCACTACGAGCCACACCCCGAGCCCGAGGATCATCGTGCCCATGTAGGCCCGTACCACGGATTCGCTCACCCTCCGGGCCACCCACGGCCCCACAAGCCCACCCAACACCCCCGCACCGATCAGGACCAGGGCTGCCCGTAGGTGGACCGAGCCCGGGGCAAACGATGCGTTCCCGTTTGTGTGGTGAAACCGGGCGCCCACAAGACCTGCCGCGAACTGGGAGAGAAGCAGAGCCGGAACCAGTTCCGGCACACGGTATCCGGAGAGGAGCAGTAGCGGCGCGAGGACCGTGCCGTATCCCATCCCCAGGACCGCGTCCAGGAAAGCCGTCCCGAAGGCCAGCACGGCAACAAGCCCCAACACCCCGCTCCCTCCCTCATCGCCTGACCTCCTCAAGGACCGTTGCGGCAGGAGATGCGCGGTGCAGGGCCACCACCTTTCCCACCACCAGGGTCGCGGGCGGCGCCACCGCCGCCTCTGCGACCTTCCGCGCGATCTCCGCAATCGTTCCCACCACCACCCGCTGGTCCTCTAGCGTCCCCCGGCTGATCACCGCGGCAGGAACTTGTGGGTCTGCGCCGTGGGCCAAAAGCCGCTCGGTGATCTGCGAAAGCCGCCTAAGCCCCATCAGGACCACCAGGGTCGGCACCCGCACCAGCGCCGCCCAGTCGAGGTCCGAAGGCCCTTGACACTCGTGCCCCGTCACCACGGCAAACCCGGAGCTATATGCCCGGTGCGTGAGAGGGATCTCCGCAGCTCCGGGAACCGCCACCGCCGCGGTCACCCCGGGAATGACCTCGTACGGAACTCCCGCGGCCCGCAGGGCCTCCACCTCCTCCCCCCCCCGGCCGAACACGAACGGGTCTCCGCCCTTGAGCCGCACCACCCGTTTTCCTGCCCGCGCGCGGTCCACGAGCAACCGGTTGATCTCCTCCTGCGGGAGCCGCCGTCCCTCCCCGTGCCCGCCCACACAAATCCGCTCCGCCTCCGCGGGGGCTTCCGCCACCAGCCGCGGGTGCACCAGCCGGTCGTAGATCACCACCTCCGCCGCCCGCAGCACCCGAAGCCCCCGCACCGTAATGAGCTCCGGATCCCCGGGCCCGGCCCCCACCAGGTACACCTTCCCCCTCATCCCGCCTCCTCCACGAGCTCCCAGATCCGCGCCCGCGCCACCTCCCGCTCTCCCCGCCGAAGATGCTCCAGCACCTCGGAGTCCACGATGCGGTACCAGACCGCACGCCGCCGCTTGAACTCCGGCACCCGCCGCATCAGCTCTGCCCGTACCTCTCCCGCAAGCTCCAAAAACGCCGCGTACTCCGGCCCCAGCTGGCCTGCGATCGCATCCCGGATCCGCACCGCCAACGCCGGTGCCTTCCCGGAGGTGGAAACCGCCACCACGAGGTCCCCCTGCCGGTACACGGCGGGTGCAAGAAAACTGCAGTGCTCGGGGTCGTCTACCGCGTTCAGCCAGACCCCCACGTCCTGCGCTTCCTCCCAAACCTCCCGGTTGGTGGCCTGATCCGCCGATGCCGCGATCACCAGCCACGCGCCCACAAGATCTCTGCGCCGGTACGACCGAGCCTCCCACCGGATCCGGCCCTGTTCCGCCCAGGCCCGCAGGCGCTGTGTGAGCTGCGGGGCGATCACCACCACCTCCGCCCCGCACGCTAGGAGTCCTGCTACCTTTTGCTCCGCCACCTCCCCTCCACCCACCACCACGCACCGCCGGCCCTCGAGGTCGAGCATCACCGGGTAGTACGCCTTCATGTCTCTCTCCCCCGCAGGTGCTCCCGCAGGGCATCCACTAACGGCTTGACCTTCGGGTGCGCGGGCTCCACGGAGACCCGAACGCCCCACTCCAGCAGGGCCTGCCGCGAAACCGGCCCTACCGCGGCCACGGCCACGCGGTCGTTGAGAGCCTGCTGCAAGGACTCCACACATCCCACCTCCTCCGCGACCCGGAAGAGGTGGGTGACCTGCGGCCGGCTCGTCACCACCACCGCCGAAAACACCCCTTCGATCAGGCCACGTACCGCCTCCTGGAGCGGACGGAGGTCCTGAGGAAGCGTCCAGCGGTAGGGTTGGGCGTCCACGACCTCGGCACCCCGGCCAAGCAGGTACGTGCGGAGGGCTTCGTTGCGTTCTCCGTAATGTTGCACGAAGACCGATTTGCCGGTCAGGGGAACCGAATCGAGGGCCGCACATAACTCCCGGGTCGTGTAGGGGCTTTGCGCGGCCAAGGTTGGGCGGATCCCCCAGCGCTGGAGCACCGCGGTGGGTTTGGGGCCCCGGACCGCAACGGGAATCACCCGCAGGGCCTCTAGGTACGCCTGCCCGAGCCCCAGACGCTCCGCAAGCCGGTACAGCCGCTCGGTCCCAACACCTGTTTGCAGCACCACCCAGTCCACTTCCCGCGCACACAGACGCGCAAGCGGGGCTTGCACCTCCTCCGGATCCGCATCAGATTCCACCACCGCGGGAACGGAGACCACCTCCCATCCGGCCTGTTGCCCGAGGGTGATGAGGACTTCCGGCATGCGGGACTCGAGCACGAGCACCTTCGGCGTCATCCCCGTAGCTCCACCCGGTATCCGCGCTCGCCGAGCAGCTCCAGGACCTTGCGGGCACTCTCTTCAGGCGGCTCCTGGTCCGTGTCGAGCACGAGGTCTGGGGCCTCGGGAGGCTCGTACGGGTCGTCGATCCCCGTGACGTTCGCCACTTCTCCCCGCAGGGCCCGGGCATAGAGGCCCTTGGGGTCCCGCGCAATGAGGACCTCAAACGGGCAGCGCACGTAGACCTCGAGGAAGTCGCGGATATGCCTGCGGGCTTCCTCCCGGCCCTCCCGGTAGGGAGAGACCAGGGCCACGAGGACCACGACGCCGTGGCGGACCAACAGCTCCGCCACGTACGCCACCCGCCGGATGTTCTCCATCCGGTCCTCCCGGGAAAACCCAAGACCCCGGGAGAAGTGCTGCCGCACCACGTCCCCGTCCAGGATCTCCACGGAACGGCCCTCCGCCCGCAGGCGCTCGGCCACATGGTGGGCGATGGTGGTCTTCCCACTCCCCGGAAGTCCGGTGAGCCACACGCACACACCCCGGCGAGGCGGAGGACTGCCCTCTGCGCTGACGCTCTCCACCTGTACACCGTCTGCCCGAACGGCTAGCCTGAGCCCCACGCCGTCGGCCCGTACCGTGAGGAGGAAGTGGCCCAAGGTCCGCATCTCCACCCGCACGGAGTCGAGCACCAAGCCCTTCAGAGCCCGCAGGGCCCGGTTCACCTCCGCAAGCTGGGTCTGCAGGGCCTGGCCCCGGGGCGTGCGGAGCAGAACATCCGTCCAGATGCGCTCGCCTTCTGCCCGGTAGACTGCCCTTGCCCGGCCCGTCTGCAGCACCATGACCGCAAGTCCTTCCAGCAGGTCCACGAGCTCCGGCGGAACTTCCCCCGCCCGGGCGTGTTCTGTGAGCTGTCGCATCCGGGTCCGCTGAGGCTCCTGCAAGGCCCGGCCTAGGAGCTCCGCCTCTTCCGCCACGAGCCGGGCCTCTTCCTCCGTGAGGGGGATGGGTGTGTGGGTCATTCCGTCCGTCCTCCCACGCGTTCCAGGGCTACGCCGTGGGCCTCCTTGAGGATGGCGTGGGCCTCGTGCTCGAACCCGCCCGTCTCGATGGGGCAGTGGATGCCGCACTCCTTAGGCGCCCCCACCTCCCACCACCACCGGCCCGCCCG
>FWWL01004376.1_pt1 | contig 23943 bp, 17 predicted proteins | sample 2228331 | NCBI WGS metagenome assembly FWWL01 (sample SAMEA103939775, study PRJEB20133) | metagenome | reverse complement strand
ATCGCACGCTCCCAAAGTCAGCAGTGCAATGATCATAAAAGGTGTTACCTATGTCCCTAGCCAAGTGTGGAGGATGTCCCTATGCTAAACAGAGTGCCCACCCTACCACTCCGGTGGTCGATTGGCGTTGGATGGTGGGCACGAGTGCCCACCCTACCACTCCGGTGGTCGATTGGCGCTGGATGGTGGGCACTTGTGCCCACCGTGCCTGTGCCCGCACCGTGCCTGTTACCCGCCATGTGTTGCCCACCGTGCGGGTTGCCCGCCGCGGGTGGGCGTCGAACAGGTCACTGTTTCTTCGCGTCTTCCTTCGGCCAGGCGAGGCCCAGCCAGGCCGCGTTCAGGGCCTTCTGCTGCGCGCTCACCTTGTCCAGCGGCTTGAGCTTGGGCTTGCCCTTGGCCTGGAGCACCGGGTCGAGCACCACCTCGCGCAGTTCGTCGCGGCGGAACAGGTGCACCTTGAACGGGCCGGCCTTCGATTGCGACATCTTGTCGGCCAGGTCCTTGGCCGAGACGCGCACCCCGTTGACGGCCACCACCACGTCGCCCGAGACCACGCCGGCCTTCCAGGCCGGGCTGTCGCGTTCGACCACGGTCACCACGGCAGGGTCGCTGCCTTCGCGCAGCGTCCATCCGGTCCACCATTCCTGCTTCTGTTCCTGGTCCTTCGGCACGTCCACCGTGAATTGCAGGCCAACCTGGGCCAGCAGGCGGTCGAACGGGATCTCGGCCGTGCCGTCCACGTACTGGTTCCACCAGCCGCTCCAGTCCTGGCCGCTGACCTGGCGCAGCGCCGCCAGCACGGCCGGAACGTCGTAGCCACCCTGGTCCACGCGGTGCTTCTGGTACAGCACGCGGTGCACGTCCTCCAGGCCCTTCGCGCCCCCGGTCTGGCGGCGCAGTTCGATGTCCATCATCAGGGCCAGCACCTGGCCCTTGGAGTAGATGTTGACCGAGGCGTTGCGCGCGCGTTCCCCGCCCACCGCGATCCACTCGTCGAAGCTGGCCTCGGATGCGCTTTGCTGGAAGCGGCCCGGCTGGTGGCGGTAGTCGTCGATCAGCTTGGCGTATTCGTCGAGGAACTCGGCACGTTTTTGCAGGCCCGCGCGCAGCACCATCATCTCGTCGAAGTACGAGGTATGGCCTTCGGCGATCCACAGCAGGCGGTTGTAGTTCTCGTTCTGGTAGTCGTAGGGCACCATCTCCTTGGGACGGTAGGCCTTCACGTTCCAGGTGTGATAGAACTCATGGGCCGACACCTTCAGGAAGCCCAGGTAGCCCTTGCGCGGCGCGAAGGTCCAGCGCGGCTTCTGGATCACGGTCGAGTTCAGGTGCTCGGTGGCACCGCCGGCGTTGTCGGTCGCGTGAACGATGAACAGGTAACGCTTGAACGGGTAGTTGCCGTCGTACAGCTTGCCACCCTCGGCGACGATCTTCTCCAGGTCGGCGATCATGCGCTTGCCGTCGTGGTTGCCGCGGCCCCAGATCGCCAGCTCGATCGTGCGTCCGTCGACCGTGGTGGTGTAGAACTCGTGTTCGCCGGTCTCGATCGGCGAGTCGACCAGCACGTCGTAGTTCGGAGCGACGAAGCAGTGGTCGCAGTTGCCCTTGTCCATGCCCGAGCGCGACTGCCAGTTGGCCGGCACGTCCAGCTTCACGTTCACGGGTTCGTTGCGGAACGGCGCCGCGTACACGAACACCCCGCTCGCGTTCAGGTAGGCGTGGGTGTCGTCGATGTGGCGGGTGCGCTCGGGCAGCAGGTTCGCGTACAGCTCGTACTGCACCGTCACCTCGTCGCCGGGTTGCGTGGCGACCCGCCAGGTCCCCTTGTCGGTCTTGGTGACCGGCAGCGCTTCGCCCTTGGCGTTGAAGGCCTTGAACATGCGCACGCCATTGGCCAGGTTGAGGATCTGGTAGCGGCCGGTGCGCCAGTTCGGCATCTGCACCTCCAGGCTGTTTCCGGCGGCGGCCGGGAAGCTGGCGCGCACTTCGGCCAGGTGCTGGGCGGCGTTGGTGATGCGCAGTTGGTAATCGACGTCGGCATGCGCGGAGGCGCCGAGCAGGAACAGGGGGAGGGCGTAGGCGAGGGAAGTCGGTTTCATGTCCACTGGATGAGCTCGTTAGAGTGCGGCGCAGTGTATACCAGCCGGGGCGGCAGGGCCAGCGCGAGCCGCGCAGCCGGTGTCGAAAAATCTTACAACCGGACGGGGTTGCGGAACTTCAATTTAACTAAGGCATTGTTTTTGCAAGGTAATTTCCTGCTGGCATGACAGTTGCTTATGAGAAGGTAAATGGCAACCGACCGGGTGCGGCGCCGCCGCCAGTGCCCGGTCACTCAACAGGGAAGACAAATGAATCTGATGAAAAAGAGCCTCTGCGCGCTCGCCCTCGCGTTCGCATCGATGTCGGCCTCGGCCGCGGCCCTGCCGTTCACCATCACCGGCTCGTCCTTCCAGCTCGGCGCCGGCTATGGCAAGACCACCGGCACCGCCGACAACAGCCTGCTCGACGTGGTCTTCGCGACCGCCCCCGTTCCGCCCACCTTCGTCCTGAACGATGGCGAAACCTTCAGCTTCGACTTCGCGACCGTGAATTTCCGCGAAGTCTGCATCGGCCCCGGCGGCGGCTGCGCGAGCGGCAACGAAACCCTGAACCTGGGCCTGACCGCCAACCTGGAGTTTCTCGACCCGGTGATCGGCACGGTGCAGTCGATGGCCGTCGGCAATGCGCTGCCGGGTCCGGTGTCCGATACCGGCCTGGACTACTGGATCGACTTCGCGCCGGTGCTGGTCGAGTTCGGCCGCGGCGGCTCCTTCATGGTCGACCTGTCGGACCTGCGTTTCGCCAGGAACGAAACCCAGACCATGCGCGCCACGATCACCCTGGTGACGTCGGAGTCCCACCAGTTGCCCGAGCCCGGTTCGCTGGCGCTGCTCGGCCTGGGCCTGGCCGGTGTCGGCGCCCTGGTGCGCCGCAAGGCGGCCTGAAGGAGGGGGGCACCCCGGTTGGCCGCTACGGCCGCTACGGCCGCGGCGGCCCGCTCGCCCGCGTCAGCGGGCGCCTTCCAGCGAGCGCCGGACCTGCTCCTCGATCAGCTTGCGCTGGATCTTGCCCATCTGGTTGCGGGGAATCCGGTCCGCGTGCGCGACCTTCAGCGTCGGAAGCCTCGGGAAGGCTTGCTGGAAGGCCTGCGCCAGCGCGGCCTGGTCGTAGCCGGGGCCTTGCACCACCGCGACCCAGGGCGTGGCGACCCCGGCGTCCCGTTCCAGCGCGAACGCGGCGATATCCATCACACCGGCGCAATTGCGCAGCGCGTCTTCGATCGCGTTCGGCGACATCTTGACCCCGCCCAGGTTCATCAATTCCCTGGTGCGGCCGACGATGCTCAGCACGCCGTCGCTGGAAAGCTTCCCGGCGTCGCCCGGGTAGAACCAGCCGTCGCGGAAGGTTTCCTCGTTGTCCGCGCCGCCCGTGCCGGCGTCCAGGTAGCCCGGTACGCAATCGAGGCTGCGGCAGCGCACCTCACCCACTTCCCCGTGGGGCAGCGGATTCCCAGCCGGATCGACGATCTGCACGTCCACTTCGGGCCGCACCACGCCTGTCATGCCAGGCACGGATTCGGCCAGGACGGTGTGGGCGAAGGTCAGCAGTCCCGCCTCGGTCGAGCCGTACACCGTCACCACGTTCGGGCTCAGGCGCGCCCGGGCCTGTTGCGCGAGGCGCTGCGGCAGGCTGCTGCCCCCAACGCTGACCGTCAGCCCCGGTAGCGGCCAGGCGCTGGCGGGCATGGCCCGCAGTATCTGCTCCAGTTGCACCGGTGCCAGGAACACGTAGTTCACACCCTTGCGCGCGATGGTCTGGTAGGGGTCCTCACCCTGGAGCAACAGCACGACGCGCCCGCCGATGAACCAGGTCGCCATCGGCAGCAGGTGGCCACCGGCGGTGTCCACGCCGACCAGGGCCAGGGTGCGGGACTGCTTTCCGGTGAATAAGCCACCCAGCGCGCTGCCATTGAGGCGGTGCTGGAACAGGCCGTGCGTGAGCAGGATCTTCTTCGGGATGCCGGTCGTTCCCGATGAAAGCACGAGGCGCAGCGGCGCATCGGCCTCGTGCTCGCGTTCGATGAACGGTGGCAGTTGTTCCGCTTCCAGGCCGATCCACGCTTCCGTCACCATGATGAACCGGCCATCGCCGCCGGTGGTACCCGGATCGGCCAGCACGGCATCGGGCTGGATCCGCTCCAGCGCGCCCGAACGGATCGGGTCGAACGCGCTGACCGATGTGATCCCGGCCCGCCCCAGGGCGATCGTGACCACGATGTGCAGATAGGGGTGGGCGATCGATACCAGGGCCAGGCCGCCCCCGGTGCGCATGCGGGCGGCGATCTGGCGGGTCGCCCGCTCGATGTCGCGCACGAACTCGCCGTAACTCACTTCCTGGTTGCCAAAGGCGACGGCGACCGACTGCGGAGCGCAGCGCGCGTGGAACAGGATCGAGGAGTAGAACGTGGATTTGAAGCGTGCTGGAGTCATGTGAAAGGTCGGGAAGGTGTGGGCCGAAGGGCAGGCCTGGCCGCGAGGGGAGCGCGCCGGATGCTTGCCGCAACGGACGATAATGGAACAGACTCGCATTGTCACCCGATACTGCCCGCCAGCGGGGCAAGTTTACAGATTCGGTAGTTTTTTGACATTGTTGTGTATCTGTATGGCGACGCATCGGCCTGCTGTAGGACAAATCTCACAAAATGTCTTCTCTACAAGGCTTTCCTTGCCGTAAAGTGAGGCCCCTCGATCCTCATTCCTTCGCAGGCAAGACCCGATAATGGCCACATCCACCATCACCCTGTCCGATACCGCCCTCAACAGTAAAGAGACATCGACCGTCACGATCACGTTCTCCCAGCACGTCTTCACCCTGGACCCGAGCGCCGTCACGGCCGACAACGGCACGATCACGAATCTTTCCAGCAAGGACGAGGGCCTGACCTGGACCGCGCTGTACACCCCGACAGGCGGTGTGACCTCGAATACCAACGTCGTCCGGGTGAATCACGCCTCGCTCCCCGGCGGCGTCGCCACCTCCGCCAATTTCGTCGTTGACACCGCCGCGCCGGTATTCGCCATCTCGATGAGCGACACCGAGCTGGCGCCGGGCGAGACGTCCGCGGTGACGATCACCTTCGGCGAGGCGGTGACGGGCTTGCAGAACTCGAACGTCACCACCCCGAATGGCACGCTGTCGCCTCTGGCGAGCAAGGACGAGGGCCTGACCTGGACCGCGGTCTTTACGCCGACGCCGGGCGTGAGTGCGAGCGGCAACGTGTTCAGCACCGACCCGACCGGCGTCACCGACCTGGCCGGCAATACCGCGACCATCCCGGTGACGAGTGGCTACTACCCGACCTACAACATCAACACCCAGGGGCCGAGCGCCACGATCCTCATGAGCGACAGCGTCCTGGGCATCGGCGAGACGGCCACCGTGTCGATCCAGTTCTCCGACGCCGTCGCCGGCTTCACCGTGGATGACCTGAGCGCGCTCGGTGGCACCGTCAGCAAGCTGAGCACGGCCGACGGCGGCGCCGGCAAGGATTGGGTCGCGATCTTCACCCCGGACGCGAACACCAGCCTGGGCGGCAACAAGATCACCCTGAACGCGGCGGGCGTGACCAATGCCGCAGGCACGGCCACGGTGAGCGGCTCGCCCGCATCGGCCACCTACACGGTCGACACGGTCGCCCCGGTCGCGACCGTGACGATGAGCGACACCGACCTGCGGGCCGGCGAGAGCGCCACCCTGACCGTCAAGTTCAGCGAGGCCGTCAGCGGCATGGCGGACGGCATCCTGAGCGCGCCCAACGGCAAGCTCTCGACCTTCGTCACGAACGACGAAGGGCTGACCTGGAGCGCGACCTTCACCCCCGACGCCAACCTGTCGGTGGCGGACAACCAGATCGGGATCAAACTGGACGGCATCAAGGACGTCGCGGGCAATGTGGCCACCACCGCTCCAGCCGGAACCCCGACCTATGCGATCAACACGCTGACCGGGCCGACCGGCACCATCGGCGTCAACGACACGGCCCTGCGAAGCGGCGAGACCGCCGTCGTCTCGATCCAGTTCTCGGAGGCGGTGACGGGCTTCACGCTTGCCGACCTGAGCGCCGAGAACGGCGTCCTGAGCGGCCTGGTGACGGCCGACGAAGGCATCGGCAAGAACTGGATCGCGGTCTTCACGCCGAACGCGGGCGTGACCGACACGAGCAACCAGATTTCCCTGATCAATGCGGGCGTGACCAACGCGGGCGGCGCGGCCGTGGTGGGTAGCGTCGTTTCCCCCAACTACGCGATCGACACCGCGGCCCCGAGCGCCACGATCACCCTGTCCGACAGCGCGCTCAAGGCCGGCGAGACCGCCCAGGTGACGTTCACGTTCAGCGAAGCGGTGACCGGTTTCAGCGGCGCGAACGTCAGCGTCGCGAACGGCACCCTGTCGGCCCTGTCTTCCAACGACGAAGGCGTCGGCACCAGCTGGAGCGCCACCTTCACGCCGGGTGCGAACGTCACCGACGCCACCAACCTGATCTCGCTCGACTTCAAGGGCATCGCCGACCTGGCGGGCAACACCGCCATCGGAACCGTCCAGTCGGGCAACTACACGATCGACACCCTGCGCCCGACCGCCAGCATCGTGCTTTCGCGCGACACGTTCAAGGCTGGCGAGAGCGCCCAGGTGACTTTCAATTTCAGCGAAGCGGTCATCGGCCTGGGCGCGGAAGACCTCACCGTCGCGAATGGCACCGTCACCAACCTGGTCGCGGGCGACGAGGGGATCGGCCTCACCTGGACCGGCACCTTCACCCCCAACGCCGGCGTCGAGAGCAAGGCCAACCTGATCACCCTGGACAACGCCGGGGTGAGCGACCTGGCCGGCAACGCCGGCAGCGCCACGACCCCGTCCGCCAACTACGTCATCGACACGAAGGCCCCGACGGCCACGCTGTCGATGAGCGACACCGACATCAAGCGGGGCGAGACTTCGGTGCTGACCATCTCCTTCTCGGAGGCGGTCACCGGCCTGACCAATGAGGACCTGACCGTCGGTAACGGCACGCTGTCGCCGGTCTCGACCACGGATGGCGGCCTGACCTGGACCAGCGTGTTCACCCCCACCGAGGGGATTTCCCAGACCAACACCCAGATCAGCCTCAACAGCCTGGGCGTGACCGACCTGGCGGGCAACGCCGGCACTGCGGGCTTCGTCCCTTCGGGTTACTACTCGGTCGACACCATGCCGCCGCCCGACACGCAGCCGCCGACCGCCAGCGTCGCGATCGGCAGCGCCTTGCTGGGCGTGGGCGGCACCGCGGCCGTGACGATCACCTTCAGCGAGGCGGTCACCGGCCTGACCAGCGAGGATCTGACGGTCGGCAGCGGCGCGGTCACCGGCCTGATCTCGACCGACGGCGGCGTCACCTGGACCGGCACGCTGACGCCGGAAGCGGGCGTCCAGACCAGCGGCAACGTCATCACCCTGAACAACGCGGGCGTGGCGGACGCCAGCCACAACGCCGGCGTCGGCACCACCACCTCGGCCACGAGCTACGCGGTGGACACCAAGGCGCCAAGCGCCACCATCGCGCTGTCCGACAGCGCGCTCAAGGCGGGCGAGACTGCACAGGTGACCATCACCTTCAGCGAGCGCGTCACCGGTTTGACGGCCGACGATCTGACCGTGGCCAATGGCACGGTGAGCGGTCTGGTGTCGAACGACGAGGGGCTGACCTGGACCGGGACCTTCACCCCGGCGGCGGGCGTGACCGACACCGGCAACCTGATCACGCTGAACAACGCCGGCGTCGTCGATGGCGCGGGCAACGCGGGCAGCGGCACCACCGATTCCGGCAACTACACGATCGACACGCAGGCGCCAAGCGCCACCATCGCGCTGTCCGACAGCGCGCTCAAGGCGGGCGAGACGGCGCAGGTGACCATCACCTTCAGCGAGCGCGTCGGCGGACTCGCCACGGACGACCTGAAGGTCGCCCACGGCGCCATCGCCGGACTGGCATCGGCCGATGAAGGCCTGACCTGGACCGGCACGTACACGCCGGCCAGCGGAACGCAGGCCGCGGACGCGACGATCGTCCTCGACATGGCGGGCGTCGTCGATGGCGCGGGCAACGCGGGCACCGGCCTGACGCCGTCCGCCGCCTTCGCGATCGACACCAAGCTGCCGACCGCCACGATCTCTATCTCCGACAGCAAGCTGCAGGTGGGCGAAACCGCCGTGGTCACGCTCTCCTTCTCGGAGGCGGTCACCGGACTGACCCTGGACGACCTGGTCGCGCAGAGCGGCAAGCTGGGCCCGCTGGCTTCCAAGGACGGTGGCCTGACCTGGACCGCGAGCTTCACGCCCACCGCCGACATCACCGATACCAGCAACACGATCACGCTGGATAACACCGGCGTCGCCGACCTGGCCGGCAACGCGGGGGCCGGCTTGACGGTGTCGGGCAACTACACGGTGGACACCTTCGTGCCGCCGCCACCGCGGCCAACGCCGATCCTGGTCGATGGCGCCCAGGTGACCAAGGAAAGCGCGGTGGGCGCGAACGGCGGCGCGATCCAGATCGTCAGCGTGCCGGTCGTGACCACCACGCGCACCAACACCGATGGCGCCGCGACCCTGGCGGACATCCCGCTGGTGACCGCCGGCGACGGGCGCCTGGTGCTGGGTGTTGGCGTGCCGGTGGGCGTCGGCCTGCAGGCGTCCGGCTCGGCGAGCGCGCGCGGCGCGCAGGCTTCGCTGGCCGACCTGATCAGCGCGATCCAGACCCACACCGCGCCGGGCTCGCAGCAGCAGCAGTCGCTGGTCGCGGGCGGCACCGGCTTCCTCGGTTCGCTCGACCCGACGGCCCCGTTGGTGGTGCAGACCATCGTGGCCACGGCGGCCGGCGGCACGGCGGCACCGGGCGACGCCCTGGTCATCCAGGGTACGGCTGCCGCGCCGGGCGCGCCGCGCACGGCACTGGTGATCGACGCCGCCGGCATGCCGGGCGGCTCGTCGATCGAATTGCAGAACGTCGAGTTCGCTGCGGTGATTGGCAACGTGCGCGTTTCCGGCGGCCTTGGCTCCCAGTCGGTCTGGGGCGACAACGCCTCCCAGTACATCGTGCTGGGCGAGGACGACGACGTGCTGCACGGCGGCGCCGGCAACGACACGGTCGGCAGCGCCGGCGGCAACGACCAGATCTTCGGCGACGAGGGAGACGACATCGTCTTCGGCGGCCTGGGCGACGACCTGGTCGATGGCGGCAGCGGGCACGACGTCGTGCAACTGGCCGGCACCGGCCGTGCCGACTACAGCCTGCGCGTGTCGAACGGCAAGCTGGTCATGACCCACCGCGACGGTGGTGCCGATGGCACCGATATCGTCAGCAATGTCGAGGTGCTGCGCTTCGCGGGCGCGGGCGATGTCGCGTTCAACACCACCGACGTGGCCTCGCTGGTGCGCCTGTACGACGCCGCGTTCGACCGCAAGGCCGACGAGGCGGGCATCAACTACTGGATCGGCCAGAGCGAGGGCGGCGCGGTCCTGAAGGACATCGCCGCGGCGATGCTCGGGGCGCAGGAAGCGCTGGGCCTGTACGGCGGCGTGAGCAACGAGGCCTTCGTCGCGCGCCTGTACGCGAGCGGTTTGGGCCGGGCCGGCAGCGCGGCCGAGGTGCAGTGGTGGACCGAGCGCCTGGACAGCGGCGCGGCCACCCGCGGCGACACCCTGATCGGCTTCGCCGACTCGGCCGAGATGGTGGCGCTCGTCGGCGTGATGAGCACCTCGATCGAGACGCTCTGACCGGGTAGGGCCGCGCCCTCGGGGGCGGCAAACAAGAAGGGGCGGATCTTGCGATCCGCCCCTTCGCGTTTAGAACCACTCATCCAAATGGCCGCCCTTCCTCCAGGGGCCTTACTTGCAGGTCGCCGAAGCCGTCGTCTTGGTTGGCGTCCCGCGTCGATCCTCCACCTGTCTGATTTGAACCTCGCAATCGGTGAACTTCGGATCGACCTGTTGCCACCGCTGGATCCTGTCGCCGTACACGCACACGAGCCACTTAGGATCCTTGACGAGGTTGAACCCGACGTTGCGGCCACCTTTGATCCGCCGGGTGTCAGGAACCATGTCTTGTTCGGAATAGAGGTTCCCGCTAATCATATACGCACTCGAGAGGGCGGTAGAGAAAACGCGGCCGACCGCCTTGCCCTCCGGTACCGTATCGGACAACGTCACGTCCTCGGCCGGGTATCGTGCCGGGCAACTGAACACTTCTGCTTTTGCGGTCGTTGACAGCACGAGGGCTGTAAACATGAGGGCTTTCATCGCACCAGAACCACGTGGAACTCATCGGCCCGATTAGACGGTTTGTCATATTTCGGCAACTTCTTTTTGAACCAATCCGGCAGTATCGCCATTCCTCGCTCCCCCGGGGCCTTATCCACCCATTGATCGATCATTGAAAACTCGCAAGGCAAACCGTTCGACATGACCCGTCGCCCCTCGAACCTGCGGAACAGTCCAGCGTGCCAGCCTTCCTGATTAGGGTACCTCCAGCGGCCATCGACCAATTTGAAGTTCGCAATAACGGTACCCGGCAGGAGGTCGCGTGAATCGAGCACCCTCGGCCCTCGTATCCAGCCACTTGTGTGGCCTACCTCCGGTACAAGCACCTGCGGAAGCCGCGCACACTGGCCGTTCGCAATACGCAGGATATTCTCTTCCTTCCACTTGGCTAGGAGGGCGTCCAAATCGCCCCGATAGAGGACTGGATGTGGCATGCTTCGCTCCGCTCAAACACACTTGTTCGCCGCGCAGTCCCACCCACCGGCCGTTTTTCCTTCCGATCCTCCCCGGATACCTTGCCTCGTGTACTCCCACTTCATCTTCGAGTACGCGAAGTGAATGTGCTCGGTAACCACGCCACCATCACCGCTGTTGGGGGTTACGCCGGAAATCATCACATTCTCCAAGCTGACCTTGTAGTAGCAGATGGGCTTGCCTTCGCCATCGGCGCGCATGAACTCAAAGGTGGCCTTCGGGATGGTCTTGCCCATCGCGCAGGTCTGTTGCAGAACGGGGGATGCGAGGTCGGCGAACTTCTTGAACGAGAGGGACGAGAGTTCGGCCCGCCCATTAGTCATGCCACCAGCGGTTGAAGTGGATTCCGCCCTCGGCTGGTACACGCTCCAAGTGACGTTCGAAACCTCAATCCAGTCCTTGTGTCTGTCGTCCGCTGACTCGCCCTTGATGCCTTCGATATGCAGGTATGCGTCGATTGCCATTTGCTGTCTCCGTGATTGTGCTTTGGTTGGCGTTTGAAGGCACCATTGTTGCTTGAAGGCGCCGAGCGGAGCTTGGTCCTGCTCAACAGAGAGCACACGAAGTTGAAGCCGGGGCAGTCGCCGAGGCTACAGTACCGCTCCCGGCAGCATGGCGTTGATCGCGATCGACACGCGCGGCGTGTCCGCCTCGTGCAGGGCCACCTCGTGTTCCAGCCAGTTCGGAAACACGACCAGCAGGCCGGCGTAGGGCTTCACGCTGGCGATCTTGCAGTTGTTGACGCCGTCGCCGCGAAACAGCGACAGCGCGGCGCCCGGACGGGGGTCGCGGAACATCAGCTTGCCCGAGCCTTCCGGCACCGTCAGATAGAACGATGCGCACAGCAGCGCGCCCTGGTGCACGTGGGCCGAGTTGAATCCGCCCCGTTCATGCAGGTTGACCCAGGCCTCGAACTGCAGCGGTATCGTGGCGCCGGGTGCGACCTGTTGCAGCGCGTAGCCGAAGGCCTGCCGTACCGATGCCTCCAGCGCCGCGAACGCCGGCTGCTGGAACACCGTCTTCTCGCTGTTCCACCCGCCGCGGTTCGAACGCCCGGCGGACGAGGGCTGGCCGGCGCGCATCCGCTCGACGCACTCGCGCCACTGGTCGAAATGGGGGGACAGGCCGGAAAAGTCGAAATTCCAGATGCGGGTCGGGAACAGGTCGAGGTGGCTTACCGATACGTTGACGTTCATTGTCTTGTGCCAGGCGTGGTTGAAGGGCGATTCTAAGCGGCGGGGCCAGGGGGCGCCAAGGCCGGATTGGCAAGGCAGCCGGTTTACGGCGCCGTACCGTGCCCGCTACCCGGCCCTGCCGCCTACCAGGACCTGGCCGCCCTCGACCCGCGTGCGGATCAGGCAGTCCCTCCCGGTCGCCCGGCCCTGGAGCAGGGTGATGCCATGCCCCAGCAGGGCCGTGAGCGCGCCGGCGGCGACCCCGGTCGCGCTATCTTCCAGTGCCGGGTCCAGGTGGTTGAAGTTGCGTCCCTCGTAGCGCCCGTCCGGAAGCCGGCAGTAGGCATAGCAACCGTTCACCCCGTTCGCCTTGCCCCACTCCGCGATCAGCCCGAGGTCGGGCCGCAAGCCGTGCAGCGTGGCGGCGTCGGCCACCTCGACCAGCAGCTTGGGGCTGCCGACCGAGGCCACGCGCGGTGGCGCCGCCGGCGCCAGTCCGGGCGCGGCCAGCAGGCGCGCGGGCAGGTCCGGCGCCAGCTCCGGCCGCGGCGCGGCCTGGGCCGACAGCCGCACGAACAGGTCCTCGCCCTCGCAGGACAGTTCCAGCGCCTGGCCCCGCATCGCGGTCCCGACCGTCAGTGGCGCGTCGGCCGTGCGGCGCGCGAACAGGACGCGGCCCGCCGCCAGCGTCGCATGCAGGCAGAGGGGGCTGCGCATGTGCGGGTAGAAGAAATCGAGCACGGCCGCGATCCCCGGTGGTCCGGGCGGGTCGAGGAAGACGCAGGTCGTGTTGCGTTCCTGCGCCAGCCGCGCCCGCGCCGCGGCGTCGCCCGGACCCTCCTCGATCACGAGGGCGGGGTTGCCGCCGCCCGCATGCTGGCCGAAGCATTTCAGTTCCTGTATCCGCATCGCGATCCTTGATCGGGGAGGTGAATGGGTTATACTGTGTTTTTATACAGTATTTTTTTGCTGTATAGATATTCTATCCCTTGTTGCGCCTGGTCTGACGATGCCGCCTCCATCCCCCGCGCAGGGCTTGCCCGACTACGCCGAGCTGTTCTGCCTGTCCAATTTCTCCTTCCTGCAGGGGGCCTCGCATGCCGAGGAACTGGTGGCGCGCGCCGTGCGGCTGGGCTACGCGGCGCTGGCGCTGACCGACGAGTGTTCGCTGGCCGGCGTGGTGCGCGCCCACGCCGAGGCGAAGAAGGCCGGCCTGCCGCTGGTGGTCGGCGCCCATTTCCTCCTGCGCCAGCCGGACGGCGCCGACCTGACGCTGATCCTGCTGGCCCAGGACCGCAACGGCTACGGCAACCTGTCCGAACTGGTCACGCTGGGGCGCACGCGCAGCGAGAAGGGCAGCTACCTGCTCACCCCGGACGACCTGGCCGCACCGGGCGAGGGATACGCCCACCTGCGCGGCATGCCCGGTTGCCTGGCGATCCTGGTGCCGGCCTATCCCGGCCACGAGGCGGGCGACCTGGACCGCCTGCATGGGCAGGCGGCGTGGATGGCCGCCACCTTCCCCGGCCGCGCCTGGCTCGGCCAGGTGCTGCTGCACCGCGCCTACGACGAGGCCTACCGCGCCACGGTGGAGGAGGTCGCGTGGCAGCATGGCCTGCCGATCGTGGCGCTGGGCCATGTCGTGATGCACGTGCGCTCCCGCAAGCCGATGCAGGACACGCTGACCGCCACGCGCCTGGGCAAGCCGGTGGCCGGGTGCGGCTACGGCCTGGCCCAGAACGCCGAGCAGCACCTGCGCGCGCGCCTGCGCCTGGCCAACATCTATTCGCGCGAGGCGCTGGCCGAGACGGTGCGCATCGCCGGCTTGTGCCGCTTCTCGCTCGACGAGTTGCGCTACGAGTACCCGGACGAGGTGGTGCCGCCCGGACAGACCGCCGCGAGCTACCTGCGCGGCGAGACCTACATCGGCGCGCACCGGCGCTTCCGGGATGGCATCCCGGCCAGGGTGCAGGCCCAGATCGAGCACGAACTGGCCCTGATCGGCGAGATGCGCTACGAGCATTACTTCCTGACGGTGTACGACATCGTGCGCTTCGCGCGCTCGCGCAACATCCTGTGCCAGGGGCGCGGCTCGGCCGCCAACTCGGCTGTCTGCTACTGCCTGGGCATCACGGAAGTCGATCCGGCCCGCGCCAGCCTGCTGTTCGAACGCTTCATCTCGAAGGAGCGCAACGAGCCGCCCGACATCGACGTGGACTTCGAGCACCAGCGGCGCGAGGAGGTGATCCAGTACATCTACGGCAAGTACGGACGCGACCGCGCCGCGCTGGCGGCGGTGGTGATCAGCTACCGTCCGAAGAGCGCGCTGCGCGACAGCGGGCGCGCGCTCGGCATCGACCTGGCCATCGTCGAGAAGGTCACCCGCACCCACCACTGGTTCGACAGCCGCGCGGACCTGCTGGCGCGCCTGGCCGAGGCGGGGCTCGATCCGGAGGCGCCGCTGTCGCAGCAGTGGGCCACGCTGGCCAGCCAGTTGCTGGGCTTCCCGCGCCACCTGTCGCAGCACCCCGGGGGCTTCGTGATCGCGCGCGGCAAGCTGTCGCGCCTGGTGCCGATCGAGAACGCGGCCATGCCGGATCGCAGCGTGATCCAGTGGGACAAGGACGACCTGGAGGAGCTGGGCCTGATGAAGGTGGACGTGCTGGCGCTGGGCATGCTGTCGATGCTGCGCCGCGCGCTCGAACTGGTCGGCCAGCGCCACGGCACCGTGTTCGAGATGCAGGACATCCCGCCGGACGACCCGGCCACCTACGACATGATCTGCGCGGCCGACACGGTGGGCGTGTTCCAGATCGAGTCGCGTGCCCAGATGAGCATGCTGCCCAGGATGCGGCCGCGCCGCTTCTACGACCTGGTGATCGAGGTGGCGGTGGTGCGTCCCGGTCCGATCCAGGGCGGGATGGTGCACCCCTACCTGAAGCGGCGCCAGGGCCTGGAGCCGGTGCACTACCCGAGTCCGGAGATGAAGGTCGCGCTCGAACGCACGCTGGGCGTGCCGATCTTCCAGGAGCAGGTGATGCAGGTGGCGATCCTGGGGGCCGGTTTCACGCCCGGCGAGGCGGACCAGTTGCGGCGCGCGATGGCGGCCTGGAAGCGCAAGGGCGGACTGGAGCACTACTACAACCGTATCGTGCGCGGCATGATGGAGCGCGGCTACGACCTGGCCTTCGCCGAACAGATCTTCAGCCAGATCCAGGGCTTCGGCGAGTACGGCTTTCCCGAGTCGCACGCGGCCAGCTTCGCGCTGCTGGCCTACGCCAGTTCCTGGCTCAAGTGCCACGAACCCGCCGCCTTCCTGTGCGCGCTGCTCAATAGCCAGCCGATGGGCTTCTACAGTCCTTCGCAGCTGGTGCAGGACGCGCAGCGCCACGGGATCGAGGTGCGCCCGGTGGACGTTGCCATCAGCGGCTGGGAATCGGCGCTGGAGGAACGCGGGGAGGGCGGGCAGCCGGCGGTGCGCCTGGGTCTGTCGCTGCAGCGGGGCATGAGCCGCGAGGCCGCCGCGCGCATCGAGGACGCGCGCGCGATCCGGCCCTTCGACAGCGTGGCCGACCTGGCGCGCCGCGCGCGGCTCGAGCGCGCCGACCTGCAGGTGCTGGCCGGGGCGAATGCGCTGCGCAGCCTGGCCGGCCACCGGCGCGAGGCCTTGTGGCAGGCGGTCGGCGCCGTGCCGGACAAGGACCTGCTGCGCCCCACGACGCCCGAGGAAGAGGCGCCGCTGCTGGCCGCTCCCAGCGAGGGCGAGGAGATCGTGGGCGACTACCGCGCCCAGGGACTGACGCTGGGACGCCATCCGCTGGCGCTGCTGCGGCCGCGACTGCTGGCCAAGCGCTTCCTGCCGGCGCAGACCCTGGCGGGCTTCCAGGACGGGCAGCTGGCGCGCGCCTGCGGTTTGGTCACCGTGCGCCAGCGCCCCGGCACGGCCAAGGGCGTGCTGTTCATGACGCTGGAGGACGAGACGGGCAACGTCAACGTGATCGTCTGGCCCAGCCTGGTCGAGCAGCAGCGCCGCGAGGTGCTGGGCGCGCCGCTGCTGGGGGTGTACGGGATCTGGCAGCGCCAGGGCGAGGTGCGCCACCTCGTGGCCCGGCGGCTGGTGGACATGTCGCACCTGCTGGGCGGGCTCAACACGCAAAGCCGCAATTTCTGCTGACGCGGCGCGCTCGGCGCTGGGCGGGTGGCTCGGCACGTACTCGGTGGTCGAGCTTGCGGGAAGGGTAGGGTGGCTCTCGAGCCCACCGGACGTGGGCTTGCCATCCCTTCGCCGCTCGCGTCGCTACCGGTCCGCCTTGCGCAGGCGTTCGCTGCGCTCGGCGCTTGGCGGATGGCTGGACACGTACTCGGTGGTCTGGGTGAGCCAGCGCGGCAAGTGGCGCTGGCCGCCGTCGTGCGCGTCGAGCGCCTCGAACAGGTCGGCCAGCGGCGAGGTCGGGATGTCTTGCCGGCGCAGCAGGGCGATCGCGTAGTCGTCGGCCTCGGTCTCCATGGCGCGCGAGTAGCGCATGTTCACCAGCAGCGCCGGCACACCGGCGGCGACGGCGCTGAAATCGCCGAACAGGGCGGCCGACCCGGCTGCCGTCAGGGAGGTGCGGGCCAGCGACCGGGTGCTGTGGCGCAGCTCGATGTGGGCGATCTCGTGCGCCAGCACGCCGGCCAGCTGGGCGGTGGCGATGTCGTCGAAGTCCTGCTGTTCGCTGCCTTCCAGGATCTGGCGCACCATGAGGTCGGTCACCACGATGGTACCGTCCGGCAGGGCCAGCGCATTCGGGCCGAGACGGGGCGCGTGGCGCACCAGCAGGCGCAGCGGCATGCGCGTCCGTTCCGGCCGCACGAGTTCGAGCACCTCCCGCACCTGTTCGATCCGCTCGTCCCCCAGCCGCGAAGGCGCGAGCATGCCGTTCGACTCCAGCGCCGAGAGGGCGCTGCGCCCGAGCGCACGGTCGGTGGAGGCGGGCAGGGCGGCCGCGATGCGTTCGGCCACCGCCGGCACGCCCCAGACCGCGGCCGAGGCGACCAGGCCGACCAGCAGCACGAGCGCGGCCAGCGCCGCCAGCGTGTGCTCCTGCCAGCGCTCGACACGCCCCTTGCGGTAGCCCACGGCCTCGGCCACCATCCGCCGTCCGTGCTCGTCGCTGACTTCGCAGCGCGCGCCGTCGGCGAAATACAGCACGGCCGGCGCATGGGGAAAGGGTTCGGCCAGCCGGGCATCGGACAGGGGGTAGGATTTCTCGACCGCGCCGCTCAGCACGAGACGCCCGTCGCCGGCGCTGATCCGGACCTGGTGGAGGCGGGCGCTTTGCCCGTCGAAGTAATGTGCGTTGGTCATTCCGGCCTCACCACGACAGATCGACGCCGAGGAAGTCGGCGGCCCCGTCTCCCGCCGCGCTGCCACGCGTACGCGAGGCGCGCGCGGCCATCTGGCCGAAGTCGCCGTCCACTTCCAGTTCGAGCCGGGCCAGCCGGTACTGGTACACCTTGACCACGGCGAACGGGCGGTACAGGCCCAGGCTGAGCACGGTCAGCAAGGCGTTGACGGTCTGGAGGGTGACGAATTCGCGCGCGCGCATGCCCGAGCGGACGCGCAAGCCCGGGAATGCGGTGTTGGACCAGACGAGGTTGGTCACCCGCACCTGCATGTAGGGACCGGCCAGCAGGTAGAAGACGTAGACGAACAGGGCGCCCAGTGCCAGCGGCAGGAACACCGCGTCGCTTGAAGCGGCGCCGCCTCCGGCCAGGCCAAGCGCGGTGAGCAGGATGAAGATCAGCAGCGCGGCGCCCGCGACGAAGGCCAGGCCGAGCAGGCCGGCGCGCAGGTAGGGCGAATAGAAGCGCCGCGCCGGCACGTCGTAGGAGGCGGGCTGGTCGCCATAGAGCAGGTTGCGGTGCTGGTAGCGCTTCATGCGCCCGTGCATGGCGGGCCAGGCGAGGTACAGCAGCAGCACCCAGGCCACCAGCGCGCTCTCGGGCGAGAGCGCGAACAGGGCGCCGGGCAGCAGGAGGGTGGCGATCGGCGGCAGGTAGGTCAGGTAGGCATCGCGTACCGTGCCGCGGAAGCCGAAGGGCAGCCCCCGGTACTGGGTGTTGGACAGGCGAAAGCGCAGCGCGCCGCGCATCAGGAAGGGCAGGGCCAGCAGCAGGAAGACCACCACCGCCATCCCGACCTGGACCGAGAAGCCGAAGGCATACTGGTAGGCCGCCAGCAGCGCCACCGCCAACAGGCGCCCGCGCAGGATGGCCTTGGGGTCGCCGCGGAAATCGAAGGTGGCGCCGGCCAGGTGGGTGTTCCTGTCAAAGTACTGCAGCCTGCGCACCTTGGCCCAGGCCGAGTAGATGCCCAACGTGGCCACCGTCAGCAGCAGGTTGACCACCCAGATACGGAAGTATTCCTTGCCGCTGCCGGTGAACGTCAGTCTCAGCGTCTCGGGCGCCACGGGGCGGTCGAGGACGGTCTCTTCTGCGGCGTCGGGATGCGCTTGCATGTGGGAAGGAGGTTGGCCCAAAGCAGTGAGTATAGGCCAGCGGCGCGCCGTGTCGCTGATTTTCTTGGTCCGGCTTGATCCAGATCGGGGACTGGGCCGTCCTGGCGCCCTTACCGCTCGGCGGAGCCGAGTTCCGAGAGCACCGCGTCTCTCACTTCAGCTTCGTTCGATATCGAATACACAGAAGACCTTCAAAGTCCTGAATTCTGCTCGACGATGGTGTCGTTTCCCCACAGTGTATAAACGATGGTGGCACGGGGAGCGATCGCTTCAGCTTGCAGCGCGAATCTCGCGAGATCCTTGATGGGTGTGTCTTTAACAGCAACATCGACTTCGATGTTGTTGTCTCCAATTATTTCCTTTAGCTTTCCAGCAGCTATTTCATCGGAGGATGTCGATCCTGCCGCGCCTGTGCGACTCATGATTACGCGGCCCGGTTTGTCGCGCCCGGGTTCACGATTCGCACTGGCGGGCGCCATGCGTGCAAGCACAGGTGCGACGGCGGGGGCTCTCCGGGGAAACGAAGCAGGCGACGGATTTAAGGTATAATTTCTATTTCCCGCGCGTGCCGTTCCGGCACCTTCAGCACAATGACCAAATTTGTATTCGTCACTGGCGGCGTCGTGTCCTCCCTCGGCAAAGGGATCGCAGCCGCTTCCCTCGCCGCGATCCTCGAATCGCGCGGCCTGAAAGTCACCCTCCTCAAGCTCGATCCGTACATCAACGTCGATCCCGGCACGATGAGCCCGACCCAGCACGGCGAAGTGTTCGTCACCGACGACGGTGCCGAGACCGACCTGGACCTGGGCCACTACGAGCGCTTCATCAGCACCCGGATGAAGAAGGTGAACAACTTCACCACCGGCCAGATCTACGAATCGGTGATCCGCAAGGAGCGCCGCGGCGAGTACCTCGGCAAGACCGTGCAGGTCATCCCGCACATCACCAACGAGATCCAGGACTACATCCGCCGCGGCGCCGAGGGCGTGGACGTGGCGCTGGTCGAGATCGGCGGCACCGTCGGCGACATCGAGTCGCTGCCCTTCCTGGAAGCGGCGCGCCAGCTGTCGCTGCGCGTGGGCCGCAAGGGGGCCGCCTTCGTCCACCTGACCCTGGTGCCGTTCATCGCCTCGGCCGGCGAGCTCAAGACCAAGCCGACCCAGCACTCGGTGCAGAAACTGCGCGAGATCGGCATCTCGCCGAACGCGCTGCTGTGCCGCGCCGACCGCCGCATCCCCGACGACGAGCGCGCGAAGATTTCGCTGTTCGCCAACGTCGAGGAACAGGCCGTGATCTCGGTGTGGGACGTGGACACCATCTACAAGGTGCCGCAGGTGCTGTGCGACCAGGGCCTGGACGACATCATCTGCGAGGCGCTGGGCATCGACGCGCCGAAGGCCGACCTGTCGGTGTGGACCAACCTGATCCACACGCTGGAGAACCCGAAGCACGAAGTGACGATCGGCATGGTCGGCAAGTACGTCGACCTGATCGAGTCCTACAAGTCGCTGACCGAGGCGCTGCGCCACGCCGGCATCCACACCGAGAGCCGGGTGAACATCGAATACCTCGACTCCGAGGAGATCGAGACCCGCGGCTGCGAGCACCTGGCCAAGTACGACGCGATCCTGGTGCCTGGCGGCTTCGGCAAGCGCGGCGTGGAAGGCAAGATCATGGCGGCGCGCTACGCCCGCGAGAACAAGATCCCCTACCTGGGTATCTGCCTGGGCATGCAGGTCGCGCTGATCGAGTACGCGCGCCACATGGCCGGCCTGCCGAACGCGAACTCGACCGAGTTCGATCCGGAGACCGACCAGCCGGTCGTGGCCCTGATCACCGAATGGCAGAACCATGACGGCAAGGTCGAGAAGCGCGACGTGAATTCGGACCTCGGCGGCACCATGCGCCTGGGCGCGCAGACCTGCGCGGTGAACCCGGGGACGCTGGCGGCCGAGATCTACGGCAACGTCGTGACCGAGCGCCATCGCCACCGCTACGAGGGCAACAACTTCTACCTGCCGCGGATCGAGGCGGCCGGCCTGGTCGTGTCCGCGCGCACCCCGAACGAAGACCTGCTGGAGATCATGGAACTGCCGCGCAGCGGCGACAACGCGCACCCATGGTACGTGGGCGTGCAGTTCCACCCGGAGTTCAAGTCGACCCCGCGCAACGGCCATCCGCTGTTCACCTCGTTCATCCAGGCCGCCCTCAAGCACCAGGCGTCCAACACCAATGTGGCGGCCAACTCGGCCTCCGCCCTCCAAGGAGACGCAGCATGAAACTCGCCGGATTCGACGTCGGCCTCGACCAGCCGATCTTCCTGATCGCGGGCACCTGCGTGATCGAGTCGCGCCAGATGGCGATGGACACCGCCGGCGCGCTCAAGGAGATCACGGCCGCGCTGGGCATCCCCTTCATCTACAAGTCCTCGTTCGACAAGGCCAACCGCTCGTCGGGCAAGTCCTTCCGCGGCCCGGGCATGGAGAAGGGCCTGGAGATCCTGGCCGACGTGCGCCGCGAGATCGGCGTGCCGATCCTGACCGACGTGCACACCGAGGAGGAGATCCCGGTCGTTGCGAGCGTCGTGGACGTGCTCCAGACCCCGGCCTTCCTGTGCCGCCAGACCGACTTCATCAACGCCTGCGCGCGTTCGGGCAAGCCGGTCAACATCAAGAAGGGCCAGTTCCTGGCCCCGGGCGACATGAAGAACGTGATCGACAAGGCGCGCGCCGCCGCACGCGATGCCGGCCTGGACGAAGACAACTTCATGGCCTGCGAACGCGGCGTGTCCTTCGGCTACAACAACCTGGTGTCCGACATGCGTGGCCTGGCCATCATGCGCGAGTCGAACTGCCCGGTGGTGTTCGACGCCACCCATTCGGTGCAGTTGCCGGGCGGGCAGGGCACGGCCTCGGGCGGCCAGCGCGAGCACATCCCCGTGCTGGCACGCGCCGCGGTCGCTTCCGGCATCGCCGGCCTGTTCATGGAAACGCACCCGAATCCGGCGTGCGCGATGTCGGACGGCCCGAACGCGATGCCGCTCGACCGCATGAAGGAACTACTGACCACGCTGGTCGAGATCGACCGCGTGGTGAAGAAAGCCGGCTTCCTCGAAACCAGCTTCGCCTGATGGCTACGCGGCGGGAAACGTGAACCGGGGCCGGGACGTCGAAGGACGTCCGGCCCCTTTTGCGATTCCCGCCGATGACGATTTTCTTACTTTTCCGGAGATGAAAACATGAGTGCTATCGTTGATATTATCGGCCGCGAGATCATTGACTCGCGCGGCAACCCGACCGTGGAATGCGACGTGCTGCTCGAATCGGGCGTGATGGGCCGCGCCGCGGTCCCTTCCGGCGCCTCGACCGGCTCGCGTGAAGCGATCGAACTGCGCGACGGCGACGCCCGCCGCTACTTCGGCAAGGGCGTACTGCAGGCTTGCGAGAATATCAATACCGAGATCTCCGAAGCGATCATGGGCCTGGACGCCAACGAACAGGCCTTCCTGGACCGCACCCTGATCGACCTCGATGGCACCGAGAACAAGAGCCGCCTGGGCGCGAACGCCATGCTGGCCGTCTCGATGGCCGTGGCCAAGGCAGCGGCCGAGGAAGCCGGCCTGCCGCTGTACCGCTACTTCGGCGGTTCGGGCGCGATGCAGATGCCGGTGCCGATGATGAACGTCATCAACGGTGGCGCCCACGCCGACAACAACCTGGACATCCAGGAATTCATGATCATCCCGATCGGCGCGCCGACCTTCAAGGAAGCGATGCGCTACGGTGCCGAGGTGTTCCACACCCTGAAGAAGATCCTGCACGCGCGCGGCCTGGCCACCTCGGTCGGCGACGAAGGCGGTTTCGCGCCGAACGTCTCCAGCCACGAAGAAGCGATCAAGCTGATCATGGAAGCGATCGAGCAGGCCGGCTACGTGGCGGGCAGCCAGATCGCGATCGGCCTGGACTGCGCGGCGAGCGAGTTCTACAAGGACGGCAAGTACCACCTGGAAGGCGAGGGCCTGTCCCTGACGGCCACCGACTTCACCAACATGCTGGCGACCTGGTGCGACAAGTACCCGATCATCTCGATCGAGGACGCGATGGCCGAAGGCGACTGGGAAGGCTGGAAGATCCTGACCGACGCCCTGGGCAAGCGCGTGCAACTGGTCGGCGACGACCTGTTCGTGACCAACACCAAGATCCTGAAGGAAGGCATCCAGAAGGGCATCGCCAACTCGATCCTGATCAAGATCAACCAGATCGGCACCCTGACCGAGACCTTCGCCGCGATCGAGATGGCCAAGCGCGCCGGTTACACCGCGGTGATCTCGCACCGTTCGGGCGAGACCGAGGATTCGACCATCGCCGACATCGCGGTCGGCCTGAACGCGCTGCAGATCAAGACCGGCTCGATGTCGCGTTCGGACCGCATGGCCAAGTACAACCAGCTGCTGCGCATCGAGGAAGACCTCGGCGACGTGGCCAGCTACCCGGGCCGTGACGCGTTCTACAACCTGAAGTAAGATCGGGAAAACGGCCGGTTCCACACCGGCCGTATCACCCGCCCGTGCCATGCGCCTGATTACCATCGCCCTTGCCGCCTTGCTGTTGCTGATCCAGTACCCGCTGTGGCTGGGGAAGGGTGGCTGGCTGGCCGTGGCCGACATGCGCGACCAGGTCGAGGAGGCGGACCGCAAGGCCCGTCAGCTCAAGGCGCGCAACGCCAAGCTCGAGTCCGAGGTGCGCGACCTGCAGGACGGCCTGGGCGCGGTCGAAGAGCGTGCCCGCTACGAGTTGGGCATGATCAAGCAGAACGAAATCTTCGTGCAGGTGCTGCCCAAGGGTGGCCAACCGGTCGAGTCGATGACGGTGCCACCGCCACCGCCGCCGCCGAAGGAAGCCAGGACTCCCTGATCCGATGCCCGGCGGGCCAGGTCCGAGACGGTGCGCAACTGTCCCACACTAGAATTCCCCCGATGACAGACCAGACTTCTTCGCCTGACGGCGCGGCGCCGCTCGATTCGCTCGAGGCGATCGCCGGCTGCCTTGCCGATGCCTTCGAAAGCGGCGATGCGGAGGCGATCGCGGCCGCGCTGGGGCGGGTCGCCCAGGCTCCTGCGCTGGCGGAACTGGCGGCAGCCGCCAGTGTGCCGCGCGCCGAGTTGCAGGCCTCGCTGGCGTCAGGCGCGCTGAGCCTGGAGACCACGCTGGCGATCATGAAGGTGATCGACCTGCACCTGCCCCCACGATCTTTCCCTCATTGACGGCGAGCGCTGGTGCGCCGGGCTGGCGTAGGGTGGGCACTTTGTTTAGCATAGGGACATCCTCCACACTTGGCTAGGGACATAGGTAACACCTTTTATGATCATTGCACTGCTGACTTTGGGAGCGTGCGAT
>FWWL01004375.1_pt1 | contig 23954 bp, 27 predicted proteins | sample 2228331 | NCBI WGS metagenome assembly FWWL01 (sample SAMEA103939775, study PRJEB20133) | metagenome | reverse complement strand
TATACGCAGCAAAAGCTCCTGAAAATGAGGAGTTGAAAGCACGATTATTCCTGCAATAGTGAGCGCAAAAATTATGCTGATACCGAGATAACTGCTCTTAAAAGCTGTTATTCCACCGATTGAAAGAATAAGAACAGCAACAAAATCGCTCAGCCTTTCAACAAAGACAAGAGCCACACCTTTCGATAACGGATAATCATTTATTTCTCTTAAAAGAAATGCTTTTAAAACCTCGCCGATTTTTCCCGGGGTTATAGTCATAGTCATACCTGAGAACTGAATGTAGAAGCTGTCTTTAATGCTAATCTCATAATCGCTGTAAGTTACGAGATATTTTAGGCGAATTGTGCGTGTGACATAGCAGAATAAACTTAACAGGAGAAGAACAGTAAAAACTTTCGGATCAAAAGACGCAAGCAGGTTTAAAACTTTTCTTGCATCGGCATAAAGCATAAGAAGTGCATAAAGAAAGACCGCAAGAAGAGTTGTCAGAAATACTTTTTTAAGAAGCTCATTTGTTTTCTGCATAATTTCAGCATAACATTTTATTTCAGTTATCAATTACTGTTAAAATTTTTAATTGAAATGTTCCAGAAGTGGGGCTTACTGATAAAATCCGCAAGGCCGAGACAGTGGACCAAGAATCTCGTGGTCTTTGCCGCAATAATATTTTCTGGCAGGCTTTTTGAACAGGAATTGCTCTTAAAAACTGTTTTTGCATTTATTTCTCTCTGCTTTTTATCAGGCTCAATTTACATTCTGAACGACGTCCTTGATAGAGAAAAAGACAGGCTTCATCCGAAGAAAAAGAACAGGCCGATCGCTTCAGGCGCCGTAAGTTTAAGTGAAGGAATTATTGCTCTGTTTTCCTTTATGATTCTATCTTTACTTTTCGGTTATCTTGCAGGAACAGGCTATCTATACGGTGCGGGATTTTATCTTATTCTTCAGACAGCCTATTCTTTCTTTCTGAAAAATATTGTTCTTGTTGATATTATCACAATTTCTGCAGGTTTTGTGGTAAGAGCAATTGCCGGTGCCTGGACGATCGGTGTTCCAATCTCTCCCTGGCTCCTTATATGTGCTGCGCTTCTCGCCCTTTTTCTTGCAGCTTCAAAGAGAAGGCATGAGCTTGAAATTTTAAAATCTGATGCGAGCAACCACAGACCGGTCCTTCGGGAGTATTCAAAAGAACTCCTCGATAGCTTAACAAGCACACTGTCGGCTGCGACAATCACTTCTTACTCGCTCTATACCTTTTTCTCACATGACCAGAGAAATTACAGGATGATGCTTACTATACCTTTTGTAATCTACGGTGTTTTAAGGTATCAGTATCTTGTTTTTCAAAAAGGTAAAGGCGGTAGACCTGAAGAAATTCTTCTGCGTGATAAACCCACTCTTATTAACACGGCGCTCTGGATGTTGACAGTGATCTGGGTAATATACAGCAGTTAAACGGAGGGATTGCTTTGGCAAAAGTAGTAGTTATTAAAACGAAACCAGAAACAGTTCTTGATGATATTCAAAAAGCAATTATTGAAGCCGGGGTTAAAGAGGCATTAAAAATGGATACCACCACGATACTTAAGGATAATATCTCATGGCATCTTCCATATCTTTCAGCCAATACAACCCCTTGGCAGCTTGAGGGAACAATTCTCGGGCTTAAAAACTCAGGATTTGAAGATATTGTTGCTGTTCATAATAACACAGTTGTAACAGATCCTTTTAAGGGAAGCAGGCTCAATAAGCTTGATAAAGTTTATAAAAAGTATCAGATTCCAGAGCTCTATAACTTTATAGAGGATCAGATTCGCTGGATTAAATATGAACCGAAGTCTGAAATGCTTGCTCTGGACAGAATATTTCCTGAAGGGATTCGCATCCCTGAATATTTTATCGGAAAAAATATTGTTCACCTGCCGACTGTAAAAACTCATATTTATACGACAACAACCGGCGCAATGAAAAATGCATTTGGTGGGCTTCTTAATACAAGACGTCATTATACTCACAGCTGGATCCATGAAACGCTTGTTGATCTACTTGCTATTCAGAAAGAGATTCATACTGGACTTTTCTGCGTGATGGACGGAACTATAGCCGGAAGCGGTCCGGGTCCGAGAACGATGATACCTCATGAAAAGGACTATATTCTTGCAAGTTCTGATATGGTGGCAATAGATGCGATTGCCTCAAAGATGATGGGGTTTGATCCGATGAGTCTTCCGTATATCAGGCTGGCTCATGAAAGAGGCCTTGGAGTTGGTAATCCATCAGAGATTGAGGTTGTTGGAGAAGATATAAGAGATGTGAATTTCGGATTTAAGGTTGGTAAAAATCTTGCAGCCCGAGCCGGGCATACTCTCTGGTTCGGACCCTTAAAATCTCTTCAACATTTATTTTTCAGAACTTCACTGGTTTATATTTTTGTGTTTGCGTCATTCTTTTATCATGATTATGTGTGGTGGCCTTTTGTTGGCAGACGAATACAGGCAAAAGTGCGGAAAGAAACAAAATGGGGCAAATTATTTGAAAAGTATTGACTTACTTCAAGTAAGTTATAATCATGGAAAAATCGAAGAAAACACTTAAGAAGAAAACCAGCATAACTTCGCCAAGCGAGAAAGAAACCGTCAAAATCAATATTCAAGGTTTCTTGTTTTTGTTAATCCTTCTTATTGCAATTGTTCTCAGGTTGAGGTTCATTACTTCGCCGATTGTGGATTTTCACTGGCAGAGACAAATTGATACTGCTGCAGTAGCAAGGAGCTTCTACGAAGAAGAAATGAATATCTTTTACCCTCGTTCAATTGTTCGAGGAGACACACCTGGTTATGTCGAAATGGAATTTCCAATCTATCCTTTTCTGATTGCAATATTTTATAAGGTATTTGGAGTTCACGAGATAATTGGAAGAATAGTCTCAACAGTCTTTGCTGCTGGAACAGCAATTTATTTATATCTAATTGCGAAGCAGCTGATCGGAGAAAAAGGTGCATTATTTTCTGTAGCTCTTTTTGCGTTTGCTCCGCTTGCTGTTTACTTTACAAGGACATATCAACCTGAATCGATGTATTTATTCTTTGCAACCACCTCTTTTTACTATTACAACAGATTTCTTGATCATGGCAGAAACAAGGACTTTGTTTTAACTACTTTTTTTCTTGCGGTTGCGGCCTTATTAAAAATTCCGATAATGCTCGTTCTATTTTTCTTATATCTTGTCCTTGGTCTGCAGAAAAAAGGATTTTCAATGTTTAGAGATTTAAAAATCTGGGGTATTGCAGTATTTAGCGTTATTCCAGCTTTATTATGGATGTGGCATGCAGAAAATCTTTATGAAATGACTGGTCTATCCTGGTCGAGATGGTTGATGAGAAAGGAAGCATTTTTTAGGCTAGATTGGTTTATGCAGCCTAAATACTGGGATGTTGTAATAAAGCAAAGATTTTATCAGGATTTGACAATAGTCGGGCTTCTTTTCGTAATCGCTGGTTTAATCATCAGCATGATAAAGAGACGATGGCTATTCGTTTTCTTTGGGAATCTGGGATTTCTAATTTATTTCTTCCTCTTCATGCGTGCAAATTTTGCTCATCATTATTATCAGCTTATAGGTATATTACCTGCAGCTTTAGCTGCTGGGTTAACCGGCGAATATCTATTCAGCAAATTGCGCTTGAAAGAAAGATCAAAAACGCTGCTACTACTTGCTAACTTGGTCATTTTCCTTGTTGCAGGAATAATCGATTATTTCTATATAACTAAAAACTGGTATGTAACTTTTGATCCGTTTATACATGCCGGAAAAGCTCTCGCTTCAGTTAGCAAACCCAAAGATCTTGTAGTGACTGTCAATGAATTCGGCATGCCAGAAATTCTGTATTTTGCCCATAGAAAGGGCTGGAATATTGGTGGGATTCCAGAAATAGAGCAGATTGAAAAGTTTTCGAAAAAGGGAGCCAAATACCTTTGCGTGCTTTTGGTTTCAAATGATTCTCAAACTCTCAATTCTGGCATACAGAAGCTGTCTGAGAATTTCAACACGGTTTACTCAGATATCTGGGTCTTTATCTTTGATATTTCTCAACCAGCGCAGAAATAAATATACGGTCAGATAAGAAATTAATAGAACCGCCTGATTGCGTGAAATGCCTTAGCTAACAATTAAAGGTTTTTTGATTTATTATTTTCTTACGGAAGGGGGAGGGAAAGTGAGTAAATCCCTGTATATCCTGATCTTGACAGCTCTGATTGGAGGTCTGGTAGCGGGTGTTGCAGCTGGTTATTATTTCTCGAGCAAGAAATCCAACCAGCTCAAATCGCGCCTTGCAGAGGCAGAAAAGGAACTGTTAAGCCTGCAGAGGCTAGTCGAAGATTTAGAAAGTGAGCTTGAAGAGGCTAAGGCTTCAGCTGAAGTAACAACTCAGACTGAAACAACTAAGACTTCTTCAGAATCTACTAAAGCTGCAGGCGGCAGTTCTACTCCGGTGCCGCCGTCAAGGAAGGTAAGGCAGTTTTGCTACATAAAACAGGCGAAAGAAAATCTTGGAAAATTCTATCTTGTTGTTGATTATGCACAATTCTTGACAGGCGCTGAAGCTGCAAGGGCAGCGGCTGCCCATGGTGATGAATCCCCACCTCCAAACGACTTTTATATCGTAAATGACAATCCTCAATTAAGAACACATGAAGTCGATCGAAGGAAAGTAAAAGTTCTGCTGGTAACAAAAGGAGATGGCACTCAGAATACATCCGGTGGAGGGGTTATACCGTATGAAATTGATTTTGAGATGTGGTTTGATTGGTTTATCGGTATGTCCGGGGGCACAGACATTATCAGAGATGTTCCCTACTGGATCACCTTAGATGGCGGCAAGGTAGTAAAGATCGAAGAACAGTATCTACCCTAAATTCTCAGGTAAGAATTAAGCTAAAGAACGCAAGGCTAAGAGCAAAAAACAAGCCAAGGGAAATGAGGACCTGTTTTCACATGGATTTCAGAATCATTTATTACCTTCAGTAGAACAATGAAACATCTTTCACAAACAATTCTCAATTTTAAAAATCAGTCCATGCTCAGGATAAAAAAGAGTTTTGTCTATCAGGTTTAGTTAATCAGCGCTGAGTGGGTTTTTTTAATCCGGGGGATAAATGAGAGCCCAAGAGGAGGTGATGTAAAATGAGCAAGAAGTTTGTTTCTATCCTTTTGATATCGATTTTTCTGTTGAGCTTTATCTCAGGCTTCGGTTTATACTATTTCACATCACGAATGAAGTTTAAAAATTTGAATGAGAGGCTGACCAGCACAAGTAATCAGCTGAACAACCTGAAAAAGCAGATAAGCAAACTCGAGTCAGAAATCGCAGAAATCCGAAGAACTAATGTGGACAAAAGCACGCAAACCAGTACGACCACAGAAAATATATCGATGAACGATAAAACAGAGACCGAAACAACTGTTCTTACAGGTAGAACTTTAACCAGAGAATTCTGTTTTATAAAAGAAGTTAAAAAAAGGAGCGGGAAATACTATCTTCTCGCTGATTATGCTCAATTCTTAACCGAGGAAGAAGCCGAAGCTGCCGCCAGAGAATATGGAGAATCACTCGAAGGAGATGGCTACTATATCCTGAACGAAAACCCCAGGATAAGAACTCTTCAGATCGATACTTCAAAATTAAAAATCTATATGTACCTGAAACCTGAAGGATACACTGGCGAAAAGTATTTGATAAGTTTCGAAAAGTGGTTCAGGTGGTTTAATGGTTTATCAGGCGGAACGGAACAGGTTAAATTTGTGCCATACTGGATAACCCTGGAAGATGGAAAAGTTGTTAAGGTTGAACAGCAGTTTCTGCCATAAACCCGTAAAAACACAGTCTGCGGATATTAGAAGAAATATGGTTTTTTCAAAACTGAATCAATAAATTCTTCCAGATTATTTTCTCTCAGCCTTTCAATTATCCTTTTTTTTGCCGCATTCTCCTCACAGGGTCCTGAGGTTTCTACCAGGCCTTCTAAAATTTCTTCAAGCATCCTGGCTGGAAATGCACAGCCCATTTCGTTTTCTGAAAACATACCGAAATGACGGGCACCCGAGCAGAAAAGCGATAGTGAAAACTCATTTCTGAAAAGCGAGTTTGCAGCGAGTTCAAAACAAGCTCCATGCATTCCATGAAACTCAATCGAATCTACAATTCCGCGTGTGAAGTTGAGCGCCTGAACGATTCTCATTATTCTGCCGGGCGTGGAAACAACGATGATTGCATCAGGTATTATGTCTTTAAATGCTGAAAGGGACCCTATAGCAATTGCCTTCACGCTTTTTCCAGCAAAAGTTCTCTCGAGCATTTTTCGAGCAGCTTCGCAATCTGAGTAAAGTCCGCAGGCATAATATTTTTCTGCAAGTTCTTGACAGTCAAAGTCATGCAGGTCGCTCAACCCGAGGTTTCTTGTAGCCGCAGTGCATCTGATGGATTTTCTATTCATAAGAAAAGAGTAGCCCCTGGTTGCAAGAGATAGAGCTGAGCAAAAGTAAATCGGTGAATGCGGTTCCTTGAAGAGCACTTCTCTATCTGAAAGCTTATCATCAATTGCGGATATGCCTGCAGGAAGTCTTTCAAGCAGGAGAAATGAGCTTAAGAGTTCTGTTATTTTTGTGATTTCGCCATTCATCTGAAGATTTCCTCGACAATCACCGCAAGAAGGGATGATGGTATCGCTCCCTGAAGAATGTAGGCATAGTTCCACTGGTGGATGCCTGCAAGAATCGGAACGCCATAGCCACCTGCTGAAACGAGGGCTCCAAGAGTTGCAGCGCTGATATTTATAATGATCATGTTTTTTATTGCTGCAGTTATTACCTGAGAGGCGGCAGGGATCTTTATTTTGAAGAAAATCTGTGCAGGGCTGAAGCCAATTCCCTTGCCAACCTCAATAAGATCTTTTCTTACACCTTCTATTCCGGTTACAAAATTTAAAGTAAGGGGAAGTACGCTGTACGCAACCAGTGCAATTACAACCGGCATCAGGCCATATCCGAGAAAAGGCACGATAATACCGATAATGACAACCGAAGGAACTGTCTGTAAAAGCTCTGCTAAGGAAAGCACAAAATCTTTAAAAGGCTTTCCGATTTTTGAGAGCAGTAAAACGCTTGCAAATACAGAAATCAAAAGCGCGATCAGGCTTGAGTACAAAACGATCAGCATATGATCCTTGAGTAGTACAAGCGGCTTTATGGAAGGATAAATTACTTCTCTGTATTCTGGAAAGATGCTTCTTAAAATTTTTTCCATAAAACCAAGATCAACAGCTGTAAAGTAAAACAGCATAAGCAGCGAAAACACCTTCAGTAGCTTTGGGAATTTATATATATTCAGTTCTTGAGCACAGGTTCTTTTAGCCGATATTTCCATTGTTTTTCATGCTCTGCAGGAGATTTTCAAAAACTATTTTTCCGGCAACCTGCCCGTTTTCACCTTCAACATAAATCTCTTTTTTGCCGCTTTTTATCATCTCTGAAATAGCTTCCTTTAGTGTCGACTTCCTGCTGACAACGGGAACATCTTCTGAAAATTCGCCGTTGAGCTGAACGAGTGGGATCTCTTCGACAGAATGCTTGGATAGTATATGAAGACTGAATTCTTTTCCAATAAAATCTTCGACGAAGCTATCTGAGGGGTTTCTCCAGATCTGCTCCGGAGTTCCAACCTGTTTTATCTCGCCATCTTTCATGATTGCGATTCGTTTTCCAAGCAGGGCTGCTTCTATAATATCGTGCGTTACAAACACAATCGTCTTGGAGACCGTTTTTTGAAGTTGGATAAATTCTTCCTGCAGTTTTTTTCTTGTCAGGGGGTCGAGTGCGCCGAAAGGCTCATCCATAAGAAGAACCGGTGGGTCAGCTGCAAGCGCTCTTGCAAGCCCAACCCTCTGCGCCTCACCGCCTGAAAGCTCTGATGGAAATCTGTACATGTACCTTGATGGATCGAGTCCTACTAGTGCAAGGAGCTCTTCTACTCTATCTTTTATCCTGTTTTTTGGCCATTTCAGAAGCCTGGGAATAATTGAAATGTTTTCGAAAACATTCATATGAGGAAAGAGCCCGATACTCTGGATAACGTACCCGAATGTCTTTTTTATATCATCGTACGAAAAAGTTCTTATGTTTCTTCCACCAACAAGCACAGCACCTTCATCCGGTTCTATAAGGCGGTTTATTGTTTTTAGAAGAGTTGATTTGCCTGACCCGGATGGTCCGAGAAGTATGAAAGTTTCTCCCTCTTCGATATGAAGGGAGACTTTTTTAAGAGCCTGAACTTCACCGAATTTTTTTGATACACTATCAAGTTCAATCAATGCTGAACTCCATCCCCCTCTTTAAAATTTTGTTCAACCCTTCAGCAAGAGCACTGTACAGAAATGATAGCAGAACGATCGGTATTGCTCCGAGAAGAACAAGGTCTTGAGCGGTTTGAGCGAGCCCAAGGAAGATAAATATTCCAAGTCCGCCTGCTCCCACTAAGGAAGCAATTATGGTTCCTGCGGATGCCTGAATGAGAGCAACCTTAACACCGGCTATCACCACGGGCAGGGACATAGGCAGCTCCACAAGAAGTATACGCTGGTACCAGTTCAAACCGATTCCTCTTGATATGTCAATAAAGCTTTTATCTATTGACCTCAGTGCTGCATACATGTTTCGCGTTATAGGATAAAGTGCGTAGAAAACGAGGACAACAAGAGCCGGTGCCCACCCGGTCCCTTTTATGTTTAATTTTTGTGCGACAGATGAAGTTTCGCCGATTTTTCCAAGAACCGGCATCAGAAGACCGATAAACGAGAGTGTGGGTATTACCTGAGCTATGTTTAATATAAGAAATACAAGCGATTCAAGAAACTTAAGCCTGTATGACGCATAAGCTAGGACTGAGCCAATGATAATAGCGATAATTACTGAACCGATACTGAGCTGAATGTGACGCAAAAACTCCTGTTGCCAGATAGCTCTGTTGTTTTCGTATTCTTTGAAAACAGATATTTTAGTTATCGTTTGTGTGAATAGAAGATAAATCGTTGTCAGAACCGGGGTAATTGCGATTAGCTTGCCCGGAATGAAGCCTGTCGATTCTCTGTGAATTTTTCTGAAGACTATGATCAGAGATATGATGAAAATCCAGAACGAGTAACCGGGGCTGACTCTCGAAAGCTCTCCCATTGTAGCATCAGCTCTTGATGCAGCTTTTCCAAGAACTGTAAGTCCTACTGCAAAGACTGAACTGGCAGCAATTCCGGATACCATAAGCGAAAGTTTTCTGGATTTTAGAAAAGTGAAAAGAAAGGCGACAAAGAGGAGAAGGAGGGAAAGGGAAAAGATTTTGCTGCCCGCGAGCTTGTAAAAGCTCGCGGGCAGCCCCTCAAGTATCCTGTTCTCTTTTATCACCGCAAACGAGCCTGTTATCAGCCCGATCGCAGCTGTAAACAAAGACAGCCGTATTGAGTTCATAGCCTTAAGTTGTCAGCTCTCTTGTCTGCAATTATTTTATAAAGCCTTTCTCCTTGAGGTACTGCATGGCAACTTCTTTTCCGGGTTTACCATCAAAAGCAACCTGCTTATTCAGTTTTCTTAAAGTAGGAGCGTCGAGAGATTCAAAAACAGGCTTTAAAATTTCCTCCATTTCAGGATATATCTCATAAATTTCTCCCCTTACAGCAGGGCAGGGAAGATAGACAGGCGGAACGCTCTCTGGATCTTCAAGAACTACGAGACCGAGCTCCTCAACCTGTCCGTCAGTTGTGTAACAGAGAGAGAAGTTGACGCCGTTTGTTCCGTTTGCAAGAGCTTTGAGCATTTCAGAAGTATTACCGTGAGAAAGAGTGATTATGTTCTTTCTGTCTAGCTTAAAGCCGTATGCCTTTTCGAATAAGCCAAACTCTTCGTCTATGAAAGATTGTGATGCAATTAGTTTTACTGGATTGCCCTCATTAACATATCTTGCGAAGTCTTCCCAGGTTTTTAAGTTGTACTTTTCAGCAATCTCTTTTCTCGTGGCTATAGTATCTGTGTTGTTTGCCGGTGCGGGTGTAAGCCAGATTATATTGTTCTTTTCTTTGTCCATCTTCTTTACCTTCTCATACCCTATCTCTGCATCTCGCCAGTCATCGCTGTAATCGTTAAACCAGTATTGACCGGAGCCTGTGTACGTAATAAGAAGGTCGATTTCTCCCTGAAGCAGTGCATTTCTGCACACATCTGGCGTTCCAAACTTTGTTTTATCTACTGTTGGAATGCCATTCTGCTCAAACATTATAAGGACCATGTTGCCGAGTACATCTGCTTCTGCATCGAGGTAAGACGCAACTCTCACCGGAGTTTTCTTCGCTGTCTTTTCATCTCCTGGCTTTTTCTCATCTTTGCTCTGCTCAGGTTGAGAGCAGCCCGCGATTAGCCCGAGTGCCAGCAGGAAAACAGCACACAAGATCGCAAGCCGCTTAAAAACTCTGATTTTCACGACTGAAATCCCTCCCCTTTTTTATTTAAATACCTCACTCATCTAATAAATACTCTCAGGTAGTCGCCATCAGGCTTAACGTCTGCTTTCAAGCCTCTTTTTTGACACAGAAGCTTTATATGCTCTGCATGCACTTGTTTTTCAACGATAACTTCAAGAGGGGTTCCAACCATTGAAAGAGCACGTTTCGTTTGGTGAAGTGGATCAGGAACTGGAAGCCCGCGCAGATGATCAAGCGGAGCGCCTCTAGTATCAAGCACATTACCTTTCAGATTGATTTCTCCTCGGTACTCTGAGAGAAGAATTGCTTCAGCTTTCTTATAATCTTCAGATGTGAGGCCCTTCTTTCCAAATAGTGTGCAGTGGCATGTGCCGCGTTCATTTATCTCTTCATCCATAAACTTGCATGGACATATGAGTTTTCTATCAAGCGCAGGGTCCCCTGTGGGCTCAAAGCATGGACAGTATCTTTTCCCGAAAAGCTGCTCTGATTCCACGAGCCACAATTTAAGGTTTGTATAAAACATCCAGTGAGGGTTTATTGAATAGCCTTTATTAACTGCAAACTTCCTGATCCAGCTGTCGTGTTTTTTAAGTTCTGACCTGTAGCGGATAACATCGCGGAAAAATTCATACATCATTTTAAGCATATCTTTCACCGCAATCACCTGAAAAGAGATAATATAGAAGAGATATTTAATAATCAAATAAAAATCATTTATAGATCCACTTGTAAGCTTATAGTTTTATTTATTATCGCTTATAGCACTGATAGAGGATTCGTTCAGGCTAATAAGTAAAATTTTTCGTTCCCGGGTTCTTCCGGATGCTATTCTATCTTGCTTTTTTATTTAGTTTAGCGCTGAAAATGATAGGTTTTTATACAAAGTCCAGAAAGTCGCTTTTTTCTTCGTGCCATGTTATATACAGCCACTTTAAAGCTCTTGACATTGCAACATGAAGAAGCTTAGCATCATCTCCTGCTTTTCACCGTATGCAGTTTCAGAAAGAGTATCAAGGTCCTCTTTGCTTGCTCCGGCCACAAAGACCGTTTCAAATTCGAGCCCTTTTGATTTATGGTGCGTAAGGACATTTAATTTGCCATGCTCATAAGGTTTATCTGAAGATTCAATGGGTTCTATACCTTCCTCTTTGGCCAGTTCTGAAAATCTTGTAACAAGATTACCTACAGGTAGAAGAACAGCAATGTGATGAAGTGAAATATCGATTTACTTTATTTCTTCCGCTATGAATTCTCTATCAATACTCTCAAAACCCATCACCAAAGGCTCAAACTCTGATGCAACACGGTATTTAGGGGTAAGAACCTTCTCGCGTTCGGAATTTCTCATTTTTCTAAAAAACTTGATTCAGAAGGTCACCTATTTTATCCGAGTTTCTGAAACAAGTCTGAAGCACGTGCTCTTCTGCATCGAGAATATTCTTTATATGGTCCCATTTGAAGTTTGTATTGAATATTGATTGTGTTTCAGAGCCTGCAAGAGTCATACTTGATCCTTCCTTCAAAAATTCTTTAATCTTTAAGAATCAATATCTGAATCGGATACATATCCTGCGTTTCGTCGACAAAAAAATGGTCAAACAGCGGAATCTCTAGTTTTCTCCTTCTCAACAGTTCAAAAGCAGTAAGGTAGTTAAACCATGTATACTCAAGATTACCGGTTTTTATTGCGCGATCCACATAATCCATTTTTAAATCTTCAAACAGGCGAAAAATAAACTCCTTTTCCTCCAGTTATAAATTTCTGTAAACACCGGTGGTTTTTAAGTATTTTTCAAACGTTAAAATCATGCACCCGATTATGTTCTGTCCGATTTCCGACCTCAGTAATCTTAGCGGTAATTTCTCTGGCTCATAGGAATAGGATTTCAGCTTATTTTAACCTCTTCTTCGAAGTTGCCTGGTTTTAAGTTGAAAGTGCCATATATCCACTTGCCAATATTTTCAACGATTATTGAATCTCTTTGCTCTCTGGTATTGCATACATAATCGAAAAACTTATTCAGGTAATTTTTCAAACTCTTGTTAAACGTTATAAAGAGAACTCTTACTTCCTTTTCTGGATTTGATCTCACAAATTTCAGAGCTCTGTAGACGAGAATGCATGTTTTTCCTGAGCCAGAAACACCCCTGATAATCATCTTCTTATTAAAATATTCATTTACCAGGTGGCTGTTTTCTTCTGGAAGTTTAATGTATCCAGGCAAGTCCTTTTCGATTGTTTCTTTTGTCAGTTTCTCAACAGCCTCAGCTTCGATGTATTTTTCTCCTGCTGAACGCCTGAAGGCAGCCGGGCTGTCATGCACTTTCAGTTTTTTGCGATAGCCCTCAACAAAACCGTCATAAGCTCATCGTGGTTTCCCGCATAAAGGAATTCTGGTTCTCCTTTGGAATCTTTTCGAAATATTATTCTGTATGCGCGGCTAACTCTCATGCTGTAGAGTTCATCATTGCCATAAATCTTATCGATGTTGAGGCCTTTTCTTTCAGGGGATGTATAAAACTTTTCAAGAGATTCTATTGTCTGTTTTTTAAGATAATCAGGGAGTTTTTCAAAAGATTCTTTAAATTCTTCAGTGTGTGGAATACGAGAAATGAACTTCTCATAATTCATCAGCTTGCCCCCTCTAATAGTGTCATTTAAAGAATTATATCGGAATCACAGGCTGGTTCGTTAAAGAATATAAAAAAGAAATGGTGAGCCGTGGAGGAGTCGAACCTCCGACCCTCGGATTAAAAGTCCGATGCTCTACCAGCTGAGCTAACGGCCCACATGCAGAAAATCTTTTCTGCAGTAAAAATTTTACTACAAACGAAAGAAAATTAAACAGGCACAAATGATAAATATAAATACTGATAAAGTCAAGATAAAAGACCCCCTTTGCGGGCATCTTTCTAATGTTGTAGGTTCCAAAAAAATAGCTGAAAATGTCGTATCCCGGCTCTTTTTTATTACAATATTTCAGAGGATATAGTGCTTTATTTTTTTGCTTTGATGGTTTAAAATCGACGGTTTGTTATTCTGCCAGTTGTAAATACAATGTAAGTTGAGGGAGGTGTGTTATGCACGAGATAGTCAAAGCAGTGCAGGCAGGTACCAGCACAAATGTTGGCCTGAACGAGATAAAAAGAATAATTGCTGCATTTCTTTCGGAGAGGGATTTCTGGCATTCAATGCCTTATTGTGACCAGCCATTCAATGTTGTTGCTGAGACGGCAAAGATTCTTCTTGAAAAAGGTTATGTAAAATTTTCAGGAAGCAAGATTGAATTTACTGATGAAGGAAAACGATGGGTGGAAGAAAACAATATATTTGCACTTAAAGTTTCAACCTGCCCGAATTGCAACGGAAGAGGGATATCACTTGAAAAATTCGCAGATCTTCTCGAGCGGTTTAAAGAACTTGTTAAGGGGAGGCCTGAAGCAATCGTTGAGTATGACCAGGGATATGTTACCCCCGAAACAACTGTATCAAGAATTGCTTTTCTTGCCCAAAAAGGAGATATTCAGGGGAAAGACCTTCTTATACTCGGAGACGATGATTTAACCAGCATTGCTGCTGCTGCAAGCGGATTGCCCTCAAGAGTTGTTGTTGTCGAGATCGATGAAAGAATAGTAAATTTCATCAATGAGGTTTCAAAAAGAGAGGGCTTAAATATTGAGACAATTAACCTGGACCTGAGAGAGCCTCTTCCAGAAGGGGTGCTGAAATCCTTCGATACTTTCTGGACAGACCCGCCTGAGACTCCGGAGGCTCTGGAACTGTTTATCGGACGTGGGATTGCCGGATTGAAAGGGCCTGGTTGCGCAGGGTACTTTGGCATTACATACGCTGAATCTGATAAATTCAAGTGGAGAAAGTTTCAGAATGTGCTTACAGGAAAAATGGGTGCCGTCATCACTGACATGATTACAAACTTTAACGAGTATGTGAACTGGGATTATCTGCTCGAGACAATCAGAAATGATATTGAACCTTTGACAGTTTATCCCGATTTAAACTGGTACAGATCTACACAATTCAGAATTGAGATTCTTGAGGATACACCTGTTTTCAATGAGCCAGCAACCGGCGCAGAAATTTATGTAGATAAAGATGCGCTTGTTTACACAGGAAAAAAGGAGGAAGAGAAGTAAGATGTGGAAAACACCTAATATAATCGCTCTTGTAAAAGGGACCGGGGAAGGCGACACACCACTCACTGCATTTGATAGAGCTCTTCTTGACGCCGGAATCGGTGATCTCAATTTAATAAAGGTTTCAAGCATAGTGCCGCCTGGAGCACGATTTGTAGAATTGCCTGATATCCCGAAAGGCGCTTTAACGCCGACGGTTTATTCAAGAATGGAAAGCAGCATTCCTGGAGAAATCATCTCTGCTTGTGTTGGAGCCGGTATCTCTGAAGAAGGCCTTGGAATGCTCTATGAATTTTCGCATATGGGAACAGCAGAAGCAGCCGAAGAAATTGTTGCAAACATGATCAGAGAGGGCTTTTCAATGAGAGGGCTCACCTTAAAAGAGATGAAGATTGTTTCTGCAGAACACAAAGTTGAAAAGATAGGGTGCGCTGTCTGCGCGGCTGTTTTATGGTGGGATGAGTAGATATGGAGAGAGAGGAAATCTGGATAAGAGAAAGACTTCATCCTGACTTTGAGCATTCCACCAGAGCGAGGGAGAAACTTGTAGAGTTTGCAAGTAAATACCAGAAAATCGAGATTTTCGATACCGATATATTCGGAAAGCTCCTTACTCTTGATGGAGCAGTTCAAACTACAGAAAAAGACCAGGCATATTACCACGAGCTGTTAGTGGGCATACCCTTTCTGCTCAAAGGCAATGTCGATACATCTCTTATAATCGGTGGCGGAGATGGTGGGGCTCTTCATGCAATGCTTTCTTTTGGTGTTAAAGAGGCATGGCTTGTAGAGCTCGATGAGGATGTTACCCGTTTTTGCAGCAAAAACCTTCCAGAAATTTCTTCAGGAGCCTTTGACGATCCGAGAACTCATACTGTTTTTATGGACGGTTTCGAGTTTCTTTCCCAGAAGATTAACTACTTTGATGCAATACTCGTGGATTCTCCGGATCCGATCGGAGAAGCAGAAAAACTTTACTCTGATGAGTTCTACAGACGCATTAAAGCAAGCCTAAAAGAAGGCGGAGTTGTGGCCGGGCAGTCTGGAAGCCCCTGGCTGCAGCCTGAGCTTGGACATCGAATCAAAGAAGGTCTTGTCAACCACTTCAAATATGTTGCCTTTTACTACGGATTTGTTCCTTCTTACCCTGGCACTTGCTGGTTGTTTTTCTTCGCCAGCGACTTAATAGACCCGTTCAAAGTAGAAGAGAATCTGATTGCAGAGAGATTTAATTCTTGTTCTTCTGAGTTTGAGTATTTAAACAGCGGGCTTGTGAAGTCAGTTTTCCATCTACCTGAGTGGATTAAGAAATCTCTTGAAACGGGAGTGTGGTAATTGAAGAAACTGCTCTTTGAAGGCTCGAAAGAATACAGCAAAAGCAGCTCTTTTGATTGGGTTATTCTTGGATGCCCGCTTGATTTAACAGAAACCTACAGACCGGGCACCGGCGAAGGACCGCAGGCGATAAGGTTTGCTTCACAGAGCATTGAGTCATATTCACCTTTTGTTGATGTTGATATCGCCGAACACAGTATCGGTGACGCAGGAGATCTTGATTTTAAGGGACTTTCGATGGAAGAATCTCTGAATGTGATTGAAAAACGAATTTTAGATCTTTCTAATGGAAAGCCGTTTGTTCTGGGTGGAGAGCACACAGTTTCACTTGCTGTTTTGAGAGCGCTTAAACAGAAGTACGGCGATATTATGCTTGTAGTTGCAGATGCTCATACTGATTTCAGAGAAGAATATGAGGGATTAAAAGTTAACCATGCAACCTGGTTGAAGCGCGCAGCTGAGTTCATCCCTCTTGAAAACATCATTCTCATTGGTGCAAGAGCAGGAACGCGCGAGGAATTTAATCAGAATTTCCTTGAAATCCGCGAAGATATCGACCTTTATGATGAGACAATTCAGAAGCTCATTGATGCGGATGCAGTCTACTTCTCAATTGACATCGATGCACTTGACTCCTGCTATGTTCCTGGCTGCGGAAATCCTGAGCCAGGTGGTCTTCACTACAAAGAACTTGAAGAGTTTTCACACTGGTTAGCAACGAGCACAAACCTTATAGGAGCGGACTTAGTAGAGGTGGCTCCTACATATGATAGCTCAGGAATAACTGCAATTACGGCTGCAAGAATAATCAGAGAAATAATTGCATCTTCAATTTCTGCAAGGCCTCTTTAGTTTTTAATGCTTGAAGTGTCTTACACCCGTAAATGCCATGGCAATGCCTAGCCTGTTGCAGGCGTCAATTGATTCCTGGTCTCTGATGCTGCCGCCAGGCTGAATTATTGCGGAAATGCCAGCTTCTGATGCAATTTCTATTGAATCAGGGAAGGGGAAGAATGCATCCGACGCCATAACACTTTCTTTCGCTCTCTCGCCGGCTTTGAAAAGAGCAATTCTGACTGAGTCTACTCTGCTCATCTGACCGGCTCCAATGCCTACAGTGGCAAGATCTTTTACAAGAACGATTGCATTTGATTTAACATGCTTTACCACTTTAAACGCAAATAACATGTCTTCAATTTCTCTTTCAGCAGGTTTTCTTTCTGTCACAAACTGGAGATTTTCTCTCGTTATCTCTAAAGTATCAAAGTCCTGAACAAGCACCCCTCCTGAAACTCTACGCAGATCTTTATGAGAGCTTTCATGTGGTCTGTGTTCACCCATATACATTATCCTTAAATTTTTCTTCTGCATGAGAATTTCAAGAGCCTCTTCGAGGAATGCAGGGGCTGCGATTACTTCATAGAAGTTTTCTGAAACGAGTCTGGCAAGGTTTTCGTCAACAGGTCTGTTTACTGCAATTATACCTCCGTAGGCAGAAACCGGGTCGCATTCAAATGCTCTTCTGTATGCTTCTGAGGCGTCTTTTCCGACAGCCACTCCGCAGGGATTGTTGTGCTTGATAATTGCTACTGCAGGAAGCTGAAACTCGTTAACAAGTCTCCAGGCAGAATCAAGATCGAGGATGTTGTTGTAGGAAAGATCTTTTCCATGAAGCTGTTTTGCCGAGGCGACACTGCCTTCGGGAGTGTTAAATTCTCTATAAAAAGCTGCTTTCTGATGAGGATTTTCACCATATCTTAAATTGTTTATCTTTTCAAAATGGAGTGTTAACAGCTCAGGGAAGTCTTCCTTATCTCCTCTGAAATATTCATAGATCGCATCATCGTAGTCAGCTGTGTACATGAAAGCTTTGCGAGCCAGTTTGAGTTTGTAATCATATGAGAGTTCGCCGTTGTTTTTCTTTAACTCTCCAATGAATTCAGCATAGTCAGCAGGGTCTACTACTATGGCAACATGTTTATGGTTCTTTGCGGCTGCCCTTATAAGAGTTACTCCGCCTATGTCTATCTGTTCGATAGCCTCATCCATCGTAACCCCTTCTTTTTTAACTGTTTCCTGGAACGGGTAAAGGTTGCAAATTACGTAATCTATTGGTTTATAGCCCATTTCTTCAAGCTGGCTCAGGTGCTCTTTTTTGTTTCTTTCTGCAAGGATTGCACCAAGAATTGCAGGATGGAGGGTCTTTACTCTACCATCAAGCATTTCTGGAAATCCAGTCACTTCCGATACATCGACTACTTCAATTCCAGCTTCTCTGAGAACTTTTGCTGTGCCACCTGTTGAAACGATCTCGATCTCGAGTTCCTGTAATGCTGCTGCGAGCTCCTTTATACCTCTTTTGTCAGAAACTGAGATTATAGCTCTTTTTCTGGCGTTCATTTCAATCAACTCCCTTAATCAGTTTTTTCCAGTCTGACTGCATTATTTCAACTTTTCTACCGCTTATTTTCAGCTTACCCTCTGCAAATAATTTTATTGCAAGCGGGTATAGTTGATGTTCTATTTTGTGTATTTTTTCTTCGAGCGCTTCGAATGAGTCTCCTTCATCGACAAAGACAGGGTATTGAAGAATTATCGGTCCTGTATCCATTCCCTCGTCTGCAAAGTGGACAGTGACTCCGGTTACTTTAACGCCGTAATCATAGGCATCCCTTATAGCATGTGTTCCAGGAAACGAAGGACAGAGAGCGGGATGAATGTTCATTATTTTCAGGCGAAATCTCGCTATAAACTTAGGAGAAAGCAACAGCATGTATCCAGCCATCGCAATAAGGTCAGCTTCATATTTCTCAATTATATCTCCGATAGCCATATCATATTCTTCTCGTGAGCTGTAATCTTTTGGATTGATAAAGTAAGCCGGAATGTTTTTGTTTCTTGCTCGTTCAAGAGCATAAGCATCTTCTTTATTTGAGATGACGACGACCACTTCACCCGGAATATAACCGCTCTCACAGGAATCAATTATTGCCTGAAGGTTTGTTCCTGACCCTGATGCCAGGACAGCAATGCGTATTTTTCTCAAATGAGTTCAACCCCTTTGCTGCCTTCTTCCAGATAACCGACTTTAAACGCTCTGACTCCACTTTTCTCGATTTGTGATATCACTTTATCAGTATCTTCGGGTCTTACCACGAGAATAAAACCTACACCCATATTAAATACATTGAACATATCTTCTTCGGGTATATTCCCGAGGCTTTGCAATTTTTTGAAAATGTATGGTATTTCAAAAGCGCCTTTTTCAATCACAGCCTTTAAGTTTTCAGGAAGAATTCTTGGAATATTTTCATAAAAACCACCGCCTGTTATATTTGCGGCTGATAAAATATACCCTTCTTCAAATAGAGGTAGAACAGCCGGGTGATAAAGGATAGTTGGTGCAAGTAGCATTTGAGCATATGTTTTCTTAGCAGTTGAATCGTATTCATCCAGTGAAATCCGGTTGTCTGAGATAATTTTCCTGATGAGCGAGTAACCGTTTGAGTGCGGACCGGACGACTCAAGTCCAATCAGCACATCACCGGCTTTCAAATTCTCCGGTTGAGGAATTCTGCTTTTATCTGCAATGCCGACGATGAATCCTGAAAGGTCATAATCGCCTTCTTTATACACTCCCGGCATTTCTGCAGTCTCTCCACCTATTAAAGCGGCACCGATTTTTCTGCAGGCATCAGCAATACCTGAAACAAATTCTGATATAACCATGCTGTCGATTTTTCCGCCGGCAATGTAATCTAAGAAGAAAAGCGGTTTTGCTCCCATAGTCAGTATGTCGTTTGAAGACATCGCGACGAGATCCTGTCCGGCTTCCCGGTAAGTTTTTTGCTGGAGGTGAAGTAAAATCTTAGTGCCAACTCCATCTGTTGAGGTAACGAGGAGCGGCTCGCTGTATTGCTCTGTTTTCAGACTGTATGCTGCTGCAAAAGGACCTATTCCTGCAATCACATTTTCATTAAACGTTGATTGAACAACTTTTTTTATTTTTTCTACAGCCTTTGCCGACTCTTCTAAATTTACGCCTGCTTCCAGATATTTTTTCGAAAAATTCATTTTTTCTCCTCAATCTTTTTTACTCTTATTGTAACTAATCAGTAGTTCGATTAGTATAAAAAAAGCAGCAATAATGATTTCTGATGTCTTTTGAAAGGTGGCAGGTTGTTTAAGGTACTTATTGCCGATAAAAACGAAGAGAGAGGCGAGAGTATAGCCGAAGAGCTCAACAGATGCGGCTTCAGCGCAGCATATCTCCCTCCTGGATTTACCTCAATCAGAAGATATGTCAAGAGACACGATCCAGATGCAATCCTGATCATATACAGCTTTAAAGAGAAAAAGCTTTTATCTCTCATTGATCAGGCGAAAAAGTTGAATATTCTGAGTCTTGTGATACTTGAGCAGAATGAGTGCTGTTCAAGGCTTGTCAAAACTCTCGCCGATTCGATTGTTGAGGTAAAAAGTTTTGATGGTCTCTGCAAAAATTACGCGGTACTAATCGAAGAACAGCTAAGCCACATAAAGCACGCTTCAAATCTTTCAAAAGGTGTATCTTACGGCAGCTTTTATGTCGATCTTGATAAGAATATTATCTACTATGGGAAAAAGCGCCTGAACCTAACTCCAACCGAATTCCAGATTCTTTTTTTGCTTGTGATGGCTAAAGGGCAGATTGTCACCAAGCAGGAGATTATGAAACAAATATGGGGGATTTCAACACTCAATACAAATGCTCTTAATGTTCATATTCAAAAACTCAAGAAAACCCTTTCTAAAGAAGCAAGACGATATGAAATTCAGACAATACGCGGCAAAGGTTATGCGCTTGTAAAAAAGACAAAATCTGCTTGAACAAATAAAGAATTAGTGATACGATACACAAATTATATGGAGAACAAAGGCACTCTGAAAAATTTTAAATCTTCGTTGCTGATTGTAATTTCTTTGATACTCGTTGCTCTTGCATTTCTATCATCCTCCTGCGCAAAGAAAGAACCTCAATCTCAAGGAATGCTTCGTGGTTCTTCTACCACAGAAGCAGTTAATAGACCGGCTCCGGTTCTTGAGGCTCGCGGTTTCGATGTCGGCTCAATGTGGATATACGAAACCCTTGACAGCACTCTTACGATAAAAGTGACAGATAAGGTTAAAGAGGGAGACAGAGAATTATTTGTCTACTCGTTCTTTTACGGAGATAAAAAAATTGCTGATGAATACAGGATTCAAACAAAAGAATACCATGCAAAGGTTAAGTCAGTTCAGGGAGAGTCAACAGTAACAGTTTTTGAAAAACCACTTATACTCTACAGATTTCCTATGAAAGTTGGAGATAAATGGACAAACCGCTTCGAGATCGGCGGGGTAAAGTTTGTCTCCGAAGTGGAAGTTGTTTCTTACGAAAAGGTTAAGACCAACGGTGGCGTTTTTATGGCTTACAAGATAAAGCATACAACTTATCCAGAAGATGATAAGAAGTCAAAGATAGTAGATGCAGACTGGTACAATCCAAACATAGGTCTTATTGCATATGCAAAAGAGGGCGGGGAAAATCCCAAATCCCTCATCAAATACTCGGTAAAACTCATTAAGTACTAAACGGTCTTAAAGTCTCTTTTCGCTTTCTTCCTTTTCAGGGACAGTTTCTTCAAGAACAAACTTTGAAAGCTTAAGGTTTTCTGGAATTTCTATCGGGTATCTGCCGTCGAGACAGGAAAGACAGAAGTTTTCTTTTTCAATTCCAGTGGCTTTTACAAGAGACTCCAGGGATAGATAGACAAGACTGTCGGCGCCAATGAATTTTCTAATTTCTTCAACACTCATGCTTGATGCGATGAGCTCATTCCTGTTTGCTGTGTCAATACCGTAGAAACATGGCCACATAACAGGCGGAGATGAGACTCTTACATGAACTTCGCGAGCGCCTGCATCTCTCAGCAGCTGAACAATTTTTTTGCTTGTATTTCCTCTCACGATTGAATCATCTACAAGCACTATTCTTTTTCCTGATATCACTTCTTTAAGTGGATTCAGTTTGAGTTTTATTCCGAGCTTACGAAGTGTCTGCGTTGGTTGAATGAAAGTTCTGCCCACATATCTGTTCTTGATAAGCCCTTCAGCAAATGGAATGTGTGATTCTTCTGCATAACCCACTGCAGACGGAGTACCTGAGTCCGGAACAGGAATTACTATGTCGGCATCTGCGGGTGCTTCCTTAGCAAGCAAACGCCCCATATTTCTCCTTACCTCGTAGAGAGTTTTTCCGTTGATCCTGCTATCGGGGCGGGCAAAATAAATAAACTCAAACATGCATATCGATTTCTTCTGAGCCGGAACGCCTTCAAATGAAAAAAGCCCGTTTTCATCTATGACAATTATTTCTCCTGGCTCAATATCTCGCACGTATTCAGCGCCCACGATATCAAGGCCGCATGTTTCTGATGAAACAACATAACCATCAGAGTGTTTTCCGAGAGACAGTGGCCTGATTCCGTAAGGATCTCTTGCGGCAATGAGCTGATCCAGGGTGAGAATTGCAAGTGAGTAAGCACCTCTTATCTGGTTCATTGTGCGCGCTACCGCCTCTTCTACCGGAAAACCCTTTTTCAGGTTCATGTGGATGAGATATGCAATTGCTTCTGTGTCGGTAGTGCTTTTAAAAATGTAGCCTTTATTAATAAGGTATTCTCTGAGCTCGGTTGTGTTAAGTAAATTTCCGTTGTGAGCTACAGCAAGAGAAAATTCTCCGTCGTCAATAAAAAATGGCTGAGCATTCTCAATGCGAGTTGATCCTGTTGTTGAATATCTTACGTGGCCGATTGCAATATCGCCTTTAAGAGATTCAAGATCCGCATCGGTAAATACCTGAGTAACAAGACCGAGCTGTTTAAAAGTAATGAGTTTTTCGCGGTTTGATACGGTAATACCGGCCGATTCCTGCCCTCTGTGCTGGAGGGCGTGGAGTCCAAAATAGGTAAGCTGTGAGACATCCTCGCCGGGTGCATATATGCCAAATACGCCGCATTCTTCTTTAATTTCTTTAATATCCAATCAAACCTCCAAGATTCTTGAAGTAGATATCTTTAATCTGGCTGATATCGAAGCTGGCAAATCTATCAAAGACTAAATAGCTGCCACCTGTTTCGCCGAGAATCGTTGCAGGAACATTATATTTCGAACAGAGCTCTCTGACAATTGTAGTGTTCTCTACAGTCGTAGTAATAATTGCGCGTGAAGGGGTTTCTGAAAACAGCAATACGACGGGATCGATATCTTCGGGTATCTGGATCTTAAAACCTATGCCGCTTTCAGCGGCCGATTCAATCAGCGCTCCTGCGAGGCCGCCTTCAGAAAGGTCATGAGCGGAAAGAACTACTCGCTCTTTTGCAAGCTCAAGCAGCAATTCAACAAGGTTTTTTTCGCGTTCGAGACTGATAGCGGGCGGTTTTCCATAAATCTTTCTTTCAAACAGGTACTGAATTTCAGATCCGCCAAAATCATCTTCTGTTTTTCCAAGAAGAATGATAACCGCGCCAGACTCTGTAAAGAAGCTGGGCACGGCTTTCGATAGATCATCAATTACACCTACCGCACCGACAATCGGAGAAGGATGAATCGCCTCTCCTTTAGATTCATTGTAGAAGCTTACGTTGCCAGAGACTACAGGAGTATTGAAGAATTTCATCGCATCAGCCATACCCTTAACAGCATTTTCGAACTGATAAAAGATCTCGGGATCCTCAGGGTTTCCAAAATTCAGGCAGTCTGTGAATGCGAGGGTTTTTGCGCCCGCACAGGCAAGATTCCTCACCGCTTCTGAAATCGTCAGAAGGCCACCGGTATACGGTTCGAGGTAAACATATCTCGGGTTGTTATCGACGGTAAGCGCTATAGCTTTCTTTGTCCCTTTTATTCTCAGAACT
>FWWL01004374.1_pt1 | contig 23956 bp, 22 predicted proteins | sample 2228331 | NCBI WGS metagenome assembly FWWL01 (sample SAMEA103939775, study PRJEB20133) | metagenome | reverse complement strand
CCCTTTCTAATCCTATTATTTTAAATACAATTTTAATATATCCATTCCTTGCATTACGAATTTTCCCTCACTCTGTGGGTGATATAACCCACTGTTGAATTGTCACACTCTCCATCGCCCATGTCCCCCGGTAGGCAAGTGAAATATTGCTCATCATTCTCCTCTCTTTTCTGTTCTTTATCTGTCTTCTCTTATATACTGAAATACCTGCACCCGAGAATTCATCTGTTCTGCAATATAAAGCCGGTCAATCTCGTCAAAGCACATTCCTGCTGGAAAGAGCAATTGACCCGGCGCCCTGCCATATCCTCCAAAGTTTAATAAAAAATTACCCTCCCTGTCAAATATCTGCACATTATTGAAGGCAGCATCAGATACATAGATGTGTCCCTCGCTGTCCACTGCAATGCCCTTTGGCCTGGAAAAGGTCCCTGATGCATCTCCAGGGGAGCCAATTGCATTAATAAAACCACCATCTTTATTCAAAATCTGGAATCTGAAGTTCATCGTATCCACAACATAAATATTTCCCTCTTTATCGTGGGTTATGTAGAGCGGAAAATTAAACTCACCATTTCCTGTGCCGCGCCTCCCGATCTCCTTTTCCAGATCTCCTGCAGGGTTAAAGACCTTAATAACATGCTCCTTTGAGTCAGTGACATAGACGCGGTGATTTGCAAATGTAAGGCCCACGGGCTTTGTAAGTTTTCCTTCTCCGAAGGACCTTAAGAATTTACCATTATAATCGTAAACAAAGACCTTTGCCTGCCTTGTATCCGCTACATACAGATTTCCATTCTCATCTACATCAAGCCCCACAGGCATCCACAGGCCACCCTCCTTTTCTATCCCAATCAGCCAGACATCCTTCTTCTTTCTGTCAAAGACAAAGACAGCGGGATAGCCAGGGTCTGAAACATAAACCCGCTCGGTCTTATAGGTTGTGCATGCATAAGGATTATCAAGATAATTCCTTGCAAGCCAGCCAAAAAGAAAGTCCTTGAACCTGTCCCATCGGGTTGTCAGCAGGTCCTTATCATTTGTGAGGGTCTCAACAAACTTGATTCTTGGCTTTTCCGGAGGCTGAGGCCAGACAAGGTCTTCCCGTATAATCTTTGCTGGCGCACATCCAACAGATACAATGAGTGCAAGTATCAATATTTTTGAGCAATGCATGGAATATCTCCTCCATCTCTCCTCCGTCTTCTGCTCTTTATCCTCTAAATTCTGTGGCATCTTTTACACATCTCCTCTCTATTATTTCCTTCATAGAAAAGTTTTGGATTGTCTGAGGAATGAGGGTTGTGACATGAAACACAGGAGAATTCTTTTCCCTCTCTCTTCGGGTCTTTTTGCCCCTGAACAGGATGCAACTGGTAGGTAAAGCCGGTAAAAATGTGAGAGCCGTCCTTTTTATCCTGATGACATGTAATACATAATTCATTTAGTTTCGTTATAATGAGGGGTTTGTAATCAGAGCCGTGGGGATTGTGACAACCAGTACAGCCATTGATTTTAAGTGCTGGATGAACGTTCTTCTTATCATCAACCTTATCGTGACAGTTATAGCAGAGCGATGGAGGCGCATCAAGAAGATTGAACTGAATCCTTGAACCATGGGGCGAATGGCACAGGTCACAGGTTCCATCCCCTGCAGGTGGATGGATTGAATCCCTCCCGCTAAGGTCATCGGAATGACACTGATAGCACAATTTCCCTGTTTCAGAGAATCTGAGAATCTTTGGGTTATCGCTCTGGTGGGGCTCGTGACAGACAGAGCATCTTCCTGTCTTGACTGCACCGTGGATATAAAGGTCATCATCTCCGCTATTAACTTTCTTTGAAGCGATAAAAAAAAGTTCCCTGTTTCCAAGAACCTTTTTCTGAGATATCTTCTTTTTTTCTCCGGTAATGAACAATTGAGCGTGGCAATCCCTGCACAGAACAGATGAGGGCTTGGTCAGCAGTTTATTGAAATACGAACCGTGGGGCCTGTGACAGAGCATACACCTGCCCTGAGCAAAGGGGAAATGCCTGACCGCCCTTGCCTCCCCCTTATCCTTATGACACTGGGCGCAGACCTGCGTAAATGAGACATCCTTTATCTGCACAGGCACTGCTGATTTTTTATCACCTGGTGCGCTTCCCATCTCTTTAATTAGTTTTGGATTATCTGATGAATGGGGGGTGTGGCAGAATGTGCATTTCTTCATAGCCACAGCAGCATGGACAAATTTATCCTCATCCACCCGGTCATGACACTGATAGCATATCTCCTTCTTTTCTGTCACAAGCAATTGTTCATTCCGGGATGAATGCGGGTTATGACAGGCAAGACACTCACCATCCTTCACCGGCGGATGTATCACCTTTCCGGATGCTTTGCTCTCGTGACAGTTGTAGCAGAGCGCCGGGACTTTGTCCTTCAGATTTCTGGAATTCGGACTTGAATGTGGGTCATGGCAATCAAGGCATGTTCCCTGTTCCAGGGCTGGATGGATTCTTTCTCCTGGCTTTACAGGATTATCATGGCAGTTAAAACAGAGAGAGCTGCCTTCTGATGAGAGTTTGAAGGGATGCTCTCCGGTCTCAGAAATATGACAATCAGTGCATTCGCCATCCTTCAATGCAGTGTGCACAAATTTATTCGCTTTGAGTTTACTGTGACAACGAATACAATCAGCTGAATAAAGATAAGAAAGGGGAACAAGAGCCAATAATATCAGGATAAAAAGTGGTATTCTAATCTGATAGTTGTTTGCCATTCTTATTATCTTTTTCTACTATAGAATGACACCCTTTGCAACTCAATTCGTCATCGGTAGAGAATGCCTTCTGTCCATTGTGGCAGTTGTTGCAGAATAACTTATCAACGACTTCAGAAAGGGCTTTGTGCTTCTCCTTTGCCTCTTCTACGTATGGCTTGAGTAAGATATCATGACAGTATTCACAGTTTATGTGCTGGAAGCCAGCGTGAACCCTGTGGCTGAAGAGAACATCACCAATCTTTTTATTAACCTTAAAAATAATATCGCCTTTTCCAAATTGTGCTCTCGCCAGAAGAGTAAGTAGAATCAACGGGAACAAAATCATGAATCTAATAGTTTTCATTTCTCTTCACATACCTCCTTTATAGATTTTACCACATCATCAAGGACATAGGGCTTTTCAATCATTTTATTTATCAGATTATTTTTTATTGCATCAAGCAATTCGTTTTCGCTCTTGTAAGCAGTGATGACAATTACCTTTGCAGAAGCATTTACCTCCTTCATCCTTTTTATCACCTCAACTCCAGTAACATCGGGCATCTTATAATCAGTTATCAGTAGATCATAGATATTATTCTTAATCCTCTGTATAGCTTCCCTTCCATTTAGCGCCCAGTCCACATAGTGCTTCATCGGCTCTATTGCCTTTACCAGGGACCACACAACCAGAGGCTCATCATCAACCACAAGGACCTTCATTATGCCTTTTCACCCAGTCAGTGGGTTAAATAACATAGTTCTTAATAATTTAGCCATCTAATAATTAATAATGCAAAAACTATGCCAGAAAATTTTTCTAGGGTTCTGTTGCCAAAGGTAATCTTATATGTTAAATTAATCAATCAAGAGTATGGTATTTAAAAAATTCTTTAATAGTTTAAAGGGAAGATTTACTCTGACAATAATTCTCATCAGTGGCGCATTAATTGCCGGACTCACAACCCTATCAATACTCGTTCAGAAAAGGCAGATTACAATTCAGGAAACACAGAAACTCGCACTATTTATAAATCTCCTGGGATCAAGAATCAGAAACATAATGCTTGAAAATCATGGCTATGAGGTAGGGGCATTCCTTGAAGAGATTCATAAAGAGTACCCTGACATTACCATTGGACTATATAATAGCGAGGGAACACTCAGGTTTATTAGTGGCAGGGAGGCAGAACTTCTAAAAAATCATAACATTATTCCAGCAAGAATTGAATTTTCCGGACCAGGACATTCGCAGAAAAAAATAGATGGCGAAACATACTGGGTGTATTTTACAAATGTTACCGCAAGTCCGGTCTGCCATAATTGCCACAGGATAATAAATAATAATGTGGGTTATACAGGCATTGCTCTAAATTTTTCTGTTTACACCAGGGCATTAAAAAAATATCTATTTCAAAGCATCCTCTTTTCCATCTTGATTTTTTCAGTGATAATAGCGGGTTTATGGATTATACTTACAAAACAGATTGACAGGCCCATTTATAATATGATAAGGTTTTTAAAAGAAGTGGAGTCAGGAAATCTAAAGGCACGGATAAAAAAAAGAATGGAGACAACAGAATTCCAGCAATTATCCCTGTCACTCAATAATATGGTTGAACAACTGGAAAAGGATCAGGAACGGATTCAGGAACTATATTATCAGCAACTCCAGCGGGCAGACCGTCTTGCATCCGTGGGAGAACTGGCATCAAGCATCGCCCATGAAATCAAGAACCCGCTGGCAGGAATAAGCGGAGCAATTCAAATTCTTTCAAAGGAGTTTGAGGAGGGTGACCGACGGAGGGAAATATTCAATGAAATCCTGAAGCAGATCAACAGGGTGAACAAAACTATTGGAGACCTCCTGTCATTTTCCAAGCCATCACCCCTTGTTATAGGCAGGAGCAATATTAATAAGGTTATTAAAGAGACGCTGATTCTGGTTGAACAACAGGCAAAACAGAACGGCATAAAAACCGAACTCTTTCTTGACCCGGACATTCCAGACACGGAATTTGATGAGAAACAGATCCAGCAAGCATTCCTCAATCTCATGCTGAATGCAGTTCAGGCAATGCCAAATAGCGGAACCCTCACAATTACCACAAAAGCATATTTCCTTAATACGAGGGATTACATTCTTATCCAGATAAAGGACACCGGACATGGCATACCACAGGAGTATATCACAAAGGTATTTGATCCATTCTTTACTACAAAACCCAACGGAACCGGTCTCGGACTTACAATTGTAAGGCGCATAATAACAGAACACAATGGAAAGATATCTGTGGAGAGCCTTCCTGAGAAGGGCACAACATTCACCATAGAACTCCCATGCCATCCGGTAAAAGTTTAATAGAATGAATGCAAAGATTCTCATAGTTGATGACGAAGACCTCATAAGATGGTCCCTTTCAGAGTCATTAAAGTCCGAGGGCTACGAAATTATCACTGCAAAATCGGGAGAAGATGCAATAAGAATCTACATGGATGAAAGCCCTGACCTTGTTCTCATGGACATAAAGATGCCCGGCATTAACGGGATTGAGGCACTTAAAAGAATAAAGCAGAGCGATGAATATGCGCAGGTAATGATGATAACTGCCTTTGCAGATGTTAATACTGCCCTGGAGGCAATGAAGGCAGGCGCCATTGATTACATTATAAAGCCCTTCAACATTGAGGAGGTCAAGGTCATTATAGAAAAAAACCTTGAGAATATAAGGGTAAAAAGAGAATATACAAAATTAAAGGAAGAGGCTGAAAGAAAATACGAATCAATAAAAATAATCGGTAAATCAGAAGAGATTAAAAAGGTCCTGGCGCTGGCAGAACAGATTGCAAAATCGGATGTCTCCTGTGTGCTTATAACTGGTGAAAGCGGTGTTGGTAAGGAATTGATTGCTCGTCTGATACATTTTAATTCTTCCAGAAAAAATAAACCCTTCATGGAAATTGACTGTACCTCCCTCTCCCCCACCTTGATTGAGAGCGAACTCTTTGGCCACGAGAAGGGCGCCTTCACCGATGCCAAAACACTGAAAAGGGGATTGCTGGAGATAAGCGACGGAGGGACCGTGTTTCTTGACGAAATTGCAGAACTCCCCCTATCATCCCAGGCAAAATTACTCAGATTCATTGAGACACAGACCTTCAAGCGCGTGGGCGGTGTAAAGGACATTAAGGTGGATGTCAGGATAATTGCTGCAACCAACAGAAATCTTGAGGAACAAATAAAGGACAAAAAATTCAGAGAGGACCTCTTCTTCCGGCTTAATATAATCCCTATTAACATACCACCATTGAGGAAGAGAAAAGAGGACATTCCCCTCCTCATTGACTATTTTATTCAACAATTTAACAAAAAATTTAAAAAAGATATAAAATCCCTTGATGAGGAGGCAATGAATTTTGTGATGGAATATCCCTGGCCAGGGAATGTGAGGGAACTTAAGAATACAATTGAACGAGCGGTCCTCCTTGAAACAGGGGAATTAATCAATAAAGAGCATCTCCTTCTGAATAAAAATTTTCTCATGTCTGACAAAAAAGAATCAGAGGCAGAACCACTGCCGGAATCATTGAACCTTGAGGATGTTGAGAAGCAACTCCTTATCAAGGCACTACAGGAATCAAAGGGTAACAAGAGTTTAGCAGCGCGATTACTTGGAATTACCCGTGACACCCTGAGATACAGGATGAAAAAATTTGGAATTGAGGAATGAGAAACCACAATGGAGAGTGAAAATCAGTATCAAAAATCTACAATGTTTTTTTGATTTTAAATCTTCAACATATCCTTGGAAGAAGTTCTCCCCTCAAGGTCTCAAGAACCCTGTAACCTCCTGATATTGTCTTCAGGACTGCATATACATCCCTCTTTTTTCTTTTTATAACTCCTATCTCGGAGGCGGAAGGACATCCTCCTTCCATTTTTAGATACTCTAAGAAGCCATCTCTTATCTCCTTTGAAATCACAATAACTGCTTTTCCCTCGCTTGGAAGATAAAGGGGGTCTATACCGAGTATCTCTGAGATGGCTTTTGTAGGTGGAGAAAGAGGAATCTTTTCTTCTTCAACAAAAACAGTGAAATCGCTCTGCTCTCCAAGTTCGCATAGGATTGTAGCAAGCCCGCCTCTTGTAATGTCCCTCATCCATTTCACTCCCTGCTTTTTCCACAGAGGTAAAAGGTTAATAAGAGGCTGACAATCGCTCTTCACATCTCCCTCAAACTCAAAATCTCCCCTCGCAATCATTATTGCAACCCCGTGGTCTCCGGGAGAGCCGGTTATAAGAACTACATCTCCTTCCTCTATTCTGCTCTCATCAACCTTTACAACCCTTCCTATTCCGGCTGTATTTATGTAAATCCTGTCCGCTTCACCCTTTCTCACAACTTTTGTATCTCCTGTCACAATCTTAATCCCCGAGGTTTCAGCAGATTCCTTTACCGAAATAAGAATCCTTTCCATCTCTTCAACGGGAAACCCTTCTTCAATTATAAAGGATAAGGATAAAAAGAGCGGTTCCGCACCAGATACAACAAGGTCATTGACAGTGCCCACAACAGACAGTTTTCCTATGTCACCTCCTGGAAAAAAGATGGGATTTATCACAAAGCTATCTGTTGTAAACGCTATCTTCCCCTCAAGATTAAGGATAGCACTGTCCCCAAGAGAGAGAAGCTCTTCAGAACGAATATACTTAAGGAGGAGACTCTCTATGAACTCTTTCATGCTCTTCCCGCCTGAACCGACGCTAAGGTCAATCCTCTTCAAATGAAACCTCCTTTCCATATTTGTAGTGGATGAGACAGCTTCCTTCTATTGAAACCATGCAGGCTCCGAGAGGGCTTTCAGGTGTGCAGGCGTTTCCAAAAAATGGACAATCCTCTGGTTGAGCAACCCCCTTCACAATCTCTCCACATTTGCATCCCTTCTTCTCCCAGGTGCTTTTAACATTTATTTCAAATCTCCTGAAAGCTGAAAAATCATCGGATGGAGCCAGGCCGCTTTCCGGAATAATGCCAAACCCCCTCCACTCTTCATCAACTATATGAAAAACATCTTCCATCAATCTTTTGGCTTTCAGGTTTCCTTCGGGCTTTACCGCCCTTTTATAAACTATATCAACCTCCGGCTTTCCATTTTTTATCTGCCTTAAAACGCTCAATATCCCAAGGAGAAGGTCTGCAGGTTCAAATCCAGCTATTGCTCCAGCAATACCATATCTTTCTGGAATAAATCTATAAGGGTTTGAGCCTATTATGACACTCACATGCCCAGGATATATAAAACCATGAAGTTTAACCTCGCCGCCCTCAAGTATAACCTTCAATGGTGGAGGCACAAGCTTCATTGCTGGAAGGAGGGAAAGGTTTTTTATCTTTTTCTCCCTTGCACTTTTTACCAGCCAGGCAATTGAGGGAATTGTTGTCTCAAAACCAGCTGCTAAAAAAACTACTTCTTTTTCTGGATTTTCCTCCGATAATTTTAGCACCTCCTCTGTAGAATAGACAACCCTTATCTCAGAGCCCTCCTTTGGAACGGTCTTCATTAAAGGGAGACCATCACTTGACGGAACCCTCAACATATCTCCAAATGAGGTAAGAATAATGCCTGAATAGTTTCTAATTATTTCTACCGCAGATACCACAATTCTGTCGGAAGTAACACAGACAGGACATCCTGGTCCTGATATTAGATTTATTCCCATATTTCTCAATATCTTCCCCAATCCACTTCTGTATGCGGTCATGGTATGGGTTCCGCATACCTCCATTATGTTTACCCTATCCGGGAAATTAAACTCTCTTTTTATCTGATTGAGAAGTGCCTTAACCCCCCTCTCCTCTCTTAAGGGAGTCATATCCATTATTCTTCTATCTTCTCCATATATTCCTGAAGAATCTTCAAGGATTCTAAGGCTTCCTTCTCGTTCATAAGGGTTATGGCAAAACCTGCATGAACTATCACATAATCTCCGACCCTGGCTCCCTCCACCAAACTCAGATTTACCTTCCTTCTCACACCTCCTGATTCAATAACTCCAGTATCTCCATTTATCTCAACCAATCTAAGTGGAACTCCAAGACACATCTCTTTCCCTCTGTAATAAAAATATATCTTATTGTCACCCGTTTTTCAATTCCTTTATAATCTCTTCACAAATTTTCTTGACTGATTCCTTTAATTTTTCAGAAAGCCCCGGTTGAACCTCCTGTGGAACAGATTCTACCTGAGCGCATAAAATTTTCACATCTATACCGCAAAATTCCTTTAATTCTTTTAGAAGGTTTGATGTTGGAAGTTGGTGCATGGAAAAATCATCAATCTTATTAAGAGGAATTTGTGACACATCAATTTCAAAAATATCTCCAGGGTTTTTCCCAGCATCTACAGCATCCACAATCAGGACCTTCCTTGGTTTCCTCTCACTCAAAAGAATATCAAACAGGAGGTTTCTTACTCCTGTTCCAGCGTCTATCACCTCTACATTTTCAGGAATCTGATACTTTTCCTTCAAATATCTTACAACCTCTGGACCGAATCCGTCATCACCAAATAGCCAGTTTCCGCAGCCAAATATAATGATTTCTTTTTGATTCTCCATATTTAATAAATAAAAAGGGGCGCGATAATGGCGCCCCTGAACCTGTCCAAGAAATTAATCAAAATTTGAGAGTGTCCTGACCATCTTTTTGTCCGGACCGAGGATTGTAACCTTTACAGGAATGGACCCATCAAGTTTGTGTGTCGCACAGGAAAAACACGGGTCATAAGCCCTGATAGCCATTTCAATCTTGTTGAGAAGCCCTTCATCGTATTTTCCGTTTTTTATGAGGTCCTTCGCTGCTCTTTTAACTGACATGTTTATTGGGGCGTTGTTGTGTGTTGTCCCAACGATAAGGTTCACATTCGTAACGATTCCATTCTCATCGGTCTCATAATCGTGAATGAGTGTGCCTCTTGGCGCTTCAACACAGCCCACTCCCCTTGCAGCCCTGGGCTTCACAGGAACCCTTATGTCTGTGCTTGTGATTTCAGGGTCATTGAGAAGTTGAACCACATACTCAGCGTTATAAAGAAGTTCTATCAACCTTGCCCAGTGATAAAGTAAAGTGACCTGTGCAGGCCTTCCAAAGTTCTTCCTGAACTCCTCAAGCTCTGCCTGTGCCAATGGGGTTGAAATCTTGTCGCATACATTTATCCTTGCGAGTGTGTTTGTCCTGTAGATGCCGGAGGGATTATCAAGGTCCATAGAGAACTTTCCCGCTTTTTTCATGTAGGGGAATTTAAGATAGGACCATGGCTCCACATGCTCTGCAATATAATCCGTATACTGCTCATAAGTGAACTCTTCATATTTTCCATCAGGAGTCATCATTCTCAATTTGCCATCATAGAGGTCAAGGGAACCATCTTCTCTCACTGTTCCAAGAAATCCTGTATTTATCACCCCCAGAGTTTTCACTGTATCCAGGTATTGAGGAAATATGTTTTTCTTTGCATAATCTATTGAGAATTTAGCAAGGTCTAAAATCTCCTGTGCCATTGGTTTCAATTTCTCTACCTCTTCTTTTTTGAGGGGTTTGCTGAAACCTCCCGGAACAGCTGTAACTGGATGTATGGACTTGCCAGATACGATCTCAAGCATCTGGGCTCCAAGGGACCTGCAGCGAACCACCCTCTTCCCTACATCCGGAAGTTTACCTGCAATTCCTATAACATTCCTCACAGAATAGTCAGCATCCGGGCCCATTACAAAATCTGCCCCTGCAAGGAAATAAAAGTGAAGAATGTGTTCCTCTGTGTAAGCAATAGAGTTACAGAGTTCCCTCAATTTTTTTGCAGCTGGAGGAATCTGGACGCCGAAGACCGCATCACAGGCCTTCGCACTTGCAAGATGATGGGACCAGGGACATACTCCACAGATGCTCGTTACAATTCTCGGAAGTTCTTCAACGGGTCTCCCTATGCAAAACTTTTCAAATCCTCTGAGTTCAATGACATTTACCCATGTATCCTGAACATTTCCGGTATCGTCAAGCTGGATAGTTACCTTTGCATGTCCTTCAATCCTTGATACTGGTTGTATTACTATTCTTTCTCCCATTTTCCACCTCCTGTAAATTTATTTTGCTGGTGTTGGTCTCAACCTGCCATGAGCACCAATATATCTCTGAATGGTTGGTGCTCTGTCAACTATAGCCTTCGCATCAAGTCCTATGCTGGAAAGCGCTCCCATCATCTCCACAAGAGGATTGGCACCCTTTCTGATTGGACCAAAGCACCCCCTGCAGGGCATATACCCTTTTATACATCTTGGTACCTTCTCATGTCCCCCGCACCCTGACTTTGTAACTGGACCGAGACAAAGATATCCGAGTTCCATAAAACATCTGGACTCCTCAACTGGCTTTGTTATATCAGTAACAGATTCAAGGGGTCTCTTGAGCTGAATATCTGCCTTCTTCTCCCTCTTTGTGGGACAGTCATCACATACACTCCTTTCAGGAAGAGTAAAGGATTTCCCTTGAAGGAGGGCTGTTAACGCATCAACTACAAGATCCGGTGAGGTAGGACACCCTGGTATGTAAACGTCAACCTTCACAACCTCATCAATGGCATAAACCCTGTCTGTAAGAGGGGGTATCTCTTTATTAGGAGTTTCAGAGGGTTCTGTAGATTTTGATTCCTTATAGACCTTCTGATACAATTCATCCACTTTGTAAAGATTTGCAAGGGCAGGAATTCCTCCATAGCAGGCACATGAACCAAGGGCTATCAGTGTCTTACATTTCTCTCTCATCTCCTTTGCCAGTTCCCTGTTTTCCTCGTTTCTTATCCCCCCGGTAATAATGCCCACATCTGCTTCTGGAATCTCCATTTTCTTCTTGTCCCCTTTCTGTCCATACAGTTTGTGATCCATAAGAACAGGAATATGGAGAAATTGAAGGCTGGGGAGAATATCCAAAAGCCTCTCGCCAATGTCAAGGATTGTTACCTCACAACCCCCACATATAGCGAACCATTCTTCAGCTACTCTTACAGCCATAATACACCTCCATAGATTTAATTTTTAAACAGGTGGTTGTCCTTCAACCACCACCTCTGTTACAACTCTTCTTGTAAAAACATGCCAGATACCTTCCTCCTTTTTCAAAATATATGTTTCAAATCCTTCTCTCTGATATTGAAGGGCTACCTCTCGGGCCGATGCTTCATCTTTATAATCTTCGCCATCCCACATAAATTTTTTACCTTCCACCTTTATGGAATACATCACTTCATCCTCCCTTAAAAGGACTGGCTCCTAATTTTCTTATCTGCTCTGTAAACTCCCTCATCACCTGTGCAAACTTTATACCCTCTGAAGCAGAAACCCATTCCAGTCTGAACCTCTCTCTTTCTATCCCCAGATCCTCAAGCATAAGATATATTCCCTCTGCCCTTTTCTGTGCCTTTAGATTCCCCTCAAGATAGTGACAATCTCCAGGATGACATCCACACATTATCACCCCATCAGCTCCTTTTGTGAGGGCATCAATAACAAGATTAGGATGAACCATGCCTGAACACATTACTCTTATAATTCTCACATTCGGAGGATACTGGAGCCTTGAAACACCAGCAAGATCTGCTCCTGCGTATGAACACCAGTTACAACAGAAAGCAATTATCAAAGGTTCAAAAGATTGCTCCTGTTCATCCATCCCGTACCTCCATTTAAGCCGCCAGGGCTGCCTCTATTTGAGCCTTTATCTGGTCAAGTGTGAAACCTTTAACCATAGCCCCCCTCTTGGGGCAGGTAGCCATACAACATCCACATCCCTTACAGATGCTCTCGTTCACTTCAACAACCTTTTTAACTGCGCCCTTATACATATATTCAAGAAGAGTAATAGCCTTGAAAGGACAGGGTTCAACACAATAGGCACATCCGTCACAATTCTCATCAATGATATGAGAGATATTTGCTTCAAGTTCAAGATGGTCCTGAGAAAGGATGGTGCTTGCCCTTGCTGCAGCAGCCTTTGCCTGAATGATGCTCTCGTCCACCAACTTAGGAGAATGGGCAAGCCCTGCAAGAAATACTCCTTCTGTAGCAAAATCCACCGGTCTCAATTTTATATGGGCTTCAAGGAAGAACCTATCCTGATTTAAAGGAACCTTAAAGAACTGAGCAATTTCTTTATTGTCTTCATTTGGAACAATTCCTGTTGAAAGAACAACCCTATCCGCAGGGATCTCTATTTCTATCCCGAGTATGCTATCATGGACACTCACCATAAGTTTATTCCCATTTCTTGAAACCTGAGGTTTTCTGTCTTCTGTATACCTTATAAAGGCAACTCCACTCTGTCTTGCCTTTGAGTAATAGCTCTCATTAAACCCGTATGTTCGGACATCTCTATATAGGATGTAAACATTTGAACCAGGAGAAAGCTCTTTTATCTTCAGAGCATTCTTCACAGCCTCATTACAGCATATCCTTGAACAATATGGTCTCTCCTCATCCCTTGAACCAACACACTGAATCATCACAAATGTTTGGGGCTTTTTTAAACCCTCAGTAGCAAGTTTCTCTTCAAGTTCAATCTGTGTAAGAACCCTATCGTCTTCACCATAGAGATACTCTCTGGGCTTATATTCCTTTGCCCCAACTGCAATAACTGTTATTCCGTGTTCAACCTCGGTGGTAAGCCCCTTTGTGTTTATCTTTGTTCTGAAGTTTCCTATAGACCCCTGAACGGATTCTATCTGCGAGCCCAGAAAGAGGCGAATCTTTGGATGTGCTATTACTTTATTTATCAGGATTCTCATCTCTTTCTGTGGATCTTCTCCATTGAAAAGATATTTAACTTTTCTCATATTTCCACCAAGTTCTTTTTCTTTCTCTACAAGATAGACATCATAGCCCTGTTCTGCTATCTTAAGAGCAGAAGTCATACCAGCAACCCCACCACCTATAACAAGAGCTGCTTTCGTAATATTAAGTTTTCCTTTTTTAAGGGGTTCAATGAGCCTCGCCTTTGCCACTGCCATTCTGACAAGGTCCTTTGATTTCTTTGTAGCCTTTTCTTTCTCCTGCATGTGAACCCATGAACACTGGTCCCTTATGTTTGCCATTTCAAAGAGGTATTCATTAAGCCCTGCCTCTCTTATTCCGCTCCTGAAAAGTGGCTCATGAGTTCTCGGAGTACAGGATGCAACTACCACTCTATTAAGATTGTGTTCTCTTATTCTCTCCTTTATCTTTTCAATGGAATCACTTGAACATGTATAAAGGAAGTTTTCAGCCCATACAACATTTGGAAGGGTTTTTGCATATTCAACAACCTCTGGAACATTCACAACCGCTGCTATGTTTGTTCCGCAATGACACACAAAAACTCCAATTCTTGGTTCCTGACCAGTTACATCTATTTCAGGGGGATATTCTTTGACCTTTATAAGGGTCCCTTTCACATCGCTCAAAAGAGAGAGAGCCTCAGCAGCTGCTGCTGAAGCCTGCATTACAGTCTCTGGAATGTCTTTTGGCCCGGTAAACGGTCCTGCGACATAGATTCCTTCCCTTCCTGTCGCTACTGGATTGAAAACGCCTGTTTTACAGAATTTGAACTCATTGAGTTCTATACCCAACCTTTCTGAGAGTTCCTTTAGGTTCTTCGGAGGAACCATTCCTATGGAAAGAACAACCATATCGTATTCCTGAGAAGCCTTCTGGTCATTTTCTGTAAGATAATGAACTATCAAATTCTTGCTTTCAGGAATTTCCTCTATCTTTGCTGGTCTGCACCTTATATATCTAACACCGTGTTTCTTTGCTGTTTCATAATATGCTTCAAATCCCTTACCGTAGGCTCTTATATCCATATAGTAAATATCACACTCAAGGTCTTCGCCTGCATGTTCTTTGGCAATTATTGCTTCCTTTGTGGCAAACATACAACAAACAGCTGAGCAGTAATCCCTCTCATTATCCCTTGAACCAACGCATTGAATAAATGCAATCCTTTTGGGTTTCTTCTTATCATATGGTCTTAAAACCTCTCCTGAATATGGTCCGGAAGCAGAAAGGATTCTCTCAAATTCAAGGGCTGAAATTACATTTGGATATTTTCCATAACCATATTCTTCCTTAATCACCGGGTCAAAGGGCTCAAAACCAGGAGAAAGGATAATAGCCCCTACATTTATCTCTCTTTCCTTTTCTTTTTGTTCATAATCTATAGCGTTGGTGGGACAGACCTCCTTGCATATTCCGCATGCACCAAATTGGAGATGGATGCATGTATCCTTATCTATCACAGCCTTATTTGGAATGGCTTGTGGATAAAGGATATAAACGGAAGGTCTTGAATTGAGCCCCATATTATAGGCATTTGGAATAGGAATAAATTCCTTTGGTGTGGTAAGAGCTGTGACCTTCTTTCCAACAGGACATATGAAGTTACAGGCTCCACATGTCCAGCACATCTCATTGTATTTTCTGAAAGGAGGTTCAAGCTTTTTTCTTGAACCCCTTCCTGTAAACCCTATAGCACTTCTTTTCATCCTCTCTTCACAAATTCTCACACATAGTCCACAATAGATGCAGTCATCGTTTTTCTTTTTAATCCTCGGTTCCTTAACCCCGAATTCAAAAGCAATTCTCTGTATAACCTCAGAATCAGGGCATCTCGCAAGTAAAAGCTCTGCCACTATCTTTCTTGCCCTTTTTACCCTTTCTGTATCTGTTAAAACCTCTAACCCTTCATGAACTGGGTATGAACAGGATGCTTGCAAAGTAGAATCCCTTCCAGGAACCTTAACCTCAACAACGCATAGCCTGCAAGCTCCATAAGGAGAAAGTGCTTTATGGTAACAAAGGGTGGGAACAGAAATACCTGTCTTTTCAATAGCATGAATAAGAAGACTACCTTCTTCTGCCTCTACCTTTTGACCATTTACAATGATCTCAACCATTTTATTTTTATTTGCCATAGGCAATTCTCCTTTCTTCTCCTGTGAGTTTTAGTACAGCCTTTATCTTTGGAGGACAAACATCATAACATACGCCACATTTGGTGCATTTTTCTTGAATGATTATATGCTTCTTCTTAAGTTCGCCTTGAATCGCTTGGGCTGGGCAGTTTTTCAAACAAACAAGACATCCAACACACTTTTTCGGATCAATGTAATATGTTACAAGCTCCTTACATACTCTGGCTGGACATTCTTTTCTTTTTATATGAGCTTCATATTCGTCTCTGAAATATCTTATTGTTGAAAGAACAGGATTCGGTAGGGTTGTTCCAAGTCCGCACATTGAAGCATCTTTAATAGCATATCCCAGTTCCTCAAGGAATTCTATATCTCCGTCCTGCCCTTTTCCATCTGTTATCCTTGTTAGAACCTCAAGCATTGCTTCACTTCCTTCTCTACAGGTACTGCATTTTCCACAGGATTCATCGTTTGTAAATTGAATAAAAAACTTCGCCACATCCACCATGCATGTATCTTCATCCATAACAATCATTCCACCTGAACCCATGATTGAACCTGCCTCTCTAAGGCTTTCATAATCAATGGGGAGGTCAATTAGAGAAGCAGGTATACAACCTCCGGAAGGTCCACCAGTTTGAACCGCCTTAAACTTCTTACCCCCTGGAATTCCCCCTCCTATATCATAAATTATTTCTCTTAAAGTAATTCCCATTGGAACCTCAATCAGTCCTGTATTATTTATCTTTCCTACAAGGGAGAATATCTTTGTACCTTTACTTGTTTTTGTGCCTATGCTTGCAAACCAATCCGCTCCCCTGAGGATTATCACCGGAACATTTGCCCATGTCTCAACATTATTTATCACAGTTGGACATCCCCATATTCCCTCCTGAGCCGGAAAAGGTGGTCTCTGACGGGGTTCCGGAGTTTTCCCTTCAATTGAATGAATAAGCGATGTCTCCTCTCCACATACAAATGCCCCTGAACCTTCTCTTACCTCAATATCAAAGTTAAAACCTGAGTCAAGTATGTTCTCTCCAAGAAGCCCATATTCCCTTGCCTGCTTTATAGCAAGGGTTATTCTATCAATGGCAAGAGGATACTCTGTCCTCACATATATATACCCTTTATTTGCTCCTATAGCGTATCCTCCTATTATCATTCCTTCAATTACAGAATGGGGATCTGATTCAAAGATGCTTCTGTCCATGTATGCTCCAGGATCTCCCTCATCACAGTTACAGATTATAAATTTTGGAGTTTTCTTCTGCTCCCTGCAGATTTTCCACTTTATTCCGGTGGGAAATCCTGCTCCTCCTCTTCCGCGGAGGCCCGATTTAGTTATCTCTTCAATCACAGATTCTGGACTCATATGGAATAAAACCTTCTCAAGACCTGCATATCCATCCCTTGCTATATATTCATCAATCTTTTCAGGATTTATGATACCCTTGTTCTTCAAAACAATGAGAAGCTGCTTCTTGAAAAACGGAATTTCTGAAACCAGCGGAAGGGGCTCTTTCTTCTCAGGTGGTGTAAACATAAGTTTTCTTACAGGGTTACCTTTCAGAAAATGCTCTTCTATGAGATAGGGTATCTCTTCAGGTTTAAGCCATCCGTAAAATATTTGATCGGGTTGAACAACCATCAATGGACCATGACCGCAGAAACCATTGCAACCAGTGATTGCAACAGAAACTTCTCTCTCAAGCCCATGCTTTGTTATCTCCTTCTCTAAGGTATCCTTTATTCTATATGCTCCCCCTGCAACACAATTTGTTCCTGTACATAACATCAACTCTATTTTTCTTGTAGCCATCTTTCCTTTAACCTGCCCTTTCTGACCCAATTCCTAAGGCATACTCAAGAACAACTTTTCCTTCCAAGATATGCTCATTGAATATCCTTTTCGCCTTTTCAGGAGTGAGGTCAATATACTTCACCGGAGGATTATTTAAAATTTCAACGGTAGCCATGGGCTCCCTTGAACACAAACCGGCACAACCGGTGGTAGAAATCTGAACATCTTTCCTTCTACTTCTCTCCAGCCCATCTAAAAAGGCAGTTAGAATCCCTCTGGCTCCAGCCGCTATACCGCATGTCCCCATGTGAACTATAACCTTTGCTTTGAACTCTCCGTCTCTCAAATAAAGTTTCTTCCTTGCTTCTTCCCTTTTCTTTCTTAATCCCTCTACTGTTAACCTTCCCATTTATGCTGCCTCTTTATATTTTTTAATTATTTCTTTGACCTGAGGAATGGTTACCTTTCCATAAACCTCTTCATTAACCATCAAAGCAGGAGCAAGTCCGCAACATCCTATACATCTCACACTCTTCAGTGTGAAAAGCCTGTCCTGAGTAGTGTCTCCTTCTTTTATCTTCAAGTCATCGGAAAATCTTTCCATAAGTTTTTCTGCCCCACGAACATAGCATGTTGTCCCCATACACACATTTATTATATATTTCCCTCTTGGAGTGATACTGAAAGCACTATAAAAGGTAGCGATTCTGAGTATATGAGTAAGTGGATACCCTGTCTCCTTTGAAACATACCTCAACGCACTTTCTGGAAGGTAGTTGAAATTTGCATTTATCTCCTGAAGGATTGGCATCAAGGGACCATCCCTTCCTTTGTGTTTGTTTACTATCTCTCTAACCTTTTCTCTAAATTCAGGCTCTATCTCGACGGGAGAAGGTTCCATCGGTTGAACCCTATTCCTTGTAGGGCAGTTTGAAACACAGGTCCCACATCCTGTGCACTTTTCTTCATCCACATATCTGGGTTGCATCTTTAAGGTAACCTTGAAATTTCCTGGTTCTCCTTCTACCTTTACGATCTCAGAAAGGGAGATTATCTCAATGTCTTTATGTCTTCCAACACCAACCAACCTTGGAGCAAGAGTACACATGGCACAGTCATTTGTAGGAAATGTTTTGTCAAGCTGTGACATGACTCCTCCGATTGAAGACCTGTCTTCTACGAGATAGACCTTTATCCCTGAGTCTGCGAGGTCAAGTGCTGCCTGGATTCCCCCAACTCCTCCCCCCACGACCATAGATGCTCCTACCTTTTGTGATTTCAATTGTGCGCTCATGCCGCCTCCTTTATCTCTTCTTTCTCTTTTACTTTTTCTTTAACTCCCTCAAAATAAAGTGCGATGGGTCTGTAAACTATGTGAGCCCATTTCCCGAAAGGAAGTTCTATAAGGAGCATGGGAACAGTAATGGCTATGTGAATGGCATAGGCATAATGGGCAGCAAGACCAGCTCCCGAGAGCCTCAATATATGAACCACTATACCGCTCAACGCCACAAGAAACAGAAGAAGAGGAAATGTTATATCGCTGAACTCTGAAAATTTATGAACGACTTTCTTTTTCCTTATCCTACTCAAGAGAACATCTCCTGAACCATAAAGCATAAATATAGTTGCAAGATATCCCAGCCATCTCTGTGGATGATATATGGGATAAACTTCATCTGTCTGAAACCACTTTAAAGCAAAGATCAGGATAATGAGCATAAGGACACAGCCAAGAGCCATAAGCCAGTGCGGCAACCATCTCCTTTTTTCCTCAGGACATTCTCTCATTTTCTCATGAGTAACCGAGTGTCTTATATATGTAACAAGCTCTTTAATATACAGCGAAAGAGGAACCCTGAGATTTTCTCTACCGATAGTCAACCTGTGCATCCTCAAAACATTTATCCCGAGCATGAGAAAAGGAAATAGAATCACAAAAAGCGTAAAATATACCATAACAGGTAACGGAGAAGAATACATGTGAGAAAGACCCATGGGTGTAGAAAGCAGTTCTCTGAATGACATGGTGCCTTTTACATCCGGGTCAATATACATATGATAAAGCCATACTAAGAGAAGGAAAAGGGCTGAAGTGAAGAAAAGAAGCCCGGAGTGCCACAATTTTGATCTAAGAATCTTTGAGGCTATGCCTGTCCAGTCATACTGGGCTATCAAAAATCTTCGCAATGTAGCCATTGAATGCTGTGGCTCATTGCTTCTCGGACACCACTTTGAACAATCACCACAATCATGGCAGAGCCATGGCTCAAGGCTCCCGAGGAGTTCTTCCTTTAATCCCAGAATTGCATACTGAATGGGTCTTCTTGGAAATGTGGATTTACCACCCGAAAGGATACAAACTGCTGGACAGGTCCCACAGTTGTAACACCCTGTTACATCAAACCTTCCGAACTTTTTAACTTCAAGAATTAACCCGGGATATACCCCTGCCCCTCTTCTCTCCTCTACTCCGCTACCCATTTTATCCCCCTTCAATTTTATTTATTACACAAAATAAATTATTGTCAAGAAAAAAAGAATCTTTTTGTTAATTAGAGTTCCAGAACATCACTTACAATAATTTTCTTTACCATGTTTAGTAGTCCGCCTGCCGATTATTTTAAAAAAGAGGAAAATGCTATCTGTCCAACAGAAATTGCCTCATCTCCAGGGGAAAATTTAACAGGATAATAGACCTCAAAACCATTATGTTGTAAAAGAGACTTTACTTTGCTTAAAAGAAAGGTATTTAGAAAGACACCTCCGCTTAAAATAACACGGGTTATACCATATCTTTCTTTACAGCGAAGTGCTATTTCTTTAATAATAGAGGCGAGTGTATAATGAAACCTTCCCGCAATCCTCTCAGGCGGGTCTTTGGAACGAAGTATCTCAATTACCATATCTCCTGTGTCTATTTCCTCATCACCTATTTTAAAGGGATACGATATCTCTATATCCTCTGCTATTGATTCAAGCCTCATCGCGGGTTCAGCCTCATAATCTATTTTTAAAGGAGAAACTCCAATTAGCGCTGAAACTGCATCAAAGAGTCTTCCAGCAGAAGATGTCAGGGGAGAATTAATCCCTTTTTTTATGGCACGGATAACCATCTCAATCTTTTCCTCCTCAACTTCCTTAAGGATGCCTGCTTTTTCTATCTCACCCTTTGAAGAAATCATGTATGAGAGAGCCATCCTCCAGGGCTCTTTTACAGCAAGGTCTCCACCTGGCTGAGGAACATATTTCAAATGCCACCTTCTCAATCTCTTTCCGTTTTTAAATGCGAAAAATTCTCCTCCCCATATATTACCGTCTTCTCCATATCCCATTCCATCAAAAGAAACTCCGAGGAAATCCGAAAATGGGTCTATCCCATATTCAGCAAGAACAGCAAATACATGTGCTATGTGATGCTGAACTTTAAAAACAGGAACTCCCATCCTCTCTGCAAGGCGTGTGGTTACAAAATCGGGATGAAGATCACAGGCAACAAGGGAATACCTGAATGAATAAAGGTTTGAAAAATGCTCTATTATCTCTTCAAGATATTCCATATTGCGATAATCTTTCATATCTCCAAGGTATTGACTTGTTATTATGTAACCATCTTTAAGAATTGAAATGGTATTTTTCAATTCTCCTCCGAGGGCAATTATTCCGTCTTTTAAGTTCCTTCCTTTCAAAATTATTGGGTTTGGGATATAACCCCTTGCTCTTCTTATAAAAATTGGTTCACCATCAAAAACCTTGAGGACTGAGTCATCGCATCTCATCCATATCTCTCTATTATGAGAAAGTATACAGTCACACATTTCATTGAGCTCTTCCGACTCATCCTTTATTATTGGGCTCTCTCTCAAATTGGCGCTTGTAGCAATAATTAAAGGAATCTCCTTCATAAAAAGAAGGTGAAGAGGAGTATATGGAAGCATAATGCCGTATGTATCTATTCCGGGAGAGATACCTGGAATCTCCTTTTTCTTTTTGAGAAGAACTATGGGTCTTTGAGGAGAAGATAAAATCCTGAATTCTTCCTCGCTAATTTCCGCTATTTCTTTAAGAACCTCAATGTCTCTTGCCATTAAAGCGAATGGCTTCCTTTCCCTTCTTTTCAGTTTTCTCAATCGTTCTACCGCTGAATAGTTAAATGGATCACATATCAAATGAAAGCCACCGAGTCCCTTCAATGCCAGAACCTTTCCTTCTTTTACTTTTTTTACTGCCTTATCTATACCTCCCTTTTCAACCCTTCCATTTTCTATAAAATAGGTGGAAGGACCACAAGTGGGACAGGCATTTGGCTCTGCATGAAATCGCCTGTTCAGAGGGTCTTCATATTCTTTTCTACAAAGTTCACACATCTCAAATATTTTCATAGTGGTTTTTTCTCTATCATACGGAAGGGCTTTTGTTTCTTTATACCTCGGACCGCAATTTGTGCAGTTTATAAAGGGATAAAGAAACCTTCTCTCTAATGGGTCAAAAAGCTCCTTTTCACATTCTACACATGTAAAAAGATCCGGGGGAGCAAAAACAGTGGACTCTCCTTCCCTCGTTCTTTCTATCACAAATCCATCAAATGGAATTAATGGAGCCTCTTCATAGTTTATTTCATCTATCCTTGCATTAACAGGCTTCTCACATTTAAGTCTCTCTAAGAAAATTTCTAATCCATTTTCTCCCTGAATATGAATCTCAACACCATATGGGGTATTCCTCACATATCCTGAAAATCCACCCTCCTTTGCAAGCCTATAAACAAATGGTCTAAAACCGACTCCTTGCACTGTTCCTTTAACATAAATCCTTAATGCTTTCATCTACAAAACTTCAAGGCTTTCCAGCAGTATTTCTCCACCTTTGTGAAGCCTGCCTTTCACTTCACCGCATTTGGGGCATAAAAAAATGAAATCATCCGGTCTATAAAAGTTGCCACAGCCCTCACAAAGGACAAGTGGTTCTTCTACCTCTATTTGAAGTTCCGCTCCATCAGCAAAGGTTCCCTTTGAATAAAATTGAAAGGCTTCTTCCATATAAGAAGGAACGGCTCCTGAAAGCTTTCCTATTTTTAACTTCACAAAGGTCACTCTCTTTTTTCCATGCTTTTTTAATTCATCCTCCATAATTTCAAAAAGGTGCTTGATAAGAGTTAGCTCATGCATTTTTTTCTTGAGTCTTTAAGATAATGAATAAATGAATCTATACCCTCTCCTGTGATTGCGGAGATTCTAAATATCTTCAAAGAAGGATTTATAGAAAGGGCTTCCTTCTCAACCCTTTCTATGTCAAACTTGAGGTATGGAAGAAGGTCTATCTTGTTTATAACAAAAACCTGTGAGGTCTTAAAAGCAAGAGGATATTTCTTTGGCTTGTCATCCCCTTCAGGCGTAGAAAGAAGGAGAACTCTCAGGTGTTCACCAATGTCAAATTCTGTTGGGCATATAAGGTTTCCTATATTTTCAATGAAGAGGAATTTATATCCCTTACCAAGAACCTCATAAAGCACCTGTTCTATTACATTGGCTTCAAGATGGCATTCACCTTTCGTCTCAAGTTGAATCGCCTTCACTCCGGTTTTTTCAATTCTCCTCATATCTCTATCTGTTTCTATATCGGCGTTTATTACTGCGACTCCCTCGTCTTTCATCTTTTCACTTAATCTTTCAAGCAAGGTTGTCTTTCCCGAACCAGGTGATGAAACTAAATTGACAAGAAATATTCCCTCTTCTTTACATCTCTTTCTCACTCTTTCTGCTATTAGTTGATTAGCCTCAAGAAGATTCCTTGTCACTATTATTCTTTTTGATTCACCTGTCATATATTCACTGGAAAGTTTTGTTTTTCCAAACTCCATAGAAAAGATTATCATGAATATCTATCTGTTGTCAAAGTTTTTTAATTCAGGTTTCTATTTCAAAATGTCACACAGGAAAAGTGATGTAATTTATCCTTACTTTTAGTATATCTCCCTCCTGTTCTCTCTACTTTTACCGTAATAACGTTACCCAGACCTTCAGAAGGTGAAGAACAGGATTATGGGCATGCCTCCGAGCATAGATGGTGCGGGAAATGGGTGAGTTAACCCATTGTGTGTCATAACACACAGGGTGGAGATGATATAAATTTTAAGAGGACTGGAGTTCATCCTTAATTTCTTAAAAAATTTTTAATAAAAAATAAGGGATAGTTTATTTAAGCATTGCTGGCACAGTTTTTGCTACTTTATGGAAAGGGAGAAGGGGGGAGTAAGTGTAGTATAGGGGCACGTTGCCGTGCCCCCTTATTTATTAACAAAATCTTTTTATAATATTTGTTTAAAATGGGTGAGTTAACCCATTGTGAGTTATAACACACAGACCTGAGATTATATAAATTGTAAAAGGTCTGAGGTTTAGCCTTAATT
>FWWL01004373.1_pt1 | contig 23956 bp, 26 predicted proteins | sample 2228331 | NCBI WGS metagenome assembly FWWL01 (sample SAMEA103939775, study PRJEB20133) | metagenome | reverse complement strand
CGGAGAGGTCCTGGAGACGCTCCGAGTGGAGCAAGCCGCCGGCGACGAAGAAGAGGACGACGGGGCGCCCCAAGGGGAGCCGGTTCAGCCCACTCTGTGGCTTCGGTCGACCAGGTTCGGAGACGACAAGGACCGCGTCCTGCGCCGCCGGGACGGCCGCCTGACGTACATCGCCAGCGACCTAGCCTATCATCTGGACAAGTTTCACCGCCCGCCGCAAGCCGACCGGCTGATCACCGTGCTGGGGCCGGACCACCACGGGTACATCGGACGGCTCACCGCCGTGGTGGCGGCCTTGCTCCGCCGGGGCGACGGACCGGACGCCGACCGCGACGCCCTCGAGGAAGCGCGGCGCCGTCTGAAGGTGGTGATCTTCCAGATCGTGCGCTTCGTGAAGGAGGGCAAGCCCGCCCCGATGCGGAAGAGGGACGGGAACATCTACGCGCTCATCGACCTCGTGGAAGAGCTCGGCCGAACCATGGCCCCGGAGGAGACTCCGGAGCGCCAGAAAGAGGTCGGCAAGGACGTGGCCCGCTTCTTCTACCTGATGCGCAGCCACGACACCCACATGGACTTCGACATCGACCTGGCGACGAAGCGCTCGGACGAGAACCCGGTGTTCTATGTGCAGTACGCGCACGCCCGCATCTGCTCCGTGCTGCGCCGCGCCGAAGAAGCGGGTCTCCAGGCGCCGACCGATCCAGACCAGGATGATCTGGATCTGCTGACGCACCCGAAGGAGCTGGCGCTAATCAAGAAGATCGCCGACCTACCCCACGAGGTCCGGCGCTGCGCCGACGACTTCGGCGTGCATCGCCTGACCACCTACGCGGTCGAGCTGGCGCGCCTGTACCATGCGTTCTACGACACGTGCCGGGTGATCCAGCCGGAGGACCCCGCTCTGACCCGGGCGCGGCTTGCGCTGTGCGCGGCCGCGGCGCTCGGCCTTCGCGGGGCCTTGAGGTTGCTCGGTGTGTCCGCCCCGGAGAGGATGTAGGCTCAGAACTCCCGATAGGGCGCGCACAACGGGTCACCGATCACGATGTCCTTCCACTTCAGGACTGGCGACGCCATGTAGAAGCTCTCCGCGAGGTTGAAGCCCGACGTGTACCGGTCGAACAGGATGTCGGGGCGGGCTAGCGCGAACGTGAACGGCTCGCTGACGTAACCCTTGACGCCCGTGACCCCTTGTGCGATCAGGTCGGTCACCAGACTCTGCCAGTGATCGTCCTTTTTGGCGAACGTGTAGCCGCTGGTGGACACGAACGTCTCCGCGATCGCGCCCGGGTGGAAACGCAGCCTGTGGTAGGCAGCCTTGTCGAATCCGCCGTCGTTGCTTCCCCAGCTGACGTAGCCCATCAGCGGCTCGGACGGCGCGACGAACTTGGCCGTCGTTTCGAGCTGAGCCCGGAAGCCTTTCTGATCGAGGATCTCCTTCGCCTTGCCCATCAGCTCCTGCAGCGCCCCGTAGCCCCCGCTCCTGCGGTTCTCCGCCTCGTCGAACAGGAACAGACCCTTCACCGGCCGGGCGTTCACCGCGTTGTCCACCAGCCGCTTGCAGGTCTGCAGATCCCAACCGTCGAGGCGGGTCACGAGGTAGAAGCCGTACCTCGAGGAGTCGAAGCTCTCGTTCTTGGCGAAGTACGGGTTGATCGATCGCTGGATGTTCTCCGGCTCGGGCTTGGTGATCGACAGCACGGGGAGGTCCATCGCGGCCAGGCGTCCGTCCACCGAATAGCCTCCCTCCCGGATCCGGATCGGCACGCCTCGGGTCAGCAGGATGAAGTCCACGCGCCTCTCGAGCGACTTGATCTTCGCTCGCACCGGGTCCAGCAGCTTGGTGCGGAACTCGTCGGAGCCAACCTCGTCCCGAACCGGCAGGCTGACCCCGAGGGTGTTCTCGGCGGGCACCCCCCGCCTTTGGGAGTAGTACCGACCCAGCTCCACGCTGTCCGAGCTCAGCGTGTTCACGACCACCAGCACGCGGGCCGCGTCGGGGTGGGGCTTGGCAGTCGCGGGCGCGCAGGCGGACGCCCACAGCGCGACCGAGAGGCTAAACACCTTTGCGACGCCAAACACGCCTTGGATACCTCCTGCGGATGCGGACCATCGCTCGACCGATCTCGCCATACATGCGCGCCCGGGCCGCCGCGCCCCGGACGAACCCCATCTTGTGCTCCTTGAACGTGTTGCTGACCCCATGAAGGATCACCCGCCGCACGACGGCCCTCTGGCGCCTCGCCGCCGTGTTCAGAGCCACCTCGGCGCCCATCCGCAGCTCGTGCATCATTGGCACCGCCTCGAAGATCCTCCTCCAGAGCGCCCGCTGCCCGCTGATGTAGGGGCTGATCCACTGCGCCGTGTCGCTCCAGAACCTGCCGCCTCGGAACACTCCGACGCACATGTCGCACTCGCCACGCAGCACGGGCGCGACGATCGCATCCAGGTGGTGCGTTTGGAAGCCCACCAAGTCCGCGTCGACGAACACCAACAGCTCGGCGTCGGTGGAAGCGACCCCGGCGGCCATCGCGCCTCCCTTTCCCAGGTTGCGGGGAAGGCGAACGACCCGCACCCCGTCGAACTGCCGGGCTACGTCCGCCGTGCGGTCGGCCGAGCAGTCGTCGACCACGATGATCTCGTCCACGAGCCTCGATCCGACCACAGCCCGGAGAACGCTGCCGATGCGCTCCGCCTCGTTGTACGCGGGGAGGATCGCCGCGACCTTCGGTCGATCGTTCGGAGGTCGGCCCGACGGGTCTGGGCGAGGCTCCGCCTTCGACGCGCTCATCCCACCAAGCCGCGCCCTTCCAGACGCTCCCTGAGTTTGGCCTCGATCCGCCAGCCTGCCCGGTTCCAGCTGCGCGCCAGCGCGCCGGCCAGCCCGGACTTCGGCCAGAGCCATCGAACGTTGCTGTAGACGTGCTGGGGCTTCCACCGCCGCTTGTACGGCTCATCCCCGCGGAGAAAGTCGAAACGGCGCAGACCCTCGGCGATCGCCCGCCGGATCGTGGCGGCGACCAAGAGCGTGCCGGGCGAGAGGCTGCGCGCCGCCGGATCGAAACCGCACTGGTAGAAGTAGCAGGACTCCCCCAGCGCCATCGCGTAGATCGCGCCTCTGGGCGTGTCCTCGACCTCGAGCAGACCGAGCCAGAGCCAGCCCTGCTGGCTCGCGATCTCCGCCCACTCCCGATGGAATCCTTGGGAGCGCTTGCCGACGAAGGCTCCCGGCAGTCCGCGGTCCCTCCACCGCTTCTGATGGGTGGAGAACAGCACGTCCATGCCGGCATGGACCTCCCCGGGCGGCACGAAACGAATTCTCGCCCTGCCCTCGGCGAAGTCCCCCCGCTCCAACCGACGCACGTCGTAGCGCAGGCTCTTGCTGAGACCGGCGACGTATTCGTCGAAGGACGCGGGGAGATCCAGCACCAGGCACTTCGCCTGCTCCAGCAGCGTTCCCCCCGAGGCGGCTGCCGCCAGCGGCTGCGTCTCACGCACCTGGTGCAGGTCGGTCAGGTCGAAGGATCGCGCCTCGCGGATCGCGTCCCAGAAGGCGTAGGCGACCTCGAACTCGTAGCCGGGACGCGCGATCGGCTGGAGGTAGTCCGAGGCTCCCGTCCCCATCCACCGCAGGGCCTTCCATGGGCCCCTCGTCACGGTGCAGGGGGCCAAGCCGACCAGATCCCGGCCCTCGAAGAGCGCCACGATCCATGGCCGCTTCCGACCACCGAACCATCGCCACCAGAGGCTCTGCCACTCCCAGGTCTGAAACGGAGTGGCGTCCCGAGCCGAAGCGACCAGCTCGCTCCACGGCGCCCGTAGCCTCTCCGCCCAGTCGGCGTCGGTGACGATGTGCGTCTTCAGCACGGCACCATTATAGCCCCGGCGCTCCTCAGGCCCCGTAGAACTCGCGGACCTTGGCGGCCGCGTACCGCACCTGCTCGTCGCTCAGATGGGGATGGACCGGAAGGCTGAGGATCGAGCTTGCGATCTCCTCGGTCACCGGCAGGCTGCCCCGACCGTTCGCAAGGTGCCGGTAGGGTTGGTGGAAGTGCAGAGGCACCGGGTAGTAGACCATGGAGTCCACACCCTGCTCCTTCAGGAACGCCTGGAGCTCGTCCCTGCGGGGAGCGACGATGCTGTATTGATGCCACGTGTGGTTGTTGCCGGGCAGGACAGCCGGAGTGCGAACGGGCGTGCCCGCAAGCTCCTCGTTGTACAGAGCCGCCAGATGCTGCCGCCGTTGGTTCCACTCGGAGAGCCGACCGAGCTTGGCCCGAAGGACGGCCGCCTGAAGCTCGTCCATGCGGGAGGTGTAGCCGACGTAGTCGTAGTAGTAGCGCTCCCGGCCCATGCCGTGGACCCGCATCGACCGGGCCTTCTCGGCGATCTCGTCGTCGTTGGTGAGGATCATGCCCGCGTCGCCGGCCGCCCCGAGGTTCTTGGTCACGTAGAAGCTGAGACCCGCCGCCGCACCGAAGTTCCCCGCGAAGATCCCGTTGTGGTTGCTGTCGATCGCCTGCGCCGCGTCCTCGAGCACCAGCAGACCGTGGGACTCGGCGATGTTTCCGAGGGACTCCACGTCGGCCAACTGACCGAAGAGGTGCACGGGCATGATCGCCCGGGTCCGCTCGGTCACGGCGCCCTCCACCAGACGCGGATCCAACATGAACCCTTCCGGCTCGATGTCCACCAGCACCGGCTTGGCCCCAGCCTGAAGGATGACCTCCAAGCTGGAGACGAACGTGAACGCCGTCGTGATCACCTCGTCTCCCGGCCCGATGCCTGTGGCGTCCAGCATGATCCGCAGCGCGTCGGTGCCGCTGTTGACGGCGATCCCGTGCCGAACCCCGTGCCGAGCGGCGATCTCCTCCTCCAAGGCACGGTTGTGCTTGCCCAAGACGTAGGCTCCGGTCTCCAGGATCTCGCTCACCCAAGGATCCAAGACCGCGCGGACCTCGGCGTATTGGGACCGAACGTCGACGAAGGGCACTCTCATGTCTGCCCCCATTGTGACCGAGCAAACCACCGGCGCGCTGAACGGCCAAAATGGCCTTGTGCCCACTTGGCCGTTCCCCATCGTCCTCGCCAGCGCGTCGCCCCGTCGCGTCGAGCTCCTTTCTCGGATCGCTCCCGAGTTCGAGATCGATCCGGCGCATTTGGACGAGGATGCCCTCACCGCCGAAGACCCGTGGCAGACGGCCGAGAACCTCGCGCTGGCGAAGGCGCTGGCGGTGCAGCCGAGACACCCGCGGGCGGTCGTGATCGGCGGAGACACCGTCGTGGCGTGCGAGGAGCGGCCCGGCCGCTACTTCCAGCTCGCCAAGCCGGACTCGCCGGCGGGCGCCGAGCGCATGCTGCGGCTCCTCTCCGGCCGCTCGCACCTGGTGATCACAGGGGTCGGCTTGGTGTCGCCGTGGGGGAGGGAGGCGTTCTGCGAGACCTCCACCGTGTGGTTCCGCCCGATCACCGAGTCGGAGATCGCCGAGTATGTCCGCTCGGGGGAACCGATGGACAAGGCCGGCGCCTACGCGATCCAAGGTGGGGCGGCCTGCTGGGTCGATCGCGTGGAGGGATCGGTCGACAACGTGATCGGCCTGCCGGTTGACGAGCTCGAACTCAGGTTGGAGCGCCTTGCCGGGTTCCTCGCCTCAAGAAGCGCGGACCGGGATTAGAATACGTTCGTGGCTTCTTCGGGGTGGGGTGACAACGTGCGCCCATGGGGCGCCGCGGTCTTGGTGGCGTTGGTCCTGTTCCTGGTGGGGTTTCTCGGGGGCAGGAACCTGCGCCGCCCGGCAGAGATCGTCGTGCGGAGTTCGGAATCCTCGAGCACGCCGCCGCCCTCCCTCGTCCCCGATTCCGCCATTCATCCCACGGCCGAAGGGGTGCGGAGCGAGACCACGGAACCGGCGCTGGCCGAGGTCGCTGTGCACGTCGTCGGGCGCGTCCGAAAGCCCGGCGTGTACCGGCTGCAGCCGGGGAGCCGGGTGGAGGACGCAATCCGCGCCGCGGGCGGCTTCCTGCCCGACGCCGACCAAGCGGCTCTGAACCTCGCGGCGAAGCTGGAGGATGGCACTCAGGTCGCCGTCCCCAAGCTGGGCGCCCCCGCAGGCGCCGCGGGCGCCGCTCCCTCCGTCAACCCATCGTACGCGCCGACGGCCGCGGCCTACTCCGCCCAGCCCGCCCCGGCGGCGGCCAGTTCGTCGAAAGGCTCCGGGGCCAAGCCCAAGCCCGCGCCCGGATCCATCTCGCTGAACACCGCCACCGCCGAGCAGCTCCAGGCGCTTCCGGGTGTCGGACCGGCCACGGCGGAGAAGATCCTTGAGTACCGCCGAACCCACGGGCGGTTCAACTCCGTCGACGAGCTGCTCGCGGTCCGCGGAATCGGCCCGAAGAAGCTCGAGGACATCCGGCCCTTCGTGAGGCTATGAACCAACGGCCCGTCTACAGCCTGGAGCCGAGCCTGACTGTGGACGAGTTCGTGGGTGTTCTCGAGCGTTCCGGCCTCGCCGAGCGTCGTCCCGTCGACGACCCCGACCGGATCGAAGCGATGCTGCGGAACGCGGATGTGATCGTCACCGCGCGCATCGAAGGACGGCTCGTCGGCGTCGCGCGGTCGGTCACCGACTTCGCCTTCTGCACCTACCTCTCCGACCTTGCCGTCGATCGCGAGTGCCAGGGCCACGGCATCGGAAAGCGGCTCATCGACGAGACGCACAGAGCCGCGGGGATGCACACGACGCTCATCCTGCTCGCCGCACCGGCGGCTCGGAGCTACTATCCGCACGTAGGCATGGAGCCGCACGACTCCTGCTGGATCCTTCCCCCCGGGCGCCTGCTCACAGACGGCTCAGGGGATTGACGGGGCGCCCGTTCACCCGCACCTCGAAGTGCAGGTGGGGGCCCGTGCTCAGGCCAGTGGAGCCGACCCTAGCGATGGTCTCGCCGCGGCGCACGCGCTGTCCCGGGGACACCAACAGCACGGAGCAGTGCGCGTACACGGTGGAGTAGCCGCCGCCATGGTCGAGGATCACCATGTTCCCGTAGCCGTTTCCGTAGGTGGCGGCGATCACCACGCCGTCCGCGGCCGCCCGGATCGGCGTACCGTGCGGCGCGGAGATGTCCACCCCGGTGTGCATCCTCGTGCGTCGCAGAATTGGGTGAAAGCGCATCCCGAACCCGCTGGTGATCGCCCCGGACACGGGGCGGGAGAACCGACCGGTGAACGGGGCGAGCACGGAACCCTTGCTCTGATTGCGGTAGTAGGCGCGGATGCGTGCCTCGATCGCCTGCTCTTCGGCCTCGAGCATCCTTACGGCGCGCTCCAAGTCTTCGCGCTTCTCGATCAGCCGGCCAAGCAACTGGGACTTCTGCCCTCGAACCTGCTGCAGCTCCGTCTGCTCCCGCTTCTGGTCCGCGGCCAAGGCCGAAACCCTCCGCACCAGCGCGTCGGCCTCGCGCTTCTTGGCCGCCACGTCTCGGCAGAGGGCGTCGATCTGCTCGAACACGGCCCGATCCTGTCTGGCCATGCACTCGTACAGGTACTGCCTCGAGGCCAGCTCTCCCAAGCTGCGGGACTCCACGAGCGCGGCGAGCACCATGCCCTCGCCGCGCATGTAGATCCTTCGGAGCCTCCGGCGGGCCTCCTCGCGCTTCTCATCCAGTCGGCGCTGCGCCTCCGCCAGCTCCTTCTGAAGCTGGGCTTGGCGCGCCCTCCCGGCGAACAGCCGGTCCGTCGTGATCTCGAGCCTGCGCTGCACGTCCTGGATCCTCCCGTCCACCTCGCGGAGGTCTCCCTTCACCGCCCGCACCTGCTTCTTCGTCTGCTGGAGCTCCCGAACGGCCTCCTGCTTCCTCGTCCGGACGCTGTTCAGGGACCGGCTCAACGTCGATGGAGCCTTCGAGGCGGCGCGATCCGGGTTGGCGAACGCGAACGCCGCACAGACCACCGCGACCAGAACGGGATACGGCCTCATGTCGTCTGCCTCATCGCCTTCCGTAGCGACAGGAGCGAGCATACCGCGCCGTAGGCGGCGCCTGAGCCGCAGAACGCCACGAAACCCAGTGCAACAGGGTAGCCACCCAGGTTCGCCGTCGCCTGGAGGCTGACGAGACGCTCCTGCAGGTGCACGAACGAGGCCCAAACCAGGAGGTTCGCCAGGGCGCCACCCAAGAGGCCGTGCACCATCCCCTCGATGACGAACGGCATGCCCACGGTGAACCTTGTCGCTCCCACCAGCTGCATGATGCGCAGCTCGCTGGCACGGGCGACGATGGTCAGCTGGATCGCGTTGTAAATCAGCACCCCGGCAGTGACCAGCAGCAGTCCGCCCAGGGTCCCGCCGAGCCATCGCAGAAACCTCAGCCCTTGGTCGAGGTACTGCCGGGCGGCCTCGTCGTACACCACTCCGCCAGGCTCCACCGTCGGAAGGCGCTCGATCTCGGCGCGCACGGCGCCGGCCTTGCCGAGGTCGGAGAGCGTGACCTTGAAGGCGTCCGGCAGGGGGTTCTCCAGCCCCTCCGTCTCCTTGGGCATCTGCTCGCGCATCTTTCGCCAAGCGATCTCTCGGGGGATGTGCCTCGCCTCAGCGACGCCGTCGATCGCCCGAATCCGCCGCGCCGTCTCGCGGATCTGGTCGAAGGTGGTTCCCTGCTTGAGGAACACGCGCATGTCGAACTGGCCCGGCAGCCGCTCGGCGTACTCGCTCACCCGCAAGTACACGTAACCGAGGCCGCCGAGCAGGTAGAGCGACACCGCCACCGTGCTCACCGCCGCGAAGGACATCAGCCGGTTCCTCCGCAGAGAAACGAACGCCTCCGACAGGAGGAACAGCAGGTGGTCAAGCAAGGCCCACGCCCTCCGTGGGCGGCGCCAGGCGGCCCGACTCCAGCCGGATGACCCGCTTCTCCATGCGCTCCACAACCATCATGTCGTGGCTCGCCACCAGGACGGTGGTGCCCCGCACGTTGAGTTGCTCCAGCAGTTCCATGATCTCCATGCTGTGCTCGGGGTCGAGATTGCCGGTCGGCTCGTCCGCGAGCAGCAAGATCGGGTTGTTGATCAGTGCCCTTGCGATGGCCACGCGCTGTTGCTCGCCCCCGCTCAGCTCACGCGGGAACGCATCCGCACGGTGACCGATGTTCACCCGCTCCAGAATCTCGGGCACCCGCCGCCGGACCTCGCGCGAGCTTGCGCCGACGGCGCGCATCGCGTAGGCCACGTTCTCCCAAACCCTCTTGCCCGGCAACAGCGCGAAGTCCTGCGGGACGATTCCCATCTGCCTGCGGAGCAGCGGCACCTCCGAGGGCCGCACCCCGTTCAGCTCGCGTCCGTTGAGCAGAGCCCGCCCGCCCGTGTGACGCACCTCCCGCGAGAGCACCTTCAGAACGGTGCTCTTGCCGGCTCCCGTTCGTCCGACGAAGAACACGAACTCCCCTTTGTGCACCTCGAACGACACGCCGTCCAAGGCGACGGTGTCGGCGTACTTCACCTCGACCTGGTCGAACACCACCAACGGATGGCCTGGGGAGGCGGGGAGTTCCATGGGACAGCGCTGAATCGTACCCCCATCGGAAACGAGCCGAAAGACCCAGAGCGTAGGTAAAGTGGGTTTACGAGCTTTCGGCCCGAGGGAGGGATCCATGCCGCTCAACCGCTATCAGAGAACGCGCGCCGACCATCGGAAGGAGTACGCCGAGGACTACTGCGAGCTGATCGACGATCTGCTCCGCGAGAAGGGCAGGGCCCGGCTCTGCGACCTGGCCGAGATTCTCGGGGTGTCCAGCGTCGCCGTGTCCAAAACCATCCAGCGCCTGAAAAGGGAGGGCCTCATCGAGTCGCCCCCTTACCGCCCTGTGAGACTCACCGAGAAGGGCCGGGCCTTGGCCGAGAAGGCTCGTGAGAACCATCGGCTGGTCAGGACGTTTCTGGAACGGATCGGGGTGCCCGCAGACGTGGCGGACGCCGACGCCGAGGGCATCATGCACCACGTTTCCGACCAGACCTTGGCGGCCTTCCGATCGGTGCTGGAACGAGGCTGAGGCTGTCTAGGAGCCTTGCGCGCCGGCGATCTCCTCGGCTCGCCGGGAAATCGCCTGCAGGACGTTGTCGAGGTTCTTGATCACCAGCGCGTGCACGACCTTCTTCACGAGCGGCCCGAGGGTCGGCACGTTGTACTCGTACTCGCAGCGGCTGTCGAACCGGGTGCCCCCGTTCTCCTCCCGGAACGTCCAGATCCCCTCGAGCTTGTCGTAGTCGCCCGAGACTTGGCGGAACGTGCACGTGTGCGCCTCGTCGTCCCACACGTCCTCCTGCCTCCAGCGGACCTTCAGACGGAACGTCGGCACGATCGCCGACCAGTCGCTCACGACCCGACGGCCGTCCGACTCGACGATCGTCACCGATTTCACGTCGGACATGAACTCCGGAAACTTCTGGTTGTCCTTGGCGACGGCGTACAGCACCTCCAAGGGCGCCCGGCTCCAGACCGTGTTCTCGACCGTGGGCATGGGCGGGAGTGTACCTACGCTCCGGCTGGCAGGCGCGGGGTACCCTGTCCCGAAGGCGCCGGTGGGAGCGCCTTTCGCCTATGCGCGCAGTGATCCTGGAGGAGCCGGGCCGACTCGTCCACGCCGAGGTCGAGGATCCGAAGCCGGGGCCCGGCGACTTGGTCGTTCGGGTTCGGGCCGCCACCACGTGCGGCACCGACCTGAAGGCGTTCCTGCGAGGACACCCCGCCATCCCGATGCCCGGCGTGTTCGGGCACGAGTACGCCGGCGTGGTCGAGCAGGCCGGCGAGGGTGCGCCGTTCGAACCGGGTCAAGAGGTGATGGGCGTGCACTCCGCCCCTTGCCGCAACTGCCGATGGTGCCGCGACGGGCAGGAGAACCTCTGCGAGTCGCTGCTGTCCACCAAGGTGCTGGGCTCGTTCGCCGAGCTGCTGCTGATTCCGGCCAGGATCGCTCGGCTCAACGTGTTTCCAAAGCCGCCTTCCCTCTCCTTCTCGTTGGCCAGCCTGCTGGAGCCGCTTTCCTGCGTGGCCCAAGGCTTGGAGGAGCTGGCCCGTTGCGGGTTTCCCGGCCGAAACCCAGCGGACCGCAGCGTCGCCGTCGTCGGCCCTGGCGCGATCGGACTGATGTTCGTGGCGGTGCTCCGGTTGCTCGGCATCGGCAAGGTCGTTCTGGCGGGGCGCAACGCGGCTCGATTGGCCGTCGGACAGGCGCTCGGCGCGGAGACGGTGCGCCTGGAGGAGCTGGCACCCTTGGACGGCGTCGGGTTCGACCTGGTCGTCGAGTGCGTCGGTCTGCCGGAAGTGTGGGAGCGCAGCCTGCAATGGGTGCGTCGCGGAGGTTGGCTGATGCTGTTCGGCGGGTGCCCCACAGGCACGAGCGCCTGCTTCGACACCCGCCGGTTGCACTACGACCAGATCACGGTGCTCAGCCCGTTCCACTTCGGTACGGCCGCCGTGTCCGAGGCCAGGCAGTGGCTGATCGACGGCCGCCTCGGGCTGGAGCGGCTCCTCACGGGCGTTGTCCGCCTTGAGGAAGCGGCGGCGGTGTTCGACCGTCTGCGCCAGGGCATCGGCATCAAGTACGTGTTCCAACCATGAGGCTCGTTCGATATCTGGTGGGTGGCCGGGTCGTGGTGGAAACCGACGACGAGCCTGCCTTGCCCCCGGGCGGCCTGCTGATCCGCACCCTGGCGTCTGGCCTGTGCTCCGGCGAACTCATGGACTGGTACATGGACGCCAAGGTGCCGCACGTGCTCGGCCACGAGGTGTGCGGCGTCGTCGAGGCCTCGGAGGACCCTCGGTTCGCCGTGGGCAGCGTGGTGGTTCCCCACCATCACGCGCCGTGCGGCTCTTGCGAATGGTGCCGCACCGAGCGCCCGGTTCATTGCCCCGCTTGGCGGAAATCCCGGTTGCTGCCGGGCGGCCTTGCCGAACGAGTCGCCGTCCCAGCCACGAACTTGGCCGACACGCACCTCGTCGCAGACCTTCGCCCGATCGACGCCGCACTGACGGAACCCTTGGCGACCGTGGCGAAGTCGATCCGTCGGTCTGGCTGGAAAGCGGGCGAGTCCGCGGCCGTGGTCGGGCTGGGGTCGATGGGGCTGATGCACCTGCTGGTGTTGCGGGAGGCCGTGGGAATCGAGGTCGCCACCCCGCGGCTCGCATGGGCTGCCGGTCTGGGCCTTCGCGCCGAACGGTCGGCCGATCCGGCGTCGTTCGACGTGGTGTTCGTTTGCCCGGGGTCGGAGGAGGCCATCGAGACGGGGATCGGTCTCGCCAGGCCCGGAGGCAGGGTCGTGCTGTTCGCGCCCATGGCACCGGGCGCCCGCTTTCCGCTCGACCAGCACCGACTCTACTTCTCCGAGGTCGAGCTCATCCCGTCCTACTCGGCGGGACCCGACGACATGGCGGTGGCCCTCCGTTGGCTCCGCGAGGGCCGCGTGAGGGCGGAGCAGGTGGTGAGCCACTTCGTGCCGCTCGACGACATCCCCGAGGCGTACGAGAGGATGAAGCGTGGCGAATGGCTGAAGGCGATGGCGGTGTTTGGATGATCCTGCGGCACGGGCAGAGCGGCTGGGAAGGCGTTCCAGTGACGAACTACAAGGACGAGCCGGGAACGTGGGTCGGCGTCTCGCGGCGGGTGTTCACGGAGGGCCTCTGCTGCAGCTTCGAGGCGCGCTGCTTCGAGCTGTCGCCCGGGGGCTTCACCTCGTTCGAGCGGCACCGGCACACGCACTTCGTTCTCGTGCTGTCCGGAAGCGGCAGGGTTCGTCTGGGAAACGAGTGGCACACGATCGGTCCCATGGACGTGGTCCTGGTGGGGCCTGAGCAGCCGCACAGGTTCCAAAACGATGGACGGGAACCCCTTCGGATCCTCTGCGTCGTAGACCGGGAGAGAGACCGCCCGGTGCTGCTCGACCCCGACCAGGCTTCCGAGGCGTCCAACGGGTAGCACGGTGACTTCCCGCCTTCTTCTCGCCGCTGTCCTCCTGGGGATTCTCCCCGGGATGCCATCGGCTGAGCCCCCTCCGGTGTCCGTCGCGACGGACCAGCCGCCTGCCTCTTCCTCGCAGAGCCGACCGGACCCGCACGCCGAGGACCTGCGCCGCGATGCGGAGCTCGGCAAGCGGTACGCCGCCGAAGTTGAGAAGCAGTTCAAGCTCTCCAAAAACGATAAGTATCAGGATCGAGTGCAGCGCATCGGTCGGGAGCTGGCGGAGATCGCGAACTCCATGCAACCCCGGGTCCGGTGGGGCGATCCGAGGAGGAACGTCTTCGAGTACACGTTCAAGGTTCTGGAAGGCAAGGACGTGAATGCCTTCTCGCTGCCCGGCGGGTACATCTACGTGTACGAGGGGCTGATCGAGTACGCCGAAAGCGACGACGAACTGGCCGGCGTGCTCGCCCACGAGATCGCGCACGCCGCGTTCCGGCATCTGGCCACGCTGCAGAAAGAGCAGAGCAAGCTCCAGGCGATCACCCTGCCCATGATCCTGGTGGCCATCTTCTCGGGCGGCCAGGCGTCGGGCGACGTGCTGATGCTCGGCCAGCTGGTCGGCTTGGCGGCAGGATCGGGCTGGAGCCAGCAGGCCGAGGAGGCGGCCGACGACGGTGGCTTGCAGTACATGCTCCGCAGCCGCTACAACCCCGTGGGGATGCTCACGTTCATGGAGCGGCTCGCGGTGGACGAGCGGAACAGGCCGAAGATCGACTGGGGCATCTTCCGAACGCACCCTCCCTCGCGGGACCGGGCCGTGGAGCTCGCCAACCAGATCCGAGCGGCTGGAATTCCCATCGAGCGCAGCAAGGTCACCACGACTTTCCGCGCCGTCGTGCAGCCTTCCAAGACCGAGGGTGCCCTGGAGGTGCGTTTCAACGGCAGCCGGATCGCGACGTTTGCAGGAGTCGAGGCGGCCGAGAGGGCCCAGCGGGCGTGCGACCGACTCAACGTTTTCTTCGACAGGGTCCCGGAGCTTTTCCAGGTCTCCGCGCGAGAGGACGGCAGGATCGTCGGCCTCGGCAAGGAGCTGTTTCGCGTCCTACCGGAGGACGCGTCGGCATCCGGCCAAACCGTACCCGAGGCCGCGTTGGCCTGCGCCCAGGCGATTAAGCGCAGCCTGTACTTCCTGAGCTACCGGATCTGGGACATGCGCTGAAGTCCCCGATCGAGGGCTTCCTGGAGCCGCCGGCTGAGGTCGGGCCCGTGGAAAGCCAGGGTCGCCTCGTAGCCTCCCTCGCGATACTCGTCCGGCGTGAGCAAATAGCCGATCCACCCGCCGACGTGCGAGGCGACGACGACCGGGTCGAATCCCTTGCGTCTGGCCGCCTCCTGGAGGCTGCGGCCCACGGCCGAAGTCGGTTCCCCAGGAACGCCGACGATCAGCGCCCTGCCCAGCCGGAGCAGGGTCAGCTCGGCCTTGGACGGGGCGAAGCGGGCCAGCGCCAGCCGCGCGAGCGCCTCCGGAACCTTGTTCGCGGAGGCGAAATCCGGATGGGGCACAGGCGGGCCCAGCACGATCGGCTCGAACGTCCAATCGGCTCCACCTCCGAGGTCCTTTGGCGAAGCACGCCTCAACAGCGCCGCCAGCTGCTGGGCGAAGCGCTCGGGCCGATCGGCCTCGGGTGCATCCGGCGGCACGGGCGACACGTCGCCGAGCGCTCCCACCAAGGCCAAGCCCCCGCTCTGCCGCATCAACCTCCCCGGCCACTCAGGGTCCAACCGACGGTGCTCCTGACCCAGCAGCACCGGATGCGCCGCGAACGCGTCGAACAGAACGCCCGAGGCAGACTCGATCCGGTAGGCCGTGCGGTCCGGCTCGTCCCCCTGCCTCCGGGCGCGGTTCATGTCCTTGGTGGCCGCCAGCCGAGCCCGAAGAGACGGCACCGCCCGAGGCTCCGAAGCCAGCGCAGAACGCAACCCCTGCGCGATTCGCTCCGCGTACCAGTCCAGCCACTTCCGTTGGTAGGTGGCGATTCCGGGCACCGGGATCGTCATCCGCTCGTTCAACATCTGGCTGTCCGGGGCGCAGTGGGTGTGGGTGGCGCTCAGGACGACGTCGACGCCCGCCGGGGCCAGCTTGCGAACGCGATCCACCAGGCTCTCCGGCACGGTGAGGGCCTCCACGGCGATCCATGCGAGCCGCCGCGGACCCTGCTCCAGGACCAGGGTGCGAGCGATCAGGGGCGGTCCTCCAAGCTCGAACCGAGCGGACAGCCTCTCCGTGTAGCCGCCGAGGGGCAACGGTTCGGGCGGCGTGAGATCCACGTCGGCGAGGCGCACGGTCAGCGACGCCAAGGCCAGCAGAGCGGCGGTCATACGTTTCCCATAACGCACGGGGCGCGGCGGCGGTTCTGCTAAACTCTTGCTTGCGATGAGCTTCACGGTCAAGCTGGACGGGGATGTCGTCTCGGTGGAGCCAGGCCGTTCGGCCACCCTGACCATCGAAGTCCGGCGGACCCAACCCCTCGAGGAACGGACGCTGCCCGACGGCGAACCGGAGGTCTTCGAGCTTTCCCAAGAGGGCCTCGACCCGGAGTGGGTGGCCACTCCCGTTCCGACCTTTCTGGTCGGCGAATCGGAACCCGCCGTCGTGCGGCTCGTGGTGACTCCGCCCCGGACCAGCGAGAGCTTCGCGGGCAGCTATCCGTTCGTGGTCCGCGTCCGGTCTCTCGCGACGGGCGAATCTCGGTCCTGCCAGGCGATGCTCGAGGTCGCGCCGTTCCATCACCTGAGCGCGGAGATCGACCCCAAGCGCGGCTCGGTGAGCCCGACCCGGCGCAACGACGCCTTCGAGCTGACGTTGGCGAACCTGGGGAACACCGAGCAGACGCTGGTGCTGGGCTATTCCGACCCCGAGGACGAGTGCGTGCTCACCTTCCAGACCGACCAGGTGGTTCTCGGGCCGGGTCAGCAGAAGCGCATCCCGTTCGAGGCCGGTCTGCGCCGCACGCCCGCCTTCGGCGGAGTCCAGCTGCACGCCTTCTCGGTGACCGCCCGCAGCGTGTCCCAGCCCGCCGTGGCCTGTTCGGCTCAGGCCCAGCTGGAGCGCCGACCTCTGGTCTCTACGGCCGGCTTGGTGGCGCTCTTCCTGCTTGCTCTGCTCGGTTCGGCGTGGTGGGCGCTCCGCCCGCGCGAGCCGCAGGCGCGCGTCAGCCTCGAAACCTCCACCATCGTTCGCGACTCTCCGCTCGTCGTCCAGTGGCGACTCGACAGCGCCGACACCCTGAAGATCACGGTGGGAGACGAGGAGAGGGTGGTGATGCAGCCGATCGGCACGACCCAGTTCTTCCCGAAGGAGGCCGGCGTAGTGGTGGCCACCCCTTACCGTGGCTCCCTGCGCGGCAAGAGCGTGGAGCTGCCGTTCTCGGTGGAGGAGCCGCCCGCCGTCCCGAAGCCCAAGATCGAGCAGTTCTCCATCGAACCCACGACCGTCGGCTTGGGCCAGCCGCTGGCCGTACGCTATCGCGCCTCGAACGCCAGCCGTCTGACGCTCTCGCCACCCGGCATGGATCTGAACCCTAGCGTTCCTGAAGTCGAGATCAAGCCCGAGCGCACCGGCACCATCGAATACACGCTGGTGGCCGTCAACCAGAACGGCGAGGCGGACCGGAAGACCGTAAAGGTGACGGTCGTGGACGTGAGCCTGGCCAAGGTGGTGGCGTTCGCCGCCACTCCCGAGAAGCTCGCCGACGGCCCCGGCGTCGTGCGCCTGGATTGGCAGCTCACCAACGCGGTGCGCGCCGAGCTCGTGTACAACGGCACCAAGCAAAAGGTGGACCCAACGGAGGGCACGATGGAAATCGAACTCCAGAAGACCACCACCTTCCGGCTGGTGGCGTACGATTCGGATGGCAAGACCGTCGAGAAGACGATCACCGTGAGCGTCGCCGAACCCCAGCCGCCCGCCGAACCCCCTCTCTCCACGCCATGAGCCGACCCTTCGCCCTCCTCTCCGTCACCGACAAGTCCGGTCTCGCCGAGTTCGCCCAGGGGCTCGTGCAGCTCGGTTTCGAGCTGCTGAGCACCGGCGGAACCGCGTCCGCCCTCCGTGCGGAAGGCCTGCCCGTGACGGAGGTTTCCGAGGTCACGGGGTTCCCGGAGATGCTCGATGGCCGGGTGAAGACCCTGCATCCGCGGGTGCACGCGGGACTGCTGGCCGATCTGCGCGACGAGCGGCACCGCCGCCAGCTGGAGGAGGCGGGAATCCGCCCCATCGCCGTCGCCGCGATCAACCTCTACCGGTTTGAAGAGACCGTGACCGGCCCGCACTCGGCGGAAGAGGCCGTGGAGTCGATCGACATCGGAGGCCCCGCGATGATCCGGGCCGCCGCCAAGAACCACGCGAACGTGGCGGTGGTCGTCGACCCCGCCGACTACCCCGCCGTGCTGCAGGCCCTGCGCGAGAACAGGCTGGCCGACCTGCGGCGCAGCCTCGCCGCAAAGGCGTTCCGGCACACGGCGTTCTACGACTCCCTCGTCGCGCGATACCTCTCATCCGACGGTGAGCCATTCCCGGAGACGTGGACCGTCGGCTTGCGCCGTGCAAAGAAGCTGCGCTACGGCGAAAACCCGCACCAGGCCGCGGCGCTGTACTTGGATCCCCTCGGTGCGCCGGGGATCGCCCAAGCCCGCCAGCTCTGGGGCGCGGAGATCAGCTACAACAACCTGCTCGACGCCGACGCGGCGTGGGAATTGGTGACCGACCTGCCCCGCGGCTCCGTGGCCATCATCAAGCACGGCAACCCGTGCGGCGCCGCGCATCACGCCGATCCTGGCGAGGCCTACCGCTTGGCCCGGGCCGCCGACCCGGTGTCCGCGTTCGGAGGCATCGCGGCGCTCCACGGAACCCTCACCGTCGAGGCCGCGGAGGCGATGTGCGAGAAGGGGAACTTTTTGGAGGTGGTGATCGCGGAGCGGGTGGAGCCGGACGCCCTCGCGTTGTTCCAGAATCGGAGCGGCTGGGGACAGAACGTCCGTGTTCTCGAAGCTCCGGTGCCTCCGGCCGTCCCCGAGCTGCGCCCCAGAGCGATCCGTGGCGGATGGCTCGTCCAGGAGACCGACGAGGAGCCGGCCACCGAGTGGCGCGTCGTGACCCAGCGCCAGCCGACCCCCGAGCAGACCGCCGCCTTGCGCTTCCAGTGGACCGTCGTGCGGCACGTGAAGTCGAACGCGATCGTCGTGGGCACGGCCGACCGGCTCCTCGGGGTGGGAACGGGGCAGATGAACCGCGTCCAGTCGGTTCGGCTCGCTCTAGAGCAGGCCGGTGCAGGGGCCGTCGGCGCCGTGCTGGCGAGCGACGCCTTCTTCCCCTTTCCGGACAGCGTGCAGACGGCTGCGCAGGCCGGCATCGCGGCGATCATCCAGCCGGGCGGCAGCAAGAAGGACCCCGAGGTCATCGAGGCTGCCGATGAGCTGGGTCTGGCTATGGTGTTCACGGGTGCGAGGCACTTCCGGCACTGAGCCGGTAACCGATCCCACCCCGGTTGCGTCACAAAACTAGAGCGGAGAGTCCAGCGTGAAGAACACGAACGACCTGATCCTTGTGATCGTCGCGGTGCTCGTGGCGGCGATCGGCATCACGGCGGTGGTCCTGACCAAGCCCACGCCCGTCAAGCCCGCGGACCCGGAGAAGCCGGTTCTCACGGCTCCGGCGCTTCCTACGGTGACGGTGTCGCGAACCAACGGGCTGGGCGGCGGCAACCGAACCGGCTTTGGAGCCATGGGCACCGGCGGAACGATGGGGCCTCCGGGAATGGGCGGTCCCATGATGGGCCCTCCCGGAATGGGAGGCGGACGACCGATGGGGCCGATGATGGGCCCTCCGGGCGGGATCAGCACCGGCATGGCGGGCGGACAGCCGACCGTGGGCCCGGCTGGAGCGGGCCGCAAGGGCCCCGGCGCGATGGGACTCTGACGCGCGTCGGCTAGCGTTTCCCGGGCGGTTCGGGCGTCGTTGCGCCCGAACCGCCCAATCGTTCAAAATCTCCTGCAATCGTCCGGCGAAGCGTGATCCATGCCCGCACCCACCGTCCTCAACGTAGGCTTCTACAACTATGTGCTCACCGACAAGATCGTCGCGCTGGTGAGCAGCGAGTCCGCTCCGATGCGGCGTCTGGTGCAGGCCTATCGCAAGTCGGGCAACCTCATCGATGCGACGCAGGGCCGGAGGACCAAGTCGATCATCTTCACCAACGGGGGAACCATCGTGCTCTCGGCCATCTCGCAGGAAACGCTCGCCAAGCGGCTGATGACCGGAGAGTGGGTGGGCGATGAAGAGTAACGGTCACGCGGGCTGGCTGAAGCACTTCCTCGCCCGCTTCGGGCTGGACATCGGCATCGACCTCGGCACCGCGAACACGCTGGTGCACGTCGCCGGCCGAGGGATCCTGCTGCGCGAGCCCAGCGTGGTGGCCATCAACAAGGACACGGGCGAGGTGATGGCCGTCGGCGAAGAGGCGCGGCGCATGCTCGGCCGCACCCCGGCGAACATCGTCGCCATCCGACCGCTCAAGGACGGGGTGATCGCCGATTACAACCAGACCGAGGCGATGCTGCGGCACTTCATCGGCAAGGTCGCCCGAAGGGTGCTGTTCCGGCGAACGGTGGTGGTCGGCATCCCGAGCGGCGTCACCGAGGTGGAGCGCCGGGCGGTGATCGAGGCGGCCCGCCGGGCCGGAGCGACGCAGGCTTACGTCATTGAGGAGCCGATGGCCGCGGCGATCGGCGCCGGTCTTCCCATCGAGGAGCCGGTCGGGTCCATGATCGTCGACATCGGAGGGGGGACCACCGAGGTTGCCGTCATCTCGCTGGCCGGCATCGTCCACAGCAAGTCGATCCGGGTGGCGGGCGACGAGATCGACGAGGCGATCGCGGCGTACGTGCGCCGCGCCTACAACCTGTACATCGGGGAGCGAACCGCCGAGCAGGCGAAGATCGAGATCGGCAGCGCCTACGCGCTGGAGCACGAGCTGGAGATGGAGGTGAAGGGCCGCGACCTCGTTTCCGGGCTTCCCCGGAGCGCGGTCATCCGCAGCGAGGAAATCCGCATGGCGATCGCCGAACCGCTGAACGCGATCGTGGACGCGGTCAAGACGACCCTCGAGGCGACGCCGCCCGAGCTCGCGGCGGACGCGATGAACCATGGCATCGTGCTGGCCGGCGGCGGCGCGTTGCTCCGGGGCATCGACCGCCTGATCTCCGAGGAGACCGCCATGCCGGTGATCATAGCGAACGATCCCTTCAGCTGCGTGGCGATCGTGAAGGGCAAGGGGGTCGAGGCGCTGCACGAGAATCCTCTGATGAGGCGCATGCTCGAAAAATCGTCCAAGACTTGAGACAGCGCTCCCCCAACGATTGGATCTGGCTCCTGACGCTGCTCGGACTCAGCGCGCTGCTGGGCTCGCTCCAGAGGACCGCTTCCCAACAGGGCGGGCAGCCTTGGTTCGCGAGCGCCGTTCGAACCGTCCTCGTCCCGGTGGCGAGCGCCGTCTCGAACCTTCTCGACGCCCGCGACGCCTACCTCTTCTCCATGGTTTCCGCCACGGAGGTGCGCCGGCTGCGGGCCGAGAACGCCAGGCTGCGGGCCGCGACGGCCCTGTATGAGGAGCGCCTCGGGGAGCTCGCGGGAGAGGTTGAGGCCTTGCGCCGCCTTATCCGGCTGCCGGCCTTGCCGGGTCGCAAGCGGGTGGCGGCGGACGTCGTGGGGTCGTTCCCCTCGGAGAACCGTCTGGTGCTGTCCGTGGGATCGGACCGGGGAGTCCGTTCCGGTATGCCCGTGGTGGACGGGAACGCCCTCGTGGGCGTGGTTCGGGACGTGTCCAAGAGGTCTTGCACGGTCGAGATGGTTTCCTCGCCGTCCCTGCGCATAGGCGCCATGGCTCTGCGCAACCCTCCGGCCGCGGGCCTCCTTCGGGGGGAGTCCCCGACCAAGCTCATCCTGGAGTTCCTCGATTTCAACGTGCCGGTCGCGAACAACGACCTTGTGGTGACCTCGGGATACTCGGAGCGGATTCCGCGCGGCATTCCCGTGGGGAGGATCTTCCAGCTGGAGGAGAGCCGGGAGTTCGGTTCCAGGCGCTCGCAGGTGTTTCCCTTGGCGAACCTGGGGACCGTTCGGGAGGTGTGGGTGCTGCAATGAGGGACCGGAGCGGTCTGCTAAGCTGGGGCGGGATTCTGGGGTCGGCGCTCCTGCTGGCCCTCGCGGCGGCACTCCAGGGTCAGGCGAGCCGACTGAGGGTGTTCGGCGCCGAGGCGGACTTCCCGCTGCTCGTCGCCTGCACGCTGGCGCTGTTCGAGACCGCACGGGGCGGCTCCCTCCTGGGCTTCACCGCCGGCTTCCTGCAAGGGTGCCTCGTCGGCTCCAACCTCGGCTACATCGCCTTCAGCAGAACCGTGGCGGGGTATCTGGCGGCGAGCTCCCGACGATGGATCGGCCCTGGAGTACCGACGACCGTCGGGGTGGTTTTCGGCTGCACGGCGGCGGCGAACCTGCTGGAGCTCCTCCTGCCTCCAGCCAAAGCGGTCTTTCCTTCGCTTGGGGATACAATCGGCACAGCGACGTACAACGGTGTTCTCGCGATCCCCTTGTATGCGCTACTGAATCGATTCTTCCGCCCAGCGAAGCCGTGACGGCTCGCGCCCGGAGGAATCCAGGAAACGCATCATGAGCAAACATACGAACGTTCTCGCCATGGCGCGGCAGCAACTGGCCGTCGCCGCCAAGTACCTGGACCTCGACGACGGGCTGCACGCGGTGCTCGCGCAGCCCAAGCGACAGTTGATCGTGAACTTCCCCGTCGTGATGGACGACGGATCGGTGCAGGTCTTCACCGGGTTCCGCGTGCAGCACAACATCACGCGCGGCCCCTCCAAGGGCGGCATCCGCTATCACCCGGAGGTCGACCTGGACGAGACCACCGCCCTGGCCATGTGGATGACCTGGAAGTGCGCCGTGGTGAACATCCCTTACGGCGGCGCGAAGGGCTCCGTCCGGGTGAACAAGAAACTGCTGTCAAGGCGCGAGCTCGAGAAGCTCACGCGCCGGTTCGCCACCGAAATCAACATCCTGGTCGGCGAGCGCAGCGACATCCCGGCTCCGGACGTGGGCACCGATCCCGAGGTGATGGCCTGGATCATGGACACCTACTCCATGGCAGCCGGATACACCACCCCCGGAGTCGTCACGGGCAAGCCGTTGGCGCTGGGTGGGTCCGAGGGCCGCGTGGAGGCCACGGGCCGCGGAGTCGTTGTGGCGATGGAGGAGGCCGCCAAGCAGATGGGCCTCAACCTTCAGGGCGCGCGGGTCGTCGTCCAAGGTTTCGGCAACGTCGGATCGGTGGCGGCGCTGCTCGCTGAGGAGATCGGCGCCAAAGTCATCGGCATCAGCGACGTCGACGGCGGCTGCTACAACCCCAACGGCCTGCCCATCCGGGAGATTCTGCAGAACCACATCGGCAGGGGCAGGCGCCTCGCCGAGTACCGCGAGTGCGACCGCATCACCAACGAGGAGCTCCTGCAGCTGGAGTGCGAGGTCTTGATCCCGGCAGCCCTCTCGGCCCAGATCACCGGGGAGAACGCCGACCGTCTCCGCACCAGACTGATCGTCGAGGGAGCCAACGGTCCGACCACTCCCGAGGCGGACCAGATCCTCAGCGACAAGGGCGTGCTGATCATCCCCGACATCCTGGCGAACGCCGGCGGCGTCGTCGTGAGCTACTTCGAGTGGGTGCAGGACCTTCAGAACTTCTTCTGGGAGGAGAACGAGGTGAACGCCCGGCTCACGAAGATCATGCGCAACTCCTATGCGGCGGTGCACCAGGTGATGCAGCGGCACAAGACGGACATGCGTACTGCCGCCTACATCATCGGCGTCCAGAGAGTCGCGGACGCGACCCGCATTCGCGGCATCTTCCCCTAACAGCGGCCTTGCATCGTACCAAAGGCCTCCGGCGTAGGGCCGGAGGCCTCATTTTTCTTGGCCAACAGCCCTAGTTGTCCATCGATCTTGGAGAATCACGGGCGCTTTGGAGCGAAAAGGATGGACAATGGTTGTGTCGTGAGACTCTGGGATCAGAATCTGTAGAAATGGAGGAGAGTTGATGATGATAAGACCTTTGTTGTTTCGAGCCTCGGCTGCAATGGGAGCGGTTCTAGTGTTCGGTCTCGCCCATCCTTGGACCGTGCTGTTCTCCGGATCGGCGGTCTCGCCGGACACAGGGAACACCCTCGCGGCGGCCGCATCGTTCCAGACGCGGCAGGACGGCACCGACTGGTACTTGGACGTGTTGCTCACCAACGCGTCGGCGGACATCAGCGGCCTCACCCGCGCCGACGTCCTGACCGGACTCTTCTTCTCGTTCCCAGGTTCTGTCGCCCTGACGCCATATTCCGCCACCCTGCCCGGCACCTCCAGCGTCTGGGTTGGGGGCTCCATGATCAGCGGCCACACGACGAACGTCGGAGGCGAGTGGGCCTATGCCTCGGGCTTGACCGTCGGCATGGATTCGGGCCTGCATGGGATCGGGAGCGCCGGTTTCGGGCTGTTCGGCCCGTCGAACCGGTTTGACGTTGGCCAGAACCTGTCCGGGCCGACGGATCCCAACGGGCTACAGTACGGCATCCTGCCCGCCATCTCGAGCTGGCCGAGCGGATGGAACCCGACCATGGATGACGACCCCCTCATCTCGAACGCGGTTCTGTTCACGTTCTCCACGGGGAGCAGCGAGCTGGCAGTACTGCCCAACTCCGTGTGGGCGCAGTATGGCACGGGCTTGAACGAGCCTCGCTTCCGCCTGACGAGCGACGACATCCCGCCGGAGGGCATCGTGCCCGAGCCGGCGACGCTTTCGCTGGCCGCCGCCGCGGTCGGAGTCGCCATCGCACGACGGCGGAGACGCTGATTCCCGCCCAACCCTACCGAGGCCGAAGGGGGCCGCGCCGCAGGCGCGGC
>FWWL01004372.1_pt1 | contig 23968 bp, 21 predicted proteins | sample 2228331 | NCBI WGS metagenome assembly FWWL01 (sample SAMEA103939775, study PRJEB20133) | metagenome | reverse complement strand
GGAGGGCAGCGACTCCCTTACCGGCCAGCACGACCGTCAGAGCGGCCATCAGCCACGAGCTGTAGCGGAAGAACTGCGTAATCGGGAGCGTCCGGCTGTAGCGGAGCATTGCCCAGGCGATGACGGCGAGAAGGCTGATCGCTGCGCCGGCCCCGGCCAGCAGCATTGCGGTGTTCCCCTGTGTCGAGAGCGCGGCGTAGAAAAGGATCGTCTCGAATACTTCCCGATAAACCACCAGGAACGCGAGCCCGAACAGGAACCATCCCGACCCGCCGGTGAGCGCCCGTGACATTTTCTCTCGAATATAGCGCTGCCACTGATCAGCTTGCGCCTTGCCATGCATCCATATCCCGACCGAAAGCAGCACAAGAGCGGCGAACAGCGACCCGAACCCTTCGGTCATCCTTTGTGGCTGGCCATCAATTTGCGGCGGATATCGCTCACGCCTGACGGGCCGCTCCATCACCGCGGCCTGGCTCACTGGGCTGCCCCCAGCCTGACTACGGCCTCCGGGGCAGCCGCATACACGCCGAACCGCACGCGTCTAAGTAGGCCGCGCTTAAACATGATGCTGATTACCTGCCGCGATGCGCCGAAACGCTGGAGTTCCTGCGTCGAGACAGCGCCGCGACCGCTGATAAAGCGCAGGGCTCGCACCTGAAGGCTTCCTACGCGTGGCATTGCAAGCGAACGCCCCTTCTGAGGCCCAAGCGAAGCAGGAACGGGTTGCAGTTTGAGCGCGTTGCCTGGCGTACGATTCCATTCAACGCTTCGATATGGGAGACGCGTGCCTGCACGATCAAGCCGCACGGCGCAGCGGAGAAGACATCCGCGCAGAGTCTCGTCCAAATTGGTCTCCGTCCCGTGCTTTTGCCGCTGAAACAGCATCAGCCATGCCAGCAAGCCGGCTTCATCCACGCTGAGATAAGGACTTTGGGAGGTCGGAATGTACATGCCGACCCCCTCAGCCGCTTGCCGCAGTTGCCGGAATTCTCTTTTGGAGTCCCTGCCGAGCTCGTACCGATCATCCCCGCGCAGCCAGCCGATCGCCCGCTGCTCGCTGGCAGGCAGTTTGGCGATGCTGGTCCACCGGCGGGGCATGGCTCAAAACCGAGCGTTCAGGCTGACCTTGAACGCTCTTGGCGAGCCTGGCGTAAGATTTGTGTTGCTGTTGGCGAACAGGAAATAGCGCTCCTGGAAGAGGTTCTCGACGTTGAGCTGGGCGCTGAGATTCTCATTAATGTTGTAGTAGGCCGCCGCGTCGACCCGGGTGAAGCTCGTCAGCGTCACCGTGTTGTCAGTGGCGGCGAAGCGTTTGCCCTGGTAAATAACGCCGGCTGCGATGCCGAGCTGTTCGATGGGGTCGAACCGGGTCCAGAGCGACGCGCTATGCTTGGGGACGCCTGCAGGACGGTTGCCCGCCACCACAGTGCCCGACTGACTGTCGCGGAACTGCGCATCTGTATAGGTATAGCCGCCGACAATGCTGAGCCGGTCGGTGATGTTGCCGGTCGCGCTCAATTCGACGCCCTTGGTCCGCTGACGGCCGATCGGGATGGCCGGTGAGGCGGGATTGTTGGGATCGCTCAACGCGAGAACATTCGAGCGGTCCAACTGGAATATGGCAGCCGAAACGTTGAACGTAGGCACGATGTCCCACTTGGCCCCGATCTCATAGTTCTGGTATTCCTCCGGATCCAGGGCCTCGTTGGTGAGGTTCAGGCTCGTGAACTGATCGCCGCCACGAGGTAGATAGGTGCGCGAGTAGCTCGCATAAATCGAGGCGTTCTCGACCGGCTTGAAGATAAGCCCGGCTCGCGGCGACCAAAGGCTGTCCACTTTGCGGAAGTCGCGCCGCTGCCCGGCGGGGAAGCCAACGGTACGGCGGTCGGTTACGTTCGTGACGAAACGCTCGTAGCGCATTCCCAGGATGACCTGAAACATAGGCGAAAGCTCGATCTGGTCTTGCACATAGCCTGCCAGGACCTCGGCCGTGCCGCGATTGTCGCCGCTGCTGGCGGTCTGGCGCCAGATCAGGTCGGGTCGGAAGATCGTCGGGTTCGCAACCGTGGCGAAGATGTTCTGGACGCCGGTGGGCGCCGCCGCCGTTGGGAAAAAGCCTTCGCTGCGGAGATTCTCGGTCTTCTGATGCCCATATTCCGCACCGAGCAGGAGCGTATGATGGATGCCGCCAGTGTCGAAGGTGGCGTTGATGTCGGTCTGATTGAAGAAGTTCCGCCGCTGCGTTGCGTTGACGTAAGCCGACATCTGGACGATCATGCCCGGCGCGTAGACACCGGCAGGCAGGCCAGCGGGGTTGGTCTGGACTGTAGTGTTCACCGTTCCCGGAAAGACATTCTGATAGAATTTGTCATAGTCGGCGTAACGCGTCCGGTTGCGGATCGTTACAGTATCGCTGAAAGCGTGTTCGATGAACAGCGTGCCTGCATCAGTATTGGTGCCTGTCGGGCTGTTACCCGGATCGCCGAAAAACTGGCCACGCGGCGTTTGCAGCGGCTGACCGAGATAGGAGGAAACGCCGCGGTCGGCGACGCGATCATCCTCGAAATGCTCGTAGCCCAGCGTGACGGTGGTATCCGGTCCGAGCCGGAGCGTTGCGGTCGGATTAAAGCCCCACCGCTCGTTTTCGACCCCCTTGCGGTAACTGCCGCTGTTCTCGTAGACGCCGGTCAGGCGGAGCGAAAGCACATCGTTGACCGGCGCGCCGAGATCGACCTGGCCCCGATAGAAATCGTAGCTGCCGGCCTCCAGACGGGCGCCGAGATGCTGGCGCCCGTCTGCGACTTTGGTGACGCGGTTGACGATGCCGCCCACGCCGCCGCGGCCGAAAACCATGGCATTGGGGCCTTTGAAGATCTCGAGCCGTTCGATATTGTAGAGATCGCGGTAGGTCTGGATGTCGTCGCGGACGCCATCGACGAAGAAATCGCCGGTCGTCGAATTACCGCGGAACACCAGCGTCTCACGATTGCCCTCGCCTTGCGTCGAGAAAACACCGGGGACATAGCGGATGGCATCGCCAATGCTGGTCGCGGCTTGGTCCGCGATCTGCTTCACTGTCACCACGTTGACCGTCTGCGGCACGTCGATCAGCGGCGTGTCGGTGCGCATCGCCGAAACGCTCCGGGTCGCCTTGTAGGAGGTTTCCGCCTCACTGTCGTTGATTGCAGTATCGGTCACGGTTACGCTGCCGAGCACGGGGGGCTGCTGCTCTTGTGCATATGCCGGCAGAGCCAGCACCTCGACAAGCGAGGCGGCGGCCAGAATGGCAGTACGTGAAACGGCTGATGTCCTGAAATTGCGGCTCATGAATCCCCCTGATAGCTAAGCGGCATGCTAGCCTCGGGGCCGGATATAGATAATCGTTCGCAATAGCAACGATGATGTGAGGGGCTAGGCTCACAGGACTGACGCAGAATGTTCAAAGCGTTGCTGACCCGGCGCACGGCGTCGTTGTCGCCAAGGAAGAGGGCGTAGCGTGGATGGTACGCGCCCACGCGACGCCAGGCTACACTGGTTGGCAGCAAAAGCGAGGGATGGACCTTGGGTCCGCGTATTACATAATGAGCATGCTTGGCGTGAGATTGATAGAGGAGCCGGGATAATGAGTTACCAAAATAGAGTACCATCGCTCATGGTCGGTTTCGCACTACTCGCGATTGCAGGCTGTAGTTCGCCAAAGCCAGAAGCAAACATCTCCGAAGATCAAATGAACCACTTCGCCGGAATCGCCGCGCATGATCATCCCGTTAACACTGCGACAGCTGGCCAACCTGCTGGTGGCCAAGTGCCGAAGGGAAGTGCGAAGGCCGCACCATGAAGCGATGGGCTTTGACCGATCGCTTATTCCTATACTGCCGCATTTTCCCAATGATGGATTAGGTTAATAAATCTCTATTGGTTGTATTTCTACCTCCTGAACCGTTGCTGTCAGGCGCATTCAGACCCGCTTCAATGCGCGGCCGCTACCAGATCCCGGCTAGCTGTTGGAGCGGTATGTTGAAGGAGAGTTAGGATGTTGCGCAGGTTTATCGCGGCTGCGGCGCTCGCAGCCTCAGTCGCTGTCATCGCGCCCAGCGCGGCGCTGGCGCAGGATCGAGGCCATGGCGGCTGGCAGAGCCAGCGCGGTTATGGCGACAGCCATGGTGTTCGCCAGGTCCATCGAGGCGGGCGGGGCTCGCATGGTTACGACCGCGGTCATGGGTACCCGAGCTACCGTAGTCATGAATATTCGAACAGCGGCGAACACGCGCGCGGGGGCGGCCGCGCGTATGGCCATGACCGCCGATATGCCGTGAACCATCGCAGCCACTGAGCTGGCCTGCCCAATCAAACGACAAAGGCCGGGGCACGATCCGCCTCGGCCTTTGTCACGCCTTCTACATATGATAATGTCCTTTATCACACATAGAATAGCGCGTGAATCCCTAGCGCTGATCTCGGTTAACCGGCGATCAATTATTGCGAATGGATCGCAATTGTGCATCCTTCCATAACCGATACGAATCAAAAATGGAGAGAAGCCATGACCGGACCCGTCATCTCGACTTACAATTTCGGGAACGCGACGGGGCCGTTCGCGCCGACGCAGACCAACGGCGGCGCGACGACGCAGGGCTTGGCGATTAATGGCTCGGGTGCGACCTTCAGCAGCGGCTATCTCAATCTGCCGGCCAATTGCTATCTGGACGCCGGCGCGCTGGGGATCACGCTTCCCACGGATAGCGATCCTGATCTGACGCAAACGCCCGCATCCTTGACCTTGACCTGGGTTGGCATCCTTCCAGCGGCGGAGTCGCCGCTTGTGTCGATGTATGAATGGAACCAGGCGCGCTTCGAGCTGACCGCGCATTGGGACCCCGGCAAGCTGCGCGTGCGGATCGAGCGCAGCGGGACTGATACCTATCTCGATAGCATCGGCGGCCTGTCCATGACCAGCGAGGAAACCGTGGGGGTGCGCTGGGACGACGATCCCGATGGGGCTGGCGGCACCGTCACCTTCCTGCGCGGCGGCGTCGCGTTCGGACCACCGCAGCCGATCGCCTTCAAGGTGCGGATCACGCCCGACACCGATCTGGAATGCAACGCCTCGCTCGGTAACACCTCCAATTCGGCACTCCAGAAGGTCAAGCAAATCGCGGTCAGTGTGACCGAGGCCGATACACCCGTTCCTCCCGATCCGACCGACCTGACGGTCTATGGCGATCCCGGCACGCGCTTTCCGCTCAGTCTCGACATGGAAGGGGCGAGCGGCACCTACAATCTGACCGTGCCATCGGGCCTATCGCTGGTGAAGCGCGTCATCACGCCGACACCGATCACGGAAAGCTCGACCTATACGTTCAACGCGCTGGCTGCGTCCTATTCGCCGACACAGGCCAATGGCGGCGTCACACCGAACGCGCTGGCGGTCGTGGGACCGGGTTCGACCTATTCGGGCAGTCGCCTCAATCTGCCCAAGGATACCTATCTCTCCGCAGGCCCCATCGGCATCGCGCTCCCAACCACCTCGGACCCCGACACCACCCGGACGCCGCGCGCGATCACTGTGGGCTTCAAGGGCATCCTGCCGCAGGACTCGGTGCCGTTGGCGTCGCTCTACCATTACGACCACGGCGAATTTTCTCTCTACGGCTATTGGCAACCGGGGCAGGTGCAGGTCCGCCTTGAGCGCGACGGCCAAAGCACTGTCCTTTACAGCGCCTCGGGCCTCTCCAACACGACCCAGGAGGATATCGCCGTCCGCTATGACGACGATCCCGATGGGGCTGGCGGCACCGTCACCTTCCTGCGCGGCGGTGTCGCTTTCGGTCCCCCGCAATCGGTGGCGTTCAAGCCGATGATAACGCCCGAAGCCGAGTTCGAGTGCAACGCCTCGCTCGGTAACACCTCGAATTCGGTCAACCTGAGCGTCAAGGAAGTCTCGGTGAAGCTGGAAGTGCTGACCGACGTGGAATCCTTCACGCCAGTTTCCTCCGGCTCGATCAGCGCGGCCGATCTGGAACAGCTCTATGTCGATGCACTGAGCGTTTCGACCCCGCAACCGGCCAAGGTCGTTTCCTATACGCCCTCGGGGGGCGGAACCGCTTCGACCGTCAATGTCATCATCGGCCCGATCGTCGTGCCCTCGGGCGTCGCTTATCGCGCCATTCTGGAAAACTGGTCCACCGGCTCGGCCGTCGATCACGCCAACATCCTGGTGATGACGAAGCCCGTGCGGCAAAACTGCCAGTTCGAGGATACCACGCTGCGCGCCGGCCAACCGCGCTGGATGGAGTGCCTGCCACAAGGCGCGGTGCCGGTCATCTCAAACATCGCCTATTATTGCGAGGCGATCCGCATCGGCACCTATGTGCAATTCCAGTTCGGCTATGACTGGACCAGCGCCGCCATGCCCGACAATCCGTTCGGCGACCCCAGCGGCAAGGAAAGCTACATGGTGCCGCACAAGTGGCGAATCGAGGATGAAGCCAACAATGTCCTCGCCACGATCGCGCGGCCCGATGGCGGTCCGCTCAACGGAACCGATATTCCGGGGATCTTCGATGGCAGCTATGATGGCAACGGCGTCGCGATCACCAACAGCACCGATAAATGGTATCCGCGCGGAACCGTCCGCTCCGGCGTGATCTGGCGATCGGCAGCGCCCTCCGCCTACGACCAGACGTTCATCAACACCAATTTGCCGCGCTATGACGTGACGATCGGCTATGCCTCGCACACCCATTATTCCAACAACGGGTTCGACGGGCGGCTGTGGGGCGGCGACAGCTCAAACGGCTTCGGCAACACGCGCGTCATGCCTTATGACCCGACCAACTATGCGACGTTGACCCCGCTCGTTGGCGTCACGTCGGACCCGTGGAAAGGCTCGCTTTACAATTTCGGCTCGCTTGCGGCGGTCGCCTCGACTTGGCTCAAATATACGCCCTTCAACCAGTGCGGCCGATCCCCGATTACTGGCCCGGGCGGCGTGCGCGACGATCGCGCCGCCTTCCCCGAGCCTGTCGGCCAGTATATGTATAACATCGCGGCGACCCGGCCACATGACGCAAAGCCCTGGGCGACGATCGCGCTCGACTATGTGACCGCCTATGTCAGCGATCCCTACCACGCCTTTGAGGGCGGACGCTGTGTGCCACTGTTCAAGGGCTCGAACGCCGATCGCGACATCGGCCTTCGCAACCATTATTACGGCTATGGCGAAGGCTCGCGGCCGGCCAACCGCTCATGGTATATCCAGGGCGGGCGGCCCTACGAGATGGCCGACAGCTACAGCCCGTGGACCGCGAAGGTGCCCTATGGCGGCTCGGCGATCCGCAAGCCCTATTTCGGCACCAACGAAATCGACCTGCCGCACGCGCACCAGTTCCCCCATTGGGGATCACTGCTCTGGAAAACCCCCGAGTTCGCGTTCCTCGGCCACAGGCTCAGCGATCAGGGCCGCCTCTATGAAAACTGGATATTGGCGAGCGGCTTCGGCAGCGCCTCCAATTTCGCGGAGCGCGGCTCGGCGTGGCAATTCCTGCATAGCGCGCTGATCTGGAAAACTGCCTCGCGGACCTCCGATCGTCTTTACTCACGGGCCGAAATCCTCGCCTATGTCGTCAAGGATTTCGAGACGTTCAGCGACACGCACAAAACCTCGACTCCGGGCTTCGACAATCCACCCTCGAACGTAATGAGCGGCGGCAATGTTGATGAGAATCTGGCCGTCTATGCAGCGACGCACCGCTTCGGCGTCTGTGGCTGGCATGACGGCGCGGTCGCCCAGCATGATTTCTACATCGGCTATTGGCAGACCGCGCTCGGCATTGCCGAACGGATCGGCTTCAACGCCGCGCTGCGATCGGCCTCGGCAAAGGCCGGTGCGGTGGTGGACTGGCTGATCGCGCAGCACCGCAAGCGGGTCGTCGGCCGCATCAACAATGCCCCGCTCGCCAATCCCGGCGGCGACAGCGACTATATGTTCTATCTCTGGCAGGAAAGCACGATCACCTCCGCCAGCGGTGCCGTGGCGTCGCTCCCGCAGACCTATGCGGCAATTGCGACGCAGAACGGCAATGCGGCCACCTGGGACGTGTTCGACTATGGCGGGAACACCTATTTGCGCGACGGGCAGGCGATGGACCAGTTGATCGCCGGCCCCTCGGTCTTACGAATACATCTCGGCCAGACCGGCAGCGATCTCACCACGGCGGAAGCCACCGCGACCTCGCGCCGCAACGCGAAGAAAACGGAACAGGAAGCAATAGGCGCGAATGGAGCGGGCACGACCTGGTTCAAATATCTGCAAGCAGTCCATAATCCGGCAATATCCTAGCGACGATGCGAGACCGTTTCGGAGCCTTAACCTAATGTTGAACCGGGGTAATTAGGGACAAGCTTCCGACAATCTGGAAGCTTGTCCCGTGACCTTGCGCCTTTTTCTTCTCATCCTCGCCAGCGTGAGCCTGTCCGCGCTCGCCCAGCTCGCGCTCAAGATGGGCACGACCGCCGCCGCAAGCGCGCGAACGACAGGGGTAGGCGGCGAAGTGGGCGGGCTGATCCAGTCGCCCATGATCCTTGTCGGCCTCGGCCTCTACGGCATCGGCGCGCTGCTCTGGCTGTTCGTCCTCGGCCGCGCGCCGCTGTCGCTCGCCTATCCCTTCGTCGGCATGGGCTTCATCCTGACCATGCTGGCGGGGGCTTTCTGGCTCAATGAAAGCGTGAGCATCGCCCGCATCGCGGGAACCCTGCTGATCGCCACCGGCTGCGTGCTGGTCGCGCGATCGGCCTGAACGACCATTCCCCGGAGAGGATCACATGAAGCGCCAGACCACCCCCTATCGCCGGCCTGCGCCTGAGCTGTCGGGCGAAACATGCGCGATGCTGCTGGCGGCGATCATGCTTCTTGCCGTCGCTGCCAGGATCGCCGCCGCCTTCGTGCTGAAGCATCCGCTCGACAGCGACCCGCTGGCCTATTTCACGATGGCGCAGGGCCTCGCGGAGCGCGGCGAGCTGCTGGACATATATGGCCAGCACGCTTTCTATAGCGCGGGCTATCCGCTGGTGCTGACGCCCTTCTTCGCGCTGCTCGGTAGCTCGGTCCCCGTCGCGCTGGGTGTCAATCTGGCTCTCGGCGTCATCAGCATAGTGCTGATCTACAAGCTCACGCTGGCCCTGTCGGGCAATCGCTGGGCGGGCCTGCTCGCCGCGCTCTTCTATGCGCTGTGGTTCCCCGGCATCTGGAACGCGACGATGCTGGCCAAGGAAAACCTCTCGACCCCGCTGCTCATCGGCCTCGCCCTGTGCGCCGTCCGCATCGCGCGGGACGAACGCCCGATCAGCGCGGCGCTGGTTGCAGGGCTGTTATGGGGCGCGTCGTTGGTGACGGGCGGCTCGACGCTGCTGCTGTGCGCGGGCGTGGGCATCGCGTTGCTGATGCTGTGGCGCACGCGGGGCGCGTTCAGGCCAGCCTTCGCCGGGGGTCTCGCCTTCATCGCTGGCGCGGCGTTGATCGTCGGCCCCTGGCTCCATGCCACCGACAAGATGGTCGGCCGCCCGATCCTTACCACCAATGCCGCTTTCAACCTCTATCTCGGTAACAACCCCGCCGCGACGGGCAAGTTCGTCAGCATCTCCGACACGCCGATGGCGAAGGATTGGGAGGCGACCCGAATCCGGCTCGGCGAAGTCGGCAACGCCGATCGCCTGCAAGCCGCAGCACTCGACTGGATCGGGGACAATCCGGGCAGGGCGGCGGAGTTGGCCGCACTCAAGCTCGCTTATTTCTGGCAACCCAATATCCCCGATGCGGCCGATTTCGCGGCGTCGAAGGCGGTGGCCTCGATCCGGCTGTTCGAGGTCGCGCAATATGGGCTGATCCTCCTTTTCGGCCTGCTGGCGTTCCGCTCGCCGCTCATCGCGAGCGACGGCAAGTGGATCTTCGCCGCGATGATCGCGGGTTTCTGGCTGATCCACGCCGCCGCCTATATCATCACCCGCTACCGCGATCCCGCGATCCCGCTGCTGATCGTCACGGCCGCCATTCCGATCGCGGCCTGGCTCCAGCAGCTCGCGGCGCGACGGGGCGTTCCCCATGCTGCATGAACGCCCCGTCGCCGCTGGCGAGGCGGTCCCGCTGTTCGTCGACGTCGACGGCACGTTGACCCGCGCGGATATCTCGCTCGAAAGCTTCGTGCGGATCGCGCGATCGAGCATCACCGCCATGATGGCCGTTCTGGCGTGGCTGGTAGCGGGCCGCGCCGTCGCCAAGACGATGGCCGCGCGGCGTGATCGGATCGACGCAGCGCGGCTCCCCTATCGGCAGGAAGTGCTGAACCTCATCGAAGCTGCAAAGGCCGATGGCCGCCCCGTCATCCTGGCGAGCGCGAGCCACTGGCGGCATATCCGCCATATCGCCGACCATCTGGAACTGTCGGACCCGATCATCGCGACACGGGGCCGCGCCAATCTCAAGGGCAGCGCCAAGCTCGCAGCGATCCGCGCGCGCATCGGCCCCGATGCACCGTTTGACTATGTGGGCGACAGCCGTGCCGACTGCTGCCTGTGGCGCGCGGCGCGGCAAGGCTGGTCGGTCGGCCATGTCCCGCCGCGCTCGGCCGTGGAACGGCTCGCCGGCGCACGCACCGGCCCTGCTCGATCGGTCATCAAGGCGATGCGGCCCCATCAATGGGCAAAGAACGCGCTCGTTCTCGTCCCTGCCTTCACCTCGGGCGAGTTCACCAAGCCTGCCGTGCTGCTGACCGCTGTGGCGGCGGCGCTGCTCATGTCGCTGATCGCCTCGTCAATCTACCTTCTGAACGATCTGCTCGACATCGATTCCGATCGCGCGCACCGCACCAAATGGAAGCGCCCGCTTGCCCACGGCGATCTCTCGATCCCCGCCGCGCTCGGCCTCTCGATCGCGCTGGCGGCCGTCGGCCTCGCCGGGGGCTGGCTGCTGGGCGGCCCGTCGCTCACCTTCTGGCTGCTCGCCTATATGGCGATCACCACCGCCTATTCCTTCCGCCTGAAGGCGGTGATGGTCGGCGACGCGATCGTTCTCGCCTCGCTCTACACGATTCGCATCTGGATCGGGGCCATCGCGATCGGCGTGCCGCTCAGCTTCTGGCTGCTGCTGTTCTCGGTGTTCCTGTTCCTGAGCCTCGCCTACCTCAAACGCTATATCGAGATGCGCGATGCGGTCGAACCGAATCGCCTGCTGAGCGGGCGCGGCTATATGGGCGGCGATCTCGACGTGGTGATGATGTCGGGGATTTCGGCGGGCATGGTCGCGATCCTCGTCCTGGCCCTGTTCGCCCATGATCCGGCGACGGCCGCGCACTATGCCACGCCCGAACTGCTCTGGCTGCTTTGCCTGCCGCTCATCTACTGGCTCAACCGTATCTGGATGATGGCGCGGCGCGGCGAAGTCGAGGGCGATCCGGTCGCCTTCGCGATCAAGGACCGGCGCAGCATCCTCGTCGGCGGCGCGATGGCCTGTATCTTCGCAGCGGCGCTCTACGGCCCCGCTGCCGCGCCCTGACGGGCTGACAAAGGACCGCGAGACGATGCGGATAAGGCTCTCAACCTGCTTTCAGGTCGCCATCTTCCTCCTGGCCGTGTGGCTCGCCGTCGCCGCGCAGCGCGATCCAAGCGACATACCAGCACCCCGCGACAGGGCGCTAGGGGCGACTCCTGACAAGCAGGGTGTCGTTTCCTCCGGCGTAGACTATGACGTAGCCCGGTAGCGCGGGCACGGCCCTCGCCTCCAATCCCGCTATCCAGAGGCTAGAGAAGCCGTCTCGCGCCATACGGATCATGCGCGCGCGCAGTTCGGCCATGTCGGGCACACCCTGCGGGCAGAGCGTCGGAATATCCTGCGAGCCGTCAAGCCAAAGGGTATCCGAAGCGCGGCGGATCGTCATCAGGTCCGATCCCGGAATCTGGAACAGCGTATTGGTGAAGGCGTCGCGCCGCGTGATGGCATAGGCCCCGACTTTCCGATCCGGCGTCAGCGCCCAGCTCCGGCACTCGGCTTCGGCCGACAGGAAGCCAAGCCGACTCCCTTCGGGAACATGGTCCAGAAGGGCAAGCCGGGATTGCAGCACGCGATCGGCCTGCCACCATTGCACGCTGGTCCACCCCGCGCGCAGCACGAACAGGCTCGCACCCAGCATGAACAACAGCTTTTCCCGCTCCGGCCTTTGAGCGGGTCCGATCGCCATGACCGCGACCATCATCGCAACCGGGGTCAGGCGCAGGTCCGCGCCCCAACTCCCCAGCACCGTGGTTGGCAGGGCCATGGCGGCGATCAGCAACAAACCGCCGCTTGCGGCAAGGCGCGGCTCCAGCCTGCGGCCGCCCGCCCATAGGAGGGCGAGGATCGCGGCGCAGCCGATAACGAGGGTCATCCCCAGGTCGAGCGGCATCGACAAGCCCTTGAGCGCTGTCACGAAGTTCATGACCTTGGAGGACAGAAGCTCCGGCTCATACCAGTAGAGGCGACCTTCGCCGCTGGAGCGCCAAATAAGGAGCGGGATAACAGGCAATAGCAGCGGTGCGGCGCGCATCACGCGCGCGGGCAATTCGCGCACGCTTCGCAGCGTCGTTAACTCCGCCCCGGCGATAAGGATCAACAATATGGCCCAGCCCATAATATGCGCGGTCCACACGACGATTGCGGCCGCCCCGAAGGTGAGCGCGCGCCAAAGGCCATGTTGGCGGTTGGTATACCATGCCGCCGCGACGATCAGCGCCAGCGCGACCGACAGGCAATAGTTGAGGAAACCGAACAGAAAGGGCTGCGCGAAAGCGAAGGGCAAGGCGAACATGGCGCTCGCTGTCACCCGCCCGTGCGCGCAGCGGGACAGGAGCAGGATGCCAAGGACGGTCAGCGGTGCGATCAGCGCGCTTACGAGGCGCGTCGCCGTCTCGACGCCCAGCAGGGGCGTCAGGGCAAGGACCGGAAGATCCACACCAAGATTGCCGACCCAGCGCCAATCGACGCGGAAATAAGCGTCCAGCGCCGTTCCCTGCCGGATCGCCGCGAAGATGTGGTGGCGGGCCAGGTGGTTGGGATAGTCCGATGCTCCGGGCACCGTCACGATCAGCATCGGTAGCGCGGCCAGGGCGATGAAAAGCGCGATCCAGTATCGGGCGAGGCCCTGCAGGGGCCGTGTCTCGGTCGCCGGGGGCATGTCAGGCCACCAGTGCGGCATCTTCCGCGTCAACGTCGCGCAGCGCATCCGCGAAGATTTCGGCCGCCATCATCCGCACAAGCGGCTCGTCCTCAACTACCAGCACCGTGACACTGCTCTCCATGCGCGCCTCCTTTTTGGTGTGAGGGCGGAGCCGGGGTCGCGCGCTCCGCCCTCTTTCCATCGCCATTTCCCACAGAGGCCGATGGAAATCCTTGTTTCACGCCGATCCGCTACCCTTTCTCTCTCCGGTTAAATTCCGCCACGTCGCGCAAGGTTGCAGCCCAATAGGCGAGGGCCAGGCCCTCGTCCTCATTCTCGCCTCTGCTGACCGTGGCATAGATGCCCAGCGCCTGCGCGAAATCGTCCGTGGTCGCGACGCCGCTCTTTTCCAGAAACGCGCTCACAACCGCCAGCGCCCCGCCGATCGCCTTCACCAACGCGGGATCGAGCGACGTCGCCCGCTCACGCGACCGCCGATCGGGATCGGCAGCATCATCGGCACGCAAGGCAGTCAGTCGCGCGGCAATGTCATGGGCCTGTTGAAGATAGATCGCTGCGGCATCCTCGCCGGCCCGATCGAGCAAATCGAGCGCCTCGGCCATCAACGCGACCGCGCGACCGCGCAGGGCGGTCTTGTCCGTCATGCAGGCTGCTCGCGAAGCGGGCCGCTCGCCTGCTCCCGCCCGTCGCGCTGAGGCTGATCCGCCCAGGTGATTTCACAGGCGTTCTTGCCGGCCCGCTTCGCCACGAACATCGCCTGATCGGCCGCGTGCATGAGCGCAGCGGGATCGCGCGGGACGTGCGGCGGAATGACTAGCGCGCCCATGCTGCACGTCACCGGATGCTCGCCCGCCGCCAGCACGGCCGACACACGCGAATGAAGCGTGCGCGCGAACATCTCGCCCGCGTCCGCTGGATGCACGCGGAGCAACACCGCGAACTCGTCGCCACCGATCCGCCCGAAAGCATCCTCGCGCCTGATGCTACCCGCCGCGCCGCGCGCGAAGGTCCGTAGCACGGCGTCGCCGGCGGCATGGCCGTGGGCGCTGTTGACGCCCTTGAAATCGTCAAGATCGAAGATCGCCAGCAACAGCGTCTCGCTGGCCCTGCTGGCGACGGTAAGCGCCTCTGAAAACCGCTCGTTGAACGTCTCGCCGTTCAGCGCGCCGGTCTTGCGGTCGCGCAGCGCGAGATGCCGTTGGCGGTCAAACGATCGGCGGAAACTCACGATCGTTGCGGCGACAAACAGATAGGTCGCGACCCGCACGCCGGTTCGGACCGCCAGCGAGGCCGAGACCCCGCCATCGTCCAGATGCGGAACGATGGCGAGGATCGCGGTAAGCAAAGCAACAAAATACGCAGCGCGTTCGCCTAGCGCCCATCCAGCGGCGCATATGATCGGAACGTAAAGCGGAAGCAAGCCAGCGCTGGGATAGGCGTGGTTCGCCCATGAAAGGGCGGTGACGGCAACGAGGATCGCGAACCAGGCATGTTCGCGCGGCAGGGATTCCAGACGTTCGGCCATTCGGCCGACAGGGAGATGACTGTTCACGCGCTTCCCACCCCTACCGCAAAGCTCCATCTGCACTCGCCGGCGACAGTCGATCGGACAGCCGACCGCACGCCGCCACATCGGAAGCGTGCAGCCGGCAGCAACCGGCCATTGGAAACCTGATGTAAGTCAGGCGCGAACACCTTTGGGCCAAGGGCCTTGGACATGCGTGTTCGCTGCCCGGTCGCTGAAGCTCGTCTTACATTGAGAGGTTTCCACGCCTCTGCCCCCCTCTCAGCGGGCGCGTGTCGTTTAGAGGAAAAGCATTACGAATTGCAAATAAAGTGCAGTTCCGCACGTTCGCGGCGCTGCCCTCCGCTAAGTCGTTTAAACGATCTCAACCAACGCAGAGGCGCGATCGTCACTCGCGAAATAGGTCCACCACATGACAGCCCAGCGCGCCCGCAATCGAATCCAACAGTTCCAACGTGGGGTTGCCGCGTCCGTTTTCTATGCGCGATAGATACGAGGCAGTAACGCCGGATCGCTCCGATAATTCTGTTTGGGACATTTCGAGTTGCACGCGGCGCTCGCGGCAGTTTCGGCCGACAAGCATCGCGAAGCTCTCTACTCCGGCAAGAGCTGGTTGGTTCATGGTTTTTGTCCGCTATCCGCTTTGACCTCAATCGTGCAGCGCACGGGCTTTGCCGCCTTTTCCGCCTGCTCACGGCATTTCTGCACCGTCTCGCGATTGGCATCCGTCAGCGGGGAAGCCGCGACGATCAGCGCCCAGCTCTCCGGATCGGCCGCCTGCATCAACCGCTGCCCCGCCCCCCACGGGCCAGGCTCATTGAGAACGCGGGTCGCCATACGCTCGGGCCAGCGCCAGCTATCGGGGGTCGCCCGCGCGAGCGGGCCGGCAAGTAGGGCGTAGAGCAACAGCCCCAGCACCACGCCGCAAGCGCCGATGACATACAGCCAGCGGTTTTGCTCGTCGCCGCGCCGCGCCGATGCGAGACGGTTGCCGATCTCGCGCGCGGCCTGGTCCAGCGCCGTGCGCGCCTCGGTGATAAGGCGCTGATCCTCGCGGCGCGCGTTCGTGGCGGCGCTGGCGATCTCACCCGCCATATGCGCCGGGTCCATCGACAGGGCGGGGCTTTTCCGCATGGCGGCGATCTGCTGGGCCAGCACCCCCAGCACTTGCTCGGTGCGCCCCAGCGTCGGCTCGTAATCGGGAATCTCGATATTCTCGCGCGCGGCGGTCAGCCCCTCGATCGCGGCGCGCAGCAACGCCACCTCGCCATGCACCGACGCCAACCGATCCTCGACCCGCGCGAACGCCAGCGCCGGATCGTCAGCGTCGCCAAAACTATCATCCTCTTCCCGCATCGCCGCCTCCGTCCGTCTATATTTGACAATTTTTCACAACATCCAACGAAATCAAATGATAAGGCGGCGCGCGACCCGAAAGTCTCAATAGCGACTCTCTTGAGACTTACTGGCCTGCCAGTCGTGGGACTGGCAGGCCATTTTTCCGGTCGGCCAATTACCGGCTAAGGCCACGATCGCGGCCAATCCCAAGTTCGTGCGTCAACTGGTGGCTAAGGTCGCGCCCGCGCCCCATGCCCATCTCAAGCCCCAGCTCGCGCTCACGGCCGCGCAGGATCGATTCCACCTGGGGATCGCGCTCAAGGCTTTTCGCCATGCCCGCCATTTCCTTGCCCGCCTTCTCGCGGCCCGTCATGTCGCCGGCGCGATAAAGCCGGTCACGGTCCTGGGAGAGCTGTTGCCAGCGTTCCACGAACCGATCGGCGCGCAAGTTCGGATCGGCCCGCACCTTGGCCTCCTGCGCCATCGCATCCATCATCGGGCCGCTGCGCCCCGCCGCCGCCTCATGGAGCAAGCCGGGTTCGCGCTGGAACGCCGATGCCATATCGCGCGAAGCCCCCGCCCTGATCTGGTCCAGCGCCTCGGTCGCGCGCTCGAGCGCGACCTTCTGATGCTCCAATACCGGCCCGCCCGATGCGCGGGCCTGCAACACCGCCTCGGCCGAACGCGAGGCCCGCTCGACCGCGCGCCGGAAATCATGGGTAAGGCCCTGCTCGGCACGCGCCGGGGCTTCCTTCGCCGGCGTCGGCGTGCGCGACGACAGTTTCAGCCCATCGAACATGCCCCGCTTGGGAGCCGCTTTTTCCTTCGCGCCCTGCGCTGGCTCGGCCGCCTTCGCCGGCTCGGCCGACAGCTTCAAGCCGTCGAACATGCCGCGCCGCGGCTGTCGCTCGGCCGCGGCCTTCGCATCCCCTGCGCCGCGGCCCTCGCCGATCTCGCGTGGGCGTGGATCTCCGCCCATCTGGCGCATGGTGCCAGCACGCGGGCCAAGAAGCTCCACACCCTTGCGCTCGGGCGCATCCGGCAATCGGATCTCGCCCGACAGACCGCGCCGATCGGCGAACGATTGCGCCTCGGCGTCGCGGTCCCGATACATGGGATAATCCGACGCCATATCCTTCGCCCGCTCGCGCGACAGCGTGCGGACAAGCCGCCGATCGTCGGCGAAGTCGTCGCGGCCATAGTGGAGCTGCACGCCCTCACGGTGCCGCGACAGCGCCACATAGGCCGCATGGCGGTCCATCCCCGGCGTCGCCAGCACATGCCCCTGATCGACCGTCACGCCCTGCGATTTGTGGATGGTCGCGGCATAGCCATGATCGACATGGGCATAGTCCTTGAGGTCGAACGCCACCTGTCGGCCATCATCGAGCCGCACCGCCATGCTGTCGGGCGACACGCGCTCGACCTTCCCCAGCGTGCCGTTCTTCACGCCTAGCCCGCGCTCGTTTTTCAGGAACATGATGCGGTCGCCGGTCGCGAACTCGCGCGCGCCCCGCTCGGCCGAAATCCGCACGTCCTGCCCCAGCTCGCCGGCTTCGCGCAGCCGATCGCGCGCGGCCTGGTTCAAATCACGAACCTCGGCATTGGTGTGGGTGAGGATGATCCGCGTCTTTTCGGGATCGGCAAGCCGCTGCGCGTCCCATGTGTCGATCAGCTCGGCCCGCGCAGCCTCGCGCGTCTCGGCCGCGTGGACCATGCCATGCTCGGCATAGGCATGGATCGCCTCGCCGGTCCTGCCCGTCGCCAGCGCCCGCGTGGCGTCCTTCTGCCAGTCCTCATGCTGCCGGCGAACCTCGCTGATCTCGGCCGCGCCGTGGCGCTCGGCAAGGGACCGGAACGCCGCCCCGGCCTCGATCGCCTGCAACTGCTCGGGATCGCCGACAAGGACCACCTTCGCGCCGGCCCTTTCGGCCTCGGACAATACGCGCTCCATCTGGCGCGTGCCGATCATGCCCGCCTCGTCGATCACCAGCACGTCGCGCGGGCCTAGCAGCTCGCGGCCCTGGTCCCACTGATATTCCATGCTCGCGATCGTGCGGGACTGGATGCCGGAACCGCCCTCAAGCCCCTCGGCCGCGATGCCGGACAAGGCCGCGCCGCGCACCTGATAGCCGGCGCGCTCCCATTCGTCGCGCGCCACGCCCAACATGGTCGATTTGCCGGTGCCGGCATAGCCGACGACGATTGCCAGGTCGTTCTTGCCGGTGATATGCGCCAGGGCGTCCTTTTGCTGGCTTCCCAGCGCAAGGCTTCCACTCTCGGCGGTGTCTCGCCCCCCCATTTGAGACGCCGCCGAGAGACCATGCCCCGCCCGATCCGCAAGCCGATCGCCGGCCTGGCTCAACCGCTGCTCGGTGTCGATCATGTCGCGCGACGTGAACCGATCCTCGCCGCGCCCGTCCTTCCCCAGCGCCACCAGCTCGGGCGAGGTCCGCACCGCGCTCATCACCTGGTCGAACTGATCCTTGCCGTCGCTGTGCCGGAACGCGAACTGCGCCAGGTCGCGCCGCGTGAACGTCGCCTGCTGGCGCGTGATCGCGTCCAGCGCGATCTCGGGCCGCGCAATGATCTTCTCGCCATTTTCGCGCGCGATCCGGGCATGGTCCTCGACCCGCTCGGCCTCAAGCCCTTGTTCGGGCATCCGCGATGCAGCCGGCCCGATCTTGTGTTGCGGCTCAAGGTCGATCCCCTGCGCCGCCAACGTGCGATGGTCGATCCGCGCGTCAATATCCAGCTCGGCAAGGCGCTGGTTCACATGGTCGGCCCACGCCTCGCGCCACTCCTTCAGGAGCGCCGTGCTGTTCCACTCGACTACCTTCTTGCCGAAGCCGTCCGGGCTGATTTCACGCATCGACAACATGACATGCGCGTGCGGCTTGGGCTGGCCGTCCTTGCCCATGTCCCAATGCACATTGAGGTCGGCCACCATGCCGCGTTCGACGAACTGCTTTTCGACGAACTCGCGGGCGAGCTGGACGCCCTGCTGCTGGTTCAGCTCGCGCGGAATCGAGAACTCGACTTCGCGGGCAAGTTGCGCGTCCTTGCGCTTCTCGCCGGCCTCCACCTCGTTCCACAAGGTCGCGCGATCGTTTAAACGCTCCGGCGCACCTTCGGGCAGCATGATTTCCGAATGGACGACGCCGGCCTTGTTCGAGAAATCATGATCGCGCCCGAGTCGGTCATCGTGCAGCCGCTCCGCCGCACGATAGGCCGCGCTCGCAACGGCGCTCGATCCACTGGATCGGCCAATGACTTTCGCGGAGAAATGGTAGATTGCCATGACGATACGAAACTTACCTTTCTTAGCGCAGGTCGGCAACGACCTATAAGCGCGCACTCACCACTCACTGCCGTTCGCGTGATTGACTTCACCGTATTTCTGTTCGGAACCGCTGTCCTGCCAGCGCGATCATGCTACTGTGCGGCTTCTGTTCGACGGGCGCGAGGGAGAGAATGATGCGAAAGACGCGCGACTATGACGCCGAATTGCGGGCACTGAGCGACAAGGCCAAGTCTATCAAGGCGAAGAAGATACAGCAACTCGGCGAGCTGGTGACGGGGACCGGGGCCGATGCGCTCGATCTGGACACGCTCGCCGGTGCGCTGCTCGCCGCCGTGGAATCGGCCGACGCGGAGGAAAGGGAGGCGTGGCGCTCGCGGGGCGCGGCCTTCTTTCAAGGACGCGGGCGCAAGGCTGGGCGACGCGCTGGCGGCAACGGCGAAGGCGGAAACCAAGCTGGCGCAGGCGAGGCACAGGGTTGAAGCCGCCAAGCGCCGCACCGATACGAGAGGATGGGTCGTGCAGCGTCGCGAACGCACCCGCCATCTCATAGAGCTGGGCGGCCTCGTCCAGAAAGCCGGGCTCGTCGAACTGACCGACGACGATCGAGCAACGCTCTATGGCGCGATGCTCGATCTGGCCGCCCGCGCGCAAGGCGATGGCAACGCCCTCGCGCTCTGGAAGCGGCGCGGCAAACGGGCCTTCGACGCGGAAGCGGAAGGACAGGACAACGCGGAAGGAAACGCCCATGACTGACACGTCGCGCCTCTCCTGGCAGCTCCTGATGGTCGGACCGGGAATCGACCGGATCACCCCCGACATTCAGGACAAGCTCGCCTCGCTGCTCGATCTGCTTCCCGCCACCGCGACCATCAATGTCCAGACCGATGCCGGCTATGTCACCGTCTCGCGCGACTGGCCCAGTCACCGCATGGAAACCGTCGATAGCCTGGTGGACGAAATCGCCGCCGCTCCGGGCATCACCCATATCGCGCTGCCGGCAAGCGAAGGACAGGAACCGTGACGCGCGCCCTCGACATCGGGGCGATCCGCGCCCAGGTCCGCGCGCTCGATTATGTGCGCGGCACCCCCGCCGAAGTCGCGATGTGGCGCGAAGGCGATGCCGAAGCCCGCGCCAATCTCGCGATCGAAGGCATGGACCTCGACGCCGACGAACACGCCCTGTTCGACATGCTGCGCGCGGAAGCTGTCCCCCCTCCCCTCGCCACCGCGATCGTCCTCAAGCTGCTCGATCATCCCGACGCGGACCCGGCGCTGGCGATCACGCCGGCAACGATCGGATGACGATGCGGGCCGATCTCGATCATCTTCCCGCCGCCAAGCGCCGCGAACTGGAACGGGTCGCCCGCGTCCTGTTCGATGAATTTGAGGATGCCGTCAAAACCAAGCTCTCCGACAAACGCAAGGGCGGCCGCATCCTCAAGCTGATCCTGTTCGGCTCCTACGCGCGCGGCGATTGGGTCGAGGATCGCGCCAGCGGCTACATCTCCGACTATGACCTTCTCGTCGTCGTCAACTCCGAGACCTTCACCGATCTGCAAACATGGTGGGCGGTCGCCGACGATCATCTGGTGCGCGAGCTGACCGTCACCCGCCATCTCTCAACGCCGGTCAATTTCATCGTCCATTCCCTGATGGACGTAAATGACCAGCTCGCGCGCGGCCGTCCCTTCTTTGCCGACATAGCCCGCGATGGCATTGCCCTCTACGAAGCGCCGGGACAGGGCCTCGCCATGCCGCGCCAGCTCGACGCGCAGGAACGCCACGCCGAAGCCCTGCGCCATCGCGACCATTGGTTCCCGCTCGCCGCGCACGCGCTCAAGCTCGCCCAGGACAGCATCGCCGACGGCGTGCCGCGCGATGCGGCGTTCATGCTGCACCAGGCCGTCGAGCGGGCTTACAATGCCGTGCTGCTCGTCCTGACGCTCTACGCGCCCAAATCGCACCGTCTCGGCATCCTGCGCTCGCTCGCCGAAAATCTAGACCCCCGGCTGATCGAAGCATGGCCGCGCGATACTCGCGCGGCCCGCCGCCATTTCGCACAGTTGCAGCGCGCCTATGTCGAGGCCCGCTATTCCCACGCCTATGAAATCACCCCCGACGAACTGGCCTGGCTCGTCGAGCGCGTGAGGCATTTCCACACGATCGCCGCCGCGATCTGCGCCGAACATCTCGCCACGATCGACACCAAAAACGACCCAGGAGGATTGCCATGAAACCAGCCCTGTTCCTCACGCCCCTGCTCGGCCTCGCCGCCTGCACCCCCGCTGCGCCCGACCCTCGCGGTGTCGATCGCGACGAAACCGTGCTGACCGTCACCGGCACGGGGCGCGCCGAAGCCACCCCCGATCAGGCGTTGTTCACTGCCGGCCTGTCGAGCATCGCCGCCGACGCGCAGGCCGCCAGCGCCCGCAACGCGGAAACCATGAACAAGATCACCGCCGCGCTCGCCAGGCTCGACATTCCGGCGCGGGATATTCAGACCCGCAACCTCTCGGTCAACCGGATCGACTATGGCGCGAACAAGGGCCGCTATGAGGCCAGCAACAGCGTCGCCGTGCGGGTCCGCGACAACAAACGGGTGAGCGAAGCTCTCGCCGCCGTCACCGCTGCCGGGGCCAACATCGTCTCCGGCCCCAATCTCTCGGTCGCCGATCCCGAAAAGGCCAACCTCGGCGCTTATGGCACCGCCTACAAGGCCGCGCGCGCCAAGGCCGATGCCTATGCCGCCGCCGCCAACCTGCGCGTTACGCGCGTGCTGGCGATCAGCGATGGCGGCCAGGGCGGCTATATGCCGCAAATGGCCGACATGGAGGCCCGCATCGCCGCTCCCCCGACAGTCGTGCCACAGGCAGCGCCCCCGGTGATGGCGGGGACCAACATGAACATCGTGACCGTGCGGGTGGATTTCGCCCTGGCGGCGAAGTGATCCGGCATGGAATGGTTCCGCCAGCTCGGCCGCGCGATCCGCAACCTCGCCCGCCTCGCGCGCGAGCAACCGATTTGGGCGATCACGGCGCTGACCCTTAGCCCGCTCGCGCTCATCCGCCATCTGTTTCGCACCGCGATCCTGTTCCTGATCGTCGGCATCGTCCTGGCCGGCGGGATGCAATTCGTCCTCGCCTCCCTGCTCGGCCTGGCTCGCGATTCCAATCTCTACCAGCTCGGCATGATGCTGACGTTCCTCGTCATCATCCTGGTCACGCTGCGCGCCCTCTTCCAACCGCTGATCCTGCGCTATGGTGGCCCTGCCGGCGACGATACCCACGGCTCGGCCCGCTTCGCCACCGATCGCGAGACGCGCCCCCTCGCCCAAAATGGCGACGGCCTGCTGATCGGCCGCGACCGCAAATCGGGCAAGCCGCTGCGCTATGCCGGCCCCGCCCATCTGCTGACGATCGCGCCGACGCGCACCGGCAAGGGCGTGGGCACCATCATCCCCAACCTGCTCGACTATCCCGGCCCGGTCGTCTGCATCGACCCCAAGGGCGAGAACGCGCGTATCACCGCCCACTATCGCGCACGCTTCGGCCCGGTCCATGTCCTCGATCCCTTCGGCGTAACGGGCATGGTCGGGGCCGCGTTCAATCCATTGGATCGTATCGACCCTGCCGGCCTCGATCTCGCCGACGACTGCATGACGCTGGCCGACGCACTGGTCTATGACGCCCCCGGCGAAGCGGGCGAGGCGCATTGGAACGAGGAAGCCAAGGCGTTGATCGCCGGCCTGATCCTGCATATCGTTTGCCAGGAGCCGGCGGGCACACGAACCCTTGCCACGCTGCGCGACCGGCTCACCCTCGCTCCGCAAGCCTTCGCCGCCCAGCTCGAAGCCATGCAGGCGCAAGGCGGCCTCACCGCCCGCGCCGCCAATCGCCACCTCGGCAAGTCCGATCGCGAAGCCGCTGGCGTGCTGTCGGCCGCGCAGCGCCATACCCATTTTCTCGACAGCCCGCGCATGACGGCGGTGCTGGGGCACTCGGATTTCACGTTCGCCGATGTGAAGGCGCAGCCTACCAGCGTCTATCTGGTGCTGCCGCCCGATCGGCTCGCCACCTATGCGCGCTGGCTGCGCCTGATGCTCGCGCAAGGGCTGACCGATCTCGCGCGCGCGCCGGCCTCCCCTGCCCGCTCCGTCCTGTTCCTGCTCGATGAGTTCGCCGCCCTCGGCCGCCTCGAACCCGTCGAGCGCGCTATGGGCCTCATGGCCGGCTACGGCATCCAGCTCTGGCCGATCCTGCAGGACGTTCACCAGCTCCGCGCGCTCTACGAGCGCCGCGCCGGCACCTTCCTGTCCAACGCCGGCGTCCTGCAGGTGTTCGGGGTCAACGATCACGACAGCGCCAAGCTCGTCTCCGATCTGCTCGGCCAGGAGACGGTAGTGTTCGAGACCATGAGCCGCGCAATCGACGCGGAGGAAACCGGCATCTCGTTCGGCGCGCAGCATGTCGGCCGCCCGCTGCTCACCCCCGATGAGGTCCGCACGCTGCGCGAGGATTTGCAACTCGTGTTCCTCGCGGGGCAACGGCCGATCGTCGCCGCCAAGCTCAAATATTACGCAGATCGCGAGTTCGC